>Ga0209543_1000567_pt1 | contig 45550 bp, 39 predicted proteins | sample MesohylFT_FD_187296 | JGI IMG/M metagenome (GOLD analysis project Ga0209543, IMG submission 187296) | Host-associated microbial community of the marine sponge Aplysina aerophoba from Gulf of Piran - sponge mesohyl, lysed by freeze-thaw... | ecosystem: Host-associated > Porifera > Sponge >...
CCCGCCGCCGACACTGCGCACAGTGGCCGACTTCGATGTCGAAGCGGCGCACCACCGGACGCACCGGGGGAAGGTCTTCCTGATACTGCGCCGCCGCGCCGGTCACTTCGACCGCGCCGCCGCAGTCAGGACACCTCGTTGGCGCCGGTGCCGCCAAGGCCTCGTCGACCTGCGCCGGGCACGGGCGGCGCCCCTGCCGGCCATAGCGCGCGCCGGGGCGGCGGCCGGGACGACCGCCGCGACCCTGCGGCCGGTCCTTGGCGAAAGGTGCGGCTTGCCGGCGTCCCGCGCGGCGCTCGGCTCCCAACTGCTGTTTCAGGTGCTCGTTCTCGCGCTCCAGCCGCTCGATCCGACGCTGCAAGCCGTCGTTCTGACGATGCACGCCCTTGTGGCGCGCCAGTTCGTCACGCAGTCGCGAGATTTCCCGGTCCTGTTGCTCGATGACAACGTCGCGAGGGTCCCGCTCGGACGGGGATTGTTCCAGGATGGCGCGTATGCGGCGCAGCAGGCCCACGCCCCTTTCCTATCGGCACCGCGCAGCAAGACCTTTACCCCCAACACGCGGATTCTTGCCCGGACCCGCCAAATGAAGACGACAGTACAACAACCACGCGATGACCGCTGCGATCCCGCCAAGCAACCATCCTGCCGTCTTGATGGATGCGCGCGCCGCCGTCACTTCATGGCGCATAGCATCGAGCTTGGCTCCCTGTTCCTTTACCTGCTCGGTCAGGGTGGTCACGGCCTGCGTGAGCGCACCAACGGACTTCTGCAGTTCCATCGTGGTCTGCAGCACCCTGTATCGACTATCGGACGAACGCAGGGAACCTGTCATACGACGGCATCAAGCACGTTCCGCACCAGTTCGATGACTACCGCGCGACCGGCCCGAAGTAGTCCGGCAGCCCGGGCTTCGTGTCGCGCAGGATCTCGACGATCGCCTGCCGGTCGGCGAGCGCCAGGCGGTCGTAGGGCGACTCGGTGACCTCCCCCGACAGCACGGCCCACATCCGGCGATAGATCGCATCGAGCGCCGTCTCCGGCAGCGTGTCGAAGGCGTCCGTGTAGATCATGTAGCTGCACGGATAGCGGAACAGGCGACCGTCGAGCGAGATCTCGCGGAGTGAGCGGCCACGGCTGTCCCGCGGACCGTGCATCGAGAACATCTCCGTGAAGCCGGAGCCGCCGGCGACGCCAAGCGGCAGCGGCGCCTCGTCGACGAACAGCAGGTAGTCGACCAGCTCCACCGCGGCCTCGTCGACGATCTCCCGGAATCGGCCGTCGTCCGTCGAGCGTCCGCGATCCTCCCGCGTCACCATCCCTGCGCGGAGCTCCACCCGCCGCGCCTCCCAGCCGATGCGCGTGATCAGGTTCGTCATGTGGGCCTGGTGCTCCAGCACCATCAGCGCCACGATGTCGCTGTAGGGCGTCGGGAAGCCGTCGAGATCGAAGCGCCCCTCCAGCGACTCGATGACCGGCGGCACGACGCCGAAGGTCGCGTGCGGGTCCTCGACGTCCTCGACCTCGACGTTGCCCATGTGGGCGACGCCGCCGTGCGACCCGGTCACGTACCAGCCGCCCCAGCGGTCCTCCAGCCGGCTGCGGTGGTCCGTGGCGTGCCCGCTGGCGTAGGCGTTCGGGTCGGCCGGCATCGGGAACATGCTGAGCACCTGCGGGCCGGGAACGCCGAGCGTGTCCCACGACAGGTGGCAGGCCAGGCAGGTCTCCCGCCGCCGGAAGCGCGGCGCCGCCGAAGGCGTCTGCTCGAGCGAGTAGAAGATCGTCCCCTGGCGCCGGTCCTGGGCCGCCAGCTCGATCACGTCGGCGCCACGCACCCAGCCGAGCGCCACGTCGTCGCGGAAGAAGACGGCGCGCGGGTTGTCGAAGTCGATGTAGTCCTCCTGGAAGCTCGTCGGCGAGAACACGAGCACCTGCGACTCGGCAGGCACCTCCAGCGCCTCGAGCACCGAGCGGAGGTAGCCGCTCCGGCCTCCGAAGGCCAGCGCCGCGGTTCCCTCCTCGAGCCGCCGGTTCAGGTCCTCGATGGCATTGTCGACCACTCCATCCGTGTACTGGATGGCCGGGTGGTCGCGCGACGCCCGGAACGCACCGCCCCGCTGGCCCGCCACCGACGAGACGGCGATGAGCCCCAGGAGGAGCAGGGCCCCCGTGACAATCGAAGTCGTGCTGCGCATAAACATGTCGACCTCGTCGTTCGTCTTGATCGATCGGAAGCTCGATGATCGCCGCCGGTTCCGATTCCGCTGCCGCGGGCGTTCGCCGGTGGGTCCCGCCGCGCGTCGCAGGTCGTTCGAGCAACGATTATAATGACTCGCCTGCCGGATCGCGGTTGCCGCCGCGAGCGCGAAGAGAGAACGAAAGGACGAATTCCATGCTGACCAGAATCCTGGGCGTGTCGGCGGCTGTCGCCGCGCTGGCGGTACTTGTACCCGGCGCCGCGCTCGCGGCCGAGGACGAGACGCCGACGTTCACGAAGGACGTGGCCCCGATCTTCCAGGCGAAGTGCGAGGCGTGCCACCGGGCGAGCTCGATCGCCCCGATGTCTCTCGTGACCTACCAGGAATCCCGTCCCTGGGCGCGCTCGATCCGCGAGCGCGTGTCGACGCGCCAGATGCCGCCCTGGCACATCGACCGGACGGTCGGCATCTCCGAGTTCAAGAACGACCGTTCGCTCACCGACGCCGAGGTCGACACCGTCGTGCGCTGGGTCGACGGCGGCGCGCCGCGCGGCAACCCGGCCGACATGCCGCCGCCGATCGAGTGGCCCGACGAGTCGAAGTGGTACTTCGCGGAACTCTTCGGAGCGCCGGACCTGGTGATCGCATCCGAGCCCTATTCGATGCCGGCCGAGGCGAACGACGCCTGGTGGAAGCCGGTCTCCGACACCGGCCTGACCGAGCCGCGCTGGGTGCGGGCGATAGAGCTGCGGCCCAGCACGACGGCCGGCCGCAGGATCACGCACCACGCCATCGCCCGCCTCGAGCAGGAGGAGACCGATCCGCTGCTGCAGAACGCGGTGGCGACGGGCTCCGACGACCCGCTGAACAACTCCGGCCTGTTCATGGAGTGGGCGGTCGGCAAGCAGGGCGAGCTGATGCGCCCCGGCAGCGGCAAGCTGATGCTGCCCGGCTCGCGCATCGTCTGGGACGTGCACTACTCCGCCGTGGGCGAGGAGATCACCGATCACGTCGAGCTCGGCATCTACTTCTATCCGCCGGGTGAAGAGCCGGAGCACCGGCAGGTGCTGCATCTGATGGGAGCCGGCGGCGTCGACATTCCGCCGAACACCGTCTCGGTCACCGAGGGCTTCTTCCCGCTGAAGCGCGCCGCCCGCATCGAGAGCTTCCAGCCGCACATGCACCTGCGGGGCAAGGCGATGGCGATGGAGGCCATCCTGCCCACCGGCCGGCGCGAGGTCCTCAGCCACGTCGGCGACTTCAACTTCAACTGGCACAACGCCTACGTCTACGCGGACGACGTCGCGCCGCTGCTGCCGAAGGGCACCCTCGTCAAGATCACCGCCTGGCACGACAACACCGCGGCCAACCGCGCCAACCCGGATCCGAACGTCTGGGTCGGGTACGGCGACCGGACGGTCGACGAGATGGCCCACGCGTGGGTCAACGTCACCTACTTCACCGACGAGGACTACGAGACCGAGGTCGCGGCGCGCGCTGCCCTGACGGACAACGACGATTGATCGCAGCGCTCTCGGCTCGCGCCGCTGCCCGGCGAGGGCGGCGGCGCGAGTCTTCGCTTCGCACCCTCGCCCTCCCCGGGGACGATTTCGATGCAGCTCTACAGGTATTGGGTCGGTCTCACGACGGCACTCGCCGCCGTGCTCCTGTTCGGCGTCGCGGCGTCCGCGCAGCCGCCCCGCGCCCCGCTCCCCCTCGAGCCCGAAGGCAGCCGCGGCGAGGCGATCTTCCCGGCCGTGGAAGGCTGGTATCGCAACGCGGACGGGTCGTTCACCATCCTGCTGGGATACTTCAGCCGGAACGAGGATCCGCTGGACATCCCCATCGGCCCCGACAACCAGATTCAGCCCGGCGGTCCCGATCTCGGGCAGCCGACGCATTTTCTGCCCCGCCGCGCCTGGGGCGTGTTCGCGATCAACGTCCCGGCCGACTTCGGCGAGCAGCGTCTCACCTGGACCCTGACCGCCAACAACCAGCGCTCCGAGGTGTCGTTCTGGCTGAATCCGCCCTACTTCGTCGACCCGTTCCTGAACCGCGCGAACGGCAACACGCCGCCGCGGCTCAGGGTGGGCGACGGTGAAGAGCTGCAGGGGCCGCCGGTGACGGGAGTTTCCGCCACCTACACCGCGTCGGTCGGCGAGACCATCGAGCTGAGAGCGTCCGCACGCGACGAGCCCCTGACCAACCCCCCGCCGCCGCGCCGGCGGGGACGCCCGCGGCCGCCGCTGACGCTGACGTGGCGCCTCTATCGCGGACCCGCCGAGGTGGTCTTCGAATCGGGCGCCGAGGATGGCACGAACGGACGCCACGAGTTCAGGGATCTGACCGGTGGCGAAACGACCACGTTCGCCACCTTCACGGAGCCGGGCGACTACCGCCTGATGGTCACCGCCAACGACATCTCCGGCAACGGCGGCGGCGGCGACCAGTGCTGCTGGACGACGGGCTTCGTCGACGTGACCGTGCGCTGACGCGCGGCGCGTCTACTTCCGCAGCTCGACGGCCTGCGCGACGAAGCTGACCTCGGTCGCGGTCCCATCGGGATTGCGCGTCAGCGCCACGCCCTCGGCGATCAGGTGGTCGGCGTCCCGCTTCGACCAGGTGTACTCCTCGAACATCCCTTCCAGGCGCGCCCTGGCCCCGCTGGAATCCGTCGGCACGAAGAAGGCGTAGTCCTTGAACGTGACCCGGATGCCGCGGTCCGCGCCGGCCGGCGCCAGCTCCATCCAGCAGCCCTTCATCTGGCACACCCGCTTGACCTGACCCTCGAGCGTGACCGTGCTGTCGGCGTAGGAGGAGATCGACCGCAGCGCCTCCGCCAGATCGACGATCGGCGAATCACCGATGGCTTCACCACGCTTGACGAGGTCGTTCTGGGCGCCGGCGACGAGCGGCAGGCTGATGATCAGAGCGGCGGCGAGGACGAGAGAGCGGATGATCCAGCCGTGCATGAGGGCCTCCTCCGAGAAAGACAGGGATTCCTTCTCTAGCAACTGATGATAGCAGCCTGTGACCGCTGTCGACCGCGGCCGGCAGGGCGTTTGGCCGCGCCCCCGGAGCGGAAACCCCCGGGGCCGGGCGCCAGGGAACCGCACGAGGAGTCCGGTGACGCCGGAGGACGTTCCGCTGGACGGGCGCGTGGGTGCTGGTTTAGACTACCCAAGAACGATTTTTTGACTAATCAAATTCTCATGCCCGACCCCGCGCTCGCGCTCGTCGTGTTCGGCATCGCGGCAGCCGCCGCGGTTGCGTCGTTCTGGCCCCGGATCGGGCTGGCGCCGCGCCTGCAGCGTCTCCTGCGACTGAGCGAACGCGTTCTCCTCGAGGACGCCGTCAAGCACATCTACACCTGCGAGCGCACCGGCCGCGTCTGCTCGCTGGAGAGCCTGGCCGGACGGCTGGAGGTCTCCCGGGCGCGCGCCGCGACCCTGCTCTCGCGCCTGGCCGCGATGGCGCTGGTCCAGACCGGCGGCGCCGGGCCGACCCTGACCGGCGAGGGGCGGCAATCGGCGCTGCGGCTCGTCCGGACGCACCGCATGTGGGAACGCTACCTCGCCGACCGGACCGGGGTCCCGGCCAGCGACTGGCACGACGAGGCGGAACGGATGGAGCACGCGCTGTCGACCGACGAGGTCGACGCCCTCGATACGCGGCTCGGCCACCCCCGGTGGGATCCGCACGGCGATCCGATTCCGACCTCTACCGGCGATGTCCCCCCCGACCAGGGCCTCGGCCTGGTGTCCGCCGAGCCGGGGCGAACGGTGGAGATACTGCACCTGGAGGACGAGCCGCGCGAGATCTACGACGGCCTGATTCGCGACGGGCTGGTGCTGGGCGGCCGCCTCGACGTCGTCGCGCGCACGGACGGCAGCGTCCGCGTGCGGAGCGGCGGGCGCGAGTGGGAGATCGACACGGTGGCCGCCGGCAACGTGACGGTCCAATACCTGCCGCTCGGCGAACGCGCCGAGACCAGCCGCACGACGCTGCTCGACGCGGCGCCCGGAGAAACGGTCCGCGTCACCGCCATCTCGCGCGCCTGCCAGGGCATCCAGCGCCGCCGGCTGCTCGATCTCGGCGTGGTGCGCGGCACGCCGATCACGCCGGAGCTGGCGAGCGCCGCCGGCGATCCGGTCGGCTATCGCATCCGCGGCGCGCTGATCGCGCTGCGCCGGACGCAGGCGGCGTGGATCCACGTCGAGCACGCCGCCGGCAGCGGCAGCGAGCGCGCAGGGCGGAGCGTCGAGGGGGCGGCCTGATGGCGTTGCCGGCCCCTTCATGCGGCAGCCGCGCCGAGCACCGGACGCAGAGCCTGATCCGGCTCGGTCTGAACCCCGGCAAGTGGGACATCCTCGTCGCCCTCGCCGGCAACCCCAACGTCGGCAAGAGCACCGTCTTCAACGCCCTGACCGGACTCCGGCAACACACCGGCAACTGGCCCGGCAAGACCATCGTCCGCGCCGAAGGGGCCTTTGCGCACCGCGGCTCGCGCGTGAAGATCGTCGACCTGCCCGGCACCTACTCCCTGCAGGCCGGCAGCGCGGACGAAGAGGTGGCCCGCGAGTTCATCCTGTTCGGGCGGCCCGACGTGACGGTGGCTGTCGTCGACGCCACCCGCCTCGAGCGCAACCTGAACCTCGTGCTGCAGATCCTCGACATCACCGACCGGGTGGTGGTCTACGTCAACCTGATGGACGAGGCCCGGCGCCACGGGATTGCGGTCGACGCGGCACGGCTCGAGCGGGAGCTCGGCGTCCCGGTCGTGGCCGGCTCGGCCCGCTCGGGGGTCGGCATCGACGCGCTGCTCGACGCCGCGCACGGCGTCGCCACGGGCGGCACGCGCACCACGCCGCTCCGCCTCGCGCAGCAGGCCCCCGGGGTCGAGCAGGCCGTCGCGTCCCTTGCGGAGGTGGTCGACGAGGCGTTCCCCGGCGTGCCGAGCAGCCGCTGGGTGGCGCAACGGCTGCTGAACGCCGACGACGCGGTGGCCGCCGCCGTCCGCTCGGGCGAGCTGGGCCAGCTTGGTGACGACGACCAGCAGACCCCGCCGCCCGCCCCGCCGGCGCCGGTCCGCAAGCAAGTGCTCGATACCGCGGAGCGCATGCGGTGGGACGTGCCCGCCGACTTCCACGACACGCTCATGGAGCGCACCTACGGTGCGGCGCACGACATAGCGGCGCGCGCGGAGGCCCGCGGGGTGCGCAAGGCCGGGTTCAACGTCGACCGCACGCTCGATCGGCTGCTGACGAACCGCTGGCTGGGCTTCCCGCTGATGCTCGCGATTCTCGCCGCGGTCTTCTGGATCACCATCGAAGGGGCGAACGTCCCGTCCGGCCTGCTGGCCGCGCTCCTGATCGACACGCTGCATCCGGTCCTGCAGGGAGCCGGAGACGCCGTGGGGCTGCCGTGGTGGTTGAACGGCTTCCTCTTCGACGGCGTCTACCTGGCGACCGCCTGGGTCGTCGCGGTGATGCTGCCGCCGATGGCGATCTTCTTCCCGATCTTCACCCTGCTGGAGGACTTCGGCTACCTGCCGCGCGTCGCCTTCAACCTCGACTCCCTGTTCCGCAAGGCGGGCGCGCACGGCAAGCAGGCGCTGACGATGTGCATGGGGTTCGGGTGCAACGCGGCCGGCGTGGTGTCGACCCGCGTCATCGACAGCCCGCGCGAACGCCTCATCGCCATCATCACCAACAACTTCTCGCTCTGCAACGGCCGCTGGCCGACGCAGATCCTGATCGCCTCGATCTTCATCGGCGCCCTCGCTCCGGCACATCTCGCCGGCCTGGTATCCGCGGCGGCGGTCGTCGCCATCGCCGTGCTCGGCATCGGCGCCATGTTCCTCGCGTCGTGGTTGCTGTCGAACACGGTGCTGCGCGGCGAGGCGACCAGCTTCAGCCTGGAGCTGCCGCCCTACCGCCCGCCGCGGGTGCTCCAGACGCTCTACACCTCGCTCATCGACCGCACCCTCATCGTGCTCTGGCGCGCGGTGGTGTTCGCCGTGCCGGCCGGGGCGGTCATCTGGCTCTCGTCCAACGTGACCGTCGGCGGCACGAGCATCGCGGAGCACGCGGTAGGGTGGCTCGATCCGTTCGGCCTGTTCATCGGCCTGAACGGGGTGATCCTGCTTGCCTACGTCGTGGCCATCCCCGCCAACGAGATCGTCATCCCGACCGTGCTCATGCTCACGGTCCTGACCGCCGGGGGCGCGGCGGCGGGCACCGGGGCCGGGGTGATGTTCGAGCTCAACAGCGCGGCGGCGACCGGCGAGCTGCTGCGGGGAGGCGGATGGACGTTGCTGACCGCCGTCAACCTGATGCTCTTCAGCCTGCTCCACAACCCCTGCTCGACGACCATCTACACCATCTACAAGGAGACCCGCAGCGCCCGCTGGACCACCGTGGCTTCGCTGCTGCCGGTCGCGATGGGCATCTCCGTCTGCTTCCTCGTTGCGCAGGTGTGGCGTCTGCTGGCGTGAGCGGACGCCGGCCGGGCCGCAGTCGACCGCACCGGCCCGGCTTGACCCGGCCCGCTCGAGGGGACAGACTGAACTCTCTTCCGTGCCCATGCCGCTCGACCGATCGCGCAGATCGTCCACGGCGGGCGTAACCGACGGCGCCTGGATTGGCACTGTGATGGAGCGAACGATGCGACGACAGCTATCCCGTACCCGCTGGTTCGCGTTCCTGCTGAGCGTCATGGTGGCAGCGCTGGCCGTGACCGGCGCGGCGCACCTCGCCGCCCAGTCCGACGTCGACGAGACGGCGACGGTCATGCCGCGCTACGACGCGGGCGGCGCCCTCCACCTGCCCGACGACTACCTCCGCTGGACCTTCGTGGGCGCCTCCCTCGGGCTGAGCTACAACGACGAGCCGCCGCAGCGCGAATCGTTCAACCACACGCTGATGGAGCCGACCGCCTACGACCACTTCGTCCGCACCGGCGAGTTCCGGGAGGGCACCATGCTCGTGCTGCTGGTACGGAGCACGGAGGCCGACGCGATGCCGGCGCGCCACGGACGGTTCGCGTCCGACGTGCTGGCGGTGGAACTGGCCGTGAAGGACAAGGAGCGGGTCGAGGCCGGCTGGGCGTACTACGACTTCCGGGGCGCCGCCAATCTGCTGCCCACCGCGCAGCCGCAGCCACCCGGCAACCGGTGCTACGCGTGCCACATCGACCACGCGGCGCGCGACAACGTCTTCCTGCAGTTCTACCCGCTGCTGGCCGATGCGGCCGGGGTCACCGTCGACTGACAAGGTAGTCGTGGCCGTCACGAGCTTTCCCTTGATCTCCCCCACTCGCGAACTGATCGTCGCGGACTCACCATCTTGCTCGAACAGGCCCAATTCTTGAGCGAGCTCCGCGTTCAGCACGGACCAGGAGGCTCCTGTGTCGAGCAACGCAAGAACAGTTTCTCCATCGAACTCGACCTCGACGAGAACCCTCGCGGTCTCGGAGGGATGGCGCTGATCTTGATCGAGGTACGACGACATCCCCGTGGCAAATGCGGATCCGTCGAGCCGGCGCAGCATCGTCGTCGCTACAGGCGATGCAGGAGTGGCTTGATCTTCGGGGCAAGCTCTCTCAAGCGCCGGCGCAAGGCCGCCAGTGATTCATCGGCTGCGATCAGTTCGCCGTCGGCCAGGGCAACCCACTTCCCGGAGTAACTGCGGGCATTGCTGCGCAACCAATCGATGTCTCCTGAACGTTTCGCCCGTGCGGGCAACCTGCGTCTGACCACCGGCTCGGCCAACACCACGCGCAGACGCCGGAGAGACTCGGGAAAACGATCGGAAGGAATCGCGTCAACCAGCTTCCGTGCCGCCATGCCCGAAAGTCCGGTGTGAGCCAACCTCTCCAGGAGTGCCTCGTAAAGCACCGGAACGTCGTGAACGAGAGCCCAGAGGCGCGGCGAGAAAGTCGACTCGAGCTCGACTTCCCGCTGTTCGATGCTGAAGTTCATGATGTCCAGTACGGATCGTACTCCACTCGCCAGCCGGACGAACCCCTTTGCGCGGACCGAACCGCGTCCATCACTGAGCGGTCGCAACCGCGCCGCGCGCGAGCGCATCCGGGTCCGCGAACAGCGTCAGCGCCACGCCGTCCCAGCGCCCGTCTCCCGAAGGGCTCTCGGCCGCCTCGGCGCCCAGGGCCATCGTGCCGGTCCCGCCCGCGTGACGAAACGCCCGCACGACGTGGCGCTGCACCAGCTCCGCGCGGGCGAGCGCGTCGAGCATGCGCCGTCCAACATCGCCGGCGGTGGCGTAGCCCTCCACGACGACAGGGCTGTTCCGCGGGTACTGGAGCAGCTCTCCCATCGCTTCCTCGATCCGGCGTCCGGCGCCGTCGCGCAGCGTCAGGACGCCCTCGGGATCGGTCTCGAACAGGCGATCGGCGGCGAGCCAGATCCGGAGCGGCGCGTAGCGGTCGTCGCCCAGGAGGGTGCGGTACTCGTCGGCGGTCAGCTCGTCGAGGTTGTAGAAGCCCCGCTCGGCGAAGAAGCCCCGGAACAGCCAGTTCCGCTTCAGCGCCTCGGTGTTGTCGGCGACGTCCCCCATCGCCTCCCGGGCGCGGCTCATGACCTCCCCGGCCTCCACCAGCAGCCGCTGGGTTGCGCTGTCGGGGCCACTGAAACGCTCTATCGCGTCCTCCACGTGCTCGGCGCTCTGGCGCACCGCGCGCATCGTCCCCTCGGTCTCGCCGAGCACGCGTTCGACGGCGTCCTGCCCGCTCGCCACCGTATCCATCACCCTGCGCACTTCACCTACCATGCCGCGCGCCTCGTCGATCAGGTCGGCGCTGGCGTCGGTCACGCGCCGGGCGTCGTTCCCGAGTCCGTCGATGAGGCGGGTCGTGCTCTGGATGGTGTCTTCGAAGCCGCCGAAGCTCTCGGTCAGCTCGGCCCGCATCTGCACCATCTCGTTGGCGGCGATACGAAACGTCTCCCGGCCCTCCGCGATCAGGTCGGCGATCTCGACTGCGTCGATCCCTCTCAGCTCGCCGCCGTCCGGAACGAGCGGCGCCGCGTCGCTGCCCGCGCGGAGCTGGATGAAGGCGGAACCGAGCAGCCCGTCCGACAGGATCGCGGCCTCGGAATCGGTGCGGACCAGGGCGTGCAGATCCTCCCGGACCCGCATGCGCACGATGAACCGGCCGCCGGGTGCGTCGGGAATCTCGATCCCGATCACCTCACCCGCCGGCAGGCCGGACAGCCGTACCCCGGTGCCGATCTCGACGCCGGCGACGTTGCCGAAGTCGGCCTCCATCTCGAACTGATCGCTGAACAACAGCCGGCGGTCGCCGATCATGAACAGGCCGACCGCGAAGATCAGCAGCCCGCCGATGACGAAGGCGCCGACCAGCGCCAGGCGTGGGGAACCCATGTGAACCTCCCTCTCCCGTATGGACCGTGCGCGCCCGCGTACGCCATCCTCGTCCAGGCACGCCGGACGGTCAGCCGCCCGCCCGCGCGTGCATTCCCGGCGGGCGGCGCGCCGTCAACCACCCGCCTCCGACTGCATGAACTTCCGCACCAGCTCGTGCTCGCACCGCTCCAGGTCCGCGGCCGTGCCGCTGGCCAGCACCCGGCCCTCGTGCAGGAACACCATGGTGTCCGCGATGCGCCGTGCGCTCGGGATGTTGTGGGTGACCACGACCAGCGTCGTGCCGCGCTGGTGCTTCAACGCGACGAGCAGGTCGTCGATCTCCTCCGAGGTCACCGGATCCAGCCCCGCGCTCGGCTCGTCGACCAGCAGGATCGCCGGATCGAGCGCCATCGCCCGCGCCAGGCCCGCCCGCTTCCGCATGCCGCCGGAGAGAGCTCCCGGCATCGACTCGGCCGCGCGCGCCAGCCCCACCGCGGCCAGCTTCTCCAGCGCCCGCGCCCGCACTTCCCCGTCGGAGAGCGTCGTATGCCGCCGCATCGGGAACGCCACGTTCTCGGCCACCGTTATCGAATCGAAGAGCGCAGCGTTCTGGAACAGAAAGCCGATTCGCTGGCGCACCTCGGCCAGCGCCGACGGGGACAGCGCGGTGATCTCCACGTCGTCCACGAAGACACGGCCCGCGTCCGGCTGCAGCAGACCGACGATGTGCCGCAACGTCACGCTCTTCCCGGTCCCGCTCCGGCCGAGCACGACGGTGGCCCGGCCGCGCGGGATGCGGAGCGACACGTCGTCGAGCACGCGGAACGAGCCGAACGCCTTCGACACGCGGTCGAGCCGGATGGCCACCGGCGGCTCCGTCACTCCGCGGTCCCCGGAAAGATGAAGAAGATCAGGCGGACCAGCACCACGTTGGCCGCGATCATCAGGATCGACGCGGTGACCACGCTGCGGGTCGCCGCGTAGCCCACCCCCTGCGTGCCGCCCGAGGTGTGTACGCCGAGATAGGACGCGGTGACGGCGATGATGAAGCCGAACACCATCGTCTTCAGCGTACCGGGCACGTAGTCGGTGAACTGCACGAGCGAGAAGGCGGTCCGGAAGTAGGTCTCGAAGGGCATGCCGGAGACCGCCGATTCCGCCGTCCAGCCGCCGATGATGCCCGTGATGTTCATGACCGCGGTCAGAATGGGCATGGCGATCATGCAGGCGACGACGCGCGTGACGACCAGGAACTTGAACGAATCGACGGCCACCGCCTCCAGCGCGTCGATCTGCTCGGTCACCTTCATGGCGCCCAGCTCGGCCCCGACGCCCGCCCCGACCCGCCCGGAGACCAGCAGCCCGACCACGAGCGGTCCGGTCTCCCGCACCAGGGCGAGGGCGAGCACCGCCGGGACCAGCGCCTCGGCGCCGAACCGTTCGAGCGACGCCCGCGTGTGCATCGACATCACGATGCCCACCGCGTAGCCCGCGGCGGCGATCAGCGGCAGCGAGCGCCAGCCGAGCTCGTACACCTGCCGCGCGGTCTCCTGGAACTCGAACGGCGGCCGGAAAATCTCGCGCAGCGCCCGGCCGGCGAAGATCATGGCGCGCCCGCCGCTGGCCAGGCGCGTCACGACGACCGTACGTACGAAGCCGGGCATCGAGTCCTCCGTTGCTGGCGGCAAGACCGTCGTCTCAGAGCTCCGCTTTGGCGGCGATCAGCGGCGCAAGCTCCTCAGAAGATCCAGTACGCGACCCCCACGCTCACGACGACCGAGCCCGCGTTCACCCGCTCGGTGGCGATCGACGCATCGCTCGCGAAAGTCACCTTCGGCCTCGCGAACAGGTACCCGCCGAACACGTTGATGCCAACCCGCGGGGTGACGTCCGCCCAGAGGACCGCCCCGGGGCGCCACACGAAGCTGTTGCCGACGGCGACGGCCCGGCCCGGACCTGCCCGCGCCGTGTCGACGGCCAGCCGGTTGAACGAGTACCCGCCCACGGCCGAGGCGCCGACCGCCAACCTCCCGCGGACAACGCCGTACTCGACGCCGGCCATCACCGGCCGCAACCGTATCGCGGCCAGACCCGGTCGCCCTGCGGGGCCGGTCTCGATCTCCGTGTTCGTCCAGTTGAACGCAATCGCCGGCCCCATCCCGTTGCGGGGACGCAGGCGCAGCAGCGGGCCCACGGCCAGCGCGCCGCCCAGGGTCGCTTCCGAGGGGCGCGTGACGCGCACCGAGGCGCCCAGGCCGACGAGGCGCAACGGACCCTCCTCGGGACGCGGGGCCAGCGCCGGCAACGAGACCGGCCGCCGGTTCTCCGGGACCGTCGAGGCACCCCCGGCGGACGGCGGCGCATTCCGCGAGCCGGACGGGAGGTTGCCCGCAGCCGGCGGCGAATCGGGATCGCCTATCCGCAGCCTCGACTCGACCCGGGCCACCCCGGCCACCCCGAGCGCCAGCGTCCGCGCGCTCTCCACGTCGTCCGCGGAACGCACGGTGCCGTCGAGGGTCACCACGCCGCTCCGCACCTGAACATCTATGGGCAGCGTACCGAGCGCTTCGTGGTTGACGAGCGCCGTCTTGACTCGCACCGCGGTCTGGGCATCCGCGACGGCGGCCGGCACACCGGGGACGGACCTGGCGCTGCAACCGTTTGCGGCAACCACCGCAACGACGAACAGCGCGGTCAGCGCGATCGACGCAAGGGACCGGCCTGCGCGGACTCCCGGCGTGGTCACCGGCCCGGAGCCGCCGCCCGCAGCGCCGCCGCGCTCTCGCCGTTCAGATAACCCGTCGCAGCCGCCCCGCGCGCCGACTGCCACGCCCGCAGCGCCGCGCGCGTACGGGGTCCGAACAGCCCATCCGCCGGGCCGGGATCGAAGCCCTCGGCCAGCAGCCCCCGCTGAATCAGCCGCCGCGCGCGGCGGCTGAGGCGCAAATCGGTCTCGACCGCCGGACTGCCCGGCCGACCGAGATCCGCGGGCTTCGCACCGTCCGCGATCACCCGCGCGTCCCGGCCCCCGCTGCGTTCCACGCGCAGGCCACGCGCATCCCCGGGCAGCACATCCCGGACTGCATGCGCCGGCGCTTCCGGCAGCGTGAAGGTGAACCAGTCGCCGAGCACGTCCAGGATCCCCGCGGTCACCAACTCCGCCCCGTAGCTGTTGAGGTGCATCCCGTCGCTCGCGCGAATCACCCGCAGCCTGCCGTCCACCTCGGCCCGCGCGACGTAGTTCCCGCCGGCGTCCGCCGTCATGGCGAAGGTATCGACGAACCAAGCTCCCGCCCGCTCGCACGCGGCTTCGGTCACCTCGTTGATCCGGGCCATCTTGCGCTGGTGGTAGGCGCTCTTCATCGCCGGCATGCCGAGGATCACGACCGGCACGTCGTCGTCCGCGAAGATCTCCACGAACGTCTCCACGCGGTCGCCATAGACTTCGTCCCACGCGTCGGTGAACAGGGGCGCGACCGCTCCGCCGGTGTCCCGATCCGTCAGCCCCTGACCGTCGTTCCCACCGAACTGCGCGATCACCAGATCCGGCCGGAACTCGTTCTTCATCGCCCGGGCCTTGGCGTGCCAGTCGAAGTAGTCCGGGCGCGCCAGCCCCGTGGAGTGGAGCCCGTACCGCATTACGGCCACACCCTGGAACCGCTCGATCGACCGCTCCAGCGAACGTCCCAGGCCGAATTGAATCGACGACGCCCCGACGATCATCACGCGCCGCGGCGCCGGAACAGCGGCCTCGGGCTCCACCGCCTCCAATTCCACCGCCTCGGGCTCCGCCTCCTCGGCCGCGGCGGGAAGCTGGGGCGACCGGCCGCCCACCGTGAACGCGGTCCCGTAGAACGCGCGCACCGGCTCGTGCAGCACCGCACGCAGCTCCGCCACCCCCGTCAGCTCGCCGACCCCTGCCAGCACGCCCGCGGCGCCGGCCTGCCAGGGCGCCCGGTCGCCGAGCGCGACGTCGCGCTCGGTCTCGAGGCGCAACTCGCGCCCGACATGCGCGCCCAGCCCCAGCGCCAGGCTCCAGCAGAGCAGCAACACCACCCACGGCGAATACGACGTGGCGGGGCGCGGCGACCGGGAGGCGGCGTGCGGCGTCGGATCGGCTCTCCCGATGCGGAAGATGGACAGTAGAGCGCGGAGATTCAGGCGGCTTCCCTCCAATGAACCGGCGCCGGCAGAGCGTATCGAGCGGCATTGTACCGAGTCGCCTGTGCGATGTCACGCAGCCCCGTCCAGCAGTCCGCGGTGAGGTTGCCGGCCAGCCGCGGCCGTCTCATGGCCGCTCCCCCGTGCACGGTTCGGACGTCCGGCGGCGGGCGGATCAGAAGCGGAAGTAGGTGTTGGGAAGCACGCCGAAAGGCCGCACGGCGAGCAGGAGATAGAACATCGCCAGCCAGAACGCCCAGCGCAGCGGCAGCGGCAGCGCCCCGCTCCACCCAACGAAACGCTCCCGCAGCGCATCTCCGGCGAAGTTCAGGCCCAGGCCCGCCAGCGTCACGGGCAGCAACAGGAGGGCGAAGCCTTCACCGGCCAGCCCCGGGGTGAACATCCGCGACAGGAACGTGCCCGCGACCGCGAGATCGGTGCACACGAAGAAGACGCGCGACAGGCTCACGACGAGCATGGTCCACGCCCAACCCCGCAGCCACTCGGTCGCCGTCAACGGTCGCTTCACGTCCTCGCCGCGCGCACGCCGCTCGTCGAGCCGGTACTTGTAGAGCACCAGGGCGAGGCCGTGGCACGCGCCCCAGATGACGTAGCCCCAGGTCGCCCCGTGCCAGAGGCCGCAGAAAACCATGGTCGCGAACAGGTTGAAGAGGACGCGTCCGCGCCGGCGGCGGGAACCGCCGAGCGGAAAGTAGATGAAGTCCCGCAGCCACGAGCTGAAGGTCATGTGCCAGCGCCGCCAGTAGTCGCCGACGCTGGCCGCCGAGTAGGGATTGTTGAAGTTGTCGGGAATCTCGAAGCCGAACAGCAGCGCGCTGCCTCGCACCAGGTCCACGTAGCCGGAGAAATCGCAGTAGATCTGCACCGTGTAGCCGAACACCGCCATCCACAGCGCGACGGCCGTGTAGTTCTCGGGCGCGTCGAAGATCCGGCTGACGCCGAAGCTGAACAGGAGCGATGCGATCACCATCCGCTTGAAGAGACCCGACAGGATCAGCGAGACGGCGAGCGGGAACTGCTCGATCCGGGCGGGAGCCGGCCTCTCGATCTGCGGCAGCAGATCGCGTCCCCGGCATATCGGGCCGATCAACAACTGGGGGAAGAACGCCATGAACACGGCGAAATCGACCAGGCTCTTCGCCTTCGGGCCCGACTCCCGGTGCACCTCGATCAGATAGGCGATGGCCTGGAAGGTGTAGAACGAGATGCCGATTGGCAGGACGATCTGCGGCACCTGCAGTTGCGCGCCCGCGCCCAGCGCGAAGAGGGCATCGTTGAACGTCTCCGCGAAGAAGACGTAGTACTTGAACCACGCCAGCAGCAGGAGATTCGCCGTCACCCCGGCGGCGAGCCAGCGCCTGCGCCCCGGCCCCGCGCTCGCGACGACGAGGCCGGCCAGCAGATGATTGCCGGCGATGGAGAGGCCGAGCAGCGCCGCGAACTCCCACCCGTAGCTTCCGTAGAACCAGACGCTCGCGGCGATCAGCAGCAGCTTCTGCGCCTGCCGCGACCGGCGGAGCGCCCAGAAGACGGTCAACGCGGACAGCAGGAAGAGAAGGAAACGGGCGGACTCAAAGGGCATTCAGGGGAGATCCGACAGGCACTCGACCGGTAAGCAGGCGACCAGCGCCGATGCGCGGCATACTCTTCCATTGTCTCACCCGGCGATCGCCAACGTTGGCAACTGTCTCGCGAAGGAGCTCGCACGTCGCGCGATCCGGACGCCCCGCCGTCTCGGTGACCGCGGGCCTGCCCACCATCATCGTGCGGCGAGTCGCGTAACATAGATCCTCGACACGCGCGGACCACCGCCCGGCCACGACTCATGACGACCGCACAACGGGAGAGCAAACCGAAGCGGCGAAACCCCGTGCGCCGAAGGCGCGGCGCGCACAGGCATGCGCCACGCCGTACGTGGTTCGCGCGCCTCCGGCGCGCCTGCCTGCTGCTCCTGGCCACCGGGCTCGGAGCGCCGCTTGCGGTGGTCCTCGTCCTGCGCTGGGCGCCACCTCCGACCACCGCATTCATGGTGCGGGACGCGCTCGCCGCGGCGGAGACCGGGAACGCGGCGCGGATGCCCTACCGCTGGACGAGCTGGGACGGGATCGCGCCGCACGCCGCCCTGGCCGTCATCGCCTCCGAGGATCAGAAGTTCCCGGATCACAACGGCTTCGACGTCGAAGCCATTCGCATGGCGCTGGGGGACGCGCTGCAGGGCGAGCGGCTGCGCGGCGCGAGCACGATCTCCCAGCAGACCGCCAAGAACCTGTTCCTGTGGCCGGGGCGCAGCCTGTTCCGCAAGGGGCTCGAAGCGTACCTCACCGTGCTCATCGAGCTGTGCTGGAGCAAGCGCCGGATCGTGGAGGTGTACCTCAACGTCGCCGAGTTCGGAACGGGCGTGTTCGGCATCACGGCGGCCAGCGAACGATTCTTCGACAAGCGCCCGGCGGAGCTGAACGGCGACGAGGCGGCGCTGCTGGCGGCGGTGCTGCCCTATCCGTCCGGGTGGCGCGTCGAGGATCCGTCGGCCCGCGTCCGCCGCAGACAGCAGTGGATCCGGAACCAGATGTCACGGCTCGGCGGCGTCGCGCTGATCGAGGAGCGGCTCGCCGACTGATGGACCATGACGTTCGAGAACTACGACACCGGCGGCTTCCAAGACGAGATGTTCCTGCCGGCCACCGCTGCGGCGGTTCGCGAATCCGGCCGACGTGCGCTCGGCAGACTCGTCGCGGAACTCGACTATACTGACATTTCTTCGCGCAACGCTGGCGGGGAGAATCGCTGCGATGACCTACTGCGTCGCGATGAACGTGGAGGACGGCATCGTCGGCCTGTCCGACACCCTGATCACGTCGGGCCGCGAGGTGACGACGCTGCGGAAGGTGAACGTCTACTCGCCGCCGCGGGGCACCTTCTTCGTCATGACCTCCGGACTGCGGTCGCTGCGAGACAAGACCCTGACCTATTTCGAGGATCGGCTCGCCGAGCGCGCCAGCCGCGACGAGCCGTTCGAGCGCCTCTACCAGGCCGTCAACCTGCTGGCCGAGCAGGTGCGGGCGGTGGCCCACGAGGACAAGGCGGCGCTGCACGAGAGCGGCATGGCCTTCAACATCCACGCCCTGATCGGCGGGCAGATGGAGCGCGACGCGCACCAGAAGCTCTACCTGCTCTACCCGGAGGGGAACTGGGTGGACACCGGGCGGCTGACGCCTTACCACGTCATCGGATCCGTCGGCTACGGCAAGCCGCTCCTCGACCGCACGCTCCGCGTGGAGGACTCGATGCGGCATGCGTTCAAGGTCGCCTGCCTCTCCTTCGACTCGACGCGCATCAGCGCGGCCGACGTCGATTTCCCCATCGACGTGGTGTTGTACCGGCGCAACTCCTTCCGGATCATCGAGCGCCGCTTCCAGAAGCAGGACCTCGAACAGCTCTCACGCTGGTGGGGCGAACGCATCCGGCACGCGATAGAGGAGACTCCGCGAGAGCTGCTCGACCGCGCCTACGACGAGATCGAGACCGCCCCGCCGGCGCCGATCTCCACCGTCTCGTGAGAATCACCGTCCGGCATCGAACATCGTACGCCTTCGACGGCCCCGTCTACCTGGAACCGCACGTCATCCGGCTGCGGCCGCGCGCCGACGGCGCGGTCCGGCTCGTCGACTTCGCGCTGGAGATCGATCCCGAGCCGGCAGTGCGCGCGGACAACCTGGACCCGGAGGGCAACGTCATCACCCGCGCGTGGTTCGAAGGCCGGTGGCCGCGACTGACGATTCGCACGCACGCCGTCGTCGACACGCTGCTCGACAACCCGTTTCGATTCCTCGTCAGCGAGCCGGACCGGCCGCTGCCCTACGCCTACGCGCCCGAGTTCTGCGAGCGGCTCGCGCTGTACCGGAGCTCGCCGGACGCCGCGCATCCCGCCGTGCGGGAGCTGGCCCTCGCCGCCGCCACCGAGTCGCAGCGTGACTCGGCGCGCTTCCCCCTGGTCCTCGCCCAGCGCATGCGGTCGGAGTTCGACCGGGAGATGCGCCCGGAGGGTTCCCCGCTCGCTCCCGAAGCGACGATCGCGTCCGGGCGGGGCGCCTGTCGCGATCTGGCCGTGCTCTTCGTCGCCTGCTGCCGGGCCATGGGACTCGCGGCGCGCTTCGCCAGCGGCTACGCCCACAGCGAGAAGGCGGACTCGACCGAGTTGCACGCCTGGGGCGAGGTCTTCCTGAGCGGCGGCGGCTGGCGCGGTTACGACCCCAGCCAGGGGCTGGCCGTGGCGGACCGGCATGTGACCGTCGCCGCCGCCGCCAACCCGCGGGACGCCGCCCCGGTGACCGGGACGTTCCGGGGAGACGGGGTGACGGCAAGCCTCGCGGCGGAGATCGAGTTGGCGGCGGAAGGGTTCTGATCGGCCGCTCTGCCCCTGCGGGCTGCTTCGCGGCTCCGCCGGCGTCGAAGGCCTGCTATAATATCGAGTTGATCCCGCCTGCGCCTTCTTGCTGGGAGGTCGTTCAACGGTAGGACACGCGGCTCTGGACCGTGGAATCGGGGTTCGAATCCCTGCCTCCCAGCCAAATCTCGCCAAGGCTCCATTTGGCTGGGAGGCAGGGATTCAGGCGCTACGCGGCTCCCGCCGCTCCGGGCGCGAATCCTTTGGCTGTTTACCTCCGCCACAACTTCGCATTCGCTTCGTTGTGGAGGGGAGGCAGGGATGCTTATCCCGCCGTCATCGAGCACCGTCGACCCGGCCGCAGGAGCGCGACCGGTCCGGCACCGATCTGCCGCCATTCGCCCCGGAGACGGTCCTGAAAGGAGCGGGCCGCCAGACCAATGAACCACGATGCTCAGTGAATGAAGCTCCGAAGCTCGGGCGAGTTCCGGCGTTCCGACTCCCCTCGGTGGACACCCAAACCCGGCCATTCGCCATCGCGCAGCACTAGCCCCGCAGCCCGTAGCGGTTGCGCATCCACGCGCCCCAATCGTCGACCAGGTCGCAGGGTGTTTCGCCGGTCGGCTGCTCGTCGGCGATGGCTTCGGTGATCGTTGTGCGGTTGCTCTCGAGGATGCGTATGTGACTGCGCTCCCCGAAGCGGTCGGCGAGATACTGGAGAACCACGGCCCCGGCCCAGTACGGCTCGGACACAATCAGTTCCTCACGACCGTTCGCGTTCCGTTGACAGGAGACTGAATCGTCTCTCCAGACGCGCTCGGCGGCCCGGCTCCAGAGCGTTCCGGACGCCTCGAGGCCCTCGTACTGCTCGAGACCCTGCACGAACCAGCCCGCCCACTTCCTGTAGCCGGAGTAGTGGTGGATGAACGCGGTCGCGAACTCGTGGACGTGTACCGTGCGCTGATACGCGGGATCTGTGAAGGTCAGGCCGAGGCCGGTGCAGCACGCCCCCTGCATGCTCGGTGCCGAGACCGCCATCAGGTAAAGGGCCAGATGTCGCGGGCCGCCGTAGGCCAGGGCGGTGCCGGGTTGGATCGTGATCCCGTGTACGGTGCCGGGCTCGGGGAAGAGGTAGATGTCGACCGGCGTCGAGGTCGGCCCGTAACGCTGTCGCAGGCGGGGGATTGCGGCGTCGAGAATGTCGCGCACGGAACGGGCGTCGTCGCCATAGCCGCCCACGTGGCAGACGGTGTAGCCGCCGCCCGCGATCTTCCTCGGGCAGTCGAGGATCGAGCCCGACATTGCGACTGGGCCGGCCGGGCGGCCGTTGTTCCTGGTCAGGGTCGCGCCGAGCCGTAGCCTGTCGCATCGCTCGGTGATCAGGCTCACTCCGTACTCGGCGGTGCCGCCCCGGAACGACAGCAGTGGCTCTCCCTCGTAGTCCATCCATCCACAGAGTGATTCCTCGATCCTGTGCGCCAGCACGCCGTCGGTTCGCGTGAACCGCCCCTGACCGTCGATCGTTCCGGTCGCGTCGAGGTTCTGCTGCGGTCCTCTCACCAGCAGCTCCCCGCTGACCGTCACGGTGGCTCCCTGTTGCTCTACTCTCAGCCTCGCCGCTCCGCTGATCGATCCCTCGAACTTTGTTGCGACCAGGGTCTTTGCTTCTGCCGTTCCGCTATAGGTCCCGGCCACGTCCGGGATTTCCACCACTGGCGGCACCTCCGACGGCCCCGTCGCCGTCTCGCCGCCGCACGCCGCGCCGAGTACGAGTGCGACGATCCAGACCCATCTCATGATGCCGACCCGTGTTCGCATGACACCCCCCTTATCGGGTGAGGGATCCGGAGTGCTCGTCGCGCCCACTCCCAGTCACCGGCCGATTCGACCGGGCGGCGGGAGCGGTTTCGCCCGCGCAGACCGCGTGGTAGGTTGCCCTCGATGTTCGACACGCTCGCCGTCTCCTGGCAGCTCGCCGGCGGCGGCGGCGCCCGCAACCAAGCCGAGGTCATTGCCAAGGCGATCCATCACCTCCGACCAGTCCAGGCCGGCCTCGCCGAGGTACGCGCCGAGATTGCCAACCTCGACGCCCCTCTGTCGACCGAATGATTAGCTACCGGCCGGAGTTCACTTCGATGGCGGCGGCCAATGCAGTCCCGGCGGAAGTAGATGCCTTGCAGGCTCGCTACGGCGCTGCGCCCCAGGCGCTCGAAGACTTGGTGATTCTGACACCAACGGCGAAGGTCAACGAGCGGCGCCGCGAATACGCGGGAATCACGGTGCTGCCGATCGCGTTCGCCGCATCGGAGTTGTAGGCGTCCCATTGGAAGTCTCTCATGGGCGCCGTCGGCAGCCAGAGCATGTACATCCGTCTCGTGATCGTCGACCTTCGGGACGAACTCATCGCAAAGGACGAAGCTCTCGGACTCTTCGTGGTACTTCTCCAGATGTTCTCCGAAACGACATGGCAGGGTCGCCGGTTCAACAAGCTGGTCGTCTTCGATGAAGCCCACAAGTACATCGGCAGCCCGGACCTTGTCGCCGGCCTGGTCGAGGTGGTTCGAGAGATGCGCCACAAGGGAACGAGCATCCTGGTAGCGTCGCAGGATCCGCCATCCGTCCCGACGTCGCTCATCGAGCTGTCCACGCAAGTCATCCTGCACAAGTTCAACCCGCCGGCCTGGCTGAAACACATCCAGGAGGCCAACGCCGCGCTCGACGTGCTCACTCTCGCCAAGCTCGCCGCTCTCGGCCCGGGCGAGGCGTACGCCTGGAGCAGCAAGGCGACGGACGACGCGTTCACCCGCGGGGCGGTGAAGATCCACTGCCGCCCGAGAGTGACACGGCACGGCGGGGGGACGAAGACGGCTGTCGTTCCCGACGATGCATAGATGTGCGTGGGAACGGGTCCGTCCGAACGTAGTCGTTGCCGGGGTAATTCCAGAAACTACAGGAACCAAGAGACAAGGAACACTGGCTTCACGGCTCGGGCCATGCTCCTTCGCGCTCCCAACCCGCGAAGTCCTCGTCCAGTCCCTTGCCGCCTCCGTAGGCGCGCGTGTAGGCGTCCGACACCTGGCGCGCGTGCCGGCGCTGGAGGTAGTCGGCCGCCGCGCGCCGGAGGACAGCGGAGCGGCCGATGCGCCCGACTTCTTCGTCGGCATCGAGTCGCTGCAGTAGCCGCTCGTCCATCATGACCTGTACGGCTTTCATGTGTATAGCTTACCCACATAGAATGTGACGTGCCCGTCAGCGGCAACCTCCTGCTCTCCGCCGATCCGCCCCGCTTCGCCCTGTCCCGCGGCGTCTTCCTCCGCCTGCTCGGCTTCGTCTACTTCGTGGCCTTCGCCTCGCTCGCGCCGCAGCTCGCGGGCCTGGTCGGATCGGAAGGCCTGCTCCCGGCCGCAGGCTATCTCGAACGGGCGTACGACCTGTGGGGCCGCGACGCTTACGTGCAGCTCCCGACGCTGCTCTGGCTCTGGCCGGGCGACGCGCTGCTCGCGATGCTGTGCTGGCTCGGAATCGTCCTGTCGGTCGCCGCGATGGCCGGCTTCGCCCCCATCGCGACCTTCGCCGCGTTGTGGGCCGTGTACCTGTCGATCACCGTCGCCGGACAGGACTTCCTGTTCTTCCAGTGGGACCTGCTGCTGCTGGAGACCGGCGTGCTGGCCGTGCTCTACGCGCCGCGCGGTTGGTGGCCGCCGATCGAGACACGAGGGCCGGAGAGCGCCGCGGCGCGCTGGATGGTCTGGGGACTCGCGTTCAAGCTGACCTTTCTGTCGGGCGTCACCAAGCTGCTGAGCAACGACCAGGCCTGGTGGAGCCTGACCGCATTGCGGTACCACTACGAGACGCAGCCCATCCCCACGTGGGCGAGCTGGTACGCGCACAACGCCCCCGACTGGTTCGGGACCGTGTCGGTCGGGATGATGTTCTGCATCGAGCTCGCCGTGCCTTTCGTCGTCTTCGTCCCGCCCCGCTTCCGGCGCGTTCGGACCGCAGGTTGTGCACTGCTCTGCCTGCTGCAGGCGCTGATCGCGGTCACCGGCAACTACGGCTTCTTCAACCTGCTGACGGTCACGCTGTACATCTCCCTGCTGGACGACGCGGCAATCGCCCGCGTGCTGCCCTGGCTGCGGGCACCGGCGGGATACGCGCAGCGGGGAGCGCCGCGGTTGGGCGCGCGGGGCATGGCCATGGCGCTGCCGGTCACGATCCTGGCGGTCCTGAGCGCGCTGACCTTCGTGCGCGAGATCCGGCGGCCGGCACCGATGCCGGGCTGGTCCGATGCGCTGCTCGGCGCCGTGGCCCCGCTGCGATCCGTCAACGGCTACGGCCTCTTCCGGGTGATGACGACCGAACGGCCGGAGATCGTCATGGAAGGATCGACGGACGGCGCCGCCTGGACGGAGTACGCGTTCCCCTGGAAGGCCGGCGATCTCGCGCGGGCGCCAGGCTTCGTCCAACCGCACATGCCGCGCCTCGACTGGCAGATGTGGTTCGCGGCGCTCGACCCGCAGCGGCAGTCCCACTGGCTGTTCGCGCTGGTCGATCGCGTGCTGGAGAACGATCCGGCCGCGCTCGGCCTGCTCGAGAACAACCCGTTCCCCGACGAACCGCCCGCCTTCGTCCGTCTGGTGCTGTACCGCTACCGGTTTACGACGCCGGAAGAGAGGGCGGGCGGGGATTGGTGGAACCGCGAGCTGGTTGGCTACCTGACCGAACCGATACCCCGCCGGCCGTGACCGCGGTTCGTTGCGGCCGGCCTGTCGCGCACCGCGCGGATTCGGGGACAACCGTGGCTCAGTGCACGCCGGGCGTCCGGAACTTCTGCCGGGCGGCGATCTCCATCAGCGCCCGCCGCGCGTAGCCTTCCGTTTCGGGATGCGGATCGGCGTCCAGGACGGCGACGAGGTGCTGGTAGGCGGCCGTCGGCTGGTCGCGCGCATGGAGCTGCACCAGGCCCGCCCCCAGATGCGCCTCGGCCGCGTACGGGCCGAGCGGGTAGTCGCGCAGGTGCCGCTGATAGACCACCAGCGCCGCGTCGGGATGCCCGTTGTTGGCCAGCCATCGCCCGAAGTTGATGGAGTCGCCCGGCATCAGCAGCCGCGCCGTGCGCGCCGCGCTCAGGCGGAAGTACGCCGCCGCGGCCCGGCCGTGCTCGCCGGCGGCGATCAACTGCCGGACGCCGCGCACCGACGCCGGGTTCGCGTCGAAGGCGGGTGCGGCCGGTTCCGGGTCCGGCTCGAAATCCTTTGGCCGGCGCTCCACCTCGCGCCGCGTGCTCCACCAGGCGTACGCCAGACCGCCGAGGAAGCCGCCGATGTGCGCGCCGTAGGCGACGCCGCCACCCCCGGCGCCGCGCGTCACCAGGAACGGCAGCAGGTTGTCGACGACGAGGTACATCCCCAGCACCAGCCGCGCGGGCGCGTAGACCACGTTCATGAAGATCGGGAACAGCATGATCCACAGCCGCACGCGGTTCCTCGGGAACCAGATGAAGTAGAACCCGAGCACGCCGGAGATGGCGCCCGACGCGCCGACCATCGGCAGCACGGATCCGAAGTCCAGCACCGCGTGGGACAGGGTGGCCAGGATGCCGGTCCCGAGATACGCCACCAGGTAGCGCGCCGGACCGAGCCGGTGCTCGACGTTGTCGCCGTAGATCCAGAGGAACAGCATGTTGCCGGCGAGGTGCATGAACCCGCCGTGGAGGAACAGCGAGGTCAGCAGCGCGATCATGCTCGGATCGGCCGGCCGGAAGCCGTAGGAGAAGACGACGAGATCGTAGGCCGAGACCTGCTGGAGCAGCCTCTCCGCCGCCATCTGCCCCGGGAACTGCGGGCCAATCGCGTTCAGGTATTCGAAGAGCGCCGGGTCGTCCAGGGCGGGGCGGACCGCGCTCAGCGGCAGCGTCACGAACAGGAACACCGCGACGTTGATGCCGATCAGGGCGTAGGTGACGACCGGCACGCCGCGCGGGTTCGGCTCGTCGCCGAGCGGCAGGAACATGGATCAGCTTCCCGTGGCCGCTTCCGCCTTCGCGTCGGACAGCAGCCCGTCCAGGGCTTCCAGGCGCCGCGCAATCTCGTCGCGGACGGCGCGGAACCCGTCGAGCCTCTCCGCGTCGGACCCCGCCCCGGCGGCGGGATCCGGCAGCGGCCAGTGCAGCCGCCGCGCCGTTCCCAGGAACGCCGGGCAAACCTCCTCGGCGCACAACGTCACGACGAGATCGACGGACCCCGGGTCGATCGTCCCGACGCTCTTGGAACGCTGCCCGCTGATGTCGATCCCGACCTCGTCGAGCGCGGCGATGGCGAACGGATTGACCGTCGCGGGCGACGACCCGGCGCTGGCAATCCGGACGCGGCCGCCGAACCGCGCCCGCGCGAGCCCTTCGGCCATCTGGCTGCGGGCGGAGTTGGCGACGCAGAGAAAGAGCAGGCCCGGCATCGTTGTACGCTATCACGTGGAGGCATACATGATGCGGCGATTCGTTCTCTTGATTCCGGCTCTGCTGCTTTCGGTGGCGTGCGGCGGCGATGACGGCAACGGCGGCCCCACCTCGCCTACCTCGCCCACTTCCCCCAGCGTGGGGCTCGGCGTGCCGTTCAGCACTGAAGACTTGACCGTGGGTAACGGGACCGGAGGCGATGAACGGGGACACGCTCTCAGTGAACTACACCGGCTGGCTCTACGACCCGAACGCGGCCGAGAACAAGGGCACGCAGTTCGATTCCGGGGACTTCTCGTTCACGCTCGGAGCCGGGCAGGTAATCGCCGGCTGGGACCAGGGGGTGCTGGGGATGCGCGTCGGCGGCCGCCGGCGAATGGTCATTCCCCCGGCGCTCGGCTACGGCAGCAGCGGGCAGGGCCCCATCCCCGGAGACGCGACCCTGCTCTTCGAGGTCGAGCTGCTGAGCATCGGCTGACGGCCGCACCGGTCCGGCCGCGGGCCTGCCTCAACGCACCGTGCGCCCCGCCCGTGGCTGCTCACCGCACATGCGCCCGGATCTGGTGGTTGATCCGGTGGATGCGCCGCTGCAGCATCTTCACGCGCGCGCGGTCGCCCGCCTCGAATGCCGACTGCTTCTCGGCCTTCAGCTCCCGCATCTTCTTCTTGGCGCCGTTCTTGTTGAACCCGCCGACCACGTGGTGGTGCTCGTGGGTGTCGATCCCCAGCGCCTTGCAGAGCCCCGGCAGCAGGTGCTCCTTGTTGAGCTGCGAAAAACCCTGCACCGCCTCGTGGTCGAGGCCGCGGGCAATCTCGCGCAGATCGCCGATCGTCTTGTGCTTCAGTTGCTCGTACGTGTACTCCGCCATAGCGAACCTCTCCCGGTGAACGCCGCGCTTCACTTCACTGGCAATGCGAACACGAACAGGCCGTTGCCTGCGTTCGGACGCCGTACGTCGGGGATCAGCTCGGCCGGCATCGTCGTCCAGCTTCCGCCCCCGGTGCCGGTGCCGATCGCGACGTACTGCCGGCCATCCACGCTGTAGGTGACGGGGAATCCCTGCACCGCCGTCGGCAGGCGCGTCTCCCAGAGCTCGTCGCCGGTCGCGACGTCGTAGGCGTACGCCCGCCGGTCGTAGGTGCCGACGAACGTCAGGCCGCCGGCCGTCGTCAGCGCCGCCGAGATGTAGGGCGACCGCTTGCGGTGCGACCAGAGGATCTCGCCGCTGACGTGCATCGCGACGAACTCGCCCATGTTCCCGTCGCTGTCCGGGTGCAGGAAGTTCTCCCGGAACACCATCCCGGCGCCGCCGCCGCCCTCGCGGAACTCGACCTCGCTGTAGATGGTCCGCTGGCAGTTGAGCGTCAGGGGAATGTAGAACGCCTCGGTCTCGGGGCTGTAGGCCATCGCCCGCCAGCTCTTCAGGCCGGAGTGGCTCGGGCAGAACGACAGCTCCTCGTCCAGGACCGGCATCATGCCGGGGCGGAACGACATGCGTCCGGTCTCGGGATCGATGTCGACGATGTTCTGGTAGCCGAGGTCGGTGGCGTTGATGTACTGCCCCGTCTCGCGGTCGAGCTGCCACAGGATGCCGAGCTTGCCCATCGTGAAGACCGACGGCCGCCCATCGACCTCGACGAGGATGCGCTCGAAGGTCTCGTCCATGTCGTGGGACTCGCCCGGCAGGTGCTGGAAGTACCAGCGCATCTCGCCGGTCGCGGGATCGAGGGCGAGGGTCGAGCTGGTGTAGAGCGCGTCCGCGTCGGTGCGGCGGCTCACCTGGGCCCAGGGCTTGGCCTGCGCCACGCCCCAGTAGGTGAGGCCGAGATCCGCATCGTAGCTACCGGCGATCCAGGCGTCGCCGCCGCCGCGGAACATCATCGGCAGGTCGCCCCAGGTGTCGCCCCCCGGCTCGCCCGGCCGCGCCACGGTCGACGTCCGCCACAGCTCGCGCCCGGTCTCGGCGTCGTGCCCGGTGATGAAGCAGCCCTCCTCCCAGAACCGCAGGCAGCCGGCCATCCCGGAGATCACCACGCCCTCCACCACCAGCGCGCCGCTGCTGAAGAAGAAGCCCTTGGACGAGTCGGCGACCTCCGCCTCCCACACGATCTCGCCGGTGCGCGCATCCAGGGCCACGATGTTGGCGTCCGCGGTGTTCAGGATGATCCTGTCCCGGTAGATCGCGATGTTGCGATTGGGGCGCCCGCGACCCCGCGCGGTCGGGAACTGCCGCCGGTACTCCCACAGCATGTCGCCGGTGGCGGCGTCGAGCGCCTGCACGATGTTGCCGGGGCTCGCGAGATACATCACCCCCTCGTGGATGATCGGGGTGGTCTGCTGCGACCCCGGCTCCATCGCCCACGACCAGACCATGCGGAGATCGCCGACGTTCTCGCGCGTGATCTGATCCAGGGGGCTGTACCCCCAGCCGTCCTGCGTCCGGCGCCAGTTCAGCCAACTCTCCGGCGGCGGGTCCGCCAGCACCGCGTCGGTCACGGAGCTGACGGCGGGCGCCTGGGCGGCCGCCGGCGCGGCCGCCACCAGGGCGGAGAACATGACGAGAGCGGAGAGCGTGACAATCGCGACGGGACGAGTCATCGTGGACTCCCTTCGACTGCAGGCCTGCGGCCATGAAGAGTGTGTCGATTCCGTTGACGGCACCATATCACGAGCACTTCTGCCACCGGAACCGGGCGCCGAGCCCGCAGGATCCCCGGTGCGCCACAGGCTCGCCGACGCGGCCGAACGGGGGTCTTCGGCGTGCCGCGAGGACGAAATCCGTGCGTGCGTTCACGTTGGGCCGGACGCCGCGCACCGCGATGGTGCAAATCGCTGAACCGGTCCGTATTGACGGCATCGCCTGCACCGGAACGACGTGTTCTTCCACACGTTTTCCACAGCTTCTGTGGATGCCGGCACGACGGATTCACCTCCCCTCCGCCGGCATTGGTCCAGACCGTCGAACAACCGTCGGCGACCAGGCCCGGCGGCCGCCCCCGTGCAGGTAAGTCTCATAAAATAAACTACTTGCCACCACACAGGCGCCGCGGACGCGGCGCGCGTGATGGATGAAGTGGACCTGTGGCAACCGGTCGAGGAAAGTGCTGTGCGAAGGACCGCGACCACGCAGCTCGGCGCCTGAATCAACAGCCTTGGAGAGTGACGTTCGGGCGCCCCGCGAGTCAGCCTTGGTCCGCCGGCCCCGCCGCGTGTCAGCCGTGGGTCAGCCGGACCCGCGTACCCCCCCCACCGGTAGTCTGGTTCGTGCGCGGGCGAAGAGGCGGACTTCGCCCTGTCCACGCGCCCTGGCCCGACGATCGTCGCCGCCGGCTCCGATTGCCGCCCAACCGGGCCGACTGGCAGTCCACGCCGCTTCTACGGCGCAGACTCCTAGCGTTCGGCCTCGGCGCGCTCCCACCAGACGGAGCCGAAGTTGACGAACGGACCGCCGTCGATCGAGATGCGGGTCCGCACCTGGTAGGCGAACGGCGAGGTCATGTAGGTACGGCCCCGCAACCGGATCTCGGATTCTTCGCGCGCACGCGATTCTTCGCGCGCACGCGAGTCCTCGCGCGTACGCGAGTCCTCGCGCGTGATCGGCGCCGCCTCCCAGTGGTGCGAGAAGTAACCGCCCGGGTCGCCGCCGACCCGGCCGAGCTTCACGAGGCGGAAGCCGCGGCTGTCGTCCTCGATGCGCACCAGGTACTTCGCGCGGCGGTCGTAGACCATGAGCGCCTCGATGGTCACCGGGGCATCGTCCACCGAGGCCTCGACGGTGCTCGCGTAGGTGCACCCGCCGACGTGGCGAACCGTCTCGGTGCCGGCAAAGTAGCCGGACGGAGCCAGCGGCGATTCCGGCAGCACCCCTTCGATGTTCCAGACGCCCACCAGGTAGTGCGGGTCGAACGGCGCGGGGTCGTCGCCCTCGCCGTCCCGCTCCACGCCGACCGTCGGCCGACGCAGCGCGTTCAGCGCGTCGATCAGCTCCAGCTCCTGCTCGGACAGGCACTGGTCGGGAGTCAGGGTCTCGCCCTCCCGCAGCTTCACGATCGGCTCCGCCTCGATCTGCGCGGTGGTCTGCGCCCCCAGCGGCGCCGCCGCCGCGACGAGGAGCACGGCGAATGCAATCAGCCTGACCATCACAAGCGACTCCCTACTCGCCACAGGTGTCGGCCAGCCCGACGACGGCCAACAGGTTGATCCGCGCGGCATCGTCCGACTCGATCAACAGCCCCTTGACCAGGACGGTGCGGCCCGCGCGCAGCTCGTTGGTGGCGTTCACCTGATCCGGGGTCGTGAAGGACGATCGGTCGAACGAGCGCAGCAGGGCCTCGGCGCCGAGGAAGTCGGCCACCCCCACGAGCTGGAAGGCGTCGGTGCCGAGAGCCTGCGCACGGGCTTCGTCCACCTCGTCTTCGTCGAACACGCCGGCCTCGCTCACCGTCGGCTCGGCGGCGCGCACGAGCCACCACTCGGCTTCTCCGAGGCGACGCTCGACGCATCCGACGGTGTGCACAATCTCGACCGCGGACTCGCCGGTGGTCGCGGCCAGCCGCTGGCCGTGCGCAGTAACGGGCGCCAGCCAGATGCCGGCGGCCAGCAGGAGGACCGGCTTCTTCCAGTGGGACATGTCTCGATGCTCCAGCCGCCGCGCCAGGGAAGAAAAGGGCCGGCGCATCGCGGCGCGCGGCCCTCTCCCGGATTCCCTCGGCACGAACGGCGTCAGTTCTCGCCCTGCGTGTTCTCGTCCTCGAGCGTGTACTTGACGTTGGCGAGGAACATGTCATCCCAGCTCTGCTCCGACCAGTAGACCTCCTTGTGCGGCGCCGGATTCAGGCGATTGGCCCGCGAGTTGTCATAGCGGGCGATGGCCTTCACCGTGCTCCCCGCCGGCACCCGGATCGGCTCGACGAGGTCGTACTCGAACTGCCAGTCGAAGGCGTAGTTCGGCACCCGGAGCAGGATCTCCTCCCGGCCGTCCGGGTAGGTCAGGACGTAGGTGACGTCCTTGCCGCGCACGTGCATGTGGAGGAACAGGCTCTGCAGCACGGCGTCGTTCTGGAACGCGCCGATCCCCGTGACCGTCCAGTTCGGATCGTTCGGTGGAATCGGCGCGAGCAGCGGGTTCAGCCCCTGGCCCGCCTGCCGATCGGGGTTGGCGGCCCGCCGCTCCTCCGCGGTGAGCGGAGGCGGCGCCACGAGCTGCTCGTTCTCGGAGGTGTACTCGCGCAGCGAGAGGGTGCGCTGGTACTTCCCGTCCGTGTCCTTGGCGAACCAGGCGCCGATGGACGGCCGGGCCACCTCCGGCTTGCCGGTGGCCTGGTAGTGGAGGTTCCAGATGATGTAGTCGAACAGGTCGCCGCGCACCTCGCGGACCTGACCGTCGCGGACCACCCTGGCTCCCACGCCCGGGATGTACGGACCGAAGCCGGCCCGCGCCCGCCGGCGCTCCTCGAGCTCCTCGGCGGTTCGTTCGTCGGCTTCCTCACCCGCCTCGTCATCCGCGGACGCCTCGTCCGCCGTTCCGGTCTCCGCCGGAGCGGCGTCGGGATCCTCCACCGGCACGTAGTCCACCAGCGGCCCGCCCGGCCACGCCGGCCCGCGGCCCAGCTTCGTCCCCGGCGGCAGGTCGACCAGGCCGGTCGTGATGTGATGGGTCACCGCGTAGTTGCCGGGCCGCACCTCGGTCGCCGACACGCGCATCACGTCGTCGAAGGGCAGCGGCGTGAACAGGTTGAAGTTCGGGGTCTCGCCCTCGGCGTCGATCTTCCACGCGATGGGGAACTCGATCACGTAGTCCGGGTCCAGCCCGTCGGGATGGCTCCAGCCCGCCGCGGAGAAGTCGGGCGGCTCCGGGGCCGGACCGTCGCCCTGCGGCGCGCCGCCGTCGACCCACGCGACGATCGCCTCGATCTCGTCCTCGCTCAGGCTGATGTCGTTGGAGAACGTGCCGAACCGCGGGTCGGCGAACCACGGCGGCATCTCGCGCGAGACGACCTTCGCCTTGATGGCCCGCGCCCACGGCCGCGCGTCGCGGTACGACAGCAGCGACATCGGCGCCACCTGGTTCGTCCGGTGGCAGCTCGCGCAGTTGTCGAGCAGAATCTGCCCGACGTGCTCGTTGTAGGTGGGCGTACCCTCGGCCGCGACCGCGGGAACGGCCGCGAACGACAATGCGATCACGATGCCGGCAGACAGTGCGACCAGTCGCGTCATCGGTCTGATCTCCAACGATGTTGCCGAATTCTCGGAAGCCGTCGCACGCAGGGCGGTTGCGGGCGCCAGCAGTAGCAGTTGCTGATCGTAATACGTCGGGCGCGGCGGTTCAATCGGCGACGCCTCGCGGGTCGCAGCCGCAGCGCTGATCCGGCGTGTAAGATGGGTCTGTTCGGCGGGGACACATCGCCGCGTGGTGCAGCGCGCAGGCACGAGGAGGACGCGATGCGACAGTCGAGCAGCGCATGGGTGATGGTGCTGGCGGCGGCCGGACTCGCAGCCGGTGCGAATCTGCAGGCTCAACAGGAGACCGAAGGGGCGAACACGGTGCTGCCGTGGGCCTACGTGCTCAACGAGCCGGCCGGAGACGCCGAGGCGCCCGATCCCGACGAGATCGTCACGGTGCCCGGCTCCAGCGTGTCGATGCCGCGCTCGGAGATCAACATCGACAACGGCCCGCCCGACTGGCACCCCGACGCCCATCCGCCGATGCCGGAGGTCGTGGCCAAGGGCGGCGGCGAGGGCGTCGTCGCGTGCGGCTACTGCCACCTGCCGAACGGCCAGGGCAAGCCGGAGAACGCCGGCGTCGCCGGCCAGCCGTACGAGTACATCGTGCAGCAGATGACCGACTGGCGGAACGGCCTGCGCCGGCCGGGCGAGCCGCGCATGGGCCCGCCCGCCTTCATGGAGCGGATCGGACTGGCGACCTCCGACGAGGAGGCGCGGGTCGCAGCCGAGTACTTCTCGTCGATCGACTTCAAGCCGTGGGTCCGCGTCGTGGAGACCGACGCGGTGCCGGCGACACGCTTCGCGGGGTGGATCCACGAGGTGGTCGAAGGCGGCGGCGTCGAGCCGATCGGCACGCGGGTGGTCGAGACGCCGGAGAACCTGACACGGACCAAGCTGCGCGACGACTCCTCCGGCTTCATCGCCTACGTGCCGTCCGGCGCCGTAGGGCGGGGACGCAATATCGTGCTCACCGGCGGCGACAACTCCGTGGCCTGCACCACCTGTCACGGCGCCGACCTGCGCGGTCTCGGCCCGGTTCCGGCGCTGGCCGGGCGCTCGCCGAGCTACATGGCGCGGCAGCTCTACGACCTGCAGACCGGCGTGCGCGACGGGGCGTGGTCGGACCTGATGGACGCCGCGGTGACGAACCTCACGCTCGAGGACATCGTGAACATCGTGGCCTATACGGCCAGCCTGGAGCCGTAGCGCCGCAGCAGGAGCGCGATCAGCATCCCCTGGTACCCGAGGCCGGCCAGGAAGTAGAGGGCCGCGCGGGGTTCGCCGGCCTCGAGCATCCAGAAGAGCTTGAGCGGCCAGTAGAGCGGGTCGAGCCCGATCGCGACCTGCCACGGCGACGCGACGAACCAGGCGAAAACCGGCGGCCACGTAAGCACCCCCGCGCCCTTCAGCAGAGCGAACCCCTGGACCTTGTTCGCCGCGAACGCGGCGACGAAGAGCGCGTAGAGCGGCGCGGTGGGGGCCGCCTGGACGGCGGCGGCGAAGGCCGCGACGACACCCATCTCGACCAGGTCCGCGACGGCGATGCTCGCCATCATCACGGGCACGCTCACGGCCATCGGGACGGCGATGCGGTAGGCGAAGTACCCCTGCACCGTGAGCGGCGTGACCTGCAGCGCGGTGAGCGTGCGGTCGTCGCGTTGATCCAGCAGCAAGAAGCCGACGACAGAGCCCACCAGCGTCGGGATCATCAGCACGAGGAAGCTGGTCAGCAGCGGGTAGTACGGCGTGAGGTTGAAGGCGTAGCGCTCGCCGAGCCATGCGTCGAGGGCCGGGACGCCCCACCGGAACGCGAAAGCGAGGACGATCGGCGTGCCGACGAGCCACCGCAGCATGCTGTCGCGGGCGACGCTCTTGAGGTCGATGGGGCCGAGCGCGCGGATGACGGCGGTGGCGGTCGGCATCAGCGGCTTCCCTCCCGGGCGACGATGAAGCGGTCGAACGCTCGCCGGCCGGCGAGCAGCAGCAACCCGGCCCAGGCGGCGGAGTAGAGCACGCCGTAGGCCCACTCCCAGGGCGCAAGCGGCCGGAACGCCCCGCCCAGCAGCACGAGCGGCGCCGCGAAGGGATGGAGATGGAGCAGCCAGGTGTCCCAGAAGCCGAAGTAGTGCAGCAGCGGGAGCGAGAGAACGGTCGTGAAGAGGACCGAGGGAAACATGAACTCGTTGATCGACCGGTAGCGGGCGACGAGGAGAAAGCCGGTCAACGTGTACAGGACGCCCGCCAGCACGACGCCGGCGATCAGCGGGCCGGCCGCGACGCCGGCGCCGTACGCCGACCGGACGATGACCACCTGCTCGACCACCGAGAGCGCGGTCAGCGTCAGCGTCTTCGAGGCCAGGTACTCCCAGTCGGCCAGCGGCGTCACGACCTGGGCCTCCAGCGTCCCCTCACCCTTTTCGAGCAGCACGAGGCCGGCCACGAAGTAGAAGTTGACCATCACGAGGTTGCCGAACACGACGGCGGGCAGCACGTAGCCCCAGTCGATCGGGGGGAGGCGGGTGAGCACGACGAACCAGCAGGCCAGCACGAAGGCCACCGCGTAGTAGAAGCCGTTCCGCATCTGCAGGCGGAGGTCCAGGCGCACGGTGGCGGCCAGCCTGTGCATCGGCTCACTGCAGGCTGTGGCCGGTGACCCGCAGGAAGACGTCCTCGAGGGTCGCTTCCTGGGTGTGCAGGGTGCGGACGGTGGCCTCGCGCAGCAGGGCCAGAAAGTCGGCGTCGGCGCCGAGCCCGTCGAGCGGGAACTCGCGCCGCCCGGGGCGGCCGTCGAGGTCGAACTCGATCACGACCGTCCGCGCGCCGTGGGCCAGCTTCAGGTCGTGCGGCGATTCGACGAGCCGTATCTCGCCGTCGACGATGAAGGCCACGCGGTCGCACAGCTCGTCCGCCACCGTCATGTCGTGCGTGGTCAGGAACACGGTGCAGCCGGCCGTCTTCATCTTCTGGATGAGGTTCCGGATGCGCCGCCCGCTGACGGGGTCGAGCCCCACCGTCGGCTCGTCCAGGAAGATCAGTTGCGGGTCGTTGAGCAGCGCGCGCGCCACGCCGAGCCGCGTCTTCATGCCCTTGGAGTACTCGGCGACGAGGCGCTCGCCGTCGTCCGCCAGGCCCACCATCTCGAGCAGCGCCTCCGGCGTTCGGGTCTCGCCCCGGTACAGCGCCCGGAAGTAGCGGAGGTTCTCCACGCCGGTCAGCCGGAGATAGTGGTTGGGCAGCTCGAACGAGACGCCGATCCGCTCGTAGTAGTCGGCTCCGTAGTCCGCAAGGTCGCGGCCCAGCACCGAGACGGCGCCTTGGTAGCCCCGCAGGAGCCCGATCAGCAGCTTCTGGGTGGTCGACTTGCCCGCGCCGTTGGGTCCGAGAAACCCGAAAACCTCGCCCCGGTCGATGCTGAAACGGAGATCCCGCACCGCGGGGGCCATCCCGGACGCGTAGGTGAAGGTAAGCCCGTCGACGTCGACTACCGGCATGGGTACGTCACCGCGCCGTCTTCCGGAACCGGTTATATGCGACGGTGCCCAGAGGAGCAAGCGGCGGTGCCGCGATACAATCCGGCAGTTTGCCAGATCTCGCCCATCCCGATTCCTGCCCTGGCACGCAACAGCGCCGTGCCGGACAGGCCGCGACCCGCTGCCCGGCTGAGCGAGCCGGCCTTCTAACGGCCCGCTTCTCGCCGCAGCGCGGGCGTCACACCGCCCGTGAACAGGCGCGCGCCCTGCTCGATGCGCTCCATCATGTTGGTCGTGCTCGTCATGGCCACGGGGAGTCCGAACTCCTTCCCGGCGGCGAGCACTGTGTCGATGGCTAGCGCCACGGCCTCCAGGCTGCCGCCGTGCGTGTTCAGCATGTCTCCGCCGGTCTCGGAACCGGCGAACAGCACGGCGCCGATGTTCCGCTCGCTGAGCTGGCGGGCGATCTCGCGCACGTTGGCCACCCCGAGCGGGCTCTCGATGAGGAGCCAGGGCAGCAGATTGCCGTTCGGCGGATCCAGTCGCCAGACGTCCGCCCGCTCGACGTAGTCCGGAACCGACAGGCCCCAGTAGCGCGCCGCGAGCCGGGGATTGGTGCCCCGCAACCCCGCCGGCTCGCGGTCCGGCGCACCCAGCCGCTGCGGGTAGCGCATGGCGCGGATGGCCAGCAGCGCCTGCGCCGGGGTCTCGACCGTCGGGAAGATGATGCCGTGCGCACCTACGTCGAGCACCTGCTTGACCATCCAGACGTTCTGGTCGAGCTCGCGGCCGGTCGCCGGAATCCGCACGATGACGGCCTTGCCCGCCATCGCGTCGCCCGTCGCGGCGATCGCGGCAGGATTCACAAGCCACTGCATCCACGTCCGCAACGCGCTGACGTCGTAGGGGCCGTGCTCCATGTCGAAGAAGACGAAGTCGATATCGTCGTTTGCCGACAGAGCAACCGGGTCCGCGCGCGAGTCGACCGTGACGCCGAAGGCCACCTGGTCCTCGTCGAGCAGCCTGACGAGGCCGGCCTGGGGCATAGCCTCCGGATTCCGCTGTCCATGCACGACGAGCGCGGGTGCCGCCAGGGCGAGGACCACGAGGAGTGCAAGCCGAGAGGGGATGGTTCGCATGGGTTCTCCTGACTGCGCCGAGCGGGTTGGTACAATACGCCATGAGCGTTCCCGACGCGTCAGGTTTCTCTGCGCTTCCGAGCGTGAGTGTTTCCTGCGCGTCGCCGTCCTCAAGCTGGGCCGTGAAGCCACGCTGCGCCTGTATCCGGATGCCGCCGCGCTGCTCGAGTCCTCAGTGTGATTTCTCGAGCCGTTCCAGGTCGCACTGTCGGTGGCAGTGGTCGGATGGGCTCGTAGACAGATGCGAAGCGCAGCAAACCCGGACACAGGCGGCATTATCGGCGTCGAGGCCTTCGACACCGCCTATGGGGCGGGATTCCAGGCGGAGGACGAATCGCCGCACGCCGTCGAGTGCGAGCTCGTCGAGGACGCCGGCGCCTTCGAGGCCCACCGCCCGCCGGCCGGGCACCGCCCTCATCGCCTTGCGTTCGTGGACGGGACGATGCGCACCGAGGCCCGGCTGAACCACACCAGCACCGAGGGCGACGTGAGCACGGGTCTCGCGGGAAGCTGGGCTGCGGGCGCCGTGCTCGTCACCGAAGACGCACCGGCGCGCTTCGACCGGGTAGCAATCGGGCGCACGGCCATCTTCACGGGTCGGCACACGGTCCCCCTGCCCGACCGTCGGGACGGTTGGCGTTGGGAGCCGTACACGGTCGACGGCGCCGACATCGAGGCCGCCCGGCAGCAGCTTCAGCGCCTGATGCGAGACGCCGAGTCCGACATCGCCGAGCATCTCTGCACGAACGGTTGGCTGACGGTGCTCGACGGACCGCTGCACGGCATCCGCCACCGCCGCGGCCTGCCCGTCCTCGGCTACGTGAAGACCCACCACCGCCGCATGCTTGCCCACGAGCACTGGACTGCGGTGCCGCGACTGGCGGTGCGGGAGCGATCCGGCCTCTTCGCGATGGGCGATGATCTGTATGGCTGCTACCTGCGGGTGGGCGACCCCGGGCCCTGGGCGGGGCCGTGGGCGGGCATCGCCCGCATCGAGATGCCGGCCGGGATCGGCCTGGCCGCCGCGGCGGAGGCGGCGGATCGGGCCGCGGGCTGGCTGCCGGACTTCGCGTCGGCGCTCCACCGGGACGCGCGGGCGCCAGTCAACCTGACCCCGATTGCCGGCCTGGAGCGGCACCTGCACCATCTTCAGGGCGATTCTCGCCTGGCCCTGCGGGCCGTGCGCGAAGCCGTCCTGCAACGTAACCGCGAGGGACGAAGCGAATGAGCATGCCGCCGCTGCCCGCGGACGATCCGTCGCACGACGGCGGACGCATCGGACTGGTCGACGGATCGGTCGAGAGCGACTCGCGCACTTTCCACGTCGTGCTCGACCCCGAGGTGGTGATCCAGCTCGACGAGCTGGTCGCGGTCACGACCGACCTGCCCGGCGGCGCGCAAGTGACGCACTACGGCATCGTCACCGAGCTGCGCTCCCGCTTCGAAGGCGCCGACCTGCCCTCGGACACCGGCCGGGTGGTCGACCGGACGCTCCCCGCCGAGCATGTCCGACGGGCCGAGGTCCGCGTCCTGCGCGTGGTCCCCGAGCTTTTCATCGCCCCGCACGCCGGCGCCGCCGCGGCGCGGGCCGTCGGCGCGCACCGCACGGCCGCCCTGTTCGAGGACGAGATGACGCGCGGCAGGCTGCCCGTGGGCCTGGACCTGGGCGGTGCGCCGGTCTACGCCGACATGCGCTTCGTGGACGGCCGCTCCGGCGGCCACGTCTCGATCTCGGGCATCTCCGGCGTCGCCACCAAGACCTCCTACGCGCTCTTCCTCCTCTACCAGCTTCTGGAGACGGAGCAGGGCATGGACCTGCTGGGCGGCCGGGCCGGGCGGGAGAGCGTGCGGGCGCTGGTCTTCAACACGAAGGGCGAGGATCTGCTGCACGTCGACCGCCCCAACGCGGAGTTCGCCGGCAGACCGCAGGAGATCGAGAAGTGGCGTGCGCTCGGCATCGACGATCCGGGACCCTTCCGCTCCGTCCGCCTCTACGCTCCGCGGCAATCCGGCGAGTCGCCAACCACTGTAGCCAACGTCAAGACCCGCCAGACCGCCGACGTGAACGCCTACGGCTGGACCCCGGAGCAGTTCATCCGCGAGCAGCTCCTGCAGTTCTGCTTCACGTCCGACGACGAGCGCTCGACCCAGGTCGGCTTCGTGGAGCAGCAGGTCCGCATCCAGCTCCTGCGGCGTTTGCGGCGGCTGGAAGGAGACGCGACCGGGGCGGTGGTCGTCGTCGACTTGGTCCCCCCGAACACCGGCTTCAACCCGGACCGGCTGGCCGAGCGTGAGCCGGACGCGGCGGCGGCCGGCGCGGGACACGTCATCCGCGACTTCGGCGACTTGATCGATCTGCTCGAGGAGGTCGTGTCCATCGACGACGAGGGCCTGATGAACGACTGGTTCGGCCGCGCGCAGTCCGGGACGCGACAGGCGTTCCTGCGGCGGCTGCTGAAGCTGCGGCGCCACATCGGCCCGCTGATCGGCCGCGGCCTCGAGCCGGTCTCGGCCGAGAACGCCAAGCTCCACGTCGTCGACATCTCCACGCTGCACGACGACGCCCAGCGCTTCGTCGTCGGGGCGCTGCTCGACAGGGTCTGGCGGGAAAAGCAGGGGACGGGGCGGACCCCGCTGCGGTTCGTCGTCCTCGACGAGTTGAACAAGTACGCCCCGGCGCAGGGCTTCTCGCCGCTCAAGGAGCTGCTGGTGGACATTGCCGAGCGCGGGCGGTCGCTCGGCGTGCTGTTGATCGGGGCGCAGCAGGCCGCCTCCGCGGTGGCGCAGGCGCTGCCGCGCAACGCGTCGCTGAAGGTGGCCGGCCGGCTCGACGCCAGCGAGTCCGACGCCTATCGCTTCCTGACGCCCGCGCTGCGGGACCGCGCGACCCGCTTCATGCCGGGGACGATGATTGTCTCCCAGCCCATCGTGCCCGAACCCATCCCCATCCGCTTTCCGTTCCCGCCGTTCGCGACCAACCCGGACGAGGCGGCGGCGGACGAGGAAGCGGACCGGAAGAAGACCGACCGGATCCTGAGCACCATGGGCGCCCTGGCCGGACCCGAGGTCGACCTGTGAAGCTGCTCCACACCTCCGACTGGCACCTGGGAGCGAAGCTCGGCCGGCACGACCGCGCACCGGATCACCTGGAGGCGATACGGGGACTCCTGCAGGTCGCCGAGTCGGCCCGGCCCGATCTCATCCTGCACACGGGCGATCTGTTCGACGCGTTCCGGCCGCCGTACGAGGCGTTGCAGCTCGGGGTGCGAGCCCTGGGGCGGTTGGCGCAAGTGGCACCGACTGTGGTGATCGCCGGGAACCACGACTCGTCGATGCTGTTCCGCGTGATCGACGACCTGGCCGGCGCCGCAACTCCGCGCCGGCTGTGGCTGGTGACCACGCCGCAGGTGCTGTCGTTTCCGGCAATCGCGGACGTTCCCGTCGGCGTGGCCTGCGTGCCGTTCATCCCGCCGGGTGCGATAGCGCAGTACGCGACCGACGATCCGGCGCGCTTCGAGGGCAACTACGCAGACGGCGTAAAGACCCTGAACCAGCGCCTGCTCGACGAGGCGCACGAGGGAGTGGGAGCCCGCGGCATTGTCCTCTACGCCGCGCACCTCCACGTGCAGGGGGCCCGGCCGGGCAAGTCGGAGCGGCGGATCACGGTCGGCGAGGACTACGCTACCCACGTCGAAGGACTCCAGCGCGCCCTGTACTGCGCCTTCGGCCACATCCACGACCCGCAGCTCCTGCCGGGCGGTACGGCGCAGGGGCGCTACGCCGGATCGCTCATTCCGCTGGACTTCGGCGAGCGGCAGCAGGCGAAGCACGCGGTGCTGGTCTCCGTCGGCAACAGCGTCGAGGTAGAGACACACGGCCTGCCGGCCGGCCGACCGCTCACCGAGATCGCCGGCACGCTGGCGGAGCTCGAGAGTCGCGCCGCAAACGGCGGCCTCGACGGCTGCATCCTGAAGGCGCGGGTGGTTTCCGACGATCCCATCCCCGATCTGGCGGACCGGCTGGCGGATTGGTCGCCGCGGTGCGCCGTGTTCGAGCTGATCAACACCATCACGAACCAGCCGGTGAAGGCGATAGATTCCGCCAGCGAGAGCGAGGCGGAACCGGCCCTCGACGAGCTGTTCCGGGAGTGGCGCACGACCGCGGCGCGCGGGATCAAGGCGCCCCACGAGGCGGTCGGCGCGCTCTTCGCCCAGGCCCTGGGCAGCGCCGGTCAGGCGGCAGCGGCCGATTTCGGGCTCACCCCCCTCAAGTTGAACGCGCTGGAGACGCTGAACGCGCTGGCATCCAAACGGAACGGCAGGGGGACCTGACGTGCGCCCCCTCCACCTCACCATCGAAGGGCTCCGGTCGTTCCGGACACCGCGCGGGCGGGACGGCGGCAACGGATCCCGCAAGCCGACCATCGACTTCACCGGCCGCGACCACGTCGCCATCATCGGCGACACGGGGGCCGGCAAGTCCTCCATCCTGGAGGCGATCACCTACGCCCTGTACGGGCAGACGACGTTCACGGCGCGCGCCAACCAGGAGTTGATGAACGACACGTCGACGCACCTGCGCGTCGTGCTGCGGTTCCGGGTGTCCGGCGAGACCTGGGAGGTGACCCGGACCCTGCGCCGCAGCGGCCGGCGCGACGTCGGGCAGGTCCGGGCACTGCTCCGGCGGGTCGGCGAGGACGAGGCGACGCTCGAGCAGGTCGAGCAGGTCCGGCGCGTCAACGAGCGCATCGAAGAGCTGCTCGGGCTCGACAGCGACGCCTTCCTGCGCACCGTCGTTCTGCCCCAGGGCCGCTTCGCTCGCCTCCTGGTGGAGGACGAGCCGCGCGACCGGAGCCGGATCCTGCGGCAGGTGTGGCGCACGGACGAGCTGGAGGCGGCGGGAGAGCTGGCCGGCGAGGCCCGCCGGGAGACCGCGACGCTGCGGATTCAACTGGAGCAGGCCGCGTCGGAGTACGCGGAGGACCCTGCGACTCACCTGGAGCGGCTCCGGGAGACGCTGGCCGCGGCCCGGCTACTGGCCGCGGCCGCATCCGAGGATGAGCGGGCGGCAACCAACGCCCACGAGGCCGTGCTCGCGGCGGTGAAGGCGGAGCAAGCGGCGTCCGAGGTCATCGAACGGCTGCGGGAGCTGGACCCGGAGCAGGCCGCCGGCCGGCTGGCGCCGATCGCCGCCATCGAACGACAGCTTGCCGAGGAGGAAACGACCCTGAAGGAACGACAGGCGTACCTCGCGGACGCCCTGGCTCGCCTCCCTGCCGACGACGGCCCCACGAGCGAGGAGGTCGCGGCGGCACTTGCGACGCTGGAGAGCCTGCCAGATCTCGCAACCGCCAGTGTCGAAGCAGCCGCTACGCTCCGCACCAGCGTGGAGGAAGCGTCGAAGAAGCGGGCCGAGGCGGAGCGCACGGCCGAGAACGCCGCCGCCGCGGAGCAGCGGGACGCGGAGCACGCCGCCAGGCGCCCGCCCCTGGACGAGGCGGCGCGGACGGCACAGGAACGCCGCACCGCCGTCGAACAGAAACATGCTCGCTGTGCCGAGCTTGCCGCCGAGCTCGACCAGATCCGCAAGCAGCTCGAGTCGCTGCGGACGGAGGAAGCCGAGTGCGCACATGGGCTGGGGTCCGCGCGGGAAGCGGAGCGCCGCGCGGCGGGCGAGGCGGCCCGCGCCGACGAGCATCTGACCGGCGCGCGGCGCGCGGAGTCGGCGGCGGCCGCCTCTCATGATCTGCACGCCGGAGAGGCCTGTCCCATCTGCCGCCGCGACCTCCCCGCCGACTGGGAGGCACCTGACGCCACGAAACTCGTCGAGGCCCAGCAGGTCGCCAAGGCCGCGCACCACGCCGCGAGAGAAGCAGCCGGCAAGGTCACCGCGCTCGACGCGGAGCGACGAGGCATGCAGCGGCAGATCGCCGATACCGAGTCGAGGCGCGCCGCATCGGAGACTCGACTCCGGGACGCCAGACAGGAGCTGGCGCGCGCAGTCGAGCTCCACACGGACGCTCCGCTCCCCGCGTCGGACGCGCTACTCGCCCCCCTGGAGGCAGCGCGCAAGCAGACCGCCGAGGACCTGGCCGAGCACGATCGCGCCGCCGAAGCGCTGCGAGAGGAGGCGGCCCGGCAGGACAAGGCCGCGGGCGTGGCCCAGGAGGCCGCCTCCAACGCGCGGGCGCTGGTGGAGCGTAACCGGCGGAACGCGGAGGAGGCCCTGGAGAGACTCGGCATGGCGATACGGACCATTCCGCAGCCCTACCGACCGGGCCTGGATCTGCCTGCCGATGTCGGCGACCTGCACGAAGTGGATACGGGGCCGGTCGGCGAGCGGACTGAGTCGGCGCAGGCGCGCGCCCAGGTCCTGGAGGAGCGAAGGGATGAACAGGACCGTCTGCGAGGTGAGCTCGACGGTGCTGGCAGGGCCCGCTCGACCCTGGCGGCACGGCGGACGGACGAGGTGGACGCGCCCATCGAAATGCTGGTCGGGGAGCTCAACGCCCACCGCGATGTCCTCGTCGAGTCGGTCAGCCAACTGGGTCTCGACGCGAACGTTTCTGCGGCCGTCTCCGCAAGAGACGCCGCCGCGCTGGAGTCGCATGTGGCCGAGCTCGGCAGGCAGGCCGCCGAGATTTGCCGCGCCGCCAGCGAGCATTCACAGGCGGCCTCCGCAACAGCGAGGGCTTCCCGCGCGCGACTGTCCGCCATGGGTGAACGGCTGGGCGGGGATGTCGACGTCCAGGACATCGAGGTGGTCGTCGCCGCGGCGCGCGCGAGGGCCGAAGATGCTCGTTTCGGAGAGCGTCGCGCCAGGGAGTCGGCAGAGCACTTCGCCGCAATTGTCGACAACGTTCGCCGCCTGCGCGCGCTGCTCCAGGAGACCCGGGACAAGGAACGGGCGCTGGGTGACCTCGAGGACGCTCTCAAGCCCGGCGCCTTCCTGAAGTGGCTGACGCTGCGCCGCTCCAGACGCCTCCTGGTGCACGCCTCGCGGATGCTCGGCGAGATCAGCGGCGGCAAGTATGCGTTCGTGGATCCGGGAGACGCCGACGAACAGTGGCGCGTCCTGGACAGGGATTCCGGCCAGGACCGCTCCCCCGCCAGCCTGTCGGGCGGCGAGCAGTTCATCGCCTCGCTGTCGCTCGCGCTGGGCATGGTCGAGATGATGGCGCGCAGCGGCGGCAGGCTCGAGTCGCTCTTCCTCGACGAAGGCTTCGGCTCCCTCGACCGCAACAACCTCGACGCCGCCGTCCAGGCCCTGGGAACGGTCGCTGCGAGTGGTCGCATGGTCGGCGTGATCTCTCACGTCCGAGCCGTGGCGGAGCAGATCGACCACGTTCTCGCCGTGACCCGTAGCGCGACCGGGAGCAGGGCGGAGTGGCTCACGAGTCGGCAGCGGCGGCAGCTTTCGGAGTCCGACACCGGGCTGGAAGCGTCGGCGGCGATGGCAGGGCTGTTGGAATAGCCTACGGACCACGACTGTGATACCCCCATCGATGGCGAGGTCGTATGAGCACTACGAAACCGGCGGCGCCACGCCTGAACCCAGAAGCCACGTCAGGATGCCGCCAACGATACCACCGACAAGCGCCGCCATGAAGACAACGAGTAACTCCACCTGCTTGGATCGCCTTCCCTCGCGAAACTCAATCAGTTTGTATACTTCGTCTACAGGATACTCACCCAATCGACTGACGGCCTTCTCCACCTCGTCCCTCAAATACGCCTTACCGGGAACACTGTAAGTTCGGTCGACAGATTCCTCTATATCCTGACGCCCAAAGAGCCTGTCCATCTCAAATCTGATCAAACGCTCCGTCACGAGCTTGATGGAGCGACTCTGACGAAACCTGTTCTTTACAGCATCGCGCCAACGCCCGCTACGCTCTCCCAACAGAGACGTTCTGACGGGTTCTTCTATATCTTCCCACGCCTTGATGAGAAGCAGTCTGTGTCGGCACGCTTCGTAAAACGCCGTTAACTGGGGATTCCGGTCCAAACCGATCACTGATTCCGGTCCAAACCGATCACTGATTCCGGTCCAAACCGATCACTGATTCCGGTCCAAACCGATCACTGATTCCGGTCCAAACCGATCACCGTCGG
>Ga0209543_1000570_pt1 | contig 45360 bp, 32 predicted proteins | sample MesohylFT_FD_187296 | JGI IMG/M metagenome (GOLD analysis project Ga0209543, IMG submission 187296) | Host-associated microbial community of the marine sponge Aplysina aerophoba from Gulf of Piran - sponge mesohyl, lysed by freeze-thaw... | ecosystem: Host-associated > Porifera > Sponge >...
GGAATCAGTGATCGGTTTGGACCGGAATCAGTGATCGGTTTGGACCGGAATCAGTGATCGGTTTGGACCGGAATCAGTGATCGGTTTGGACCGGAATCCCCAACTTTCCCAAGCCGATTCGAATCGGAGCTCGGGCGGTTCGATGGTACGAGCACGAGGTGCGAGCCTTCATCGCGAGCCGACCCCGCGCCGGTTCCACCCGGTCCACCCAGTGACGACAATCCGCTGCGCGCGATCGACGATCGCGGCATCGACGAACCGAGGCGCGGCCGCCGAAGCCGCGCCCGAGGTTGTCGTTGGTCGTCGATGCGCACGCTGCTCTTGACCCGGCCGTGGCTGCCGCGTACGGTTGGTCGGGTGGACATCCGACGACGATATTCTCCGCAAGTGTGCTGGCGTTTCACAGCCGAGGCGGGTGAGCAAGCTGTGAGTCTGGAGCGGGCTGAAAACGTCTCGAATGGTCCCGTGGATTCCGGTTCAGAAAGTGGGAGTCGATGAGGGAATAGTGGCCAGGGAACTGTATGTAAGTCATTTAGAATGAATGCCTTATGAGAATTAGGCGACTCACGCTGCCGGAGCGGTAGTTGGCGCGCACCGCCAACCCACCCGGCGTCCAGACGCCGGCGGGTTGGCCGGGAGGCCAGCGCCGTAGAACCGATTCCGGGCTCCGCCGAACGCTACATGTTGTAGCCAAGGGTTGCCGTGCACCCTTTATTTAGGGTACAATTCCCTGTGGGCGTAAATTCTCTCGCCACAACTCGCCGCGAATCGTGTCCACACGTTATACTTATTCTTGGCGGAATCACTTGGCCTGCCCCGACAGCGGGGGAGCCATTCTTGCGCATCGTCCACCTGTCACTGGGAGTTGCCGAGGGGTGGAATCAATCCGGCCGAATTCCAACTGGGCCGCTCAGGAGGTAGGGAGCAATGAAACTTGACATGAAGAGACGTATAGGGTGGGCTCTCGCCGCCGCCATGCTCGCACCCGGGCTCGCAGGCGCCCAGGAGCCGGGAACAATCAGCGGCACGGTCACGGATGCGACGGGCTTCGTCCTGCCCGGGGTCACCGTGGAAGCGCGGGACGCGGCGGGTGTGGGGGAGGTGACTTTCACCGACGGCGCCGGCCAGTTCACGTTCAGCGGGCTGGCGCCGGGGACCTATGAGGTGGTCTTCACCCTGCCCGGCTTCAACGCGCCGACTCAGGTCGTGGACGTGGGCCCCGGCGCCACCGCCGTGCTCGATGTCGAGATGGACATACTGCTCCAGGAGGTGGTGGCCGTCGTCGGGACTCGTTCGGACCCGCGGTCGATCACCGCCTCGCCGGTGCCGATAGACGTCATCCGCGCCCAGGACTTCGCCAGCCAGGGCGACATGGACCTCACCAACCAGTTGCGGACCGTGGTTCCGTCGTTCAACGTGAACACCCAGCCGATCAGCGATGCGGCCACGATCGTGCGGCCGGCCAACCTGCGCAACATGGCGCCGGACCACACGCTGATCCTCGTCAACGGCAAGCGCCGCCACCGCGCGGCGGTCATCGCCTGGCTGGGCAACGGCATCGCCGACGGGGCGCAGGGGCCCGACCTGTCGGCCATCCCCTCCATCGCCCTGCGGCAGGTCGAGGTGTTGCGCGACGGCGCGGCTGCGCAGTACGGCTCGGACGCCATCGCCGGCGTCATCAACTTCGAGTTGAAGAACGCGCGCTCCGGGGGCAGCATGGAGTTCCGCAGCGGCCAGTACTTCGACGAGAACGACGGCACCCCGGCGACGTGCGGCCCCATCGGCCGCTCGTGCAACGGCATCGGCGGCCGTGCGCCGAGCTACACGTTCGCCGGCAACGCGGGTCTGCCGCTCGGCCCCGAAGGGTTCCTGAACCTCAGCCTGGAGTACGGCGGCGCCAATCCGACCAACCGCGCGGTGCAGGACGGTGGTACGTTGGCGGTGATCAACGGCGGCAACACCAACGTGCGCGACACGTCGCGGGTCTGGGGCTCGCCGCTGATCGAGGACGATCTGAAGATGTTCGCCAACTTCGGCAGCGGGGGCGATCGAGCCGAGTTCTACGGCCACACGAACTACGCCAGCAAGAAGGTGACCGGCGGCTTCTACTTCCGGAATCCCAACAACCGCGGTAGCGTGTACTCGGTCGACGGCGGCGAGACGTTGCTGGTCGGCGACGCGCTCGTGGCGCAGGGCATGGGCTCGGCCAACTGCCCGACCGTGAACATCACCAACGGCACGCCGGATCCGGCGGCCCTCGCCGCGGTCCGCGACGATCCGAACTGCTTCACGTTCCACGAGCCGTTCTTCGGCGCGCCGAACGGCCTGCCGGGCGGCTTCACGCCGCAGTTCGGCGGCGACCTCCACGACTACTCGCTGGTCTCCGGCGTGCGGGGGACCACGATGAGGGGACTCAACTGGGACATCAGCGGCAGCACCGGCCAGAACACCGTGCAGACCTTCATCTTCGACACGGTCAACGCCTCTCTCGGCCCGGACAGCCCGACCCGGTTCGAGCCGAACCTGCTGCAGCAGACCGAGACCAGCCTCAACGCGGACATGTCGTACGCGGCGAGCGACATGATCAACGTCGCCGGGGGCCTCGAGTGGCGGAACGAGCAGTACCACCTCGGTGAAGGCGACCGGGCGTCGTGGGAGATCGGACCGTACGGCGCACAGGGCTTCAGCTCCGCCTCCAACGGCTACAACGGCACCCGGCCCGAGAACGCCGGCACCTGGAACCGGGCCAACGTCGCGGCGTACGGCGACATCGAGATTCACGGCGCCGCCAACGAGTGGAACCTCGGGGCCGCCGTGCGCATCGAGGACTTCTACGACAGCTTCGGCACCACGATGAACAGCAAGCTGTCGGGTCGGTACGGCTTCACCGACATCTTCGCGGTGCGCGCCGCGGTCAGCAGCGGGTTCCGCGCCCCGACCCCCGGCCAGCAGAACGTGCTGAACGTGACGACCGAGTTCGATTACGAAATCGGCGATCTGATCAACAACGGGACCATTCCGTCCACCTCGCCGGTGGCGGCGTTGCGGGGCGGCATTCCCCTGCAGCCGGAAGAGTCGATCAACTACTCGCTCGGCACGGTCGTCGACACCGGTCCGTTCACTTTCACCGCCGACTACTTCCGGGTCAACGTGTCCGACCGGCTCACCATCACGAGGAACTACAACCTCACGCCGGACGAGGTCACGACGCTGCTCGCCAGAGGGATTGCCGAAGCCGGCAACCTGGCCGCGTTCCGCTTCTTCGTGAACAACTTCTCCACCCGCACCCAGGGGCTCGACCTCGTCTCCACCTGGACTCCACTGGCGATCGGCGGGCGGACCACCTTCAGCGGCGTCTTCAACTACACCGACACGGAAGTGACCGAGTACGGCGAGGAGCACATCGACGCGGACCGCATCGCGGCGCTGACCCTGGGGCTGCCGAGGATGCGCTGGAACCTCGGAGCCAATCACGTCGAAGACCGCTGGACCCTGATGGCCCGCCTGCACTACTACGGCTCCTACTGGGATCGGGAGGACGCACGCTCGGCGTTGGGCAACGCCATGTCGTACCTGTACCCCCTGTACTCCGGCAAACCGCTGGTCGACCTGGAGGTCGGCTTCCCGTTCAGCGACTTCACGCTGTCGATCGGCGCGCAGAACATCTTCAATACCTACCCGGAGGACAATCCGGGCGCCGTCGACGGCGTGGGCAACCGCTACGGCCAGTTCGGGCCGTTCGGCTTCAACGGCGGCTACTACTACACCCGCGTCAGCTTCGGGTGGGGTTCCTAGGCTCCTAGGCGGCTGACCAATCGGCCGGCAAGAAACCAACCGGACACCGCGCGGTCTCGCGGTGTCCGGACCACGGGCGGGGCGTCGTCGTTACGAAGGGCAGCAGTCGCTCCGCAACGGACCGCGGCAACGCGAGACGGACGAGGAGTGGACAGGGAATGCTGCAGATGAACCGGACGGCGGGATCGGTCCTGCTGGTCCTCGGCACGTTTGCGGCGGTACCCGCGGCCGGCGCTCAGGGGGCGGGCGTATCGGGGACGGTCACCGACACCACCGGCCTCGTGCTGCCCGGCGTCACTGTGGAAGCGCGGGACACCGCGAGCGATGAGGCCGCGACCATCGTCACCGATGGAGCCGGCATGTTCACGCTCGCGCTGACGCCCGGGACCTATGAGGTGACGTTCACGCTGCCCGGCTTCCAGGAGGCGGTGCGCGACACGGTGCAGGTCGGCGCCGGAGCCGTGGTAACTCTCGACGTCGAGTTGGCGGTGGAACTCGAGGAGCTGGTGGTCGTCGTCGGCAGCCGCGCGCAGCCGCGGTCGGTGACAGAGTCGCCGGTACCGATCGACGCCATCCCGTTCCAGGATGTCGTCAGCCAGGGCGCCACCACGCTCGACTACCAGTTGCGGACCCTGATCCCGTCGTTCAACGTCGCCACGCACCCGATCAGCGACGCGGCCACGCTCGTTCGGCCGGCCACCCTGCGGAACCTGGCCCACGACCACACGCTGGTTCTGGTGAACGGCAAGCGCCGCCACCGCTCGTCGGTGGTCGCCTGGTTCGCCGGCGTGACGGACGGCGCGCAGGGGCCGGACATCTCGACCATTCCGTCGATCGCCCTGCGGCAGGTCGAGGTGCTGCGCGACGGCGCCTCGGCCCAGTACGGCTCGGACGCCATCGCCGGCGTGTTGAACTTCCTGCTCAAGGACGATCGCGTCGGCGGCAGCCTGGAAGTCAACTCCGGCGCCTATCGGGCGGGCGACGGTGACGCGTACAGCTACGCCGGCAACGCCGGGCTGCCGCTGGGCGACACCGGGTTCGCCAACCTCAGCTTCGAGTACGGCAACGCCGATCCGACCGACCGCAGCGTGCAGCGCGAGGATGCCGCCGCGCTCATCGCGGCCGGCAACACCGCCGTGGCGGACCCGGCGCAGATCTGGGGCAACCCGACGATCGAGGACGATCTGAAGCTGTTCGCCAACTTCGGCAACCTGTTCGCCAACGGCCTGCAGCTCTACGGCCACGCCAACTACGCGGACAAGAAGGTGACCGAGGGCTTCTATTTCCGGAATCCCAATACGCGGCAGAACATCTATACTCTCGACGGCGGGCAGACGCTGCTGATCGGCGACGCGCTCGCCGCCGGAGGCGCGGGATCGGCCAACTGCCCCACCGTGCGGATCACCGACGACGTGCCGGATCAGGCGGCGCTGGCGCAGGTGTTCGCCGACCCCAACTGCTTCTCGTTCCAGGAGATCGCGCCGGGCGGCTTCACCCCGCGGTTCGGGGGTCACGTGTCCGATATGTCGGCGGTCGCCGGGCTGCGCCGGGTGGCGGCCAGCGGCCTGACCTGGGACGCCAGCGCCAGCTTCGGCGCGCACGAGTCGGACTTCTTCTTCGAGAACACCGTCAACGCGTCGCTCGGTCCGGATACGCCGCGCGACTTCGACCCCGGACTGTACCGGCAGGAGGACGTCAACCTCAATCTCGACGTCTCCTATGCCGCCTCCGACAGGGTCAACGTCGCGGCCGGCGCCGAGTGGCGCAACGAGGGATTCACGGTCGGCGCGGGCGGGCGGCCGTCGTGGGAGGTAGGACCGTACGCCGCGCAGGGCTTCGTCCCCGGATCGAACGGCTTCCCCGGATTCGCCGACTACACGGCCGGCACCTGGAACCGCAGCAACGTCGCGTTCTACGGCGACGTGGAGCTGCGCGGGCGCGACGACCGGTGGTCACTCGGCGGCGCCGTCCGGGTGGAGCACTTCGACCTCTTCGGCGCGACGGCGAACGGCAAGCTGTCGGCCCGGGTCGGGCTGAGCGATTTCGTCTCGCTGCGCGGCGGCGTGAGCACCGGGTTCCGCGCGCCGACCCCCGGCCAGCAGAACACGATCAACGTGCAGACGACGCTCAACGATCAACTCGAGCTCACCGACAGCGGCACCGTCCCGTCCACGTTCGCGGCGGCGCAGCGCCACGGCGGCGTCCCGCTCCGCCCCGAGACGTCGCGCAACTTCACGGCCGGGCTGGTGGTCGACAACGGACCGTTCACGCTGACCGCCGACTACTTCCGCGTCGCCATCGCCGATCGCCTGGCCCTGTCGGGGCTCATCGACACCGACGCCGAGGATCGCGCGCTCCTGCTGGCCGACGGCATCACCGCGGCGGAATCCCTGACCCTGTTCCGGTTCTTCATCAACGACTTCTCCACCCGGACCCAGGGCATCGACGTCGTTTCCACCTGGACGCCGCCCGCGCTCGGCAGCGCGACGGTCCTCAGCTTCACCATGAACCACACCGACACGAAGATGACGGAAGAGTCGGACCTGCTCGGCGCCGGCGACGTGCTCGCCCTGGAGCGGGGCGTGCCCAGGACCCGCTGGAACGTGGCCCTCAACCAGCGCGTGGGGCGGGTGGGCCTGCTCGGCCGCCTGAACTACTACGGCGACTGGGTGGATCTGTTCGACGCGCGGTTCGTCCGCGGCGCCGATGCACCGATCCTGAACGGGCGACCCATCATCGACGTGGAGGTCAGCGTGCCGATCTTCTCCGAGGACGTGACGCTGGCGGTCGGCGGCCAGAACGTCTTCGACACGTTCTCGGAACGGAGCGACCTGCTGGCCGGCGCGCTCGGCGTGCCCTATAGCCAGTTCACCCCGTGGGGCTTCAGCGGCGGGTACTACTACGCCCGCATGAACTACCGCTGGGGGCAGTAGGCTCAGTCGATCAACTCGGTATCGGGAAACTGCGCGTACCAGCCGAACCAGAAGGCGCGCTGGGCGGGGACCCGAGCCAGACGCACATCCGCGTCGTCCTCCAGCACGAGCGCGTCCTCGGAGACCTGCCAGGCCTGTCCGGCGTCGTCGACCACCCGCTCTTCGTCGATGCGGCGCTCGAAGCGAACCGTTCCGGCGTCGTACACCCGGTTGGCGCCCTGCCCGCTGGTGAGGATCACGAGGTTGCGGCCCGCGAAGCCGTGGTGGTAGAGGCGGTTGCGCGACAGGAAACGCGCGGTGACGGCCAGCGGCAGCAGCCCGCCCGGACGTTCCGGGTCCGGCAGGCGCAGAACCAGCACCTCCTCCTTGTTCGGCAGGCGTGCATCGCGGCGCGAGACCGCGAACATCAGGTCGTCGCTGCCGAAGTAGGTCCGGTAGGCGGCGCCCTCCGCGTAGTTGCGCCGGTGGCCGGTATCGAGCGACAACACCGTGGTTTCCGGATGCCGGCGCCGCCACTCGCCCCAGGTGGTCGTCACGACCGCGTGCGGGGTCAGCCGCAGGCCACTCCCGGCGAGCTCGCCGACCACCGGGACCCCCTCGAAGGTGTTCCACAGGCTCTTCGTCTCGTGGTCGAACATCAGCTTGTTCGATCGGTAGAGGAGTCCGCTGGTCCCGAACGTCAGGCGCCGGCCGTCCGCCGCGCTCCCGAACGGGATCACCGTCCCGCACAGGGTGCAGTAGACGATGGTGAGCTCGACGCCGCCGAGCCGGTCGAGCGCCATCTCGTGCCAGGCGAGGACACGCTTGGGATACGCGCGCGCCTCGCCGTCGAGCGCGATGCCGAAGACGATGTGGTCGTCCGCCAGGTAGCCGGCGTCGGCCGCGTCGAGCCGGTCCGGGTACTCCAGCGGCGGGATGCCGTTGACCGCCACCCCACCCCACTCGATCTCGTCGAGCCGAATCAGCGACGTCACCCCCCGCGGGAAGAAGTCGGCGAAGCGCGGATCGATCCGGCTGTACCACTGCCCCTTGAAGAAACCGTGGTCGGGATGCGGATCATAGGGCTGCGACCAGATCCACTGCTGCCAGCCCGCCAGATCGCCGCCGAACCGCTGGCCGGTCTGCTCCTGCAGGAACCCGATCAGCGTGAAGAAGTGGACGAACCCCTGGCCGGGTGGACGGAGCAGCCACGCCAAGTCCCAGACGATGCCGGCGTAGGCATCGCGCCACTGGGCGCCGAGCTGCTCGAACGCGTCCCTGGAGCGCGGCCCGCCCGGCACGCCCGCGTCGAGGAACAGTTGGATGTCCGGATGGGCGTCCGGCGCGGCGGGCTGGGCCGCGACGGGACCAGCCAGCGCCACGACGAGGTATCCGGCGGCCACCGCACGCAGAGCTCGTCGATGCTTCATGCACATTGGAACGCCCCGAATCGACATGCTCGAACGCCGGCGCAGCAACGACAAGCACGGGGCAGGTCAACGGACGCGCGGGCGGTCGTCCGGGTCGCACAGGTCGCCCAGCTTCCCGGAACCGCCGCAGTAGCTCACGTCCTGGATCTGCACCGGGATGCCGTCCGGATCGTTGAACATCAACTCTTCGGCCGGCGGGTCGGAATCGGCGCGCATGCGGACCCGCGCCTCGATGCCGTGCTCGGCCAGCCGCGCGGCGATCTCCGCGGCGTCGAAGCCCTCCATGCCGAGGCAGTAGTGGTTGATGTGCGGCCGATCGCCCCGCGAGAGCGCGATGAACTGCGGGCCGTCGCCGATGCCCAGCACCGGCACCGCCGGGGCATCCCAGTCGCGCTCGGTCCCCTGCGTGGTGACGAGCGGCAAACCGAGGACCCGCTGGTAGAACTCGACCGACCGCTGCACGTCCGACACGCTGAGGGTGACGTGGTTCATGGTGCGCACGCGGATGGGCTCCGGGGCCGCACCCTGCTGCGCCGCCGCGCCGCCCGCCGGCCGGGCCATGACCAGCGCGGAAAGGGCGAGCACGAGCTCGCGACGAGTCATTCCACCGCCCTCGTAGCGCTTGACGAGCTGTTCGATGGCTGCACTCATGGTCTCCTCCTTGGATGTGGCGGCCGCGGGCGACGATCGCCCCCGTGGCCGTGGGGTCAGTCTAGCGCCCCGAATCCACATCGCGGGAAGTCGGCGACGCCACCGCGTAGCCGGCGCGATAGAGGAACGCCAACCCCCGGCTACTCGCCGGCGCCCAGCCGGCGGAGCAGCTCGACGGTGCTCCGGTGCGGCGTCGAGTTCCGCCCGCGGACCCGGCCCCGCTGCGCGAGCGCCAGCGGAGTCCGCCCGTCCGCGTTCCTGACGTCCAGACGCGCACCCCGGGCAACGAGGTACTCGACGACGCTGTCGTAGCCCCGGCCCGCGGCCGCGTGGAGCGCGGTGTTGCCCTCGGCGTTGGCGACGTTGACGTCGATGCCCCGCTCGGCCGCGACAGTGACCGCGTCGAGCATCGTCCGTTCGCGCAGCGCCGGGTCCGGCTCCCGCCGCGTGCTCTGGACCGGCGCGCTCTCGGCGATGCGGGAGAGCCGATCCACCGAGAACAGCGGATCGCGGCCCCCGAGGCCGGCCGCCGCCATCAGCGCCGTCGTGGCGCCTTCTTCCACCTGCACACGCTCGTCCCGGATCGACAGCGAGCCGGGCCAGTACTTCGGGTAGTGCACCGCCAGCGGGTCCGCGCCGCGCTCGAGGAGCAGGCGCATGATGACCGGGGCGTTGAAGCGCGCCGCGAGCCAGAAGGGCGTGGCGCCGACGTAGGACGGGTGCAGGTAGAAGTCGACCGCGTCCCGCCGGACCGGGGTGGAGCTCTCGACCGGCGCGGCAGGGTTCGCGCCGTGATCGAGGAGCGCGCGCACGAGCCCCGCGTCCTTGTGCAGGATCGCCGCGTGGAGCGCCGTGTAGCCGGCGTCGGCCGCGTTCGGATCGGCGCCCGCTCGCAACAGGAACGCCGCCACGCCGGCATGTCCGCTGTGTGCCGCTACGACCGTCGCACTGGTGCCGTACGGCGGCTGGTCGTTCACGTCGGCGCCGGCCGCGACGAGCAGCTTCGCCGAGGGGAGATCGCCCACCCGCGCCGCGAACAGCAGCGGCGTGTAGCCGCCCTGGGGAATCTCGGCGACGTACTCCGGGTTCCACGGCTCGGGCGTCGTCTTCACCACCTCGGTCCAGACGTCCGAGCGGGCATCGACCGCCGCGCCGTGCTCGAGCAGCGCCTCGACGACGTCCGGATGCCGCTGCGCCACCGCCCACATCAGCGCGGTCTGGCTGCGACCGCCGGTCACCGCCGTATCGGCCCCCGCCGCGAGCAGTTGCCGCGCCACGTCCGCCGCGCCGACCCGGGCCGCGGTCATCAGCGGCGTCTCCCCGGAGAGCAGCGCCGCGTCCGGGTTCGCCCCCGCGTCGAGCAGGCGCTCGACCATCGCGGCGCTGCGGTTCTCGGCCGCCGCCCACAGCGGCGTCACGCCGAGGCCGTTGGCCGCGTCCACGTCGGCGCCGGCGCGGATCAGCAGGTCCGCCAGCTCGACCTCGTCCCAGTAGGCGGCCCAGTGCAGCGCCGTCGCGCCGTCACCCTGGCGGGCCGTCACGTCGGCACCCTGATCCACCAGCACGCGCACGACGCCCCAGTCGGCGCGTTGCGCCGCGTCGGCGAGCGGCTGATCCGCGGCGGATGCGCCCGTCGGACCCGCGGCCAGACTCGCGGCGACCAGCCCCGACAGGATCGCACACCGTCGAACGAGCATCCGGCCCCCCGTCATCTGCATCGACATGCAGGTCAGTGTAGAACACTTGCGCGCTGCGCGGCGCCTGCGGCTCGCGGCACCCCCTTTGCGGCGATGGACTCTCGACGTGCAGAATACTCGCGCGCTGCGCGACGCTCGCGGCGCCGCCGGTAGAGGCACCGGTATCAGGTAGCCGGGTAACCCCGGATCACTCCGGATCACCCGGGTCCCGCCGCCCATGCGCGATAATGCCGGGGTTGCCGGCCGGGGACTGCGCCGGCTGCGACGACCCGATCATGCGCTTCTTCAACACCGAAGGCCCGATCCGTCCCGACGACCACTACCACGTTCCGCCGCTCGACCGCGTGAATCTCGACGAGCTGCTCGGTCTCGTTCGCGACAAGCGCTACTTCGTGCTCCACGCCCCGCGGCAGACGGGCAAGACGTCGGCGCTGCTGGCGCTCCGCGACCTGCTGAACGGCGGCGCCGCGGGCGACTATCGTTGCGTGTACGCCGACGTGGAGGCCGGCCAGGCGCTGCGGGAGAACGTGGCGGAGGGCATGCGCGCCGTCCTGTCCGAAATGGCGCTCGAGGCAAGCGTGACGCTGGGCGACGACACGCTGGAGGACATCTGGCCCGGCGTGCTGGCGCGGGCGGGGCCGGGTCAGGCGTTGCGTCAGGCCCTGTCCCGCTGGTGCATGGCCGATCCGCGGCCGCTCGTGCTGCTGATCGACGAGATCGACACGCTGGTGGGCGACACCCTGCTGTCCGTGCTGCGCCAGTTGCGCACCGGATACCCGCACCGCCCCGAACGCTTCCCGCACAGCATCATCCTGTGCGGCGTGCGGGACGTGCGCGACTACCGTATCTACTCCACCGCGCAGAATGCCCTGGTCCTGGGCGGCAGCGCGTTCAACGTCAAGGCCGAGTCGCTGCGCCTGGGCGACTTCACCGCCGAGGAAGTGCGAGCGCTGCTCGCCCAGCACACCGCCGAGACCGGTCAGGCGTTCACCGACGAAGCGCTCGAAGCCGTTCGCGCGCGCTCGGCGGGCCAGCCCTGGCTGGTGAACGCGCTGTGCCGGGAGGCCTGCTTCAAGAACGAGACGGGGCGCGACCGCACCCGCACGATTACGGCGGGCGACATTCTGGACGCCCAGGAACGGTTGATACTGCGCCGCGACACCCACATCGACGATCTGGCGAACAGGCTGCGCGAGGACCGGGTGCGACGGGTCGTGGAGCCGATCCTGACCGGGGCGTCCGAGTCCGCCTGGTCGACCGAGGACGTGGCCTACGTCCACGACCTGGGGCTGGTGGCCCTGGACGCCGAAGGCACGCCGTGCATCGCCAACCCGATCTACGCCGAGGTCGTGCCGCGGCACCTGAACCACGCGGTGCAGATGGGACTGCCGCAACGCATGGCCTGGTTCGTCGACGCGCAGGGCGGCCTGGATGTGCCGGGACTGATCGCGGCGTTCCAGACGTTCTTCCGGGAGCACTCGGAGCACTGGGTGCAGCGCTTCGAGAGGTACCACGAAGCGGGCCCGCAGTTGCTGCTGCAGGCGTACCTGCAGCGGATCGTGAACGGCGGCGGGCGCCTGGAGCGCGAGTACGCCCTGGGCCGCGGTCGCGTCGACCTGTTGATCCTGTGGCAGCAGCGCGGGCGCACCCGCCGTTTCGTGGTCGAGTGCAAGGTGCTGCACAAGGACATCGAGCGGACCATCGCCGAGGGGCTGGCGCAGACGCGCGGCTACATGGACCGCTGCGGCGCCGAGGCGGGCCACCTGCTCGTCTTCGACCGCGCGCCGGACCGGACGTGGGAGGAAAAGATCTTCCGCCGCGATACGCCGGCCGGCGCCGACGCCGCGCCGGTCACCATCTGGGGCATGTGACGCCGTTCCGCCGGGGCACGGCGGCTGGATCGTTCCCGAGCGACGCGCATCCCCGAAACAGACGCCGATCGACTCTACTCGGCCAAGTGCTCCCGAATGGCGTCGCACACGTCATTGACGATGTTGTGCCGTTGGAAGACTCCACCTCGCTCACTCACGAGGTCGCCGTGGGCATCCCACAGCAGCATGGAGTGCACGACGGCTTCGTACTCGAACCAGACCGTGAAGTCGGCGCGATCCTCTCGCGAGGTCGGCACGATCCCCGCGCACTCCTCGCGCTGCCCGAAGAGCATCACGTACTCGTGTCGGGTCGGACCGTCGCTGACCTGGTTGCCGGCAAGCGGCGCCACGAACACGCGGTACGGCGTCTGTGCGGCGGGCGCCGCCGACGGCAGACCCAGGCACGCCAGCAATCCCAAGCTCAGAATCAGTCTGTTCATGTCACACCTCTGCTTGCGTCACACCTCCGAGAGTGTGTCGATCGGCAGCCGCGTCGTGCTGTCGCCCAGCCGGTCGAGCGGCATGTCGAGCTTGTCCATCAGCGTCATCAGCAGGTCGGCGTTCGAGGTGTCGCCCGGATACCGCAGGTGCCGGCCGCCCTTCAGCTTGCCGGCGCCGCCGCCGAGGACGACCAGCGGCAGGTTGACGCCCAGGTGCCGCGTGCTGTTGGAGATGCCCGCGCCGTAGAGGATGGTCATGTTGTCGAGCAGCGACCCGTCGGCGTCCTCCGCCGCGCGCAGCCGCGCGAGATAGTCGGACGCGAGCTTCGCGTGGTACGCGTTGATCTTCGACATGACGGCGATCCGCTCCGGATCGTCCTCGTGGTGCGACAGCGGATGGTGCGCGTCGGGCACCCCGATCTGCGGATACGAGCGGGTGCTCTGCTCGCGGCCCATCATGAAGGTGACCACGCGCGTCAGGTCGGCCTGCAGCGCCAGGAACTGCAGGTCGAACATCAACCCCAGGTGCTCCTCGAAGACGCGCGGCGGGGCCGACGGCTGCTCGGTGAACGTCGGCTCGACGTCGCGCTGCTGCTCGGCGAGCTGGATGCGCCGCTCGACATCGCGCACCGCCTCGGTGTACTCGTCCAGCTTGACCCGGTCGCGCGGGCCGACCGCCACCTTCAGGTCCGTCAGCTTGTCGGTCACCGAATCCAGAATGCTCTGCTTCTGCTGCCGCCGCGCCCGCCGGACCGCCGGGTCGGCCGAGCCGCTGTCGCCGAACAGCCGCTCGAACACCGCGCGCGGGTTGTTCTCCATCGGCAGCGGCATGGTCGGCGTGCGCCACGAGATGGTCTGCGTGTAGGCGCAGCTCAGCCCGGCGGTGCACTGGCCCGCGTTGGCGAACTTGTCCATCGACACCTCGAGCGAGCCGAGCTGCGTGGTCTTCCCCAGCTCGCGCGCGAGGATCTGATCCATCGAGGTGCTGGCCAGCACGTCGGTCTCGTTCACCCCGCCGCGCGGCGTCCCGGTCAGGAACGACGCCGAGGCGCCCGCGTGGACGTAGGCCCACGACGCCCGCAGCCCGGAAACGACCAGAAGCTGATCGCGGAACGGCGCGAACGGCGCCAGGATCGGCGTCAGCTCGAAGCCGCGGCCCTCCTTCTCCGGCGTCCAGTACTGCATCGCCATGCCGTTGGGCACGTAGATCGCCTGAAAGCGGTGGATCGGTTTCGCCGCGGTCTTCGCCAGCGCGGTGAGCGCGGGAGACATCGCATCGAGGAACGGGAGGCTCAAGGTCACGCCGAGGCCCCGCAGCACGGTCCGGCGCGGCAGCGATTTCCTGCTGATGGTCATGATGTCGTTCTCCTCACGCCGAACCTATAGCCGGTCGTATTCCCCATCATCCGGATTGTCCCAGATCCTGGTGAGCGTCCTTTCCGAGAGCGCCATGGCCGCTCTCGTCAGTCGCCGATCATCGTCGCACTCGGCCGACGGCTCACCAGCAATCTGTGCATTGCCCCTACCTATCGCCGAGTCGTGTCGGAATTGCATGTGTCATTCCGCCGCCGCGTTCCGCATCAGGAACGCCGGGCTCTTCACGATGCCCGCGATGAGCGCCGACCAGCGGTAGTCGTCCGCCGCCGCGTCCCGCACGACGGCGCGCACGGTCGGCCGGTCGACGTGCTCCAGGCCGCGTCCGAGGGCGTAGGAGAGGAGCTTCTCCGCGACCGTGCCGGCGAACCGCTCGGGCCGCTCCAGCAGCAGCGCGCGCAGGCCGGCCATCCCCGCCACTGTCCGGCCGTCCGGCATGGTCGCGGTGGCGTCTATCGGGTTGCCGAACTCGTCGGCCGTCCGCCACGCCCCGAGGCCGTCGAACTGCTCGAGCGCGAAGCCGGGCGGATCGATGGACGCGTGGCAGGTGGCGCAGGCCGGGGCCTGCCGGTGACGCTCCAGCCGTTCCCGCACCGAGGTGGTGCGGCCTTCCTCGCCGCGCTCCGGCAGCGCCGGTACGTCGGCGGGCGGCGACGGGGGCGGCGCGCCGAGAATGGTGTCGAGCAGCCACTTGCCGCGCAGCACCGGCGACGTGCGGGTCGGATACGAGGTCAGGGCGAGCAGGCCGCCTTGGCCGAGCAGGCCGCCGCGCTGCTCGCGGTCCGGCAGCGCGACGCGCCGGAAGCGTGACCCGTAGATTCCCGGAATCCCGTAGTGGCGCGCGAGCCGCTCGTTGACGTACGTGTAGTCGGCGTCGAGCACGTCGAGCACGCTACGGTCCTCGCGCAGGGTGCTGGCGAGAAACAGCGTGGTCTCCTGGCGAAACGCCTCGACCAGGTTGTCGTCGAAGTCCGGGAACGGCACCGGGTCGCCGGTGACGTCCTCCAGGTTGCGCAGGTGGAGCCACTGGATAGCGAAGTCGTCGACCAGCGATCGGGCGCGCGGGTCGGCCAGCATGCGCCGGACCTGCGCCTCGAGCACCGCCGGCTCGGTCAATGTCCCCTGTTCCGCAGCATCGAGCAGGGCGTCGTCCGGAATGCTGCCCCACAGGAAGAACGACAGGCGCGAGGCGACTTCCACGTCGCTCAGGCGGTACGGCGCGCCGGCCGCCGCCCCAACCGGGTCGCGCTCGATGCGCAGGAGGAAGTCGGGATCGACCAGCATCCGTTCGAGAGCGAGCTGGATGCCGGCGTCGAAGCTGCCGCCGTCCTCACGGCCGCTGTCGAAGAAGCCGAGCAGCGTGTCGACGTCTTCCGGCGTCACCGGCCGGCGGTAGGCACGCCGCGCCAGGCGCGACACGATCTCGGCCGCGCAGGCCCGCTCGTCCGCGGGCGCCGCGGTCGACGGCCGGCACGTGAAGATGGCCTGGCGGCTCGGCGTGTCTCCCGGCCCCGTCACGGCGTACGGCCCGCCGATGGCAACGGCGCTGACCGCAGCGTTGCCGTTGTAGACCTCGTCGTTCGAGAGCACCTCGCCCGCCTGCCGCGGCTTCAGGATGCCCTCCGGCTCCCAGATGTTGCGGACGAAAGACACGCTCACCGTGCGCGGGCCGGCCTCGACCGGCGCCCGCACTTCGAGCCGTTCGTCCGCCGACTGCAGGTACGCCTCCCACTCCGGGTCGCCGCGCTCGGCGATGGTGAACGTCACCGGCGCGGGCCGGCCGGGGGCCTCGCCACCGACCGTCAGCCGCTCGACCAGTTCGCCGTCGATGCGGACGTCGAGCAGGTGGGCGTTGCCCATCCCCAGGATGTAGTCCTGCCAGTTCGACCGTAGCTCGACCTTGACGAGGTAGTCGCCGTCGACCGGGAAGTGATACGGAACGGCCACGCCGCCGCGGGAGCCGAGCGGCATGGCCTCGCTCTGGCGCTCGTCCTGCAGCAGGAGCAGCGGCACATCGAAGGTCTCGAAGCCGGGGCCGGTCGGCGGCAGCCCGGTGGCGAGCCGCGTGATGGTGCGCGCCGCCGACAGATAACGCTCGAGCTGCGCGGTGGAGATCGAGAGCACGTCGGCGTTGTTGTCGAAGCCGGTGTCCGAGGTCTCGTCGCCCGGCAGCAGCGGCTCCACGTCCAGATCCAGGGCCAGCAGGTCGCGTATCGCGTTGCGGTACTCGGTCCGGTTCAGCCGGTGGACGGTGCTGGTCCGGCCCGGGTCGGGGTTCGCGGCAGCGGCGCGGTCGATATCGGCCTCCAGCCGGCTCGCCACCGCGTCGTAGGTCGCCGCTTCCGGGCGCGGACGTCCCGGCGGCGGCATCGCGCCGGTCCGCAGCTTCTGGATCACCCGCTCGAAGACGTCCGCATGCCGGCTCGGATCCGCCGCGTCGACGCTGGCCTCGTCCAGGCTCAGCCCGCCGGTCCGCAGGCGATCGTTGTGGCAGGTGATGCAGTAGCGGTCGAGGACCGCGCGGGGTGCGACGGACACCGCCTCCGTGGCCGTGGCGGGCGCCTGCGCGGGGACCGGACGCCGTGGCTCCGGTCTCGGCTCGAGGCGGGCGGAAGACGCCTCGACCGCCAAGCCGGCGAGGACCATGGCGCCAACGACCGACAGGAGCGCGGCGGCTGCCGTCAATCCAGCCGGCCGGCGCGGGCCGCAGCTATGCCGTCGCACCATCCAATGCTCCTTCGTCTCCAGAGGCCTCGATCTCAAGGCGCACACCCAATTGTCGCATCGTACCCCGCGATACAGGACCGGGCAACACGGAATCGCGAGCACGTGCTCGCGCGAGCTGGACAACCGGATTCACCTCACCGTCGTCTATACCGATCGCCGTGACGACCGCCGCAACACCCGGCGAATCATCTCGGCGCGAAGGAGCAATCGCCGTGAGCGCACAGTCTACGCGGAAGCAGCGCAGAGCTGAACCGGCCCGACCCAGCCGTGGCCGGGCAGACATCGAACGCATCCGGACGATGTCCGATGCCGAGGTCGATTCGACTTCCCCGCCGGAACTGAAGGACCTGCCGCCCGACTTCTGGAACGACGCGGTAGTGGTTCCTCCGCCGAAACGAGCGATCGCCTTGCGTGTCGATCAGGATGTGCTCGACTGGTTCCGGGCACGCGGTCCCCGGTACCAGAGCCGCATGAACGCGGTCTTGCGCGCGTACATGTCGCGGATGCAGGACACTTGAGACCGTGCGACGAACACGCTCTTGTGCGCCGGCCGAACGATGCGTGCTACGATTTCCTTTGCTTGCAACGTAAGACAACGAAAGCCGCGCTGAACGATGCCGCGACACGCGCACCCGGCGAGCGACCACTACTTCCAGGTGCACGGCCTGAACGCGGAGTCTCCGGACGCCCTGAACGCAGCCCTTCAGCAGGCGATCGGGAGTCTGCGGCGCACGTTGTACGCACCGTCTATCGACGAGTTGACGCCGCACGAGGTCGCACTGCTCCGGCGGGCCGGCGCCGACGTGGACGCGCACGGGGCTCGGGACGACCCCATGCACACGTTCGTCGCCGCCTTCGGCGCGATTCTGGCTACCGGCCTTTCGCCCGCGCAGGCCGCGACACGCCTCGGAGGAGTCACGCAGGTTCGCGTGCGCCAACTGATCCGTGACGGCGCCCTGTACGCGATTCGGGTCGACGGCCGGTGGAAGATCCCGGTGTTCCAGTTCGACCGCGACGGACTCGTCCCCAACATCGGCGCCGTGAACGCGGTGGTCCCGCGCACGCTCGACGCCGTCTCCGTGCTGCGTTGGTACACGACCGAGGACGCCGGGCTCGAGACGCCGGACGGACGCACGCTCAGTCCGCTCGCCTGGCTCAAGGGCGGCATGGACCCGGCGCCGGTCGTCGAGATCGCACGCGATCTATGACGCGGCCGTGCCGAGAGTTCCACGCACACCGACAAGCGCCCGCCTGGAGACGCTCAGTCCGGATCTTCACGCCCTGCCGGCCGGCTCGCTGGCGTGGCGCATCTATTTTCGCGGTGGGCGACACCCGACGCGGTGGTGCGACTTCAGGCACGTGGGGCCGACCGATGCCCGTTTCGACCATCATCTCGGCCGAGGGGCGACCTACCAGGACCGAGCGGTCCTCTACGCGGCCGACGATCCGACCACCTGCTTCGCGGAGGTCTTCCAGCGAACCCGCGTCCTCAACCGCTGGCACAAGGACCCGTGGCTGGTCGGATTCCACACCGCCGCCTTCTCGTCGCTCGTGGATCTCACCGGCTCCTTCACGACCCGCGCCGGCGCGTCCATGGCCCTGATGACGGGCGCCCGATCCGTTGCCCGAAACTGGGCACGCGGGTTCTACGACGCCTACCCGAAGACCGAGGGCCTCCTGTATCCGTCATCGATGCACGCCAATCGGCCGGCGATGGTCCTGACGGACCGCGCCGAGGCGGCCGGCGTCATCCCGGTCCAGCCGAGCTTCCACCGGGCGCTCGGCGATCCGGCCCTCCTCGGCATGCTGAAGAACGTCGCCTGGACGCTCGGCTACGCGCTCTCGTGAGAGCTCGTCATCGGATGGAATCGGATGGACAATGGATGGCCCTCGTGGCATGCTCCATATTGGATGGAATCGGATGGGCCAATGGATGGCTCGCCGGACGTGTCGTCGTTGAGGGTGACTCGCGAAACGCTCGGCCTCATCGCCGAGATCGATGAATTCAAGGGCGCGTGGCTCGCAGTGGGGCGTCTCGCGCCCGAGCGGCTGTCCCGCCTGCGGCATGTAGCGACTGTCGAGAGCATCGGCTCGTCCACCCGTATCGAGGGAGCAACGCTGAGCGACCGGGAGGTCGAGCGGCTTCTCGCCTCCATCGAGGTCGGGTCGTTCGCGACGCGCGACGAGCAGGAGGTCGCGGGCTACGCCGACACGATGAACACGGTCTTCACGGCCTGGGAAGTCATAGACCTCACCGAGAACCACGTCCGCCAGCTTCACCGCGACCTGCTGAAGTACTCGGAGAAGGACGAGCGCCATCGCGGCGGCTACAAGACGCTCCCGAACCACGTGGAGGCATTCGGTCCCGGCGGAACGCGACTGGGCGTGGTCTTCGAGACCGCCGCACCCTTCGACACGCCTCGGCTGACGGCCGATCTGCTCGCGTGGACACGGACCGGTCTGACTCGCCCTGCCGACCTGCACCCGCTGCTCGTCATCGCCGTCTTCGTCGTCGCCTTCCTGGCCATCCATCCGTTCCAGGACGGCAACGGGCGCCTGTCGCGGATTCTGACCACCCTGCTGCTGTTGCGCGCCGGGTACGCCTACGTCCCCTACTGCTCGCTGGAGAGCATCATCGAACGGAGCCGGGACGCGTACTACCTGGCCCTGCGCCGCACGCAGACGACATTGCGGACCGCCGAGCCCGACTGGGATCCCTGGCTCAATTATTTTCTGACGGCGCTCCAACGGCAGAAGCGGCATCTGCACGAGAAGATCGAGCGTGACCTGACAATCGGCGGCCTGCCCGAGCTCTCGTTGCGAATTCTGGAGCTTGCTCGCGAACATGGACGCGTGACGATCCGCGCCGCAGTTGCAGCAACCGGTGCGAGCCGCAACACGATCAAGGATCACGTGACGGCGTTGACCCGCAACGGCCATCTGACGCGGCACGGATCCGGGCGCGGTACATGGTATGCCCTCGTCTGACACCCATCCCCGATACCGAACGTCGCGCGTCGCATCCGCTCCGGCAACGGTGTAGGATTGCCGGCACTGACGGAAGCCGATTTCCGGGTGCGTCAACCCGGCCCTGTGATACGAACGGAGGTCACGCCATGCGCCAGCCGCTGTCCCTCGCTCTGATGCTTGCACTGCTCTTCTGCGGATCGCCCGCCGTCAACGCCCAACAGGACGCTGCCGGGCCCTGGCAGACCTACGACACCTCCAACGGCGAATGGATGAGCTACGCCGGCGACGTGCGCGGCACGAAGTACTCGCCCCTCGACCAGATCGACGCGAGCAACTTCGCCGACCTGGAGATCGCCTGGGAGTGGACCTCGGTCGACCACTTCATCAGCCGGTCGACGCCGGGCGGCGGCGAGTGGACGGCCCCGCTCGACACCGTCGTCGACACGCTGATCGAGGACACCCCCGACCTCTACCGCCCCGGACACCGGCCGATCCTGTCGCGCCTGCAGGCGACGCCGCTGATGGTGGGCGGGATCCTGTACTTCAACACCCCGCTGTCGCAGGGCGTCGCGGTGGACGCGGAGACCGGCGAGACGCTGTGGGTCTACAACCCGAAGGGCTACGAGGAGGGGACGCCGACGATGAGCAACCCCTGGTCGCAGCGAGGGGTGGCCTACTGGACCGACGGCGAGGGCGACGAGCGCATCTTCTGGGGCACCGGCAACGGCTACCTGATCTGCGTCGACGCGAAGACCGGGCAGCCGTGCCCCGACTTCGGCCCCGAGGGCGGCGGGCGGGTCGACGCCATGGTCGGCCTGCCGCGGGCCAGCCGGGACGAGCGCGACTACCTGAACGCGATGCTGTTCGGGATCCACTCGCCGCCGATCGTCGTGCGCGACAAGGTGATCCACGGCTCGCACGTCGCCGACCGGCGCATCACCAAGGAGGCGGTGCCGGGCTGGGTGCGCGCCTGGGACGTCCGGACCGGGGAGCACGCGTGGGACTTCCACACCGTGCCCAACGGCGCCGATGAATTCGGCGTCGACACCTGGCTGAACGAATCCTGGCGCTACTCGGGCAACGCCAACGTCTGGTCGATGCTGGCTGGCGACAACGAGCTGGGGCACGTGTATCTCCCGACCGGGACCACCACCAACGACTACTACGGGATCGACCGGCTCGGCGACAACCTGTTCTCGGAGACGCTGATCGCCGTCGACGTCGAGACCGGGCAGCGCGAGTGGCACTTCCAGGCCGTCCACCACGGGCTGTGGGACTACGACTTCGCGACCCATTCGAACCTGGTGGACGTGACCGTCGACGGCCGTCCGATCAAGGCGATCGCGCAGGTCAGCAAGCAGGGCTTCGTCTACGTGTTCGACCGCGTCACCGGCGACCCCGTCTGGCCGATCGAGGAGCGTCCGGTGCCGACCGAGTCGAACATGCCGGGCGAGGTGCCGTCGCCGACGCAGCCGTTCCCGACGAAGCCGGCCCCGTTCGACTACCAGGGGGTCACCATCGACGACCTGGTCGACTTCACCCCTCAGATCCGGCAGATGGCGATAGAGGCGGTCGAAGGCTTCCGGCTCGGACCGCTGTTCACGCCGCTGGACCGTCCGATCGAGGGCGTCACGAACGGCACCCTCATGCGTCCGCCGCCGGGCGGCACCGCGGGCTGGTCCGGGGCTGCCGTCGACCCCGAAACCGGGATGCTCTACGTCCCGTCGCGCAACCAGACGGCGGTGGTGTCGTTGTACTCGCCCGACCCGGCGCTCGGCGCCACGGTCACCTACACGCACGGCGCGCCGGAGGCGCAACGCCTCGCCCGGGGCGGCAACATCCGCCGCCAGCCGCAGATGCCGCAGGGGCTGCCGCTCGTCAAGCCGCCCTACTCGCGCATGACCGCCATCGACCTGAACACCGGCGAGCACGCCTGGTGGGTGCCGACCGGCAACGGCGACCGCTACCGCAACCACCCGCTGCTGCGCGACCTGGACCTGCCGCCGCTCGGCGGGGACAACGCCATCAACGGCCCGCTGCTGACGAAGACCCTGCTGATCTACTGCCTCACCGCCGGCGGCTCGAACGGCGGCCCGCGGATCGTCGCCTACGACAAGGCCGACGGGACGGAGCTGGCGTCGGTGGACCTGCCGTCGGGCGCCATCGGCACGCCGATGACCTACGTTCTCGACGGCCGGCAGTACATCGCGCTGACCGTGGGCGGCGGCCCGCGGCTGATCGCGTTCGCGCTGCCCAACTGAGGGCCGGGCGCGTCCAGGGCGTCTCCGCCGTGATGCGGGCTACGTCAAATCCCAGCCCGGCAAGGCGGCCGCCTGCCGGATCCACGTCGCCATCTGCGCCTCGTCCAGGCCGTTCTCGTAGATGTCGACCCAGCGCGCGTTCTCGTCCTTGCCCGATCCGGGGGGCACTGGTCGCAGCGACGCGCCGCAGAAGAAGGTCACCTTGACGTAGCGGGTGAAGACGTGGACGTTCAGGAACCAGCCCCGGCCCTCGCGGCCGTAGAAGGGCGAGTTCCACCGCACGCACTTGCGCACGGCGGGTACGGTGCGCACGACGAGCTCGTCGAGACGGCGCCCGAGATCGCTCTTCCAGCCCGGCATCGCCGCGATGTACGCCTGCACCGGGGCGTCGCCGTCGGCCTTCGCGATCCGGGGGTTGCCGCCGGCGAGGAGGACCACCTTTCCGCCAGTCGGCCTGGCGACGGCCTTCCTCGCGCCCGGCGCGCCGGGAGCAGGCATAACGCATTGTACCGGTGTACGATTGCCGGCATTCGCAAAGGGCCCGACCGTGTTCATGCCGCGGACGCCGCGGCCTGCCAAGAGGTTTCGCCATGCGCCAGTCGATGCGTTTCGCACCGGTTCTCCTGCTCGCCGCCCTGCTCTGGACCGTGCTGCCCGCCCACGCGCAGCAGAACACCACAGCCGGACCGTGGCAGACCTACGACACCTCCGGCGGCGAGTGGCGCAGCTACGCCGGCGACATCGGCGGCAAGAAGTACTCGCCGCTCGACCAGATCGACGCGGGCAACTTCGCCGACCTGGAGCTCGCCTGGGAGTGGATGTCCGTCGACAACCGCGTCAGCAAGAGCACGCCGGGAGGAGGTGAGTGGTGGGCGCCGCTCGACGCGGTCGTCGAGGCGCTCGTGGAGGAGACCCCCGACCTCTACCGGACCGGCCACCTCCCGAGCGCGACCGGCTTCCAGGCCACGCCGCTGATGGTCGACGGCGTGCTCTACTTCAACACGCCGCTGTCGCAGGGCGTCGCCGTCGACGCGAAGACCGGCGAGACGCTCTGGGTCTTCAACCCCAAGAGCTACGAAGAGGGGACGACGACGATGACCGGGACGTGGCGTCAGCGGGGCGTCGCCTACTGGACCGACGGCGAGGGGGACGAGCGCATCTTCTGGGGCACCGGCAACGGCTACGTGGTCTGCGTGAAGGCGAAGACGGGACAGCCGTGCGCCGACTTCGGCCCCGACGGCAGCGGCATGGTCGACGCGATGGTCGGCCTCCCGCGGGCCGAACGCGGCGAGCGCGACTACCTGAACGCGCTGCTCTACGGGATCCATTCGCCGCCTATCGTGGTCCGCGACAAGGTGATCCACGGCTCGCACGTCGCCGACCGGCGCATCACCAAGGAGGCCGTCCCCGGCTGGGTCCGGGCCTGGGACGTCCGCACCGGCGAGCACGCCTGGGACTTCCACACCGTGCCCAACAGCGCCGACGAGTTCGGGGCGGACACCTGGCTGAACCAGTCGTGGCGCTACTCGGGCAACGCCAACGTCTGGTCGATGCTGGCCGGCGACAACGAGCTCGGCCACGTCTACCTGCCGACCGGCACGACGACCAACGACTACTACGGCGCCGACCGGCTCGGCGACAACCTGTTCTCGGAGACCCTGATCGCCGTCGACGTGGAGACGGGCGAGCGCGAATGGCACTTTCAGGCCGTTCACCACGGGCTGTGGGACTACGACTTCCCCACCCACCCGAACCTGGTGGACGTGGTGGTCGACGGCCGCCCGATCAAGGCGATTGCGCAGGTGAGCAAGCAGGGTTTCGTCTACGTGTTCGACCGCGTCACCGGCGATCCGATCTGGCCGATCGAGGAGCGGCCGGTGCCGACCGAGACCAACATGCCGGGCGAGGTGGTGTCGCCCACCCAGCCCTTCCCGACGAAGCCGGCGCCGTTCGACTACCAGGGGATCGGCATCGACGACCTGGTCGACTTCACGCCGGAGATCCGGCAGATGGCGGTAGAGGCCGTGGAAGGCTTCCGGCTCGGACCGCTGTTCACGCCCCTCGACCGGCCGATCGAAGGCGTCACGCGCGGCACCATCATGCGCCCGCCCGACGGCGGCACGGCGGGCTGGGCCGGCGCGGCGGTCGATCCCGAGACCGGCATGCTATACATCCCGTCGCGCAACCAGGCCACGGTGATCCCGTTGTACGAGCCCGACCCGGCCCTCGGGGCGACGGTCGCCTACACCCACGGCGCCCCGGAGGACGAGCGGCTGGCCCGGCGCGGCGCCATACGCGACAGCCCGCAGATGCCGCAGGGGCTGCCGCTGCTCAAGCCGCCCTACTCGCGCATGACCGCCATCGACCTGAACACCGGCGAGCACGCCTGGTGGGTCCCCACCGGCAACGGCGACCGCTACCGCAACCACCCGCGCCTGCGGCACCTGAACCTGCCGCCACTGGGCGGCGACAACGGCAGCAACGGCCCGCTACTGACGAAGACGCTGCTGATCTACTGCCTCACCGCCGGCGGCACGAACAACGGCCCGCGCCTCGTCGCCTACGACAAGACCGACGGGACGGAGCTGGCTTCGGTCGACCTGCCGAGCGGCGCCATCGGCACGCCGATGACCTACCTGCTCGACGGCCGGCAGTACATCGCGATGACCGTCGGCGGCGGCCCGCGCCTGGTCGCCTTCGCGCTTCCGGAGTGACGGCGGCGGGTCTCCCGCGTCCGCCGCCCGCCGCGGCGGGCGTCCGTTCGAGGCCGACGGGTCGAACTCGTCGAAGACTACGCGCTGGGGGGCTGAGATTGCACCGTGACCGATTCGAGCTCGACGGCGGCGCTGTGCACCAGCTCCCAGCCGTGGAAGACGAGGACGAGGCCGACGAATCGCACGGCCGGATACTGCCGCGCCAGCCGCTCGTCGGCCAGATAGCGCTGGAGCTGACCGGCGGTCGTCCGCGCCGCCGCATCCCGCCGGCCGGGGTCGAGCCGTTCGCTCCGCTTGAAGTACTTCAGCTCGATCAGATAGCCGCGCCGCAGGTGCGGGTACCGCGCCAGCAGCGGCTCGAGTGCGATGTCCGCGCAGCCCTTGCCGAGCTCGGCCTCCGAGCGGAAGACGAAGTAGGGGCAGACGCTCAGATACGCCGCCAGGAAGCCCTGTAGCACCTTCTCGCCGCCGACGTAGTCGCGAATGCCGGTCTGCGCGGCCACCGCGTCGCGCAGGAACTCGAACACCGGCCGCCACGCGCCGGCGTTGGCCATCGCGCTCATCAGTTGGTCGAAGGCGAACAGGTCCACCGCGAACGTCCCCACGTCGTCGTAGGCGTCGCGCAGGAAGCCGTACAACAGCCGCCGGACCGTCTGGTTGGGAATGGCCAGCACCGGCCGGCCGTCGGCGACCTCGCGGATGCTCAGCAGGCCGAAGAAATGCAGCAGCGACAGGAAGTTCTCCCGCCGGGTCAACCGTTCGAGCGGGAAGCCGGGCTGGATGTCGCACGCCACCCGCTCCTCGCCGGCGACGTGGCGCAACAGATCGAAGTTGCCGTTGAGCTGCCGGCCGACCACCAGCAGATGGCGCAGCTTGCCGTAGTCGACGCGCACGTTCATGTCGATCAGGTAGTCCGGCGGGGGGCGGTTCGGAATCGACTTGGACAGGTAATAGAGCACCATGTCGGTGTTGTAGACGCTGCACTCGGCGCCCGCAGCGAAGCGGTAGCCGTCGTACCAGTCCCGCATGGTGTCGAGCGCCTCGTCGAGGTCCTGGTCGAGCACGCCGAGGTCGCGGTAGGTCTCGAGCAGCCCGCGCACCTCCGGCTCGGTGAAGCCGAGCAGCTCGTTGAAGTCGGCGTCCAGACTGATGTTCTCGCCGATGTTGAAGCCGCTGGTCACGTCGTCGAGCGTGATCGGCGACACGCCGGTGACGAACAGCCGCGCGATGCCGCCGTCGCTCCGCTCCGCTCCGGCCTTCAGGGTGGCGAAGAAGTTGCGGTAGAAGCCTCCGCCGTGGGTGATGCCGCGGTAGGCCGCCTCGCCGTGGTGCGCGAGAATGGTGTTGGCGAAGTTGTCGTACTCGTCGATCAGCACGTACAGCGCGACGCCGTGGTCGCCGGCGTAGATGAACAGCTCGTTCAGAACGCCGGCAACGAAGTCCGGCGCCAGGATGCGTTCGAGCGCCGGCGCGGGGAACAGATCCGGATTGCGCTCCAACGCATGCCGGATCTCCAGCCGGCAGTACTCCTCGAAGTTGCGTTCGAGCATCTCCAGCGTGTCGTTGAAGGCGGAGAAATTGAAGCGCAGCACGACGTAGCGATTCAGCTCGTCCGTCGGCTCCCGGGCGATGTCGGTGCCGCCGAACACGGTGTCGAAGGCGTCGCCGCGGGTCCGGTCGTAGTAGTGCTCCAGCAGGGATATCCAGCAGGACTTGCCGAACCGCCGGGGACGAATCAGCACGGCGAAACGCACGCGCTCCAGCCGCCGCAGAAAGCGGGTCTTGTCGACGTAGAGCGAGCCGGTCAGCCGGATCCGCTTGAAGTCGGCATCGCCGTAGGGGATGGGGGGGTAGGCGACGGCCATCGATGCGTCCTCGTGCGGGTGAGCGCCGGAATCGAAAATAGCACGATCCATCGGTCGCCGGTACGTGCTCGCCCGCAAGGTCACCCGCGGGCGGCGCCGGCCGCGAGGGCATCGAGGTACCGCCGCACCGCGGTCGACAGGCCCATGTCCAGCGCGTCGGCGATCAGCGCGTGGCCGATGGAGACCTCGGCAATGCCCCCGACGGCGACGAACGCGGCGAGGTTGTCCAGGTTCAGGTCGTGGCCGGCGTTGACCCCGAGCCCGATCTCGCCGGCGTAGCACGCCGCCCGGGCGTAGGTCTCCCGGCAGGCATGGGTCTCCGGGTGATCGAGCCCGCGCCGCTCGACGAGATCGGCGTAGGGACCCGTATAGAGCTCGACGCGGTCGGCGCCGCAGTCCTTCGCGCGGGCGATCTGCTCCTCGGCCGGATCCATGAAGAGGCTGACCCGGACGCCCCAACCCCGGTAGCGGGCGGCGACCTCCCGCACGAAGCGGTCCGCGGCCGGATCGGAGAGGTCCCAGCCGTGGTCGGAGGTGAGCTGCGCGTCGGCGTCCGGGACCAGCGTCGCCTGGTCGGGGCGCGCCGTCTCGACGAGGCGATCGAAGCCCGGGTAGCCGTTGTCGCGGGGTCCGGCGGCCGGGTTGCCCTCGATGTTGAACTCGACCTGCGGCGCCTCGGCGGCCAGCAGCGCGGCCAGCGCCTCCACGTCGGCGGGGCGGATGTGGCGCTGGTCGGGCCGCGGGTGGACGGTGATGCCGTGCGCGCCGGCCGCGATGGCGGTCCGGGCGGCCTCCAGCACGCTGGGCCGCGCGCCCGCGCGGGAGTTGCGCAACCAGGCGATCTTGTTGACGTTGACCGATAGCGCGGTCACACCGACCTCCATCAGAACCGGAACAGGTACGACAGCTTCGTGAATATCGCCCGGTTCGTCTGCTCGAAACGCATCGTCGGGAACACCGTGCTGTCGATCAGGTCGCCCTGCTGGTAGTGATCGTCGTAGCCGACGAAGAAGACGGTCCCCGCGTTCACCCGGTAGGTGAAGAGCAGGTTGGCGGCCACGGTACCGCTGAACGCGTTGTACTCCAGGATGTTGCGCAGCAGCAGCCGGTTGGTGAACTGGTAGGTGGTCAGCGCGCGGTAGATCTTGACGTCGAAGACTTGTTCGGCCGTACGAGGATCGTGCAACCGGCTGGTGATGAAGTTCAGATCGGCGCTGAGCCGCGACATCGGCCGCACGGAGGCGAAGAGCGTGGCGGTGGCGCCGCTGCCCAGGAACGGGTCGTCGCCGTAGCGGACCTGGTCGCCCCAGTTGAGGAAGCCCCCGGCCGAGAGCCGCCGGCTGGCCGCGAAGCCGCCCCCCAGGAAGGCGTTCGTCTTGTAGAACTCGACCCCCTCGTAGCGCTCCATGTCGCGGTTGGCCATGGCGACCCAGATGATGCTGTTCGTCAGCACGCCGCGCACCCCTACGTTGGCCTGCTCGTCCTGCAGGATCCCCTCGTAGTCGAAGTTGCGGCTGTAGCTGGCCAGCGGCCCCCAGTTGACCAGCCAGTTCTCCGGCCACCAGCGGTAGGAGACGTTCGCCTGCGCCACGCGGGTGTCGACGCGCTGCACGAATCCGGTGTCGGTGCGAAAGCCGGGATCGACGCTGTCGACAGCAGCCGAGTAGCTGAGATTGCGCCCCACCCGGTCGTATGCCAGGTGGAAGATCGGCCCCGAGTTGTAGCCGTCGGTGTCGTTGCGGTGCTCCGACGCGGCGGCCTGGAAGCTCACCGACGAGGTGCGCCCGAGCCGGAACCGGCCGTCCACGCCGCCCACCCGGCTGTAGCCGTCGCCGAACTCCCGGTCCGTCGCGATGACGCCGAGATACGACTCGGCATACAGATCGTACCGGGCCCGCGCGATGGCGACCTGCGCGGTTCTGCCCTGCAGATCCGGTTGGACGTCGTCCACCAGCCCCGGTGCCTCGTCGTTGGCGACCAGCACGCCGACCGTGGTGTTGCCCACCTTGCCGGTCAGCTTCGCGCCCTGCCGCGGATCGACGATGGTGCGGGTGTGGACCAGGTTGACCTGCCCCGGCACCTGGAAGATCTCCTGCCCCTCCAGGAAGAACGGCCGCAGCTCCGGGTAGAAGAGCGGGAACCGCTGGTTGACCTCTATCTGCGGGATGTCGGACTCGATCTGCGAGAAGTCGGGGTTGTAGGTGTAGTCGAACGTCAGGTTGGGGGTCACGCCGTACTTGACGTTCACCCCGCCCTCCGGGTCCGGATCGCCGTCCTCGAAGACGCCGGTGCCGGTGTCGAGCGACCCGAACTGGATGGCGGTGAGCGTCGGCAGGATCTCCAGGTTGCGGCTCGTCGACAGGTCCGTCAGCCCGTCGAGCAGCCCCATCTGCGGCAGGAAGCCGGCCACGTCGCGCGAGATCGGCGCCCAGACGTCGGTCTCGTTCTTGCTCAGGATCGTCCGCACCACCTGGAAGCCCCAACGGTGACGCTCGCCGCGCCGCCGCGACGGGTAGCGCAGGCTCTTGAACGGGATCGCCATCTCGGCCGTCCAGCCGTCGTCGACCAGCGTGCCGCTCGACTCGAACAGCGCGTCCCAGGAGGTGTCGCCGGTCGGCGCTCCGCCGAGCGCCGCAGCCAGCGACGCGCTCATCCCCCCCGGGCGCCCGCCGCCACCGCCGCCGCCGCTCCCCGGCCGCCCGCCGCCACCGCCGCCGCTGCGCCGGCCGCCGCCGCCCATCCCACCCGCCTGCGTGCTCGAATCCAGGATGGCGTCGCTCTGCACGCCGTAGCCGTTGACGGAGAAGACGTAGGCGCGTTGCTGGTCCAGGAACGGGTCGAAGTAGAGCGTGATCGTGTCGTCGCTGAAGGTCTGGTCCCGATCCGACCGGTTAGCGCGGATGAGCACCGGGTCGGAATAGTGGACGTGCATGCCGAAATAGAGGTTCTGCGTGTCGTAGGCGATGTAGAGGTCCGTCTCTTCCGTCGCCGGCGCGCCGTCGAGGGGCTGCTGCTGGACGAACTCGGTGATGCGCGTCGCCCGGCGCCAGACCGCGTCGTCGAGGCGCCCGTCGATGCGGGGCGGCGTTGTGGTCCGTTCCGGTTGCACGCTGGGACGACCGGTCAGGATGCCGGCGGCGGGAGTGAAACCGACGGCGGGTGATCCGACGAGCTCGACAGGCGCGGGCCGGCCTTCTCCGGCGGCTGCGGCAGCGTTCGGCGGCGCCGGCTCGCCGGGCATGGGCACGCCCACGTTCGGGACGTCGGGACGGGGCAGGATGATCCCTTCGGCGAATTCCCGCGACGCAGGCGCCGCACGCGGGCCGCGACGTTCCGTCGTCGGCGCGGGCGGCGCGGCGGGCCGCAGGGCGACGCCGGCGGTCAACTCGACGACGATGCGATCCTGCAGCGCGAAGATCTCGTCGAAAGCGCCGTCGAGGCGCACCGACCGAACGACCGCGCCGCCCTCCGCCGCCACCAGCCGCGCCGTGATGCGCAGCCGTTCCCCCAGCCGTTGGTATCCGCCGCTCACCACCCAGTGCACACCGCTTGCCGCGTCGACGCCGCCGCGACCCTCGACCACCAGCAGGCCCAATGCGCCGAGATCCGCCGCGACGGTCTCGGCCATGCCCACGCCCAGCCACGCGTCCGCCGGATTCCGGGAGAGGTTCGCGAAGGGCTCGATCACCACCATGACCCGCGGCGCCGGCGCGACGGGCTCGGCGGCGACCGGCCGGGCAAGCGGGGTCGCACAGCAGCCGAAAACCACTGCCACGATCGACATCGCCGGCAAGCGGCGACCGACGCTGCGGCCGAAGGGTCTCTTCATCGTTGATCCACGCACCGGACTGTCGACGGGCCGAACCGGTGCGGGGAAGCCCGCCGGCGGCTTCGGCCGCCCGCGACCGGCGGCGGGCTCGGTGTGCTATTCGGACACGTGGACCGCGACCAGCGCCGACGTCCAGCAACACTGGAAGCCGCTGCCGCCCACCCCGGTCTCGTCGAGGGCCTCGGCGCGCAGGATGTAGTCGCCGGCCGCATCGAAGGTGGCGGTGGTCGCCGGGTTCTGATCCGACGAATCGGCGAACTCCTGCACCGGCGCGGAGAACTCCACCTCACCCGGCCCGCGCACCACGTGCCAGCGGAGGATCAAGGCCGGGCGCGGACGCCGGGACGCGGCCACGAGGTTGTCGGTCGGCTTCTCGTCGGAGGTCCAAACGGCCAGCTCCAGCGGCGCGCCCACGGTGGCGGTCAGCTCGCGCGCGATCCCGATCGGCGGTCCGGTGAACCCCTCGCCGTCCGGCGCGAAGCGGACCACGGGGGGCTTGTTGCCGTTGGCGGCGTCCTCGAACGGCTCGATGATCCACTGCGGATCGAGATGCATCGGGATCGACACGGTCTCGCCGTTCGCGGTCACATGCCAGATCACCCGCCGGTCCGGATCGTCACCGGGAATCCGAATGGTGAAGACGCCCCAGGAGCGCCCCGGCGCGAAACGGGTCGGCTGTCCCTGGTCCGCCGGCCCCGGCTCGATGTAGTTGCTCTCGCCCACCGGCACGTCGACGATCTCCTCGGTGTTGGCGTTGAAGTACCCGGCGAGCAGCGTGATGCTGCCGTCCGGATTCTCGTACCACCCCTCGTAGGCCGGATAGACCGGCGCGCCGAACTCCTGCAGCGTGCCCGGCACCTGCGCGCCGGCCGCGCCCGCGCCGAGCGCCAGGGCCAACAGCGCGGCGGTCGCCGCGGTGCGTCCCGTCGAAACCACTCCCCGCATGCCGTCAGTCTCCTCGTACGTCAGAGGAGCCGCCCCCGCGACGAGGGCGGCTCCCGGTCTCTTCTTCTGCCGGCCCGGCGGCCCGGCGAGCCGCTCGGAACCGGTCGCGAACTGCTAGTTGTCGTTCGTCGTCGCCAGCGCCTCGCGCTCGGCCAGCGCCGCGGCGAAGTCGTCATCGTCCAGGTAGGTCACGTTGACCCAGGCGTGGCCCATCTCGTCGACGGTCCGGTCGCCGTAGCCGACCCACTGGTTGGGATCGGGGTTGGCCCGGTTGGCCGAGGTGTTGTCGTACCACGACTTCAGGTGCAGCACCGTCCCCTTCGGCAGCAGCGGCGCCGCATGGTCGGCGTACACGTAGTTGAGGTGCCAGTTGAAATTGAAGTCGCTCACGCGGCTGAGGACCTCCGTCGTGCCGTCGGGCAGGATGGCCGTCATCTGCATCCCCTTGCCCCGCAGGTGCATGTGCGGCTGGTAGTTCTCCACGCGGCCGTTCTGCTTCAGGACGTGGAAGCGCTCGGTCACCGTCACCTGGTTGGGCGGAATCGACAGGTGGTCGCTGCCCCCCTCGATGGTGCTGAACGCCGAGAGCACCTGCCGGTGCTTCGGCTCCTCGCCCTTGGGATAGAGATACAGGCCGAGCTCCACCGTGTCGGTGATCTCCTCGCCGACCGCGTGGTAGTGGATGTCCCACACGATGCTCGATCCGGCCTTGATCAGCTTGCCGCTGTTCGGGCGCATGATCTCGCCCTGCTTGCCGACCGCCCACTCCATCAGCAGGCCCGGACCGACGTCGGACGCCGCACCGAGATCGCCGTCCTCCTCCTGCTGCAACCGCGCGAGGGCGTGGTGCGTGATGCGGCGGCCGTCGACGCTCGACGGGCGGATCTCGATGGCGCGAATCCAGCGGTCCTCGGTCAGCCCGGTCGGCACCTCCGGCTTCCACCAGCGGTCCTGGGCCACGGCCGGCACCGTGTACGGCGCCGAGTGGATGACCAGATCCGGCGGTCCGCCGAACAGGCCGGCGAAGTTCCAGACGTCGTCGTCGGCGAACTCCACCGGCGGCGGCATGTCCGCCGGGTTGCCGCGCGGCGCGCCGGCGTCGACCCAGCGAACGATGGTGTCGATCTCGGCGCCGGTCAGCGAGCGGTCGTTCTCGAAGTCCTGGATGCCGACCGACTTGTCGATGTGCCACGGCGGCATCTGGCGCGTCTCCACGCGGGTCTTGATCGACCGCGCCCACGGCCGCGATTCCGCGTAGGTAACGAGCGACATCGGGGCGATGTAGCCCGGCCGATGGCACGCCTGGCACTTCTGCTGAAAGATCGGCGCCACGTCCTTCGTGAACGTGGGGGTCGTGTCCTCGGCGCCGGCCGCGGCCGCACCGGGCAGCGCGAGCAGCAATGCGGCCAGGGAAACCAGCAGCAACCTCGTGTCGCGTCGCATGAATCGCTCCTTGTAGATTGAGACCCGCCCGCCGCAGAGTCGCAGGAGACGGGAAACCATGATTATACGCCGAGCGCGCCCGGGCGATCTCCCGGCTCGTCGCTGACTTCCGGTCGCCGATCCCGACGGTCAGCGCTCGGCGATGCGGTAGACCGCCTCGGCGGTGCGGATGATCAGGCTGTCGTCGAGGATGGCCGGCGTCGCCATCGTGAACTCGTCGAGCGGGTTCTCGGCCAGGATCCGGAACTGAGGCCCCGCCTCGATGACGTAGGTCGTCCCCTGCTCGCTGAGGGCGAACACCTTGCCGTTGTAGGCCCAGGGCGAGGCGGTGAACGCCTGACCCACGTCGATTCGCTGCCGGCCGTAGACTTCCGCGCCGGTGCGGGCGTCGTGGCAGGTCATCAGCCCGCGGTCGAGCAGCGTGTAGTAGTGATCGCCGTAGACGAGAGGCGAGGGATGGTACGAGCCCCCCTGCTCCAGCGACCACGCCACGTACCGGTTGGCGGTCTCGCCCTCGGCGAGCGAGATGTCGCCGGACGCGCCGGGGCGGATCGCGTAGACCGGCCGGAAGAAGTCGGCGATATAGCCGGACTCCAGGTAGAGCAGGCCGTGGGCCGCGACGGGAGTCGGGATCACGATCGTCGACATGCCCGCCAGCTCCCACAGCGGCCGGCCGTCGAGGTCGTAGGACCGGACGCGATCCGTGCCGGTGGTCACGATCTCCGTCCGCTCGGCATTCTCCCAGACGTACGGCGTCGACCAGTTGGACCCCTCGTCGCGGTCCGTGCGCCACACCTCGGCGCCGGTCTCGGCGCTCAGCGCCGCGATGTAGGACTGCTCCTCGTTGTCGACGACCAGGTAGAGCCGGCCGTCGTGCAGCACCGGCGACGACGCCGTCCCCCAGCCGTTGCGGGTCTCGGCCGGCGGCAGCTCGCGCGACCAGAGCAGCGTCCCGTCGAAGCCGAGGGCGTAGAGACCGACGTTGCCGAAAAGGACGTACAGCCGCTCGCCGTCGGTGACCGGGGTCTCCGATGCGAAGGTGTTCTTCATGTGGTGCGACGAGGCCGGCACTCCGCTGTGCAGCTCCCGGCGCCAGCGCACCTCCCCCGTCTCCAGATCGAGCGCGTAGATCAGCCAGTGGTGCACGTCGTCGGGCGCGTCGCGCTCGCCGAAGCGGTACCAGCCGCTCTCCGGCGTCTCGACCTCGCCGTCGCTCACCACCGTGGTGAGGAACACCAGGCCGCCGGCGACGATCGGCGAGCTCCAGCCGAGCCCCGGCAGCGGGGTGCGCCAGGCGACGTTCTCGGTCGCGCTCCAGCGTTCCGGCAGCGCGGGGTTGTCGGCGGCGACGCCGGCCGCACCCGGGCCCCGGAACTGCGCCCACTCCTGCGCCGGGGCCGGTCCCGCGGCGAGCACCAGGGCGGCGCACAGCAGCGCACGCGTCATGCCTGCAACGGCACCGCGCATCCAGTCTCCGTCAGTCGCCCAACACGTCATCCCCGAACCACTCCTTCATCTTCTCTCTCGCGGCGCGCTTGTGTTCCCGCTTGATGTGCGCGAGGACCAGGGCGAACGCCACCGCGAGCACTGCCAGGTCGTCCGTGTACCCAGCCCCCGGCAGAATGTCCGGCACCGCATCCACCGGAAGGATCAGGTAGCCCAGCGCACCCATGATGGTGCCCCGCGCCCAGGCGGGGGTGTCATCGTCCTGAAGACAGTAGTACAACACCAGCGCCTTCTCGACGATCTCCTTGCCGGCCCTGACGGCCGACACCGCGAGCTTCTCCCAGAAGGACTCGTCGCTGTACTCCGCGCCGTAGTCTCTCTCCACACTCCCGTCGTCTCGTGTGTCTTCGACGGGCTCGGACGCCATTCTCGGTCTCCCGGGGACGGACATTCTTGTCATTCTTGGGTTTAGCGCGCCCGCCAGCGCCACCTATTGCCGCCGAAAGACGACGATCTCGGCGGGCGTGGCCGCGAAGACCAGCTCCTCGTTGACCGCCACCGGCCCGGCCCGCCCGCCGAGCTCGTGGGTCCCGACGAGCGCGGGCCGGGCGGGATCGGCCAGATCGAACACCTGCAGCACCTCGTCGCCGGCCGCGTAGACGAATCGTTCCCACATCGCCGCGCCGGCAAGTGGGCCCGCAGTCGGGATGGGCGCCGTCACGTCCGGAGCGGCCGGATCGGAGATATCGACCGCCTGCAGCCCGACCCGCCCGCTGACGATGCAGATCAGGGCCGGCGCGGCGCCGCCGATCGAACGCGGGTCCGGCGCGAACACCTGCGTAATCGGATCGCGGCCCAGCGACAGGCTGCCGATCACCGCCGGGGCGGCGGGGGCCGACGCGTCCACGACGATCAGCCCGGCCGGCTGATCCGCCACGAAGGCCAGCGAGCCGGCCGCGGCGATGCCGCGCGGGAACCCGTCGCCCAGATACTCGCCGACGCGTTGGACGTCGCCGGCCACGTCCACGATGTCGAACCCGAGAGAGTTGTCGCCCACGAAGACGCGCGTGCCCACCGCGGCCACGCCGACGGCCTGGCCGCGCGTTGCGGAGGTGCCGGTCAGCCGCGGCGCCGACGGATCGGACAGGTGCAGCCGGCGGAGGCCGTCGTGGCTGTTGGCCACGTAGACCGCGTCGCCGACGGCGGCCAGCCCCAGCACCGGCTGATCGAAGTCGTAGACGCCGACGGGCGCCGGCGACGCCGGACGCGACACGTCGATCACGTGGACGGCGGATCCGACGCCTATGACCAGATGGTTGCCGCCGGCCGCCAGCGCCGCCGCCGGTTCGGGAGTCGGAACGGACCCGATTCGGGCCGAAGACGGCGCCTGCGCCTCGGCTCCACCGCCCGCGACGACCGCCCCTCCGACCGCCAACGCCGCGCCGAGTACGAGAGATAGGTTTCGCATGGATGCTCAGGAACGCCGCGAGGCCGGCAACAGCCGCCGCTCGAGCGCCTCGGCCTGCAGGGCCTCGACGTCGCTCGCGGTCAATGGGAAACGGCCGTAGTCGCGCAACGGCCGCTCGGTGTCGAAGCGCCGCTTGTAGGCGGCGATCCAGTCGCCGGCCAGCTCCCGCTGGGCCGTCGCCAGATCCAGCGCGCCCTGGCAGACGAGACGCCGCAGATGCCGCTCGAGCTCGTCCTTGACGTAGGCGTTCCAGACGACGCTGCGATACGGCTGGGGCCAGAGGTTGCTGGCGTCCGAAGCGCCACCCAGCTCCGGCGTGATCAGGAAGTCCAGCTCGTAGTCCCCGGCGCGCCGATAATCGACGCCGTAAGCCTCGAAAACCTGGCGCGGGACCTGCGACCTCACGACCGGACCGCCCGCCGGCGCACCGTGGCAGATGTCCTCCACCCCGACCGGCCGGACGCTGCCCGGCGTGAGATCGGGCCTCGGCAGCAGCAAGCGGGACGTCGGGCCGAGGCGGTCGATCGTGGCGGCCGGCGACGTTGCACCCGTGGGTCCGGGCCGAACCCCGTCGCCGCCGGACCACGTCACGACGGCCATGAGCAGGACGGCCGCCGCCGCCAGGCCGCGCAGCGCCCACACCCGCTCCCGGGTCCTCGCCGCCGGCACCTCCAGCGCCGCGCCCAGCCGAGCCCGCGCAACGTGCAGGGGAACCATCTCGACCGACCTCTCCCGGCAGGCCCGCCCCACCTCGCTCGCCGCCGCGGCCAGCTCGGACCTGCGCCGCTCGCACCGCGGGCACTCGGCAACGTGCGCGAGTGCTCTCGACTGGCGACGCGCCGAGAGCGCACCTTCGTCGGCCAACAGCAGCAACTCGCCGTCCGACACGTGCCTGACCTTGCGCCACATGGCATTACCTCTCGTCGGCGCGGCGCAGCCGCGCCAGCGCGCGTGCCAGCGAGTTGGCGACACTGCCCAGCGAGATGCCGAGCACGCGCGCGATTTCGCGATACCGGAGACCCTCCGCCCGAAGCTCCAGACAACGCCGATCCCGTGCCGGCAGCGCGTCGACGACCGCCAGCAGCCGGGCCTGCCGCTGGCCGCTCAGGTAGCGATCCTCCGGGGTGGGCGTCGCATCGCGGACCGAGCGGGGATCGAGCAGCGACCGCAGGCGGCGCCGCCGCGCCTCGCGGGCCCGGTGCCGGAGGGCGAGGTTGTGGGCCACCTTGAAGATCCAGCCCCGCAGATTGGACCGGTCCCGCCCACGCGCCACGTGGTCGAACAGCGCGAGAAAGACCTCCTGGACGATGTCATCGCCGTCCCGGTCGGTCACGCCGAGCGCACGCACGTAGCGGTGCACGCCCCCGCGATGGGCATCGAACAGGCACAGCACCACCTCGCGGGCGTCGCTCAGCGTCGCCTGCGCGACGGTTTCCTCGACGCCGAGGGGCAGGTCGAGTGCGTGATCGTGAACCGCGGGCGCCATGCGTTCTCGCGGGGCAGTCTACACCGGCGCGGGAACCGGGTCGAAGGGTTGAAGGGCCGCGGGTCCGGGTGCCTCGCGGTGCGCCGCGAGACCGGGTGCGCCCCGGCGGACATTCCGCCTGAACGGATCGCGGGGCGATGGAATATACAGGCATGAGTCCATTGCCAGCACGTCGTACTTCCGTCGTCCCCGCCGCCGCGCGACGCCGCCCCGTGTCCCGGCGCACGCTCCACCGGCTCGCCGTCGTCGGCGCGACCTTGCTCGGCCTCGGCGCCCCGGCGGGCGCGGCGGCGCAGACCGGGTCGCTGACCGGCACGGTCACCGATGCGCAGGGCGCCGCGGCGCCGGGCGCCACGGTCACCGCGCGGCCGGCGGCCGGGCCGCCGGTCACGGCAATCACCGACGCGGTCGGCGGGTACACGCTGGCCCTCGAGCCCGGAACATACACCGTCACCTTCGCGCTGAACGGCTTCGAGACGCAGCGCAGGGAGGGCGTGCAGATTGCCGCCGGCGAGGCAAGCGTCGTCGACGTGCTGCTGCCGCTGGCGGCGCTGACCGAGCAGGTCGACGTGGTCGGGGTCACCCCGCTGCCGGGAGTCGGCGTCGATCCCGACCGTCTGGCGGCGGCGATAACCGTGATCGACGGCGGCGATCTCGCGGCGCGCGGCGCGACGTCGATGGCCGACGCGCTGAACGAGCGCCTCGGGGCGGTGACCCTCGAGGGCACGACCACGAACCCCTTCCAGCCGACGCTCCGCTTCCGCGGCTTCACCGCCTCGCCGCTGCTGGGCCTGCCGCAGGGCATCGCCGTGTATCAGAACGGCGTGCGCATCAATGAGCCGTTCGGCGACACCGTGCAGTTCGATCTCATGCCGCAGTTCGCCCTCGATCGGGTCCAGCTCAGCGCCGGGTCCGACCCGACCTACGGGTTGAACGCCCTCGGCGGCGCACTCGCCCTCGGACTCAAGAACGGGTTCGACAACCGCGGATTCGGCGGGGAGTTCTCCGCCGGCGCGTTCGGACGGCTGCAGGCCACCGCCGAGTACGGCGCCGGCAACGGAGCGTGGGCGTTCTACGCGGGCGCGACGCACTTCACCGAGGAGGGGTGGCGCGTGGAGTCCCCCTCGGAGGTGACGCAGGCCTTCGCGGACGTCGGCTACCGGGACGGGGGCGTCGACGCCGGCATCAGCTTCACCTACGCCGACACGCTGCTGACCGGCAACGCGGCGGCGCCGGTGGAGCTGCTCGAGGTCGACCGGTCGGCGGTGTTCACGTTCCCGGACCAGACCGAGAACCGGCTGGGCTTCGTGCAGGGCCGCGCCAACGTCGCCGCGTCCGACGTCTGGTCGGTACAGGTCACCGGCTACTACCGCGATCTCGACCGCCGCACGCTCAACGGCGACGAGGCGGAGTTCGGCGCCTGCGACGACGACGCGCTGCCCGCCGGGGCGCCGGAGGGAACCCTCTGCTTCGGCGCCGACGACGATGACGACGACGACAACGGGCACGACGACGACGGCAACGGGCACGACGACGACGACGATGGGCACGATGACGACGACGATGGTCATCATCACGCGGACGACGATGACGACGATGACCACGGCGACGACGACGACGACGCCCACGACGGCGACGACGACGACGATCATGACGAAGAAGAAGCGACGCCGCTGGTCGACCTCGTCTCCGGCCGCTTCATCACCAGCTTCGACGCCGCCGGCGACGGCGCCTACAACCGCACCACGACCCTGGCGCAGGGGTACGGTGCCACGGTGCAGGCGACCGCGACGACCGGCGACGGCTCGCGCGAGAACGTGTTCGTCGTGGGCGTCTCGGCCGATCTGGCCGACGTCGCCTTCGAGTCGAGCAGCGAGCCGGGCTCGCTGACGGCGGACCGGGGCGTGTCGGGATCGGGCCTGCTGACGAGCCTGTACGGCCTCGGCGGCGACGACCTGTTCAACACGAAGCTGGAAACGGCGAACAGCGCGTTCGGGCTGTACATCAGCGACACGCTGTCGCTGTCCGAGCAGTTCCACGTCACCGTTTCGGGCCGCTACAACCGCGCGGGCATCGACATCGCGGACAAGCTGGGCACCTCGCTCGACGGCAGCCACACCTTCGGGCGCTTCAACCCGGCGGTGGGCGCCGTCTTCCAGGCCGACGGGAACACCTCGTTCTTCGCGCGGTACTCCGAGTCGAACCGCGCGCCGACCGCGGCCGAGCTGAGCTGCGCCGACCCGGCCGAGCCGTGCCGCGTGCCCAACGCCTTCGTCGCCGATCCGCCGCTCGAGCAGGCCGTGGCGCGTTCGTTCGACGTGGGGGTCCGGGGCCGCTGGCGGGCGGATGCCGGACGGGGCGAATGGTCAATGGCGGCCTATCGCACCCGGATCGACGACGACATCCTCTTCATCGCCTCGCCGGAGCTGATCGGCACCGGCTACTTCCAGAACGCCGGCGCCACGGCGCGCTCGGGGCTCGACGTCGAACTCAGCGGCGGCTTCGCAGGCACCGGCTGGTACCTGAGCTACGGATTGGTCGACGCGACGTTCGAGTCGCCGCTCCTGCTGCCGAGCGACGAGGAGGTCAACGACGCCGCCACCGACGAGGGCGTTGCCGTCGCGCCGGGCGACCGGCTGCCGGGCATCCCCCGCCACAGCCTGAAGGCCGGCGTGCGGCAGGATCTGACCGACGCCTGGGACCTCGCGCTGGAAGCGATCGTCTCGTCCAGCCGGTTCTTCCTCGGCGACGAGGGCAACGACCAGATCCCGCTGGAGGGCTACGGAATCGTCAACCTGCGCTCCTCCTATCGCTTCGACAGCGGCGTCGAGCTGTTCGCGCGCATCGAGAACCTGCTCGACAGGAAATACGCGACCAGCGGCGTGCTGGCCGAGCTGGAGGTCTTCCTGCGCGAGGTGCCGGACGCCAGCGATCCGCGGTTCATCGGGCCGGGCATGCCGCGCGCCGCGTTCGGAGGCGTGCGCGTGCGGTTCTGACGCACCGCTACGGCGTACCGGCACCCTCCTGCAGCAGCGCCGCCAGCGCCGCCGAGGCGATGTTGCCGCCGCTGAGGACCGCGACCGTCGTGCCGTCCGCGGCGGCGTCCTCGCGTCCGGAGAAGAGCACCGCGGCGACCGTGGCGGCGCCGCTCGGCTCGACGACGAGCTTCGCCCGCGCCGCCAGCCAGCGCACCGCGGAGATGATGGCTTCGTCCTCCACCGTCACGATGTCGTCGACGTACGCCGCGACATGGGCGAAGGTCAGGTCCCCGGGGCGCACCGGCAGCAAGCCGTCGGCGATGCTCGCGACGCTGTCGAGCGTCACCGGCGCGCCCGCCTCGACCGAGCGGGCCATGGCCGCCGCGCCCACCGGCTCCACGCCGATGACCCGGGCCGCGGGCCGCGCCCGCTTGACGGCCGCCGCCACCCCGGCGATGAGGCCCCCGCCGCCGATGGGAACGTAAACGGTGTCGGCGGCCGGTGCATCCTCCAGGATCTCGCTACCGACCGTGCCCTGGCCGGCGATGATTTCCGGGTGGTCGAACGGCGGCACCATGGTCAGACCGCGCGCCGCGGCCAGCGCCTCCGCCCGGCGGCGCCGCTGCACCGAGGTGGTGCCCTCGAAGAACACCTCCGCGCCGTACGACCGCGTCCCCTCGACCTTGACGGCCGGGGCCGTCTCCGGCATCACGACCACCGCCGGCAGCCCGAGCCCGCGGGCCGCGCACGCCACCGCCTGCGCGTGGTTGCCCGACGAGTAGGTGATGACGCCGCGCACGTCCGGACCGGACGCGATCTGCGCGACGAGGTTGCTGGCGCCGCGGATCTTGAACGCCCCGGCCACCTGCAGGTTCTCGCACTTGAGCCGGAGCGGGCGCCCCGCGACGTCCGAGACGTCGACGAGCGGCGTACGGCGCACCACGCCCCGGATCCGGCCGGCCGCCGCCTCGATCGCCGCCGATTCCACCAGGGCGCTCATCGGCCCGCGGCTCCGGCGGTTGGGCCGTATACTGAGCCGCGTGATTCGGCCGATCTCACCCGTCGCGACAGGCTGGCTGCTTCTGCTGTCGGTGCTCTCATCGCTGCCTGCGACCTCCGTCCCGGCCCGCGCACAGCCGCCGGAAGAACCGATCGGCGGCTACGTCTTCGACGTTCGAGGTACGTTGGTTCCGTTCAGCCGCAACGTCGAGTTGGCCGAGAACCGCGGCCTGCTTCCGCTCGAGACCCCGGGACGCGGCCTCGGCTACGACGTCGGCGGACACGTGTACCTGTTTCGCTTGTGGCAGGTCACCTTCGGCGTGGGTGGCAGCTACCATGCGTCGAGCGCCGATCAACAGGCCGGGGACCCCGCCGCGGATCTTCCGGGCCCGACGTCCCGCAAGCGCTTCTCCGCCCTGTCGTCCCAGCTCTCGTTCAACTTCGGCCACCGGAACGGCTGGAGCTACCTGAGCGGCGGGCTCGGATCGTCGCGGCTCTCGCTCTTTCGGGTCGACCCCGAACAACCGGGTTCGGAACCCGCTCAACGCACCTCGAGCACGCTCAACTACGGCGGCGGCGTGCGCTGGTTCCTCAACCCGCGCCTGGCGTTCACCATCGACATCCGCTTCTACGCGATCAGTCCGCTGCCGCCGACCGAGGAGGCCCCCGGCTCTCCCCGCATGACGCAGACCACCTTCAACGTCGGCGCCTCGTTCCGCTGAGCCACCATAATCACCGCATGCACCGGGAGACGTTACTCGATTTCTTCGACGATCGCATCCGGTCCGACCGGCCGTTTCTGGTCTACGACGGGGGCTATCGCACCTACACCTGGTCCTACGCCGAGATCCGCCGCGCCGCCCGGCGGTTCGCGGAACAGCTTCGCGACCAGGGTCTGGCGCCGGGCGACCGGGTGGTGCTGTGGGGCGAGAACCGCGCCGAGTGGATCGTCGCCTTCTGGGGCTGCCTGGCCGCCCGGACGGTGGCCGTTCCGATCGACCTGCGCGCGTCGCCCGATCTGGTCGGGCGCGTCGTGCGGATCGTTTCGGCCCGGCTGGTCGTGGCGGGCGAGGGTCTTCGGCCTGCGCCGCTCCCCGGCGTCGAAACCTGGGCGCTCGACGAGTTGCTCGGGGGCAGCACCGCGCACGATCCTCCGGCGCCCGACGCGCCCGTGCCCGACCTCTTCGATGACGCCGCGGAGGGGGGCGCCGCGGACGGCCCGAGCCGCGCAGACCTGGCCGAGATCATCTTCACGTCGGGGGCCACGGCCGATCCCAAGGGAGTCCGGATCACGCACGCCAACATCCTGGCCAACATCGTGCCGGTCGAGCGCGAAATCCGGAAGTACGCCCGGTACGGGCGCCCCTTCTTTCCGCTCCGCTTCCTGAATCTGCTGCCCCTGAGCCACATGTTCGGCCAGGCCATGGCAACCTTCATTCCGCCGATGCTGGAAGGAGTCACCGTCTTCATGCGCGGCCACAACCCGGCCGACGTCGTTCGCCAGATCCGGAGCCGCCGGGTGTCGGTGCTCGTCTGCGTACCGAAGATCCTCGAAGTGCTGCGCGACTACGTCGTGCGCCTCGCACCCGAGGTCGCCGCCCCACTCGAGCGGCCCGAGCACGTCGCGCGGCGCTGGTGGCGCTACCGCCGGGTGCACAGGCTGTTCGGCTACAAGTTCTGGTCTTTCGTCGTCGGAGCGGCACCCCTCGATCCGGAGGTGGAGGCGTTCTGGTCACGGCTGGGGTTCCTGGTCATCCAGGGCTACGGCCTGACCGAGACGGCGCCCATCGTCACCCTGAACCATCCGTTCCGGACCCGGCGCGGATCCGTGGGCCGACCGATAGCCGGCATCGAGGTCCGGATTGCCGACGACGGAGAGATCCTCGTACGCGGCGACAACGTGACCGGCGGGTACTACAACGCGCCGGAAGCCACCGCGGCCGCGTTCCGGGACGGCTGGTTCCATACCGGCGACGTCGGCGCCCTCGATGCCGACGGCCGGCTGACCGTCCAGGGGCGCAAGAAGGAGATGATCGTCACGCCGGACGGCCTGAACGTGTTCCCGGATGACGTGGAGCGGGCCGTGCGCGAGAGCGTCGGCGTGCAAGACGCCGCCGTGGTCGGCGGCGGATCGGCCGGGCGCGAGCACGTGCACGCCGTGTTGCTGCTCCATCCGGGCGCCGACCCGGACGCCGCCGTCCGGGACGCCAATGGGAGGTTGGAGGACCATCAGCGGATCCGCGCGTTCTCCGTCTGGACCGGTCCTGCGCTGCCCAGAACCGAAGGCACGCAAAAGCTGAAGCGCCGGGAGCTGAAACGCTGGGTGGACGGCGACGATCGGCCGGCGGCCGGCGCGAGCAGTGCAGCGGCCGGCGATACCGTCGAGGACGTGGTGGGCCGCTTCGCTCACGGACGACAGATCACCGGCGCCACCACCTTCGAGGAGCTGGGCCTCGGCTCGCTGGAGCGCATCGAGCTGGCCCTGGCCCTCGAGCGCGCATTCGACTGCACGATCGACGAGGACGCCCTGGCGCGGCTCGCCGACGTGGACGACCTGCGCGGGCTGCTGGCCGGCGAGCCGCGGGGACGGGCGGCCACGGTCGCAGCGCGAACATCGTCCCCGGACGCGGGTTCCGAGACTTCGATGGCGTTTCCCACCTGGAGCCAGCATGCGGCGTCGCGCGGCATCCGCCGACTCGCCCAGGCTGCGTTCCTGCTGCCGCTCACCCGGGTCTTTGCCTGGATCCGGGTCGAGGGCCTCGATCGACTCGCCCACGCGCACGATCCAGTGCTGTACGCCGCCAACCACCAGAGCGTGATGGACGGGCCCGTGATTCTGGCCGCGCTGCCGCCGGAGCGCCGCCGCCGGGTCGCCACGGTCGCCGCCCGCGAGTGGTTCGCGCCGCACTTCCACCCGGAGCGCCACACGCGGCTGCAGCGGATCGCCACCGGCCTCGCGTACTATCTCGGCGTGCTGTGCTTCAACGTGGCTCCTCTCCCGCAGCGCGAGGCGGGCGCGCGCGAGGCGATGCGGCATCTCGGCAGCCTGCTCGGACAGGGGTCGTCGGTCCTGATATTCCCCGAGGGGCGGCGCCGGGAGACGGGCCGGATCGACGCGTTCCAGCCGGGGGTGGGCATGCTCGCCTCGCGGATGCGGGCGCCCGTGGTGCCGGTGCGCATCGACGGGGTCGATCGCGTTCTGCCGGTGGGCGCGCGCTGGGCCAGGCCCGGCCGGGTGCGGGTCGCGTTCGGCGATCCGATCCGCGCCGAGGGCGACGACTTCGCGGCGATTGCGCGGCGGATCGAGGACGCCGTCAGGGCGCTCTGATCCCGCGGCCCGCGGATGGGGCCGGCCACTCCTATATAATCTTCCCCGCTTCAGGAACCAACGTGGCAAAAGACGACCTCATCGACGTACAGGGCACGATCGTCGCAGTGCACAGCGGCGGTCTCTACCGCGTGCAGTGCGATTCCGGCCACGAGGTGCTGGCCCAGTTGAGCGGCCGGATGCGCCGGTTCCGCATCAAGGTCGTCCCCGGCGACCGGGTCACCGTCGGCGTCTCCCCGTACGACCCGGCCCGCGGGATCATCACGTTCCGCGCGCGCTGAGCCCGGCTTTCCCTGGCGGGCGCTTGATGGACTGACGAACCAGGCGATGTTCGACGATTCAGGGGCGGAGCCGTCCGCGGCCGGGGCACCGGCGCCCGCATCGGACGATCCCGCGATCCAGCGGTTCCGGGCCTGCCGCTGGCACGACGAGGTGGACGGCGGAACGGAGTTCTGCAAGCACGGCGAGGTCCTGCCGTACGCCGGCCGGAACGGCTTCAACCCACGCGCCTGGTGCCCGGAGTGCACCTTCTACAAGGCGCGGCGCAAGACCCGGAAGCGTGACGACGCGGACCTGGACGACTTCGACGTCTAGCCGCAGGCGACGATTGTCGGGCTAGGAGCTTGCTAGGAGTCTGCGCCGTAGAACGGTGCAGACTCCTGGTCAGGCCCGGCTGGGCGGCAATCGGAGCCGCAGGCGACGATTGTCGGGCTAGGAGTCTGCGCCGCAGA
>Ga0209543_1000572_pt1 | contig 45247 bp, 40 predicted proteins | sample MesohylFT_FD_187296 | JGI IMG/M metagenome (GOLD analysis project Ga0209543, IMG submission 187296) | Host-associated microbial community of the marine sponge Aplysina aerophoba from Gulf of Piran - sponge mesohyl, lysed by freeze-thaw... | ecosystem: Host-associated > Porifera > Sponge >...
GAATGGCACATGCGCCAGAAACTCAAACCCATGCTGTTCGACGACGAGGATGCCGAAGGCGCCGAGGCCCGGCGTCCGTCCGTCGTGGCGCCGGCAAAGCTGTCGAAGAGCGCCCAGGACAAGGCGGCAGAGAAGAGAACGCCCGAGGGCGATCCGGTGCACAGTCTGCGCACTCTCATCGACGATCTCGCCACCATCACCCGCAACACCGTCGCGCCCCAGCTCCCGGGCGCCGAACCCTTCCAGGCCATTGCCCGGCCCACGCCGCTCCAGACGAAAATACTCGACCACCTCGGCGTGCGGCTGCTCCGTTCTCAGTAGGCTCCGTGACCCGGTCAGAGGATGTGCTGGCCCCCGGTGACGAAGATCTCGGTCCCGGTAACGTAACCGCTGTCGGGGGAGCAGAGATAGTGAACGGTCGCCGCAACATCCTCCGGCTCGCCAAGGCGATGCAGCGGAATCCTCGGGATCAGCATGTCGGTTTCCGGAGAGAGCATCGCGGTCCGGATTTCACCTGGCGCCACCGCATTGACCCGGACACCGAGTTCGGCAAACTCGTTGGCAAGCTCCCGGGTAAGCGCGGAAAGCGCCGCCTTGGAGGTGCTGTAGGCCGATCCGGCGAACGGGTGGACCGCGTGACCGGCGATCGAGGTGATGTTCACCACCGCTCCCCTGCCCCGGGACAGGGCCGGCGCAAGGCCGCGCGCCAGCCGGAGAGGAACGAAGAAGTTGAGCTCGAAGACCTGTCGCCAGGCGTCAAGGTCACCGTTCAGGCAGCCGAGTCGCTCCTTGACCGGCGACTTGGGTGACCAGCCGGCGTTGTTGACCAGCGCATGCAGCGGCCGGTCGGCCAGAAGCCCGTTGGCGCGCTCGAGAAACTTGTCCAGACTTCGGGGGTCTCCGAGGTCGGCAGTGATGTGGTGCGACCAGTTCGGATCGCGCCGGCACTCTTCCGGCGGTTCATCGCGCGAGCAGGTGATGATGTCCCAGTTGCGTTCGCTGAAGAGTGCGACGGTTGCGTGTCCGATTCCCCGGCTGGCCCCGGTCAGAAGCAGCGTTCGTCGCGAGTCATCCATGGCAGCACCCCGGCGCGGTGAGGGACCGGACCGTTCCCGTCACGGCACCGGTCCGACAGGAAGCACGATCATGCGAACCGCCATACTCACCGTTCTCCTTGCGTTTGTCATCTTCGCACCGCCGGTCGATGCGACGGAGGTCTCGACCGAGCACTACCGGGTGAGGGTGGTGACCGTCGCCGACGGGCTTGCCCATCCGTGGGGCCTCGCCTGGCTGCCGGACGGGCGCATGCTCGTGACCGAGCGCCCTGGCCGCCTGCGGCTGGTCACGCCCGAAGGTGAGGTCTCCGAACCGGTCGCGGGCCTGCCGTCCGTCGCCGCCGGCGGTCAGGGCGGACTGCTCGATGTCCTCGTCGACCCGGGCTTCGCGGACTCCGGCATCATCTACTTCACCTATTCCGAACGGGATCACGACGGTCGCGGCACCACGGTGGTGCGCGCCGTGCTTGACGGCATGACATTGCGGGACCCCGTGGTCCTGTTCCGTCAGATCCCGAAGAGCGGCGGCGGCCGGCATTTCGGCTCACGACTGGCGCTGGCGCCGGACGGAACCCTGTTTATCACCATCGGCGACCGCGGCCAGGCGGAACTGGCGCAGTCGCTCACTGTCAACCGGGGCCAGGTGATCCGTGTGACCACAGACGGAAGGGTGCCCGACGACAACCCGTTCGCCGGCAGGGCCGACACCCGTCCGGAGATCTGGTCGTACGGCCATCGCAACCCCCAGGGAGCTGCCGTGCACCCTGAAACGGGGCAGCTGTGGATCCACGAGCACGGAGCCCGGGGCGGCGACGAAATCAACCTGCCGCTGCCCGGCAGAAACTACGGATGGCCGGAGATCTCCTACGGTACCCACTACGACTGGAGCAAGATCGGCGTTGGACATGCCAGGGAAGGAATGGAACAGCCGCTTCACTACTGGGACCCGTCGATCGCGCCGTCGGGCATGACCTTCGTGACCGGCACGCCGTTCGGCAAGTGGCGGGGCAACCTTCTGATCGGCGCGCTGAAGGACCGGATGCTGGTCCGAGTGACGCTCGACGGCGACCACCGGGTGACGGGCGAGGAACACATGCTGGAGGAACTCGGGGAACGCGTCCGCGACGTACGCCAGGGCGCCGACGGACATATCTACCTGCTGACCGATTCCCGCAACGGCCGGATCCTGAGGCTGGAACCTGTCACCGACTGACGCCGGCGCCGGTCACGGATACAGGCGCGCGACCGTCCAGCCGGTCCGGGTGCTCTCGAACCGGAACCGGTCGTGCAACCGGTGATCACCCTGTTGCCAGAACTCGATCCGATCGGGCAAGACACGAAACCCGCTCCAGGATTCGGGCCTGGGAATGTCATCGCCCGGGTGCGCGCGCTCAAGCTCCGCAACCGCCTGCAACAGCACCTCGCGGCTGGCGAGCGGCTGCGACTGGCGCGATGCCAGCGCACCGATGCGGCTGATCCTGCCACGGCTTGCGAAATAGGCGTCGGCCTCCGCATCGGTCACCGATTCAACCGGGCCTTCCACCCGGACCTGGCGTCCCAGCGCCTTCCAGTGAAAGCACAGCGCAGCCTGCGGACTGGCGGCCAGTTCCTCTCCCTTGCGCGAGTCGAGGTGGGTGTAGAACACGAATCCTCGCCGGTCCGCCCCCTTCACCAGTACCATGCGGACCGACGGACGCCCGTGGCCGTCGGTCGTCGCAAGCGCCATGGCGTCGGGTTCCGGTTCCCCGGACGCCTGGGCTTCGGCGTACCACCGGTCAAACAGTGCAAAAGGATCGTCAGTGTCCGGCTCGAACATGATGCTCCGCATCCACGGACGACGCGCTGGATCACGCTCGTCCTGTACATCCACCCATCCGGTGCGGTATTGTCACGACGAATTTGGGCCTGTCCAGACCAATCGTACAGTCCGGTCCTTGCCGGTACGCCGCCATCACGGGAGACCCTGGTAATGGTTCGTCAATTTGCACTAGTCGCAGCGCTGGTTTTCGGCTTGGCTGCCTGCCAGACAGGCGGGCCAAAACAGGGAGCCGGAACGCTTCTCGGCGGGATTACCGGAGCGGTCGCCGGTTCCCAGTTCGGGTCGGGAGACGGCCGGGTCGCCATGGCGGCCGCGGGAGCGCTGCTCGGCGCCCTGATCGGTTCGGAGATCGGCGCCTCGCTTGATCGTGCCGATCGCCTTGCAATGGATCAGGCAACTCAGTCGGCGCTGGAAAGCCAGCCGTCGGGAACCCAGGTCGGCTGGAGCAACCCGGACTCAGGCAACTTCGGCACCATCGTTCCGGAACCGGCCTTCCAGGACACGACCGGTCGCTATTGCCGGGAGTTCCAGCAGTCCATCACGGTCGGTGGAAAGAGCGAGTCCGGCTATGGAACCGCCTGCCGTCAGCCGGACGGCAGCTGGCAGATCGTCAACTAGGGCACTGCACCTGCCTCGGTTGTCAGGGTGGGAGACAGTCCATGAGCAGGCCGGACCACGAAGGGGATCTGCGCGCCATCACCGGTGTGCTCGAGGAGTACTTCGACGGGCTCTACGAAGGCGACCTTGACGCCTTTGCCCGGGTGTTTCACGAGCACGCCCATCTCTATGCGACCGACGGCCAGAGCGTGACCGACTGGCCGCGCGCGGAGTACTTCGAACGGATCGCGGCCCGCCCGTCCCCGGCCTCCGAGGGCCTGCCTCGCCATGACCGGATCGTGTCCATTCACCGGGCCGGCCCCGACACCGCGCTCGCCACGGTCAACTGCGCCATCCCGCCACGGTACTTCACCGACTACCTGACACTTCTCAGGATCGGTTCGGACTGGCGCATCATCTCCAAGACGTTTCATACCGACGTTCACGAGTAGCGGCGGCGCTTGGCCCCGCCGTGCCCTGACAAATGTGCATGGTGTCGGGCTGGGGTACGATCAGTCCATCGTACCCCAGGCAGATCACGCCATCGGAAGTCTCCTGCGTTTGGGTCTGGTCACGGCCGCTGTATTTCGCCTGGGGTGTGTTCCCGAGGGTGGTGCAGGAGCACAGGCTTCCGACTTCTACCGGCAAGGCGGATGGGACGAAGAAGGCGTGATCGCCTCTCGTCAAGCAACACCCCTGCCATGTTGACGGAGCGATCGAGCGCGATCGGCACTAGAACATATCCGTTCCTGATTCCCACTCAAGCTAAGCGCAACTTGAGTAGCCGTTCCGGCATTGGCGGCGTCCTCAGGGCCACGTAGACCAGTCTGGGGATGATGTCGGGCAGGTCGAAGCGACGATTGAACCGGTACTCGAACTCCGCAAGATAGCGCCGTGCATACTTGGTCGGGAAAAATACGCAGGGATGTGAAGCAGAGGCCTGAAGACGGCCTCGGTCAGACGCAGGTAAGCAGGATGTAGTTCTTGGTCTATGAAGATCAGCCGGCCATAGTCATCTTGGACGCAAATTTCTTCGTCGTGCCAGTCTCGGCTACAGATCTCGTCAGCGTGTCGATAGGCGTTGTCGAGGTGGGCTCGTTGCGAGTGCAGCAGACGTGAGAGCTCTACGTTTCGGGATGCGTACAGCCGCTGAAGGCTGTTCAGGTAGGTCGTGTATGCGTCCGCAGAAAAGAATCGCTGAGGGCAGGCCTCGAGATATTTCCACAGGGACAGGAAACGCGTTTCTCTGGTGGTGCGCAACGCAGGAAAAGCGTCCATCAACTTCGAGGCCCGTCGGGCATGGACATCGCGAAGCAGGGGATTGAGTTGATCGAGGGCGGCGGAATTCACGTGCTTATCGGCAGGATACCGATGGCCGACTGCAGTCGACCGGATGGGAACAGGATTTGTACACGGGTGTGTCCCTCGATGGGAGGGAGGACGGAAGGCAACCGGGCGGCGGCCCGGTGTCGTGTCCCGTCGTGGCGGACGGGAGCGATACGGCGGCGGGCGAGCAAGGATGACAACATCTTTCGGAGGTGGTGATTGCCGGAAGCGCGCGGGCGACAATGTTCAACGTTTGGGCCTGCCATGGTGCGGATGGGTCGTTCGGAGGAACGCTAAGGGGCGAAGAGGGGTGGAGACTCTCACGGTGAAGCTTGTGGGGTCTGACTGCTATAACATTGCGGCTCACAAGACGGAATAGGTGCGAAGCCTGGCGCGGATTTCGGCCTGGGGCAGCCGGCGGCGAGGATGTTCGGCGATTTGTTGGAGCCCGACGGTTAAGGCGTTCTGGTCAAGGATATGATGCTCATGAAGGCGATCGAGGAGCCAAAGGACGCCGTGGCATTTGACAGCCTCCTCGAGCGCCAGGGCGCGCAGCGGGCCGTCTCCGGAGAGCAGTGTCCATGAGTTGGATTTGGAGAGGGCGAGCGCGAAGCTGTCGGGAAGCGAGAGGCTGCGCCGTGCGCGGCGATACTCGAGAGCGAGCGCGACGGCGGGACCGTCCAGCTCCTCAACGCGGAGCCCCATTTCGATCAGTGCTGGCCCGCCGTGATTTCTGAGTTCTCGCTCGTAGAGCAAGTCGGGCACGGCGAACTCGAACGGCAGACGAAAAACGGGCTCGAGGAACGAACCGCGTTCGAGGTCGATCAGTACCGAGGTGTCGGAGACGAGCACCGGCATGGGAATCAGGGGCTGGCGGAAGCCGCTTCCATGCCGGGCGGCTCGTCCATGAGCTGGATGAGCTCGTGGACCGAGTGTCCGAGTAATTCGGCGGCTCTGGACTCGGAGATGGCGCCTTCCGCCAAGGCACGGAAGCATAGACGCTCGAAACGCTTGGGCTCTTCGCCCTTCATTGCCCAGGGTTCCCTGTAGGGTGGACTGCGCCAGCCCCGGCGGTTGAATTCGTTGAACAGCCGCCGGAACAGGGGATTGGCGAAGATCCCCAAGTCCTTGCAGCGGTAGGTGAGGGCCTGCACGCTGACCCCGAAGATCTGTTTGAGGTCGAACAGCTCGCTCCAGCCGATGGACTTGCGATGCTTGCCGATCTCCGCGCGCAGCGTCTCGGCCGGTATCAGGAAGGCGCCGGCAAAACGGTGGGCGGCCTTTTCATCATCGAGCTTCTGTGGAACATCCAGGAACATGTGGCCGAGTTCGTGTGCGACCGTGAAGCGCTGGCGCTCCCCCGAGTCCCGTCGATTGACGACGATGACCGACGCGATGCTTCGGTCTTCACGACGAACCCGGGCCGTAAGACCGTCAATGTTGGTAAGGGACATGGAAAGGACCTTGACGCCGCGTTCCTCCAGAAGCTCAACGAGATTTGGGATGGGGTCGAGTCCGAGTCCCCAGTGGCCGCGGAGGCCGAGCGCCGCCTGTTCCGCTTCCGCCACGTCGTGAAGTACGGGCCAGGGGGCGTCGCGCGGCATGTCCCGGGCGACGGTAGGCAGGCAGAGAATTTCCTCGACCGTGAGATAGCGCTCCAGCAGATCGAGCACCTTGGCCTCGACCTGTGCTTCTTCCCGTTTGCTCGTCAGACGCTTTCTCCGGAAGTCGACGGCTTCCAGGGCGATCTCGCTGTCGCTTGCCAGGTAATCGACGGATACGTCGAGAGCGTTCGCGAGGACGATGAGAACGCCGGAGCTCGGCATGGACTCGTCGCGCTCGTACTTGCTGATTGCCTGCGCCGAGACACGGTTGTCGATTCTGGCTTCGAGATCACGAAGAGAAAGGCCCGCCGCACGGCGTGACACCCTAATACGTTGGCCTATAGACATTTTCTCCTCCCTCTCACGAGTTGACATTTTCCATGAATTCTTGAGAGTTGTCAAATCAAGGGCTTGAAAAGGGTTGGAGCCGTTCCCATGTCATGGAGCGAACCTGTGCTTTGTGTACCGAGGAGAAGTGCCGCGCGGCGCTGCTCCGGTTGCGCTGGCCGGACGGCTTGGTCTGCCCCTGCTGCGGCCATCGCGGGCATTGCGTGCTGGCGGGGCGCGGGCTCTATCAATTCAACCGGTGCAAGAGGCAGACATCGCCCACGGCGGGCACGATCTTCCAAGCGACCAAGCTGGCGCTAACACTCTGGTTCGCCGCCATCCTCCTGATCGTGACGGCGAAGAACGGCATCTCGTCGGTGGAACTCGGCCGCCGTCTCGGGATCAAGCAACCGACGGCCTGGGCCGTGAAGCACAAGATCATGGCGGTCATGGCGCGGCGCGAAGGGGAGACGGCGCTTACGGGGCGGGTCGAGATGGACGACGCCTATCTCGGCGGGGCGCGCTCCGGCAGCAAGCGGGGCCGCGGCGCGGCGGTTGTGACGGATTGGCTGGGCTGCTGGAGCGCACTCGACGAGATCGCCTGCAGCCATCAGGCAATCCGCACCGAGTCGGGCCGACAGGCGGCCCGCAGGGCGCCGTTCAAATGGGTGAACACGACGCTCGGCAACATCAAGTGCGCGATCACCGGGACCTATCGCAAGCTCGGCCCCGATCACGCCGAGCGCTACCTCGCCAGTTTCGCCTGGCGCTATCAACTCAAGACAATGATCCCGCGTTTCGTCCATAGCGCCGCACGCACCGAGCCCATGCCCTATCGCCCCCTCATCGCCCGATGACTTTCAGGGATAAGTAGGAACGGATATGCTCTAGTAGCTGCGCGCTTCCTCGACGATACGGTGCACAGGAACCCCTCCGAGGCTGTGGGTTTCCTGGAATGCTGTCAGGGCGTTGATCGCGCTTCGCACCCTGGCAGAATCGCGTTGGCGGAACGGGACCAGTTCGGTGACTGGGCGACCGTGCATGGTGATGACGAAGCGTTCGCCAGCCTCGACGCGCCGGAGCGGCCCGTGAAAACGGCTCTTGGCCTCAAATGCACCGATTTCGGACACGGCATGCGCCTCCAGAACGGACCCTCTTTCGTTCTGGCAGTCGCAGACTGGTCCAAACAGGTGTCGCCGACAAGCGGGAAAGACACGAAGGCGGTGCCGCGCGAAGAGGTTCCGGGGATCAGCAGGTCCGGAGTCCCGGAGCCGACCGGTGCGTCAGGCGGAGCCCGCGTCCCGATCGGGACGTTCATGAGAGCAGGTTCAACGGTTGCGCCGGTGGCCTGACCGGTGAGCGGGGCGACGGTAGTGATCACGCTGTCGGAAGCGGAACGGCGCGGGCCAGTGGACGGCCCGGAGGACCGGCGCGTCGGGCGCGGAGTGTCTTGGCTGCCGCGGACGGGCTTGGGAACTGGACGAGCGACGAGCACTCCTGTCCGCAACCCCCGCTACCGCTCGGCGGCAGACGCACATCACCCGGCCCCCGGGAATCCGGATGTCTATCCCAGCATCATCCTGTTCAGGCGCAGACGCAGCGCGTTCAGCCTGATGAAGCCGTGGGCGTCACGGTGATCGTAGTCGCCCTCGCCTTCCTCGAAGGTCACGTAGTCGGCCGAGTACAGGCTCTTCTCGGCCTTCCGCCCGACCACGCTCGTGTTCCCCTTGTACAGCTTGAGCCGCACCACTCCGGTGACATGGCGCTGGCTGAAGTCGATTGCCGCCTGCATCATCTCGCGCTCCGGCGAGAACCAGAACCCGTTGTAGACCAGTTCGGCGTAGCGCGGCATCAGCTCGTCCTTCAGATGCGCCATGCCCCGGTCGAGCGTCAGGCTCTCCATCGCCCGGTGGGCAACATGCAGGATGGTCCCGCCCGGTGTTTCGTAGAGCCCCCTGTTCTTCATCCCGACGAACCGGTTCTCCACCAGGTCAAGCCGGCCGATGCCATTCTCGTACCCGAGCTCGTTCAGCCGCGCGAGCAAGGTCGCCGGGCTCAGTTCGACCCCGTCGATCGAGACGGCATCACCACACCGGAAACCGACCTCGACATAGGTCGGCCGGTCCGGCGCGTCCTCCGGCGCCCTGGTTCGCGACCAGATGTACTCCTCGCCCTCGACCCAGGGATCCTCCAGCACCTTGCCCTCGCTGGATGCGTGCAGCAGGTTGGCATCAACCGAGAACGGCGCCTCGCCGCGTCTGTCGCGCGCTATCGGTATCTGGCGCGACTCGGCGTAGTTCAGCAGGTCGGTCCGCGACGCGAGTTCCCATTCCCGCCACGGCGCGATGATGCGGATATGCGGATTGAGTGCGTAGTAGCTGAGCTCGAAACGCACCTGGTCGTTGCCCTTGCCGGTAGCGCCATGGGCAACGGCGTCGGCACCGGTCTCGGCCGCAATCTCGATCTGCCGCTTGGCAATCAGCGGCCGGGCGATCGAGGTTCCGAGCAGGTAGGTCCCCTCGTAGAGGGCATTGGCGCGAAACATCGGAAACACGAAGTCGCGGACGAATTCCTCCCTCAGATCCTCGACATAGATTTCCGATATGCCCATCAGCCGCGCCTTCTGGCGCGCCGGTTCCAGGTCCTCGCCCTGGCCCAGGTCCGCGGTGAAGGTCACGACCTCGCACCGGTAGGTATCCTGGAGCCACCGCAGGATGATCGACGTGTCCAGTCCGCCGGAATAGGCGAGCACCACCTTCCTGATCTGATCGGCCATTGCATTTCCCCGCGTCATCTCTCACCGGCTGCCCGGCGCGGCAGTATAGGGTCCGCGACCGGACCGGCAACCGGTCGATGTCAATTGCTGGCGGGGCGTCTGCAGGGGGCGGCGCCGGAGGCGCCTGACTGGAGTTGTTCCGGAAACGGGAACGCGACTACTCGTTTCGCAGCATCGGCGCTGCCCTCACGCCCAGGACCCGCCACAAGCCGAGCAGGCCGAGCCCGACGGTGCAAGCGAGGCTGGCGAGCGTTGCCACCAGGATCGTCTGCATGCTCAACACGTAGCTCTCCGCGCGCATGAGCTCGGTGACCACGAACCTGCCGATCACCGACCCGAGGACGGCGGCAACCAGCGCGGTCAGCAGGCCGAGCACCGCGTGTTCGGCCAGGTAGGAAACCACGATCCTGGACCTGGTCGCACCGAGCACCTTCAGGATCACTGCGTCGTGCACCCGGCGCTGCTGCCCGGTGAAGACCGCCCCGGCCAGCACCAGCACACCGGCGAGCAGGGTGACGCTCGCGGTCCCCTGCACCGCCAGCGCGACCGCCTCGATGATGCGCGTGGCATTGCGCAGCGCGTCGCGCACGCTGATCGCGGAGACGTTGGGAAAGGCGTCGATCACTGCGCCCTGCACCGCCTCCTCCGCCTCCACCCCGTCGGCGTAGACGGTCGCAATCACGCTGTGCGGCGCGCGTTCGAGCACGCCCGGGGAATAGACGATGACGAAGTTCATCGCGAGGCTTCGCCACTCGATGTTCCTCAGGTTGGCGATGGTGGCGGTGATCTCGCGCCCGAACAGGTTGACCGTGATGCTGTCGCCGAGCCCGACGCCGATCCCCCGGGCCACGGCGGCGTCAAACGACATCAGCGGCGGACCGGCATAGGTCTCCGGCCACCAATCCCCGGCGGTGATCTGTGCTCCCGCCGGTTCCGCCGCCCTATAGGTCAGCCCGCGTTCACCGCGGAGCGCCCAGGCGACTTCCTCGTCGGGCTCGACCTGGTCCGCCGGGACACCCGCGACCCGCACGATCCGTCCCTGCACCATCGGCGTGCGCTCGAACCGGGTCACGCCGGGAACCGAGCTGACCACCTCGATGAACCGGTCAGCCTGGTGCGGCTGTATGTCGAGGAAGAAGTAGGACGGGGCCTCGTCGGGTATCCGCGTGCCGAGCTGGTGAAGCAGGTTGAAATGCACCAGGCCGACGGTCACCAGCACCGTCAGGCCCAGGCCCAGCGACAGGATCAGCGCAGGCGCGGGGCTGCCCGGCCGGTGCAGGTTGGCCATGGCCATCCGCATCTCCGGGTTGCGCAGGTGCGGTATCCGCCGCAGCAGCCGCACCAGCAGCAGTCCGCCGCCGCCGAACACCACCAGGACGCCGACAGCCCCGACAATGAACCAGAGCGTCAGGCCGCGGTCGGGGCTGGTGAGCAGGGCAAGCGCGGCGAGGCCAGCGGACGCGCCCGCCGTGATCAGCAGCGCGCCTGTCCCGGGCCAGCCGCCGGGCGGCGCGATGCTGGCGCGAAACAGGTGTGCCGCCCGGATGGCCCTGGTCTTGCCCAGCGGCCAGGCCGCAAAGGCCAGCGTCGTGCCGTAGCCGAAGACGGCCGCGACCGCGACCGGCTCCCAGTAGAAGCCGGCTGGAAGCGCGACCGGAAACAACCCGCTGATCAGCATCGAGACCACCGGAGGCACAACCAGACCGACCAGTCCGCCGAGCACGATGCCGACGGTTGCCAGCACCAGCGACTGGACCAGGTAGATCGCGAAGATCAACCGACCCGGTGCACCCAGGCATTTCAGGATCGCGATGGTACCGGTCCGCCGTTCGATCAGGGCGCGGACCGCGTTGGCAACCCCGACTCCCCCGACCAGAAGTGCCGTCAGACCCACGAGGGTCAGGAACAGCGACGCGCGGTCGATGAAGGTCCGGAACCCTGGAGCCGCTCCGGTGGTATCGCGGATCTCGAAGCCGCTGTCGGCAAACTCCCGCCTCAAGGTGCCGACCGCCGGACCGGCCTCGCCGCGGACGCGAACGCGGTACAGGAAATCAACCAGGCTCCCGACGGTCACCAGTCCGGTCTGCCCGAGACCCGCAGCCGAGATCATCAGTCTCGGACCGAGCGCGGTGAACCGGATGGTCCGGTCGGGTTCGCTCTCGATCTCGCCGCGAATCTCGAACTCGCCGGTGCCGACCAGCACCCGGTCGCCGACGGCAAGGCCCAGTCGCAGCAGCAGCGCCGGGTCGGCAACGGCGCCGTGTACCCCCTCGCGCGCCGCCAGAGCGTCCGACAGCGCCATCCCGTCTGTCAGCACCAGGGAGCCGTAGAGCGGGTAGAGGCCGTCAACGGCCTTCAGTTCGATCAGGCTGTGCCCGTCTCCACTCGCGGGGCGCGCCATGGCGCGCAGGCTTGTGGCCTCGGAGACCTCCCCGAATTCCCCGAGCCGGTCGCGGTCCCGCTGTTCCATCGGGCGATGGAGCACGGTGACCGAAACGTCGCCGCCAAGCAGCAGCCGCGCATCGCGGACGATACCGCTGCGCATGGCCTCGGACACCGATCCGACGCCGGCGATAGCGGCCACGCCCAAGGCAAGGCAGGCGATGAAGATCCGGAAATGGCCCAGGCCGCCGCGCAGTTCCCGGGCCGCCAGCGTGACCGCCAGGGAGACCGGGATCATTGCCCGTCACCGTTAGGGGCAGCGATCCGGCCGTCGGCCATGGCAAGGATCCGGTCGCAGCGCGCGGCCAGGTCACGGTCGTGGGTGATGAGAACCAGGGTGGTGCCGTGCTCGGCCTGCAGGTCGAACAGCAGGTCCATCACGCCGGTGCCGGTCACGCTGTCGAGGTTGCCGGTCGGCTCGTCCGCCAGCAGCAGCGCCGGCTGCCCCACGAAGGCCCGGGCGATGGCGACCCGCTGCTGTTCGCCGCCCGAGAGCTGGTCCGGATAGTGTCCGACGCGGTGACCCAGTCCGACCAGGCCGAGACTGTGACGGGCGCGGTCGAAGGCGCCGGAAACACCGGCCAGTTCGAGCGGAATGGCCACGTTCTCGAGCGCCGTCATGGTCGGGATCAGGCGAAACGCCTGGAACACGATTCCCACCGTATCGCGGCGGAAGGTGGCGAGCCGGTCCTCGTCCAGACCCGCGAGGTCGTGCCCGGCAACCCGCACGTCACCCGATGTGACGCCCTCGAGCCCCGCCATCACCATCATGAGCGTGGACTTGCCGGCGCCGGAGGGGCCGACGACCCCGATGGTTTCCCCGGTCCCGATCCGCAGACTGATACCCTGCAGTATGCTAACTTCGCCGGCAGCGCTGACGAGGCTGAGGTGCACGTCATCGAGTTCGATCAGGGCCGGCAGCGGGCTCGCGGGTGCAGCCATGGTCATGGAGGTCTCTCGGGACACGGGGGCATGTGGAAGCGCAACATTACTACCACGCTGTGGCCGGTTCTCGCAGTGTTGCTGTCGGTGCTTGCGACCCCGCTCGATGCCCGGGAACTGCGGCTGCTCGCCTTCGGCGACAGCCTGACCGCCGGATACGGACTCGCCGAATCCGAAGGCTTCACGGTCCGACTGGAGACGGCACTGAGAGCGCGCGATCACCAGGTCACGGTCATCAACGCCGGGCGGTCCGGCGATACCAGCACCGGTGGGCGCACCCGACTTGACTGGTGGCTCGAGGAGGCACCGGACGCGGTCCTGCTCGAACTCGGGGCGAACGACGGACTGCGCGGCATCGACCCTGCGCTCACGCACGAGAACCTCGACTGGATCCTGAACCGGCTCGATGCGGCCGGACTGCCGGTCCTGCTCGCCGGAATGGAGGCGCCGGCCAACTACGGGCCCGAATACGCGGACGAGTTCCGCTCCGTCTTCGCCCGGCTCGCCGAGCGTCATGACGTGGTCTGGTACCCGTTCTTTCTCGAGGGGATCGCAACCCGTCCGGAACTCAACCAGCGCGACGGCATCCACCCCAATCCACGCGGGGTCGACGAACTGGTCCGCCGCATCCTCCCGTTCGTCGAGGAACTGCTGGCCCGTGTCCCGGCGCCGCGCTGACGGAGGCATGATGCGGCGGCTGTTTGTGGCGGTGACAGTACCCGAACCCGTGCGCCGGCACCTGTCACTGCTTGCCGGCGGCATCCCGGGCGCCCGCTGGGTCGCCGCGGACAACCTGCACATCACACTGCGCTTCATCGGGGAGGTCGACGGCGCACTCGAGCAGGACATCGTCGACGCACTGGCCGGGCTGCACCAGCCCGGCTTCGATATCAGGCTCGAGGGTGTCGGTCAGTTCGGGAGCGCCACATCGGTCCGCTCGCTGTGGGCCGGCGTGGCGCCATGCCCGGAGCTCCTGCAGTTGCACCGCGCCGTGCACCGGGCGGTCAGCCTCGCCGCAGCGCTCGCCGACCGTCGCAGGTTCCTGCCGCACGTGACCCTGGCACGCCTGAAAGGGGCAGGCCCGCAGACGGTTGCCGGCTGGCTCGGCGCGCAGGCGCAGTTCCGGTCGACCGCATTCCGGGTCACGGAGTTCGTGCTGTTCGACAGCCGGCTCGGTCGCAAGGCGGCGCACTACACGCCGGTCGTGGAGTTTCCGCTGCTTGAGCGGTGAGCGCACCCGCTTGGCATGTCGCCCGGGCGGTGCCACCCTGTCCGGATGATCCGCACCGTCGCAGCAGCTGCGCTTGCCTGTGTCATCGGGTGGACACCCGCAAACACGGCGGAGGTCCGCGTTGACATGCAGCTGGTGCTGGCGGTGGACTCCTCGGCCAGTGTCGATGCCAGCGAGTTCGCCCTCCAGATCAACGGAATGGCGCACGCGTTCCGCTCACCCGAAGTGATCGAGGCGATCCAAAGCGGGTACTTTCGAGCGATCGGCGTCACCCTGATCGAGTGGTCGAGTTACAACCTGCAGCAGGTGGACATTCCCTGGACCCTGGTCGATGGCCCGGCCGCGGCCCGGGTTCTGGCGGAACGGATCAGCTCGCTGCCGCGGTCGGTGGAGACCGGAGCGACCTCGATTTCGGGTGCGCTGCTGTTCGCCTTCGAACTGTTCGAGACCGGACCGTTCCGCGGCACCCGCCGCGTCATCGACGTTTCCTGCGACGGGCGCAACAACAACGGCAGCGATGTCGACCTGGTGCGCAACCTCGTGCTGGCCCGGGGGATCACCGTCAACGGGCTCACCATCCTGAACGAGCACCCCACCCTGGACATCTACTTCCGCCGCAATGTGATCGGCGGCAGCGGCGCCTTCGTCGAGGTCGCCAACGACTACGACGTTTTCGCCGAGGCGTTTACCCGCAAGCTGGTCCAGGAAATCCGCAATGTTCCGGTCGCGGCCCTCACGCCGCTTCCGCACGCAGCGCCGCAAACAGCGACTCTACGTCACGCGTATCGTTGAACAGATAGGGACTGACCCGGATCGCACCGCCGCGCAGGCTGATGTAGACACCCCGGGCCGCGAGCCGGCGGTCGAGATCGGGCGGAGGCGGCCCGGACCCGCGAAGTCCGATGAAGTGCCCGATCCTGAACCGGGCGGGCGGGACGGTGTATCCCGCCTCGACGGCCCGCTCCGCGATCTCGTCAACGAGCGGGCGCAGTGTCCGCGCCACCTCGCCGACACCCCACCGGGTCAGCTGTTCGAGCGCGGCCTTGACCATCGGGACATGGATCATGCTGTTGCTGGCGCCCATGTCGAAACGCCGTGCACCGGCATCGAACCGGTCGGAATACCCGATCCGTTGCGTCATCGGCGGCGCGCCGGCGCGCGGCCTGTGGTTGAGTTCCAGCGGCTGACCCTGCTGGCGGTGCGGCGCCACGTAGGAGAACCCGGTGCAGTCGGGGCACAGGAGCCACTTGTACGCCGAGACCACGACGAAGTCCGCACCGATCCGCCCGACATCGGTCGGACTGGCGCCCATGGACTGGGTCGCGTCCACGACCAGCGGAATGCCGCGGTCCCGGCACAGGCCGCCGACCTTTTCCAGGTCGACCAGCGAGCCGTCAGTCCAGTGGCAGTTGGGCAGTGCGACCAGGCCGCAGGCCGGACCGATCGCATCCATCACCGCCGACGTCCAGTCGAAGTTCTCCGGCCGGGGCACGATCCGCAGACGCGCCTGCGACCGCTGTGCAAGACGTTTCCAGACGTAGTAGTTGGACGGAAACTGCTCGGCGAGCACCACGACATCCTGGCCCGGCGCAAGCGGGAGATTGGCGGCTGCCTGGGCCAGGCCAAAGCTCGTGGTCAGCGTGAGCGCGATATCGTCCCCCGATGCCCCGATCAGGCCAGCGAGCAGCTCGCGGCAGGCTTCGATCTCGCCGTCGATCCTGTGGCGCTCGGGGTCCCACGGCTGTGCCTTGCGCGAGACCGCGCGCCGGCCCGCCTCGGCGCTGGCATGCAGGCAGGGAGACTGGGAGGCCGAGTTGAGCCACACCACGTCGTGAGGGATTTCAAACAGGTGCTTCTGGTTCCCAAGCGGCATGGGCCCATGCCCTCCCCGGCAGCTACAGGTTTTCGGCGACACCGTGGCCGCCCAGGATTGCGGACTGGAGGTTGCGCGGTGACCGGCAGTCACCGACCAGGTGCACCTCGAGCCCGCCGAGTTCGCCCAGGAGCCCGTCACAGGCAATCCGCGGTGTCGCATGCACCACCAGGTCGACCCCCTCGATCGCCGTCTGCTCGAGACTGTACGGGTTGCGCAGCTCAAGAACGCCGTCGGCGAACCGGACGGTTTCCAGTGCGGGCAGAAGCGTGACCCCGGCGGAATGAAGCCTGCGGAACACGCCGATGGCACTGCAGTGATTGACCCCGCCGGCAAAGGCGGGCCGCGACGTCGCCAGGATGACCCGGCGGAAGCTCCGGGCCAGCAGGTCGGCCACGCCGTAGACCGCCGCGGTCTGGTCCTCATCCACCAGCACCGCGCACTCTCCCCGGTGTTCGTGGCCTGCGGCGACCAGGTCGCGGGCCGGAATCATCCGGGGGCCGGGATCGAGACCCGCCGGGAGCCGCTGCACCGAACCCGTGGCCAGCACGACCGCGTCGGCGTCGTAGGAGCGGATACGGTCGGGATCCGCCCGGTGGCCCACGACGATCTCCACGCCGTAGCGCTCGCACATCCGCAACTGGTGCTCGATGATCCGCCCCATCTCGTCGCGACCGGGCAGGTCGGCCTCGAGCCTGAGCGCGCCGCCCGGCCGGGAGCCACCGCAGAACATGGTCACTCCGTGGCCCCGGGCCGCAGCGACCCAGGCGGTCTCGAGCCCGGCGGGCCCGCCCCCGATGACCAGGACCCTTTTCGCGTCGGCTGCCGGTTCCGGCACCCTGTCCGCTTCACCGGCCCGGCCGATGTGCGGCGTGTGGTGGTCGGACACCGGCTTGCCCCGGTGTACTTCGCCCCACGGGAAGTTGTCGAACACGCTCGGCCTGATGTCCCCGGCCTGTCCGCGCATCGCCTTGTTCGCCCACGCGGCATCGGCGATCAGGGCACGGGTCATGCCGACCAGGTCGCCGTAGCCATCGGCCACCACCCTGTCGGCCAGCTCGGGCGTGCCGATGCGCCCCAGCGCCATCACCGGGATCCCGCCGGCGGCCTCGCGCATGCGCCGGTGCAGGTCGATGAAGTGACCGGGCCTGAAGTACAGGTCCGGGACATGGGTCTCGAGACTGAGACTGAAATTGCCCTGGCCGTATGCCAGGTAGTCGAAATCCCCCGTCGCGGCCAGGCGGCGCGTGATCCGTTCCGCCTCGGCGGGGTCGATCCCGCCCGCCACACCCTCGTCGGCCGGCGCCTTCAGGCCGATTGCGAATGAGGAACCGCATGCCGCCCGGATCCCTGCCGCGATCTCGCGAACGAACCTGGTCCGGCCCTCGAGATCGCCTCCGTAGATATCGGTCCGCGTATTCGACGCCGGCGACAGGAACTGCATGATCAGGTACCCGTGGGCGCCATGCAGTTCCACGCCGTCGAAGCCGCAGGCGTGCAGGCGCCGCGCCGTCTCGACGAAGGTTCCGACCACGCGGACGACCTCATCGGTCGACATCACGTGCGGAACCGTCCAGCTGTAGGGGTCGGGCAGATCCGACACGCCGATCGGCGCCTTCGTCGGGTGCCACAGCTGCTGCCGGCCGGGATGCCACAGCTGTCCGATCAACAGCGCGCCCTCGCCCTGCACGTCACGTGCGATGGCGCGGAACGCATCGTCGTTGACCGGTTCGTACCCGATCACGGTCGTCGACTGGGCGATGGCCTCGGGGTCCACCGCGATGATCTCGGTGACCAGCATGGCGGCACCGCCGCGGGCCCGTTCGAGCAGGAAGTTGCGCCACGGATCGGTGATCCGGTTGTCCCTGGCCAGGTTGGTCACAGTGGCGCACAGGCAGACACGGTTGCGCAGCCGTCGGCCGGCCACCACGATCGGCGAGAACAGGGCGGGGAACGCGGGGTCGGTCATGTGGACATCTTCCGTGCCGGGTTGGCGGCGACTGTAGCACCGAACATGCGCGCCCGGGCGGCGGGAACACCGCTCTCCCCGACACCATGCGCATGGGGGAACACCGCGACGGACAACGACGGTGCTGGCACCACCCGGCCCTCACCGGGCAAGTGCGGCCGGGCGACGTGCTGGCGAGGTGGACGGCCCCCGGGGAGCGCTCTCAGGCCACGTTGGTCAGCACGACGGTGCCGCTCGCGCCGAACATGCCCCCCACACCGTGCACCACCGAGATCTCGGCGTCCTCGACCTGGGCCGGGGCCTCGCCGCGCATCTGGCGCACGCCTTCCTGCAACGCGTACATGCCGTACATGCCCGAGTGCATGTAGCTCAGCCCGCCGCCGTTGGTATTGAGCGGCAGCGAACCGCCCGGCCGGGTGTGGCCCTCGGCGATGAACGGCCCCGCCTCGCCTCGGTCGACGAAACCGAGATCCTCCAGGCCGTAGATGGGCAGGTGGGCGAAGGCGTCGTAGATCATCAGGTGATCGACGTCGCCGTGACTGATGCCGGCGGATGCGAACGCCCTCGCCCCGGCAACCCGGAACGCCGCCGAGGAAGTGAAATCGTCCATCTGGCTGATCAGTGGCGTCTCGCCGCTCTCTCCGGTTCCGCGGACGTAGACCGGGGGCCTGCGCATGTCACGCGCCCGCTCGGACCGGGTCAGCACCAGGGCGCCGCCACCGTCGGTGACCAGGCAGCACATCAGCAGCCGGAACGGGTAACAGATCATCCGCGAGCCCAGCACGTCGTCCACTGTGATCGAATCGCGGAAACTCGCACGCGGATTGAGGCCGGCCCATTCGCGCTGCACGACGGCGACCATCGCCAGCGTCTCCTCGGTCAGGCCGTACTGCTTCATGTAGCGCAGCACCGGGATGGTGAACATCGTCGGCGGCCTGGTCACCCCGTAGGGCCGTTCGAACTGCTGCTGGAACAGCGAGGGGAAGATCGACGAGCCGTGCCGGCCGAGCCCCGAGCGCCCGCTTTCGCCGTGGGTGATCAGGACGGTGGTGCAGAGCCCCTCGTTGATCGCGGCGGCGGCATGGCGCACCAGCAGCATGAAGGAACAGCCGCCGACCGAGGTCCCGTCCAGCCACTCGGGCACGATGCCGAGGTAGTGCGCGATCTCGACCGGGTTGTGACCTCCGGTCGCGATTCCGTCGATGTCGCCGAGCTCGAGCCCAGCATCGGCGATCGCGTTGAGCGCCGCGTCGGCATGCAGCTGTACCTGCGACATGGTCGGGACCTTGCCGAGCTCGGTGGTTTCAGAAGCACCGACAATGGCAACGGAGTTGGGCCTCATCTCACGACTCCCGGGCCGGTCTGAACTGGGGCAGGGTGATCTCGTCGTTGATCTTCTCGAAACACACATCGAGCGGCATGTCGAGGACCAGCGCTTCGGGTGTCTGCGCGCACTCCAGGATGTTGCACATCATCTTCGGTCCCTCCTCGAGCAGCGCCACGGCGATGGCGTAGGGCGGCTCGAATCCGGGCGCCGGCAGATGGCTGATGACGTAGCTGTGCAGCGTGGCCCGGCCGGACGCCCGGAATACCGACACGTAGGTCGAGCCACATTTCGGGCAAAAATGCCGCGGCGGGAAGTAGACCGTCCCGCAGGCCTCGCAGCGCTGCAGCCGCAGTTCGCCGCGGCGGGTCCCTTCCCAGAAATGGCTGGTCTCAGGCGTGGGCCGCGGCAGTTCGCGTTCGCCCTGTGGCATGGATTGTCCCCTCCGGTTGGCGCCCGCGGATCAGTCCGCGATCTCCGCGCGTCCGTTGTTCAGCACCACCACGTCGCGTTCGACGACGCGGGAGCGGAACGACACCACCGGGCCGTCCTGCCAGATCTCGGTGCGGATTGTCTCTCCGGGATAGACGGGAGCGGAAAACCGCAGCTGCATCGCCCTGAAGCGGCGCGCGTCGTACCCGCAGCACGTCCTGAGCAGTGCGTGTCCCGCCACGCCCAGCGTGCACAGACCGTGCAGGATCGGCTTTTCGAACCCCGCCGCCCGGGCCACCGCCGGGCTGGCATGCAGCGGGTTCCAGTCACCCGACAGCCGGTAGACCAGTGCCGCCCTGGCCACGGTCGGAAGGTCGACCACCATGTCGGGAGCACGCTCGGGCAGGCGGTGCGGGGCCGGAGCCTCGTCGCTCGGGCCGCCGTAGCCCCCGTTTCCGCGCGCGAATGTGGTCGAGGTCAGCGTGGCAAGCGGCGTCCCGGACCCGGTATCGGTAAGCGTGCGCTCGGTCAGGATCAGCGCACCCTTGCCGGCTCCCTTGTCGACTACCCCGACGATCCGGGAAGCAGCCGAGATCGTCGCCTCGACGGGGATCGGCGCATGCAGTTCGAGCTTCTGCTCCCCGTGCAGGATGCGGACCCAGTCGACGCCGCTCTCGGGGTCGCGCGCCCAGAAGCCGGGGCTGCCCAGGACCACCGCCATGGTGGGCAGGGCGGCAAATCCGTCCGCTTCCTCGAACACGTAGCGCAGCTCGTCCTCGTCCATCGGGTCGGTGCCCAGTCCGACGCCGAGCGCGTAGAGAATGGTGTCGCGCGCGCCGTAGGTCTGCCTGACCTCGTCGAAGGACCAGTTCTTCAGGCGGTGGTAGTCGAAGGTAGCCATGACGTCTCCAGGTGTCAGATCGGATCCCAGCTGAACACGTCCGCCGACCTGTCAAGCGGGTAGAAGTCGGCCGACATCGCCGGGATGGCATGGTCAAGCACGGTTTCCGGCGTCCATCCCTCGGCCCGGTGAACCGAGCGCAACGGACGGGACTGTCCCATCAGGAAGATCTCGTTGTTCCGTACCCCGAAGATCTGGCCGGTCACCGCGGACCGGTCCGAACACAGTGCAACGGCAACCGGCGCGATCTTTGCGGTGGTCATGGTCTTGAGCTTTTCCACCCGCTCCCGCTGTGCCTCGTCACCGATGGGGATGGTGCCGATCATCCGGCTCCAGGCGAAGGGCGAGATGCAGTTCGACCGCACGTTGAACCGCGTCATGTCGAGCGCGATCGACTTGGACAGCCCGGCAATGCCGAGCTTGGCCGCCGCGTAGTTGGCCTGGCCGAAGTTGCCGATCAGCCCGGAGGTCGACGTCATGTGGATGAAAGCGCCGGACTCCTGCTGGCGAAACACCGTCGCGGCCGCCCGGCTGACGTTGAAACTGCCCTTCAGGTGAACCGCAATCACCGAATCCCAGTCGTCTTCGGTCATCCTGTGGAAGATGACGTCACGCAGGATGCCGGCGTTGTTGATGACGACGTCGAGGCGGCCGAACTCGGACATGGCCTGGTCGACCATGCTCTGCGCGGCATCGAAATCCGACACGCTGTCGAAGTTCACCACCGCTGCCCCGCCGACGTCCTCAATCTCCTTTGCCACCTCGAGTGCCGGGATGCGGTCTGCCCCCTCGCCCCGGGTGGTGCCACCGAGGTCGTTGACCACCACCTTCGCACCTGCCGCAGCGAAGGCCAGTGCATAGTCCCGGCCGATTCCGCGGCCGGCTCCGGTCACGAGCGCGACCTTGCCCTCGAGCAGCCTGTCTTGTGTCATGACGCGATTCTCCACGGTTTCACGCCGGGTTGCGTGGCTTGCGCACCGGTCCGGTTGAGAGTACCAAGGCCACACTTAGTTCAAGACGGACCGGTTTTCCATCACCTGCGTGATGGGATCGGAACCCGGCGGGAGGAACGCGATGCTGCGGCGCACGCTGTTCGGCGAGGAGCACGACGCGTTCCGCGACTCGGTCAGGCGTTTCGTCGCCAGCGAGATCACGCCGCACCACGCGCAGTGGGAACGCGACGGGATCGTGAGCCGCGACGTGTGGCGTGCGGCAGGCGAGCACGGGCTGCTCTGCTGCACCGTTCCGGAAGACCGGGGCGGCCCGGGAGGCGATTTCCTGCACAGCGTGGTGGTGATCGAGGAACTGGCCCGGGCAGGCGCCAGCGGCCCCGCGTTTTCCCTGCACTCCGACATCATCGTTCCCTACATCCAGGCCTATGGCAGCGAGGACCAGAAGGTCGAGTGGCTGCCGCGGGTGGCCGCCGGCGAAACCGTCACCGCGATCGGCATGACCGAGCCTTCGGCCGGTTCCGACCTGCAGGCAATCCGCACCCGGGCCGTGCGTGACGGCAACCACTTCGTCGTCAACGGCCAGAAGCTCTACATCTCGAACGGCCAGATCGCCGACCTGTACGTCATCGCCTGCAAGACCGACCCGGATCTCGGCGGCAAGGGCGTGTCGCTGCTGCTGGTCGAGGGAGACCGCGAGGGGTTCGAGCGGGGTCGCAACCTCGACAAGATCGGCTGCCGGGCCCAGGACACCTCGGAGCTGTTCCTGCGCGACGTCCGGGTCCCGATCACCAACCTGCTGGGACAGGAAGGCCGCGGCTTCGTGCAGCTGATGCAGCAGCTGCCCCAGGAACGCCTGGTGGTCGCGATCCGGTGCGCAGCCTCGATCGAGGCGGCACTCGAGGAAACGGTCCGCTACACCGCGGACCGGACCGCCTTCGGCCGGCGCATCATCGATTTCCAGAACACGCGGTTTGCGCTGGCCGAGGTCAGGACCGCCGCCATGGCCACCCGCGCCTTCATCGACCAGTGCATTGCGTGCCACCTGGACGGCGGGCTCAGCTCCGAGGACGCCGCCGCGGCAAAGCTGCATGCCACCGAGACCCTCGGGCGGGTCGTCGACGACTGCCTGCAGCTGCACGGCGGTTACGGCTACATGCAGGAGGTCCCCATCGCCCGGGCCTGGATCGACGCCCGGATGTCACGCATCGCCGGCGGATCTTCGGAGATCATGAAGGAGATCATCGGACGGGACCTGATTGCGGGCTCCGGCTGACGGCGCTCAGTACATGTGCTGGCCGCCATTGATCGACAGGGTCGAGCCGGTGATGAAGCCGGCATCGTCGGCAACCAGGAACGCGACACCCCGGGCAATCTCGTCGGCCTTGCCAAGACGGCCGACCGGGATACGCTCGACGATCTTCTCCAGAACGTTGGCCGGCACCGCAGCAACCATGTCGGTGTCGATGTAGCCCGGCGCGATCGCGTTGACCGTGATGTTGTAGCGTGCCCCTTCCTGGGCGAGCGCCTTGGTGAAGCCGTGAATGCCGGACTTGGCCGCGGCGTAGTTGACCTGGCCGTACTGCCCGCCCTGGCCGTTGATCGAACCGACATTGACCACGCGGCCGAACCTGCGTTCGCGCATGCCCTCGATCGTGGCCCGGCACATGTTGAAACATGAGCCGAGATTGGTGTCGATCACCGCCTGCCACATCGCCTGGTCCATGCGGTGCATGGTGCCGTCGCGCGTGATACCGGCATTGTTGACCAACACGTCGACCGGGCCGAGTTCCGCCTCGACCTGCCCGATCCCGGCTACACAGGCCTCGTGGTCGGAGACGTCCCAGCGAAACACCGGGATGCCGGTCTCGTCGCGGAATGCCCGGGCCCTTGCATCGTTACCGGCATAGTTCGCGGCAACACTGTAGCCGTCGTCCCTGAGCCGGACGCTGATCGCCCGACCGATTCCCCGGGTTCCGCCGGTAACCAGTGCCACTCGTGCCATGTCGAAGCTCCCTTACCCGGTCAGGACTACAGGCGCTCGACGCACATGGCGACACCCATGCCGCCTCCGATGCAGAGCGTCGCCAGGCCGCGGCGTGCCGAGCGCCGCGCCATTTCGTGCAGCAGTGTGACGAACACCCGGGTCCCCGACGCACCGATCGGATGACCAAGCGCGATGGCACCGCCGTTCACGTTCACCTTCCCGGTATCCCAGCCGAGTTCCCGGTTGACCGCGCACGCCTGGGCCGCAAACGCCTCGTTGGCCTCCACGAGGTCCAGGTCGTCGGCGCTCCAGCCCGCCTTCTCGAGCGCGGCCCGGCTCGCGGGGATCGGCCCGGTCCCCATAACCGCGGGATCGACACCCCTGGTTGCGAAGGAGACGATCCGCGCCATCGGCGCGATCCCGCGCCTCGCCGCGTCCTCCTCGGTCATCAGCACGACCGCGGCCGCACCGTCGTTGATGCCCGACGCGTTGCCCGCGGTCACTGTTCCCTCCCGCGCGAAGGCGGGCCGCAGCGAGCCGAGCGCCTCAATCGTGGTCCCGTGGCGCGGATGCTCGTCCGTATCCACCACGGTCTCCCGGCGGCGTGACTGAACCGTGACCGGGACGATCTCGTCAACGAACCGGCCCGCCTTCTGGGCCGCTTCCGCTTTCGCCTGGGACGCCTGTGCGAACTCGTCCTGCTGCTCGCGGGTGATCTGCCAGCGCTCCGCCACATTCTCCGCGGTCGTGCCCATGTGATAGCCGTTGAAATGGTCCCACAACCCGTCCTTGATCATGGTATCGATCAGGGTGAGATCGCCCATCTTCTGGCCATTGCGCAGCATCTGGGCATGCGGCGCCATGCTCATGTTCTCCTGCCCTCCGGCAACGACCACGCCGGAATCCCCGGCCCTGATCGCCTGGGCGCCGAGCGCGACCGCCCGCAGGCCGGAGCCGCAGACCTGGTTGATGGTCAGCGCGGTGCACTCCTTCGGAATGCCGGCCGACATCGCGGCCTGACGGGCCGGGTTCATGCCGTTGGCCGCGGTGAGCACCTGGCCGAGGATCACCTCGTCAACGTCCTCCGCGGGTACTCCGGCGCGGTCGAGTGCGGCGCGGATGGCAACCTCGCCCAGTTCCGCCGCGGTCCTGGTGCTGAGACCGCCTCCGAACGCTCCGATCGGGGTCCGTGCAGCCCCGGCGACGACGACGTTGGACATGGCATCCTCCCGCTCTTCGATTGATGTTGGCCTTGCCTGTGGCGCCCCCCGTTCTACAGCAGCCCCGACCCGCTGGCCAGCAGAATTTGTGCACCGCACAATTTTCCGGTCATCGCCGGTCGATCAGGGGAAAGGCACTGGTCTCGTGCGGAGCGGAGACCGGACGGGCGGGGCGCAGGTGCGAGGGGCCGAGGTCGGCGTACCGGGTCTCCCCGAGCAGCCGCAACGCGATCCGGACCTCCTCCTCCAGCAGCTCGAGCATGCGCACGACCCCGCCGGTTCCCCCGGCGGCAAGGCCGTAGCACAGCATGCGGCCCACCCCGACCATGTCGGCGCCGAGCGCCATCGCCTTGACGATGTCGGTGCCGCGGCAGAACCCGCCGTCGACGGCGACCTGGCAGCGCCCGGCGACGGCATCGCGCACCTCGCCCACCAGGTCGATCGCACCGAGGCCATGATCGAGCTGGCGTCCGCCGTGGTTCGACACGTACACCATGTCGACCCCGTGCTCGACCGCGATCCGGGCATCCTCGGCGGTGGCGATCCCCTTCAGGATCAGCGGCAGCGAGTGGTTCCGCCTGTAGCGTTCGATATCCTTCCAGCTGAGCGCCGCCTGCCAGTCCGTGCCCTCGCCGGTTCGCCACGGTTTCGCGAACCTGTTGGCGATGTCGCGCTCCCGCCGGCTGTAGCAGGCACTGTCGACCGTCAGGCAGAACGCGTCGAACCCGGCCGCGGCGGCGCGCTCGACGTACCGGTCGAGGAAGGTGTCGTCGCCGCGCTTGTAGAGCATGGCAATCCGTGGCCCGGTTCCGGCCGCCGCGACGTCCTCGAGCGGAATGGTACTGACCGAACTCAGCATCATGGCGCATCCGAAGTTCGAGGCGGCCCGGCACGCCGCAATGCCACCCTCCGGATCGAAGCTCTCCAGCGAGCCGATCGGCGCCAGGCAGACCGGGAGGCGCATGTGCCATCCCAGCACCGTTGCGCTCGCATCGACGCTGCGCACATCACGCAGCACCCTGGGACGGAACGCGAGTGCGTCCAGTGCCGCCCTGTTGCGCAGCAGCGTAGTCTCGGTCTCGGCACCGCCCTGCAGGTAGTCCCAGATGTTCCGGCTCAGCCTCTCTCGGGCCAGCGCGACCATCTCGTGCAGGGCCTGGAACCGAAACCGGAAATCGGATGCGGTGCTGTCCCCGTCCGTGCGTCCTGCCGTCATTCTCACATGTTCCCCTGCAGCCAGTCGGTCAGTCTCTGCCAGGCGCGTATCCGCGCATGCCTGCTTGTCATCATGCCGATATGGCCGAGTGCGGTGTGAATCGCCACCGCATTCGGCAGGTCCGCGGCAAGCCCGATCGCCGAGTCCGGCGGAACGATACGATCGTTCGCGGGCACGAGCAGCAACGACGGAAGCGATATCCGCCGCGGTTCCACCGGTTCACCGGCGACCATCCAGGTACCGCGCGCCGGGCGATTTTCCCCATACCACCCGAACAGCGTCTCGCGCGCTACCGGTGCCGCGAGCGGCACCCCGTCGTTGATCCAGTCCTCCAGCGCCACGAAGCCCTCGCACTCCGGCGAGGACCGATCGATCTCGGCGAACTTCAGGAACTTGCGGACCGTCAGCAACGGATCGATCGCATGGAACATGGCCTGGATCACCTCCGTCGGCAATTCGCCGTGCATCTCGAGCATGATCTCGATCTGACTTCGCCAGGCCATGATCAGCCGGCCCGCGCCGGAGCCGGAGAAATCCCAGGGTGTCGCCATCAGCACAAGGGATGCGAGGTCTGCCTGCCGGCGTTGCGCCAGGGCCAGTGCAAGCAGACCTCCCATGCAGTAGCCGACCAGGGCGGGTTTCCTTCCGGTGCGCTCGAGCACGGCGTCCAGCGCGCCCTCGAGCCGGCCGGCAACGTAAGAGGTGAGGTCGAAATCGCGCTCGATCGGTCCGGGCGCATCCCAGTCGACAACGTGGGGCGACAGTCCCGCACAGGCGAGGTACTCGACCAGGCTGCGTCCTGGCAGCAGGTCAAGCACGTACCACCGATTGATCAGCGACGGGATGACCAGCACCGGCGGGCCATCGGCGCGGGCAGGCGCCAGCACCCTGGACGTCCCCTCGACATGGACCGGCTCGAGGGCGGGTTCCGGGCGCAGGAACGGATGCGACCGGTAGGCCAGCACGGCGCCGAGCAGTGCCCGGCTGCGCCGCAGGATTTCCGCGTCGACCGCAGCCGCGAAACCGGGGTCAGTCGTCGGGATCGGCACCCCGAGCGGCAGCGGCACGTTCAAGGGCGGCAACCCGCTCCTCGAGATGGCGCAGGCGGCGCGCGAACGCGTCCATGTCAGAAACGCCGTCGCGAGGTGCAGCGGAAGCGGGCGCGGACCGAGCCTGTGCGGCCTCATCGCCGGTTCCCGCGGACTGCGGCGGCATGCGCGCGGTCCAGATTTCCATCCAGGTCCGGCAGAACCGCTCGAACTCGGGGTCGTGCGCCATGGCGGTGGCCTGATCCTGCCACAGGTCGAGAAACCGGCTGGCGAGTTCCGCCATCTGATCGCGTTCGTTCATCTCCCGCTCCGGCGTCACCCTCGCGCCACGGCCCGCATCGGGACACAATGCACCGTCGCGTGACCGGCAACAACCGCACACTCGTCGAATTTCGTTGCATCGCAACACGAACCGGAACAGGCTGTTCCGCGACCGGACGATGACAAGGTGGCAGGCTGGACAATGGCAAACTCCGGAAAGGCCGCCCGGACCGCACGCGGTGCCGGAGCGACTCCTCTCGATGACGGCGACGCGACACCGTCCGCCACGATCATCAAGAAATACGCCAACCGCCGCCTCTACAACACCGCGTCAAGCAGCTACGTGACGCTCGATCATCTGTGTCAGATGGTTAAGGACGGCGAGGAATTCGTGGTCTATGACGCAAGGACGGGCGAGGACATCACCCGTTCGGTGCTGACCCAGATCATCGTCGAGGAGGAGGCGAAGGGCCAGAACCTGCTGCCGATCGCCTTCCTGCGCCAGTTGATCCGGTTCTATGGCGACAGCCTGCAGCTGGTCGTCCCGGGATACCTTGAACATGCCATGGCGGCCTTCGCCGAGAACCAGGAACGCACCCGCTCGCAGATGAAGACCGCGTTCGGCGGCCTGTTGCCGTTTGCCCAGTTCGAGGACATGAGTCGGCAGAACATGGCCATGTTCGAGCAGGCCCTGAACATGTTCACCGCCGGGGGAACCCCGTCTCCCGCCCCGGCCAGTGACGCCATTGACGCCATGCAGCAACAGCTCGATGCGCTGCAGCGCCAGCTGCGCGCGCTTTCGGGCGGAGGCAAGCCCGACGGGAGCTGACCGGCCCGGTTCAGTCGACGCCGGGGATTTCCGGTGCCCGCCGGTGGTGGTCGGTCACACCCTGGTAGGCGCCGGCGAACCGAAACAGGCAGGCCTCCGAGAACGGCCGCCCTGCCAGCTGGAACGCCATCGGCATCCCGTTCGCCGCGTACCCGGCCGGAACCGAGAGCGCCGGCACACCGTAGTAGTTCATCGCCCGGGTATAGCCGGTCATCCTCGTCAGCATGGCCGGCAGGTTCGGGGCATCGCCAACGTCGAGTTCCTCCAGCGTCGGCGCCGGTTCCCCGACGGTGGGCAGGATCAGCGCATCACAGTGTGCGAACACGGCGTGCGACAGCTGCTCGAGGTGCGATGAACGCAGGATCAATCCCTCGATGTAGCGGGTCGCCGGTACCGCAAGACCGACTTCGATGCGCCGGCGCACCTGTGGTGAGTACGCATCGCGCTGCGATCCCAGCCACGACTTGTGCAGGGTTGCGGCTTCCGATCTCACCACCAGGTTGGAAAGCGCGTTGAGTTCGTCCTGGTCCGGCATCTCGACCTCGACCACGTGTGCGCCCAGGTCCCTGAAGACGTCAAGCGCCGCCGCGAGGGCCTGTTCGACCTGCGGGTCCGGATCGATCCCGCCCCAGGTCGGATCGACGCCAATCCGCAGCCCGGTGACCGGTTGCGTACACGCGGCCTCGTAGTCGTCGACCGGCATGTCCGAGCTGGTCGGGTCCATCGGGTCAGGCCCGGCGATGATGCCGAACAGCCGCGCGCAGTCCGCGGCCGTGCGCGCCAGCGGACCGAAGCAGTCCATCGACCACGACAGCGGCATGCCGCCATGACGGCTCACCCTGCCGATGGTCCCCTTCAGCCCCACCAGTCCGCACAGGGCGGCCGGAATGCGCACCGAGCCCCCGGTGTCGGATCCGAGCGCGCCAAAGATGAGCCGGCCGCCCACCGCCGCGCCTGATCCCGAAGACGAGCCACCGGGCGCTCGGGCCGGATCCCAGGGGTTGCAGCAATTGCCGTGGTGGATGTTGTGCCCGACCGGGCCGACCGCGAACTCGGACATGTTGAGGCCACCCAGGCACAGCGCGCCGGCATCAGCCAGCCGCTGCATCACGGTCGCGGTATGGTCGGGAACGAAGTCCCGGCGAATGGCGCTGCCCCCGGTCGAGCGATGTCCGGCGCGGTAGAACATGTCCTTGTGGGCGAGCGGCACGCCGTGCAGCGGACCGAGCGGCTCGCCCCTGCTCCTCGCGGCGTCGGCGGCGCGCGCCGCCTCGAGTGCCGCCCCGGCCTCGAGCGAAATGAAGCAGTTCAGGACCGGCTGGGTGCGGGCAATCCGCGCCAGGCAGGCCTGCGTCACCTCCTCCGAAGTCACCTCGCCGGCCGCGATCATGCCGGCGACCTCGACGAGGCCGCGGTGCGTCAGTGCCGTCACGTGCCCCTCGCCTGCTCGTCGAGGACTCGGAGGAAATCGGCGGGCTCTACGTCGAATGCAAGACCGGCCGCTGCCCGGTTGGCCAGGGTCTCGACCGGTTCGACCATGCCCGACAGTCCTGCGGCATCGCCGTCGTCAAGCCCCCGTCGGTGCAGGCGGCGAAACAGCAGTTGCAGGAACTGCGCGTCGTAGACTGTATCGTTTCCGCTCATCGCGTACGCCCGCCCCGCTATTCCCGATCCGCGCAGCATGCCCGTTCCACAGCCACCCTGTCGAGCCGGTGCGACCCATATTCAACCGTGCCGGTCCGGCCCCTTCACATAGGTCCGGTCGGCGCGGGCGGCGGCGACCCGGTCGTCGTTCAGTAGCCACTGGCGCGCGAGCGTCTTCAGGTCGGCGCCCTTGAGCTTCTTGCCGGGCAACTTCATGGTCTGGGGATTGATCTGGCGACCGCTGCGGATCACCTCGTAATGAAGGTGCGGGCCGGTCGACAGCCCGGTCGAGCCCACGTAGCCGATGACCTGGCCCTGCCGGACCCGGGAGTGCCGGTTCAGGCCCTTGGCGTAGCGGGACATGTGCGCGTAGGCGGTCTTGTACTCGCTGTCATGCCGGATACGGATGTACTTGCCGTAGTTACCGTTGCGCCCGATCGACTCGATCGTCCCGTCACCCGCCGCCATGATCGGAACACCCTTTGGAGCCGCGAAGTCGAGGCCGCGGTGCATCCGGGTATAGCCGAGTATCGGGTGCTTGCGCTTGCCGTAGGACGACGACAGCCGCGCGCCGTCTATCGGCGTGCGCATCAGCGCCGTGCGGTTGCTCCTGCCCCCGCGATCGAAATAGTCGGTCCTGCCGTCGGCGGGGACATGGCGGACGAATTCAAGCGTGGTTCCGCCGAGCATCAGCGCCGCCCAGATAACGCTACCGCCCCGAACCATGGCCCCCGAACCGTCGTGATGGGTCTCGAACAGCACCGAGAAGCTGTCGCCGGGGTGAATGCCGCGCTGGAAATCGACGGCATAGCTGAACATGCGGATCACCTGGGCGAGCACGTTCATCGGCACGTCCTTCGCCTTCGCGGCCAGATACAGGCTGGTCGTGATTTCCGACTCGACATACGCGTCCCTGACCTCGAGATACAGGTCAATGACCTCGGTGCGGTATCCCCCGTCCCCGGTGCGCAGCACCATGATTTCCTGCTCGACCGTCGGCCGGAACGACATCGAGACCAGTCCGGGAACCTGGGCCGCGTCACCATCATCATGAGCGCCCTGTCCGACCCTGCTTTCATCGAGCATCTCGATCGTGAAACTCTGGCCGATCCGCATTCTCTGCAGGTCGTAGACGGGCCCCACGGCCGAGATCACCGCCTGCGACTCACCGCGATCGAGTCCCGCTCTGCGCAACAGGCCCGACAGCGTGTCACCGCGGTCGACGGTCAGGACCACCGTACGCGTGGGGATGGCCGGGCGGGCAGTGTCCGCCCCTTCCGACCCGGGCGCCGGGACCGGTTCGGGCACTTCCTGTTCCGCAGGGGCCAGTGCGATCGCGACGCCCGGCTCTTCCACCCCGGGTGCTGCAGCCGTCCCGGGTTCTGCCTGTTCCGACGGCGGCAAACCGATCGCGACGGTCTGCTCTTCCACCCCGGGTGCCACGACCCGTTCGGGCGCCGCCTGTTCCGCAGGAAGCAATCCGCCGACAACGGCCGGTTCTGCCACTTCGGGCGAAAACAGCTGCTCGCGGACTCCCGCCAGCCCGAAGAGCACAAGCGCCGCACCGGCCAGGAACACGACAAACACGTTCTTTCGCGCGGGCATTATCCTCCAACTCACTTGCCGGCTTTCGGCAAGATGCTCGTAGTCCGTTCTGCCTCTGTCAACTGTGCTGTCGCGCGGCACCGCGCGAGCAGCGCAGCTGGACAGGGTCGCGAGCGAAAAAAGCGTGCGGTCCGGTCCTCAACGCAGGCTGGCGTTAATGGATTCCAGGACCTCTGGAGACGGCCGGAGCGCGTCCTCGTCAAGGCTGTTCAGGGGACGGGAAGTCAGTTCCAGCTTCTCCCGCAGGTCATCGTCCCCGGTATCGAGGTACAACAACCCGGTCACCACCTCGCCCTGGGCCTGCCGGTCCATGATGTAACGAACGGCACCGACCGGATCCCCGTGATCGTAGTCGGAATCGAGCTTGCGCAGGCGCAGCCGGCACTGGTTGTGCAACGTGACGTCGATCACCTCACCCTCGGCGTAGCTCGCCGTGATCGTCTCGTGGTACGGCACGTAGTCCGTGGCAAGTACCGAGTGTTCATGATCGCGTACGAACTCGAAGCTCTTGGTCGAACCGAAATGGTTGTTGAAGGTGACACAGGGTGAAATCACGTCAATGAACGCGAATCCCCTGTGGGTCAGCGCCGCCTTTATCAGCGGCACCAGCTGGTCCTTGTCGCCCGAGAATCCGCGCGCCACAAAACTCGCGCCAAGCTGGATCGCCATCACCGCGAGATCGATGGCCTCGAACGCGTTTCGCTGACCCTTGCGGCCGACCGAAACCCGGTCGTTTGTCGCGGAGAACTGGCCCTTGGTCAGCCCGTAGGTCCCGTTGTTCTCCACCACGTAGAGCATGTCGACCTGGCGGCGGACCGCATGGGCAAACTGGCCGAGCCCGATCGACGCGGTGTCCCCGTCCCCGGAAACGCCGACATAGGTGAGATCGCGGTTGGCCAGGTTGGCGCCGGTCGCGACCGACGCCATGCGCCCGTGTACCGAGTTGAAGCCGTGGCTCTTCGACAGGAAGTAGGTCGGGGTCTTCGATGAACAGCCGATGCCGGAGAGCTTGGCAAGCCGGTGCGCGGGCAGATCGAGCTCGAAACAGGCCTCGATAATGGCGGCGCTGACCGAATCGTGTCCACAGCCGGCGCACAGTGTAGACATGGCGCCCTCGTAGTCACGCCGTGTCAGTCCGAGCGCGTTGCGCGGCAGTCTCGGGTGATGAAACCTGGGCTTGGATACGAATGACATCGCACTTCCTCCCGTCAGGCCGCCTCGGATCCCCCGGCCGCGCTCCCGTGGCCGACAGCGGCCGCGATCAACTCGGTGACCCGGGTGGCCGTCACCGGGAACCCGTCGAAGATCAGGATCGGGACCAGTCTCGCCGGATCGATATCGCACTCGTTGATCAGCAGGGAGCGCATCTGGCCGTCCCGGTTCTGCTCGACCACGAACACCTTCTCGTGGGCGAGGATGAAGTCTGCCACCTCGGCGGGAAACGGAAAGGAGCGCAGCCGCATTGAATCGACACGGATCCGGCGGTTCGTCAGCATCTCCAGCGCCTCGGGAATGGCGGCACCGGTACTCCCGAAGTGGATCAGGCCCAGGGTGGCGCCGAACGTGTCCTGGCCGTACACGGGCGCGGGAACGAGACTTCTGGCGGTATCGAACTTGCGCAGCAGCCGCTCCATGACCCGGACGTTCACCGTTCCGTCCTCGGTGTAGCCGGCATACTCGTCATGCGAGGTTCCCCGGCTGAAGAACGCTCCCTTCTCCGGATGGGTTCCGGGCCAGGTCCGGTAGGGAATGCCGTCACCGTCGACATCGAGATACCGACCGAACCGCTCGACCGCGTCGAGCCCATCGGCATCGAGCACCTTTCCCCGGTCGAATCGTCGATCCGGATCCGTGGCGAGCGGCCGGGTGGTCCAGTCGTTCATGCCGATGTCGAGGTCGCTCATGACGATGACCGGTGTCTGCACGCGCTCGGCGAGGTCAAAGGCCTCGATCGCAAACTCGAAGCACTCGGCCGGGTCGGCCGGGAACAGAAGCACGTGCCGGGTGTCGCCGTGGCTTGCATAGGCACAGGAGATGATGTCGGACTGCTGCGTGCGCGTCGGCATGCCGGTGGACGGCCCGCCGCGCTGGATGTTGAACAGCACCACAGGGATTTCGGCAAAGTAGGCCAGCCCCAGGAACTCGCCCATCAGCGATATGCCCGGGCCGCTGGTGGCGGTGAAGGCACGCGCACCGTTCCAGCCAGCGCCGATCGCCATGCCGATGGCGGCCAGCTCGTCCTCGGCCTGGACGATGGCATAGGCACGCTTGCCGGTCTCCTCCTCGATACGGTAGCGGCTGCAGAACCGCTCGAACGCCTCGGCCAGCGAGGTCGACGGCGTGATCGGATACCAGGCGGCGACCGTCGCCCCGGCGAACAGGCAACCGAGACCGGCGGCGGCATTGCCCTCGATCATGATGCTGTCCCCGACCGCGTCACTGGCCTCGACCCTGACGTCAAGCGGGCAGTCGAAGGTCTCGAGCGTGTAGTTGCGTCCGATGGCGAGAGCCTCGAGATTGGCGCGGATCGCGTCGTCCTTGCCACGGAACTGCCGGGCGATCATCTCCTCGAGTATCCCGACATCGATGCCGAGGAGTGCGGCGAGCACGCCCACATAGGCGACGTTCTTGAACAACTGGCGTTCGCGGGGAATCTCGAACCGCTTGTTGACGAGCCGGGTCAACGGGACCCCGATCGGCGTGATGTCCGACCGCTCGAACTTCTGGATGAAGGTATTGTCGTAGAGCACGTATCCGCCGGGCACGATCGAGGCGATGTCGTCATCCCAGCTCTGCGGGTTCATCGCCACCATCAGGTCGATGCCTTCGCGGCGTCCCAGGTAGCCGCGCGCGCTCGCACGGACCTCGAACCAGGTCGGCAGGCCCTGGATGTTCGACGGAAAGATGTTCTTCGGCGCGACCGGGACACCCATGCGGAAGATCGCGCGGGCGACCAGGGCATTGGCGCTGGCGGACCCCGAACCGTTCACGTTGGCAAACTTGAGGACGAACTCGTTGGTCTTCATGGCCCGAGCCTCTGGTTCTGCGCCTTCGCCTCCTCGTAAATGAACTTCTTCATGTCCCATGCGGCAGTCGGACACCGCTCCGCGCACAGTCCGCAGTGCAGGCAGACATCCTCGTCCTTGACCATCACCCGCCCGGTCGGCAGGTCGTCCGAAACGTACAGATCCTGGCTCTCGTCAAGCGCCGGCACCCTGATTCGCTGCCTCAGCTCCGGTTCCGGCGCATTGTTGATGAAGTTGATGCAGTCGACCGGGCAGACGTCGACACAGGCATCGCATTCGATGCACCGGCCTGTCTCGAACACGGTCTGGATGTCGCAGTTCAGGCATCGCATCGCCTCCTCGAACCCGAGCCGCTCGTCAAATCCCAGTTCCACCTCCATCCGGATGTCGCCGAGCGCCAGCGCCTTGTCGGCATGCGGCACGAGGTAGCGCTGATCCTCGGAAATCACGTTGTGGTAGGACCATTCGTGCATGCCCATCTTCTGGCTGACCAGGGTGACATGCGGCGCGAGCCGCTCGGTCAGGTCCCTGCCTTCGCACAGCAAGTCGATCGAGATCGCCGCCTGGTGGCCGTGGGCGACGGCCCAGATGATGTTCTCCGGTCCGAAGGCCGCGTCACCACCGAAGAACACCCGTGGATGGGTGGACCGGAAGGTCACCTGGTCCACCACGGGCATGTCCCACTTGTCGAACTCGAGGCCGATGTCCCGCTCGATCCAGGGGAAGTGGTTCTCCTGGCCGATGGCGCACAACACGTCGTCACAGGGGAAGAACACCGGTTCCTCCCCGGTCGGGACCAGCCTGCGCCGGCCGGTGTCGTCATACACGGGCCTGACCTTCTCGAAGGTCACGCCCACCAGCCTGCCGTTCTCGCGGACGAATTCCAGCGGGACGTGGTTGTTGAGGATCTCGACATCCTCGCGTTGCGCGTCCTCGATTTCCCAGGGAGACGCCTTCATCTCCTCGAACGGACTGCGGACGATCACCTTGACGTCCTCTCCGCCGAGGCGCATCGCGGTGCGGCAGCAGTCCATGGCGGTGTTGCCGCCGCCAAGCACGATCACCCGCCGGCCGACGGTATCGGTATGGCCGAAGGCAACGCTCATCAGCCAGTCGATGCCGATGTGGAAGTTGTCGGCGACCTCGTCCCGGCCCGGGATCTGCAGATCGCGCCCGCGCGGCGCCCCGGTGCCGACGAATACCGCATCGTAGCCTTCGTCCAGTACCGACTGCAGGCTCGTAACGTCCGTGTCCAACCGGGTTTCGATGCCGAAATCTAGGATGCGGTCGACCTCCTCGTCCAGCACCGACTGCGGCAGCCGGAACGCCGGGATCTGGCTGCGCATCATACCGCCACCCTTCGCGTCACGGTCATAGACCACGACATGGTAGCCAAGCGGTGCGAGGTCGCGGGCGACGGTCAGCGAGGCCGGACCGGCCCCGATGCACGCGACGCGCTTGCCGTTCGGCGCCGCGATCTCGGGCATCAGGTGCTCGATGTCGCCGCGGTAGTCGGCGGCCACACGCTTCAGCCGGCAAATGGCAACCGGCTTGTCCTCGACACGGACACGCCGGCAGGCCGGTTCGCATGGCCGGTCGCAGGTTCGCCCGAGGATCCCGGGAAACACGTTCGATTCCCAGTTGACCATGTAGGCGTCGGTGTAGCGGCCCTGGGCGATCATCCGGATGTACTCGGGCACAGGGGTGTGGGCCGGACACGCCCACTGGCAATCCACCACCTTGTGAAAATACTGCGGATCGGTGATGTCGGTGGGCCGCATTTTCGTCCCCGGCGCGTCCGCCCGTGCGCTGGGCCTGTGCTCGTCTGGGCTCATGGTCTACTGGCACTTCCCGCGATTTGGCGCCCGACCCGGAGGCACCCTGGACAATAGCACTGAATCCAGCCTCGATCGACAGGATCGCACCGTCACGCCGGTACCAGGGTCATAACACGCTACATACGCCCGCAGGCCGCAAGCTTCAAGGTTCGAGCGAAATCCGGTACCGCACACGGGTCACGCGTCCTGCCGGGATCGGGGGCGCAAGTCGTCACCCGATACGGGCCGCGGCGGGGCCCGGGACGCCGTCAGCCGTGTGACCTGATCAAGCGGCCGCGTCACCGGCGCCGTTCGCCACGCGAGCGACTAGCCCGCCGGGGTGACAAGCCGGGCGTACCCTCCCCGGTGGTACAGGAGCGGCGGTGTTTCCGAAAGGATCTCGACGCGGCGGACACGCCCGATGATCACCACGTGATCGCCTGCCTGGTGGCGCGCATCGAGGACGCAGTCGGCAGCACAGACAACACCATCCAGGATGGGTGCGCCGGTTGCCCACCGGCTCCAGGCCACACCGTCGAACCGGTCGCCGTCGTGGACCGCGAACCGGGTCGACAGCTCCTGTTGCTCGCCCGAGAGGATGTTGACCGCAAAGCAGTCGACCGACATGAAGGCATCATAGTTGGTGGAGGCGCACCCGAGGCAGAACAGCACCAGCGGCGGGTCGAGCGAAACCGAACTGAAGGAGTTGGCGGTGATCCCGCAGGGCCGGCCATCCACCAGGGTGGTCACGATGGTAACCCCTGTTGCAAATCGGCCCATCGCGTCGCGAAAGAGGCGCTGGTCGATCATCATGTCCTCGGCTCCCGTCAGCGCCGTTTGTCCGCGACAGCGTCAACACTCGCCGGGTCCCGTGCAAGCGATTTCTGTCCGGTGGCGGGCGGGCGGGCGACGGACCTGTCGCGTGGGGTTGGCATGACTGGTCAACTCCCCGCAATATGGATGCGGGCTGCCCCGAGGGAAGACCAGGCATGATCGATGGTGCGCGGCTTCGGCTGCTCGACTTCTTCGTGACTCATCCGAACCCGTGCCCGTACCTGCCGGACCGGCTGGAACAGCGGGTGGTCACCAACATGACGAATCCCCTCGCCGCCGCCAGCCATGACACCCTGGCCCGGGCCGGGTTCCGGCGCGTACAGCAGTTCGCGTACCGTCCGGCCTGCCCGCAGTGCTCCGCCTGCGTGCCGATCCGGGTCGACGTGAACCGGTTCACGCTGACCCGTTCGTTCCGGCGTGTCCTGAATCGTAACCGGGACCTGGTGATGGACTGGCGGGACCCCGTGGCCACTACTGAACAGTATCGGCTGTTCAGCAGCTACCAGCGCTGCAGACACGAGGGTGGCGGCATGCAGGACATGGGATTTGCCGACTATGCCGACATGGTGTGCGAGACCCCGATCGAGACCCGGATCGCCGAGTTTCGTCTCGCGGGCTCCGGACAGCTTCTCGGTGTCGGCCTGGTCGATTTCCAGAGTGATGGCCTGTCTGCCGTCTACAGTTTCTTTGGCGCCACCCGCCCCGACCGCAGTCTCGGCACCCACATCATCCTGTCCCTGATCGCCGGCGCCCGTGCGCTCGGGCTGCCCTATGTCTACCTGGGGTACTGGATCAGTTCATCGGAAAAGATGGCCTACAAGTCCCGTTTCCGGCCGGTCGAGATCCTGACCGTGGCCGGCTGGAAGACGGCATGCGTGGAGGACGCGGTGGACTGAACTGCACCCGTTCCCTCACGCTGCGAGCACAGGCCCGTCACCGACGATGGTGGTGCGATGCATCACCCGGCGTTCACCGGGATCGTGCGGCGTGACCCTGTGCATGGTGCAACGGTTGTCCCACATGACGATGTCGTCGGTTTCCCACCGGTGGCAGTAGACGAACCGTTCCTGGGACGCGAACTCGGCGAGTTCCCCGATGAACTCGACGGCGTCCTCGTCCTCCATGCCCTCGATCCGGTCGTTGTAGATCGGGCTGATGTAGAGTGACGTGCGCCCGGTGACCGGGTGCCGGCGTACCATCGGCTGCCAGACCGGCGGCATGGCCGCCCGTTCGGCCTCGGTCGGCTTCCGGGCCCCGGTGATCCGGCTGAGCATCTCGAAATCGTGCCGGGCCCGGCGACCGCGGATGCGGTCCTTCCACGCCTCCGGCAACGCCTCCCAGACCGCGTACATGTTGGAAAAACAGGTCTGCCCCCCGGTCCGGCTGACCTCGATTCCGTGCAGGAGCGATCCCATGGCGGGAACCGGCCGGTAGCTCGAGTCGGTGTGCCAGGTGCGCGCACTGGACAGCTGCTGCATGGTCGGGTGCTCGCGCGGCATGATGGTCCCGGTCTCGTCGGTGTTGGAGACGCGGAAGATCTCGCGCACCGTGGTCGACTTGAGAATGTCCTGGTGGAAGACCTCGGCCTCCCCGAAACACCGGGTCACCTCGACATGCCAGTCGTCGGTCACCGGCTGGTCCGGAAACACCAGGACCAGGTGTTCCATCCAGGCCGCGTGGATCGCCGCGGCGGCCTCCTCGTCGACCGGACCGTTGAAGTCGACACCGCGGAATTCCGCGCCGAGAGCCGGATGCAGACTGCGAACCTGGAAGCGGGTTGCCCCGGTACCGGGCGTGATGTTCATGGACTGGCCTCCCCTGTCACTCAGCGCTGTCACGGATATTACCACATCAGCCGGCACCCTGGTCGAGCTTCAGGCCGGGGTGGTTCCGGCAGGGCGTGCCGGTGCAAGGGCGGCACACCCGGTGAGCCACCCTCGGGCCCCGACGCCGGTCGGTGCCGGGGGTCGTGATGCGGTGCGCAGGCTTGATTGCCGGGCGGAGGCCGGACCATGCGTGCAACCTGCCTTTGCGCCGTTCGGCTGCGGGCCTCTCGCGATGTGGCTGCGCGGGCTCGTCGCTCGCCTGCATTCGCATCCGGTGCCCGGCGATTCCCCAGCCGATCTTCTCCAGCGCCAGGGCCGACTTGTTCGTCGACGCTCCGGCCTTGCCGTTCAGCAAGCAGGGCAGCGTTCCGTGTTCTCACCCGGCACGCTCAGCCATATCGGTCACGTTCCAGCCCACCTCGTCCATGCTTTCGCGGATGAGTTCACCCGGGCGCGCCGGGTTGCGCATTCACTGCAGCGTGATACGTAGCGCGCCGTGATCGCCCGCCGTTCCATCACGGCCGGCGACGGCGCTGCGCTGCAGGAACCTGCGCAGCTGACCGGTAATGGCGATCAAGTCCTCGACGCCGCAAGTGCGCGGCGGCGGCCCCGGGGCGCCCGGCCACGCCCTCGCGGCCGCTCCGCTCGACCTCCCGGACGGAGCCGTGACGTCGGGCCCCCGCCGGTCAGGGTTCTCGCCGCGGCTCTGGTTCACTGGCGGTGAAGCATGGGGAAACGCAAAGCGACGGGAACTGGCGGTTCCGGACCCAGGCGCTGCGACGCAGGGCGGACGCGGGCCGGCTGCGCAGCAGGGAGAAGGGAAGCGTCGCCGCGAGTTCGCCGGCCGGCTTCGGCCGGTCCGGGGCTTACGCCCGCAACAGCCCTTCGATTTCTGACGTCCGCAGGACCAGCATGAGCGGTTCGCGGGCGGAGAACGGGCGGAATCCGAACTTCGTGCAGAACGCCGCGGCCCGTTCGTCGATGGCCTGCACGAGGATGGCGCGGGCGCCGACCACGCCGGCGGCGGCGAGGCAGCGCCCGGCCGCGTCGACCAGAAGGTCGGAGCCGAGGCGCCGGGCCCGGTAGTGCTCGTCGACGGCGAGCTGTCCGAGCAGAATGACCGGGACCGGGTCCGGCTTGCCGCGCCCGACCCGGGACGACACCCGACGCCGCTCCACCGAGCTGGCGGCGAGGCTGTAGAACCCCGCCACGCGGTCGCCGTCGCAGGCGACATATGTGCGGGCGCCGCCTTTGGCCTCGTTCAGCCGTGCCTTGCACCGGAGCCAGGCGTCGAGGGTCGGGACACCCGAAGAGAACCGCGAGACGTCGTGGCGGGGTGCGCGCGGCTCCGGCGGTCCCAGCGGTCCCACTGGGGGCGGTGCGCGTAACGCGCCTTCACGGCGGGGTCGAGCTCCACCGGCGCGTCGAGCGCGGCGACGAAGTCCGTTCCAGGCCTCGTCGTCGAGTGCGATGACGGGGCGCTCGCGCAGGATCTCGATCGCCGCCGCCTCGCTTGAGCGGAGCACAAATTCGGTGCGCGACACGCCCCTGATCGCGGCCGCGCGGTCGATGACGGCGAGACGTCCGCTGGACGTGCGGAAGTTCACCTGAGGCATGCCGGTCTTCTTCGCCCGGGGCGTGTGGGGGTGCTGTGTTGGTGTGGAGAATATTAGCGTGTGTATAGAATACGGCTATCGCCGGCTGGCGCCTGGTTTCGACGCGGGCGTTCAGTGCCAGCCGTTGCCGTCCGGGTCCTCGTCCCCGGCGCGCATGGACGCGGCGGCCATTGCCGTCCAGGTCTCGCGGTCGAGCCCGAGACGCCGGTTGAGCTTGTCGCAACCATGGTGAGCTCACCATGGTTGCGATAGCGGCTGAACCATAACATCAGGGTCAAATTCGTCACACCACGGTCGAACACGCCGGAACCGCCGCCTGTGTTGGTGAGAATCGGCACACGGTCGTCCGGCACGGTCGAGAGGCGTTCCGGTCCGCGGACGCTTACCGCCGGCCGCGAGGCCGGGCCCCGTCCCCGGATCCCGGCGCTCCGTCCAGGGAGCGGCGCACCAGCCGTCGCACCTTCGAGCGCAACGCGCTGTCGGCATGCCAGTCTGCGTCCACCCGCTCGCGGCCGTAGAGATCGACGGCGATGTCGCGCAGCGGCTTGCCGGACCGCCGACCGGCCGCCGCCGGATCGCCTTCGCCGTCCTCCGCCGCCATGCCCCGCTCCGGACCGCTCATCGGCTGGGCCCGGACGCGTCCCGCGCCCCTACCACCGGATCGCGGCCCTCAGCATCACCCCGTGCTCGGGCGGCTCGTTGCCGTTCGCCGCTTCCTGGCGCGTCGCGTCGAGATTGACCTCGAAGCCCGGATCGCCCTCGATCGCCGAGGTCAGCCGCCAGCCGATGCGCCAGTCGCGCGCGCTGTCCGAGAGACCAAACCCGACATTCGGCGCGCCGGTGAAGCGGTCGCCGAACAGCGCCACCCCGTAGCCGAGCTCGCCCTGGAGGCCCCGCGCCGCCGCGAACTCGCCGTCGGGCGAGAGCCCGCCCGCATCGCGCGCGCCCCACAGCCGCTCCGCTGCGCTCGACGTGGCGCCCAGCGTGGGGCTGAGCGAGAACGAGAGCCCGCGCCCGCGCTCCCCGGGCGCGAGCCGCACCGCACCTGATGCGCCCCACTCCTCGTAACCCTGGTCTGCGTGCGCGACCAGCATCTGCGCCTTGGCCTCGACCGAGAGGCCCGTCACCGGGTCGGTGTAATTGACGCCGCCGCCGAGCTCGACGCCCGTGCCGGTCTCGGCATCCCCGCCGTCATGGCGCAGCCCGAGCTCCAGCGAGGGCCGGAGCGTCGCGCCATCGCCGACCTGGAACGCGCGCCCGCCTTCGAGCACCAGCCGCACCCGGCTCGCCCCGGCCGTGGTATCGCCCTCGTTCGAGACCGCCTTCCACTCCGTCTCCACCAGGAACGCGTCGGCCTTGAGGGCGAAGTCGATGCCGCCGTCCTCGTCCTGCGTCAGCAGCGCGCGCCTGCCGCCCACCGCGGCAAGGCGCATCTCGAGGTCGGTCCGGGTCACCCGCTCGGGCTGGTTCTCGTTCGCCGCCTGGGTGATGGTCATGTCGCCGTTGCCCCATCCGGCGAGACCCCAGACCGAGACCCTTTCGTTCACCATGAACCGCGCATAGGGGCTCACCGTGGTCATGGTGCTCTCGATGGCGCCCGAATCCACCCCGGGCTGGTCGAAGCTGCCCTCGCCCTCGCTCACCGATACCGCGACGCCCGCCAGCAGCCGGTTCCACTGCGCGTCCGCGCCGAGGATCCCGGTGGTGACGTTGCCGTCGATGCGCACGTTCCCGCCGTCCGCCGGCGCCTCGCCGTCGAAGCCGCCCGTCGTCACCCGGCCCCAGGCCGCAAGTCCCGGGCCGCCGCCATCGCTGTCCCTGACGAGGTGGAACGCGCTCCCGAGCAGCAGCTCGCGGCCCGTTATGTCACGCGCTGGCGCGCTGCCCGGCATGGCGGTCTGTACGCGGCCGAGATCGGTTTCCGGCCAGCCGCCTGCCCAAGCCTGCCCCGGACCCGCTCCGGGGCCTGCACCGAACGCGGATCCAGGCTGGCCACCGGACACCGACCCGGACGGCGCGCCCATGACCTGCGCAATCGAGGTCAGCGTCCGGCCGAGCCGCGCCGCGTCGCCGGCCTCCGCCAGGTCCACGCTCTGGCCGCCCACCGTCACCTGCGCACCGCTGAGCGGCGCGGCAAGCCGGTCGGAAACCGCTTCCGTCACGTGGTCCGCCACCGTGCGCCCGAAGCGCGAGAGCCACATCTCCTGGAGCGGATCGGAGTTCTCGATCGTGCCCGTCGCCTCGCCGTCCGCGATCGCGGCACCCTGCGAGTTCATCAGCTTCAGCGTGAACGTCTCCTCGCCTTCGTCGAGCGCGTCGTCGAGGAGCGGCACCGAGACCGTCTTTTCCAGCTCGCCCACCGCGAAGCTCAGCGTGCCGCGCGTCCGGGTGTAGTCCTCGCCCGCCTTCGCCGTGCCGTCGCGGGTCGCGTAGTCCACCGTGACCGCGCCGGACGTCGCCCGGCTCAGCGTCACCGCGAACTCCAGCGCCGCGTCCGCGCCCTCATTGGCGCGGGCGTCCGCCACCGAGAGCACCGCCGGACCCCGGACCGTCGCGCTCACCGCCTTCGAGAGCTTCCGCCCGTCCTTCGTGCAGATCGCCGCCGGCGCCGAACAGTCCGCCATCGCGGGCAGGCTTATCGCCATGTCCTCGAACGAGGTCGGACGCACCCGGACCGTCACGCGGCGGTTCTGCCCCGGCACCGTCCGCTTCACACCCACCACCCGGCCGTCCGTCACCTGAAGCGCACCGGCCTTGAACGCCGCCAGTTTCAGACCCTCGAACTCCTCGCTGAAGCGGATCTCGAAGGCGAACAGCTTTCGCCCGTCATGCTCCGCCGGCAAGCCGTGGAACGACGCCGTCAAAGGCCGGGGCGCCACCGCGGCGGTGGCCGCGCTCACCAGCGTCTCCGCGTTACCGTCGTCGTCGGTGAACGACACCCGCACCTTCACCGTGCGCCCCTGTTCCGCCTCGGTGAGCGTGTAGCTCGCGCCGGTCGCCCCGGCGATGTCGGCGTCTGTGGCGCCGGCGCTCGACACCCACTGCCAGGCGAATGTCGCCCCCGTCAGCCCGTCGGCATCGGCGATGCCGGCGGTCGACGCCGTCAGCGTCGCGCCCACCTGCGCCGTGCCGGCGATCGTCGGCGCCCCCGTGGCCGGGACGTTCGCCGCCGGGGTGTGGGGACCCGGCACCGCAGCCGAAACCGCGGCCGAGAGCTTGCGGCCGTCGCTCGCGCAGATCGCGTCCGCCGCCGTGCAGTCCGACGGCGCCGCCAGCGCCACCGTCAGGGCCCCGGACTGCGACGGACGCACCCGCACCGTCACGCTCCGGTTCTGCCCCCGCACCGTGCGCTTCGCGTCGATCAGCCGCCCGCCGGTCACCGCCAGCGCCCGCTTCAGCGCCGGCAGCGTGAGCCCCCGGAACTCCTCGGAGAAGCGGATCTCGAACGCGAACAGCTTCCGGCCGTCATGCGCCTCCGGCAGGCCCTCGAACGACGCCGTCAGCTCCGCCGGCCCGTCCTCGATCGTCCCTGTCGCCGACGCGTTCGACGGCGTGGCGTCCGACGCTTTCGCCAGCCTGGCGCCCGATGTGTTCGCGAGCGTGGCGCCCGAAGGGTTCGACAGCGTCAGCGCAAAGGTCTCGTCGTCCTCGACTGTTGAGTCCCCCGCCGTCTCCACCCGCACCGTCCGCGTGGTGGCGCCCGCGGCGAAGGTCAGCGTCCCCGACGCGGCCGTGAAGTCCGTCCCGCTCTTGGCCGTGCCGTCCGATGTGGCGTAGTCGACCGTCGCCTGTTCGTCGCTCGCCGCCGACAGCGACACCGTGAACTCCACCGCCTCGCCCTCGACAGCCCGCGCATCGGACACGCTCAGCGCCATCATCGCGGCCCCGATCTCGATGTTGAAGGTCTCGCTGGCCCGGTCCGTCTGGTCGACGGTCGCCGGAGAGAGGTATCCGCTCGCGTTGCCGTCGGCGTCATCGGCAGTGTAGGTGACGGTGAAGCTCCCGGCCGCGGTCGGCGCACCCGAAATCGTCACCGTCGCAGGGTCGAAGCTCAGCCCCTGCGGCAGACCGGACACGGCGTAGTAGTAGGGGAACTTCAGAGCGCCGGAACCGACGTCGCCGCCGGTCGCCTCGGGCAGCACGAGGGAGAACGGCTGGCCCACGGCGCTGTTCTGGTCCGCCACCGTCGCCGGGAATCGCGGCGTCGCGGTGTTGGCAATGGCGTTCACACGGAAGCCCGCGCGGGTCGTGGCCGAGGCGCCGTGCGGGTCGGTGGCCGTCACATTCGCCAGCACGTTCGTCCGCCTCAACGCCGCGACGCCCCTGAAGTACAGGCGTCCGCCACCCCCTAATCTCAGGCGCAGGTAGTCACTGGAGGTCGGTTGGGAGGTCCACTCGGCCTCCGGCTGGGTGACCCACATGGCATCCACGCGCACGTTGGCCGGCACTGGCTCCGGCTCGACGAAGAGCTTCAGCGCATCGGCATCCACGTCGTCGAACACCGGCGCGAAGTTCCAGTTTTCGCATACTTTCGGCCACTCCGAGGTCTCTCCCCGCCGCCCCGTCAGCGTTTCAGTGGAAACAGTGGCGCCCGGCGACACGTCGTCCCATCCCCAAATAACTTCCTGATTACCCTCGAATCTAAGTGGCATTTAGTATAGAATGTCGCCATGTAATACACTGATAGCAATGGAGAATTCCATGGCCCGCGACCCGGTGCAGTTCCAGAAAGGAATCAGCCTCAACGAG
>Ga0209543_1000573_pt1 | contig 45099 bp, 43 predicted proteins | sample MesohylFT_FD_187296 | JGI IMG/M metagenome (GOLD analysis project Ga0209543, IMG submission 187296) | Host-associated microbial community of the marine sponge Aplysina aerophoba from Gulf of Piran - sponge mesohyl, lysed by freeze-thaw... | ecosystem: Host-associated > Porifera > Sponge >...
ACTGAAATCCTGGCCGAGATTGAGCAGGGTCCGTTGCTTGGACATCCCGTTCACCCGATGGGATTCAACCAGGGAAAAGGTGTCGGCTTGGGCCCCGGATTTAAGGGTACGGGATTTGGACCGGATATACATGAAACAGGGGGTGATTTTGAGGGATTTTACAGGGAATGGGCGCGTAGGTTCCCGAAAAATCCACTATATCGGGGTTTTTTGGGAAAAATCCAAAAAAAAGGCGGATTTGGGTAAAAAAAGGCCGATTTTGGGCCTGAAATGGCCAAATTGAGGCCAAAAACCCCTAAATTAGCGCAAAAGATCAGTCAGTGCGCGACTGAATTTGCAAACTTGCGCTGTAATGGGTGTTGTGCCTGCATTGCTGGACAACCTTCCTCACAATGAAGATGGGGTAGGTGGCATGCATGTCTATGTTCCGTGGTGGTTGGAGGACGAAAAACTTGACTTTGTCCGGGGTTATCACATCGAGCCTTGGGGAGGCAGGCAGATGCCATCATATGGATTTTTGAGAGGGATACAGCGATTGAATCGCAAAAACGCAGACGGAACCATACGTCCACGGGGTGGAGGAGGGTATGGTGTCCAGCTCAAAGAAGATTACAGGCGTCTATACGGTGCAGTAGTAGGATTTAGTGGTCGAGGGGAAATGATTGCGCGGCGTGACAATCGCTGTACGATTGATCCATATCAAGTTGATCAATATGGTATACCTGTTCTGCGATTTGATGTGACATGGAGTGATCAGGAATATGCGCAGGTAAAGCATATGCAGGAGACAATGCGCAGTATCATATACGCTATGGGCGGTGAACCGACTAGCTCCATGCCTTCGCGGGATGAAGGCTATGGGATTCATCCACCTGGTCAGATCATTCACGAAGGGGGCACGACGCGCATGGGTCATGATCCCCGTACGAGCGTGCTCAATAAGTGGTGTCAGGCACACGATGCTAAGAACGTTTTTGTCGCGGATGGTGGACCGCTTGTTTCGCAAGCCCACAAGAACATTACCTGGACCATACTGGCCTTAGCCTGGCGCGCCAGCGAGTACATTATCGAAGAACGCAAGCGAGGAAATATTTAATGGATCGACGTCAATCCATAAAGCTGATGGCATCCGCATCCCTTTTATCGGGGATACCAGTTGTCGGAGCTCCAGTTGAGGATATAGATCTTCAAGAAACAGAAGCAGATACGGAGGCTACATTCTTCAATGAGCACGAAATAGCTACGATCACTGCACTGGCGGATATGATTATTCCTGCGGATGATCGTAGCGGAAGTGCTTCGGAAGCCGGGGTAGTTGACTTCATTGATTTTAATGTGGGCGATCAGGAAGAACTCCAGGTGCCAATTCGGGGTGGTTTGGCATGGCTGGACGCTTACGGTCGCAAGCAACACGGGGCCCCATTTGTGGAATTGGATCGGGGGCAGCGTGAACAGGTTCTTGACGCGATTGCCTGGCCGTCCAAGGCGGCCCCGGAATTAAGTGTGGGCGTAGCCTTTTTCAGCAGATTCAGGGACTTGGTAGCGGCTGGTTTCTGGTCGAGTAAGATGGGGGTAGACGATCTGCAGTACTCTGGAAATGTTTATGTCCAGGAGTGGACAGGTTGTCCACGGGAGGTACTGGAGCACTTGGGTATTGCTTAGTAGGTGGAAGTTACGGGAGTGTAGCAGTTTAACAATGAGCTTAGCACAAAGACGCGTTCTGTCTGGGTGACTATATGCAACGCGCAACAATCAGTGCAGAATGCTTATTGGAGCGCATAGACTGAAGATATCATAGCATGGCAGATTAGGAATAGTTCCTGTATCAGACGAGACCCTTTGAAAGATAGAGCCCTCATTACCCCTCATGGGGATTAGGAATATCTGTTCTTCGCTTGGATGATCCAGTTTGAGCTTCTCATTACCCCTCATGGGGATTAGGAATCAAGACGAATCTACACGCCGTGATCCAACTATTTGACTCATTACCCCTCATAGGGGATTAGGAATATACTCGGAGACGAACTTAAATAGAGTGTTTTATGGTCTCATTACCCCTATGGGGATTAGGAATTGATGACGCAACGCTACGCTCGTTAACTGTAACCGTCCTCATTACCCCTCATGGGGATTAGGAATGGCTAAACCTGCATTGGGAAGCACTGGGGGCGACTGAGCTCATTACCCCTCATGGGGATTAGGAATATGATCCCGTTAAGCCACCCAACAAAAAGCAAGAACACTCATTACCCCTCATGGGGATTAGGAATCAAGAAGATAAATCCCAGTAAGAACAGGACTACAGTCTCATTACCCCTCATGGGGATTAGGAATATTTTGTCTGACGGACAGGATTACCCTACCTTCTTCCTCATTACCCCTCATGGGGATTAGGAATTGCGCACCTGCAGCGGTTCCTTCTGTCCCACCACGGACTCATTACCCCTCATGGGGATTAGGAATTTTTGTGCGGGCGCTCTCAGAAATTGGCGATTGCTGGCTCATTACCCCTCATGGGGATTAGGAATTTCACGTTCGGCGATATTCCAGAAGGCGTAGCGCTGCACCTCATTACCCCTCATGGGGATTAGGAATTCGTGACCTGCCCCCCCCCTCATCTCGGTAATGGTGCCCTCATTACCCCTCATGGGGATTAGGAATGAGGCCCTCCACTATGTCTTCCAGCGCCGTGGCGATCCCTCATTACCCCTCATGGGGATTAGGAATTAGTAAGGTTACCGCCGCAGGATAACAGCATTTAGCTCATTACCCCTCATGGGGATTAGGAATCCGGTTCGGCCAGGTCTCCGAGAGCGGGCGACGCTTCTCATTACCCCTCATGGGGATTAGGAATGCGCCGGCCTTCGCGTATCTCGGCGAGGGTCGCGGCCTCATTACCCCTCATGGGGATTAGGAATTGCCGGATTACGCGTGTCAACAATGAGTGGCTTTGCGTTCTCATTACCCCTCATGGGGATTAGGAATCAGATCATCTGGATTCTCTCCCGCATCAATAACAAGCTCATTACCCCTCATGGGGATTAGGAATCACGTGCAGAGGAAGGACACCAGACCATCTCTGAACCTCATTACCCCTCATGGGGATTAGGAATGATCACAGTCGTTTGCGCACAATGTTAGATTAATATCTCATTACCCCTCATGGGGATTAGGAATCTTCGGCGTCGTGGTCGTTAACCCGTTGAACAAGCCCTCATTACCCCTCATGGGGATTAGGAATGGAAGATTGCAGGTTCGCCATCGTTCGCCGTTACGCTCCTCATTACCCCTCATGGGGATTAGGAATACGTCGCCGCCGCTGTTCTTTCCGACCACTTTCAGTCTCATTACCCCTCATGGGGATTAGGAATCCGTACTTCGCCCAGCGCAACAGTGCCCGGTGTTTAGCTCATTACCCCTCATGGGGATTAGGAATCCTCAAATGATATACGGGTAAGGCCAACCCACCGGAACCTCATTACCCCTCATGGGGATTAGGAATTCCAAAGTAGCGTATTAAGGACGTACGCCATAGGCTTCTCATTACCCCTCATGGGGATTAGGAATGCGTCGACGGTTTCCAAGCGCGATATAGACTCCAACTCTCATTACCCCTCATGGGGATTAGGAATGCAACATAGCTGATAGTACCGTTGACCATGCAGGGCTCATTACCCCTCATGGGGATTAGGAATTGGGAGAATGATAGGCCTGCCTGTCCATGAAAGGCGACTCATTACCCCTCATGGGGATTAGGAATATCTGCCATTATGCTAGGGTAACACCCACATTAGGACTCATTACCCCTCATGGGGATTAGGAATATAGCCCGGCCTGCGCCATGGGAACAGGACGTTAACCTCATTACCCCTCATGGGGATTAGGAATCTTATCTCAATTCGCCCCCGTGTACCGGTCGGATACTCTCATTACCCCTCATGGGGATTAGGAATTGAGTTACCATTGATCATTGTGTTTCCGGCAGCCGATCTCATTACCCCTCATGGGGATTAGGAATGAACTGATTTCATTGCTTTAAGAGACCACAACCAAACCTCATTACCCCTCATGGGGATTAGGAATTTCCGTAATTGCGCTCAATCCAAGCATCCATCTTGCCTCATTACCCCTCATGGGGATTAGGAATTGTCTCTGGCCGAACGCTTGGTGCGATTATCGAGAACTCATTACCCCTCATGGGGATTAGGAATTAGTCCAGCGCAATCCGCTGCGGAAACACCGCAGAAGCTCATTACCCCTCATGGGGATTAGGAATGGGGAAGCCACCGGAGGCGTGCTTGACATGGTGCAGCTCATTACCCCTCATGGGGATTAGGAATCTGTTAGTGCGTTGGCCCATGCGATTGCGACCGCGGCTCATTACCCCTCATGGGGATTAGGAATGAACGGCCCGTCAACCCAACCCAACAAACAAAATCAGCTCATTACCCCTCATGGGGATTAGGAATGGCCGAAGGTTCGCCCACTTTTGCTCGCGTTCCTCGCTCATTACCCCTCATGGGGATTAGGAATATGCGCGACCTTGAACAGATGGTGCTCGGTCGCCCAAGCTCATTACCCCTCATGGGGATTAGGAATGCATTTGCGCCGGGAATCATTCCGCTCGAGGTCTCGCAAGACTCATTACCCCTCATGGGGATTAGGAATATGCATAAGGCGTGTGACTCACGCTCTGCACAATCACCTCATTACCCCTCATGGGGATTAGGAATTGAATTGCCTATCCTCAAATGCCCCGCAGCGGATCACTCATTACCCCTCATGGGGATTAGGAATTCTTACTTCGGACATTCAGGAGGTAATTCCTGACTTTCTCATTACCCCTCATGGGGATTAGGAATCCCGCAGCGGCCATGTTACAGAGCGTAAAAGCCAACTCATTACCCCTCATGGGGATTAGGAATCCCCCCCTTCATCTCCGTCACGGTGCCAGTCGCCAAATCTCATTACCCCTCATGGGGATTAGGAATAAGAGTGCAGGTGGGGCTTAGCCTCGCTGGACGGGCTCATTACCCCTCATGGGGATTAGGAATTGTACCATCCCCCCCGCCATCACCGCCAGTACGAAACTCATTACCCCTCATGGGGATTAGGAATCAACGAACCGGGCCCTATCCAAGTCGGGATTCATCAAGCAGCTCATTACCCCTCATGGGGATTAGGAATGGGCGCGAAGGGCGCCGTGAAATCTATTCTGAAATAACTCATTACCCCTCATGGGGATTAGGAATCCGTTTCCGCCGCGAGGGAGGAGTAACGGCGATAATCTCATTACCCCTCATGGGGATTAGGAATGGGCGCGAAGGGCGCCGTGAAATCTATTCCGAAATAACTCATTACCCCTCATGGGGATTAGGAATTTGCACCAGTCAGCAACCTCCATTGACCGTCGTTCACCTCATTACCCCTCATGGGGATTAGGAATCATTTCTTCTTTCTCCTTGAAAAAGGTTGACTAATGCTCATTACCCCTCATGGGGATTAGGAATTATCCCACTTAGGCAGCGATTCAAGCCACTCCTTGAAAGCTCATTACCCCTCATGGGGATTAGGAATACACAGAACCCGAACGCTCCCGTCGATCCTGCTACTCTCATTACCCCTCATGGGGATTAGGAATCCACGTAGCGCGCCCCGCTTTGGCCGTGACTACTTTCACTCATTACCCCTCATGGGGATTAGGAATCTGGCTGCAAGAACGCTGCTACCATCAGTGAGAAACCTCATTACCCCTCATGGGGATTAGGAATTCCGCTCAATTCCCCAGCAAATTCAGTATGAAATTCTCATTACCCCTCATGGGGATTAGGAATTTTGATAACGGTGCCTTTGCCCTGTGCACGCCCGCACTCATTACCCCTCATGGGGATTAGGAATGGTCAAGGTCCATGCCGAAGCCGGCGACGATGGGCACCTCATTACCCCTCATGGGGATTAGGAATCTGAACGGGTTCCTGTCGGCCCCGGAGGTACGCAAAGCCTCATTACCCCTCATGGGGATTAGGAATTTTCAGGGCCTTTTACCTTGCGCCCAATCATGCGGTTCTCATTACCCCTCATGGGGATTAGGAATTTTCAGCCGTTGACCCCAGTACGAGAAAATGAAATCTCATTACCCCTCATGGGGATTAGGAATCCCCTCAATGTTACCAGACGAGGTATCTGAGAGGGATAAGCGCAGGAATTTAACGAAAAAGCAGGTGATTATGTGCACGAAGGTAACCACTTAAGCTATTAGATATTTACAAACTTCATAATGGACAGTGTATCCTGCGCCCAAGACAGGGGGGTAAGGGAGTTTTTTCTCCAAGCGCAGTACTTAAGGTGATTATATCACAGTCCAATTTTGGCCATGCCATTCATCTTCTTTCTGACGCATTTGCCCGCCCTTAGCTTCCTTACTTAAGCGACACACTTTGATGTTGTGCCTGTTGCGGCAGACTAGTTTCAGGATGTGGTCGTTGGGAGCAATTTTTTTCGAAATTTCAGCTACCATTTTAAGCAGTTCGGATTCAGGCAAATCGCCCATAAATACCGAAGCCTGTTCGTGGGTCAGAAATTTTTTGAGAAGCTTCCTGTAGATATGTGTTCTTTTAGCAGGAACGTCATAGCTGATGATTACAAACATGGTAGATCAACCTCGCCAGACAAATGGTTTAAACTGACCGACACCTAAAGCTTCCCGCTCCAGGGAGATACACTGACTGAAGATGGCTCGCCTCAGTGTGGTGTTGTTATACGGCTCCTCAATGCGTGACCAAAACCTTTCTGTGGCTTTCATTCGCCCCTTCTGGTTAAGCAAGCATATGCCCGGCTTGTGATCAAACCAAGTGTCGTTAAGTTGTCGACGTCTGAAGAGCGAAAGTAGAAGAGCATCGGACAGGACAGGTCTAAAAGTCTCCGCCATATCAATCGAGAGTGAAAGGCGCCCAGTGCCCGGTGAGTGAAGAAAAGCAACACTCCGGTCGAGGTGAGTTTTTGCCAATTCACTTGCACATGCGGAGTAAAGCATCATATTAAAGAAAGACATCAGACAGTTTACGGGATCAGGTGGGGGTCTCCTGACTCTGCGTTCGAGGCGTGCATCTGGTGAAATTTGCGCAAAAGCATCATGTAAGAAAGCACGTGCGTGGCCCTCTACCCCCATCAGAGTCGGGATGGTTGGTGATTTTCCCGTCATTTCTAGTGCACCGTTTAGTCCAACAAGCGATGAGTCAAGTCCATCGGTACCATTCCGGCGATAGCGCTGTAGCAACCCTCGCATAGATCTGATCTGGGCCGATACAATGGATCGGGCAATAGCCAATCGTCTATCTTCGTCCAGAAATAGTTTCGCCTGTCCAATTCGTACTCGACCAGATGGTCTTTCTTCTTCCGGCTCAAAAGCGCCGAGAAATCGCCCTCCAGCATCAAGGACAGTGAAGCGAATTCCATTACGCCCCATGTCTTTGAGTAATGGGATTGTGATTGAACCACCCCCCATACAAACGACATGCTTTATCCCACGCAGTGGAATCACTTTTCGCCCGGCATCAGATGAAACTACCAGAGCATTCTCACTGCGGTTGAGTCGAGCATCTCGAGGAATAATAACCACATCCATATTATTCCTCGTCGTCCCAACATATAGGCTGACAGCTACAACTGTTGCAAAGAGGGATACGGAAAGCCGGAGGTATAGGCCCGGATAATAGCTCTTGAGCCTGTTCGGCATAACCTATCAACTCATCAAGTATCTCCTCAGAAATCTCCCAACGTATCTTCTGGTTAGTTCCGTAGACATGTACTTCCGCAGTCCAAATCTCCCCACTAGCTGCGGTCATATATGCAGCATAAAACAAGGCTTGTCTGGAAACTGCCCTCTGGGCACCGGCACCACCCTTGCGTTCTATGACTATCCGTTGATCAAAATCGATCGCATCAGGTGAAATGCCTAATCCAAAAGGTACTTTGTCGGGACGCTTATCAATGTGGTGTAAAGCATGTCCTCTTTGGACCCTTGGATGTCGAATAGCGTGCGTAGCCCCAATAAGGTGAAGCCATGCTCGCCTGCGACACAAAGCCATATGTTGAAAATAGAGACCGTGAAGTCCTAATTCCTCCGCTTGATCACGCAAAAAACGTGCTTTGCTCAGAATCTTCATAATCTTCTTCTAATGGTGGTCTACCGAGCATTTCTATCAGTTCGGTTGCAGCTTGCATAACGTTCTCTCGGGGCGAGGCTTCATGCTTCCTAGATTTGGGGATCAAATGTGCAAAATTCTTTTTCCATTCCTCGACTAAGCGGCGGCTAATAATTTCACCATGCCAGTCGTGCTCGCGAATCGAAACCGAAAAACCTGGACCGCCAATCGGCGATCGAACATAGAGCTGCAGACGTTGCTCCTTCGTATTGCCCGAGTAGTTTTGTATTTCTTGATCAAGAGTTTTCGATTGTAACCGAACAACCATTTCACCATCCTTCTCGTGCTGGATATAGCGCCTTAGGATGCTCGTAGCTCGCCGAAGGAATCCCTCAGGAACAGTGCGTTGGGTTCCGTCTGGATCGATTACTGTGATGGTTGAGCCAATATCTCTGTAAGTAAGCGCGCTATTGAGAAGGGCAGACAGCCATTCCTTGTGCGGTTGCATTTTCCGGGGGATATTGTCATCAACCATATCCACAGATTTGATTCGGTCAATCATGAACGAGATCTTACGGAACGTATTGCCTTGAAGTTGACCAAGGCGTTTTCTTGCTTCCTTCTGCACACTCATTTTTTCTAAGAGCACGGCCTTGATAAAGAGACCAGCCCAAAATGCCCCACGCCAAGAGGCCTTACGATAAAACTCAAGAGATGCACTGTTGGATTTTAAGTTACTGGCTGGTTCCAATTTTCGACGCACATCAGACAATATCTTCGCAGTGAAGGTTTGTATATCCAGTTCTTTGTTACGCTCAATTACAGACACAACATGCTTAATCCATCGATTTCTGTTACGTCGATCCTTTGGACATGAGACTACAACCATTCCGTTTTCTTTTCCGCGGGAAACGCGACCGATGCGTTGTACAAAACTTAATGTGCTATGACCTGGCTCCATCAACAAAAGAGTACTCCTAAACGATACTCCTATTTCAACTGAGGATGTACATATCAGCACGCTGTAGTTTCGTGGATCTGCATATTTACGCCCCCTGGGTGAATCGCCAAGCTTGCGGGCGGAGTCATCTATCGAGTTTATGGTCAATATTTTTTCGTCCGAAATGCCAAATCTCGTCAGTAGACTTCGCAAGGTTGGTTCTTGCTGCTTCAATCGTTGTAGTGAGTCGTATATGAAAAGTACTGTATATCCTTCCGAAATTGATTTCTCCACGGCAGGGACAATAGATTCCTCCTTTAGGGATTCCAAGAGAGTACAATCGCGTATCTGAATGGTTACATCGCCGTGTATTGGTCGACTTCCATCGGGGTGACCTGCCACAATATTTTCAGTGATAGACTCAATATCATTTTCTGAAATGCCGACCCTTTTCAAAATGTTGATTACATTGATGGGTGTGGCAGATAAAAGGGATACTTTGCCCTGACGCTCACTTACGGCCAACAGTCCCAGTAGGCAGGCTAAACCGAATGATCTGTCACTAATGGTGTGGAACTCATCAAAAACTATGTGGTCGAACGAGCGCGGATACGTGAATGGGTTTACCGAAGTCCCACCCTTCACCCATCCACCCGAAATCATGCTGACCACCACTTCTGGAATGGCAAACAGAAGGCTCACTTGTGGTGACACAAGCTGTTCGAGCCGTGTCGGGTAGCGTTGTCTACCCTCCTCAAAGCTTTGATTCGCATCCCAATTGACGATACTTTTTGATATCCATTTTTCAATTCGATCCTCTCTCCAACCTCGTTGCCGAAGTTCATGTCGAGCTTGCTCACTGGCGCTGTCACTCAGGTTTTGCAAAAGTCTTTTGGTAGGCACGATGAACAGGATTCGATTTCCTTCCCTGACAGCTGCCCGTACAAATACGTAGGATTTCCCAGATCCCGTTGGTGCCGAAACAAGTCGCACGAATTTCTCAGAGTGCAGTAGCTGTTCCTGCATTGGAGACAGGCCACTCTCCAGCATCGGTACTGAATGAGCCAAAATATTCATTCGGGAAATAACGTCATACCCATCGAGCTGTAACCGCTAGGGCTTTTTCGCAGGTGATCGGGCGGCTGGGTTGGATATTATGCAGACGATATGGACCCGCTTCAAGGTCAATGTTCGGGTCAAACAGCCACGCAGTGTGCAGATTAAGTTGCACGACTTCTGATCGCCGGGTTCGTTCGAGTAAGCCAACCCCGTTTCGCCCAAGTCCAAGCCGGACTACGAGATGGTCTACCTGTCCGCCGTACGTTTCAGCGGCGATGCATAGTGGATCTGCGTGCAGAAACGAACCGAAAAACTCTGCTCCTGCATGAACCTCTTGGATGTGGTAATAATCTTTGATATTGCCACTTGTTCGCGCGTCGTGAACTCTCTTAGGTAGGCCGCACTCTGCATCTAAGTTGAGTCGGCGTGCAATCGGTCGGTTGAGTCGATTATTACGGTTACCAATAAACAGAGATGTTTTGAATGGCAATACTGAAAGATGTCCGCGGTAGTCCGGTGAAGAGGGTAAGCAGGGGGATCGATAGCTCATCCCTAGCGCAATGGCTGTTGCGAAAGCCATTGCAGTGTCTGTCACAATATCGTTCAGGGTTGACGTTCCTGACGGCACGGCCAATCCGTGCCATGCCCAAGGTGTTAGGGCAGTGAGTTTATATGGATACACTGGGCTCTCCACGGCTCAGACTTTTTTAGGTTCAAAGTATTGCTCAAACATGTCTGCGACCGCAGCCGATCTTTCCACATATCTCGACTTCAAAGTAGGCGAATCTTGTTCAAATGCTCGGATGAGAGATTGCTGGAAATCATTGACTTCTTCCGTATTGGCGCACACACGGTAGTGCCTCGACATTTCCTCGCAAACTTCATGTGTGATCTGGTTCACAGAGCCCGTGTTGGACAACTTTTGCAATAATGAATACGGAGAGGATAGTGGTATCTCCAATCGACTACCAAAAAGGCCGACAACATGCGTTTTTATGTTAACACCCGTGACTGATGTCTGTCCTCCATAAGAGCCCGCAAGTCCAATACTAAGAAGCAAGTGTTCTAGGCCAATAGCAGGAAGCTGACAACCATTACTCGTGAGTATCTGAATCAGTAGTGTGCCCGGCAATATGAAATGTCTAGTGAAGAGATTATCTGTGTTCTTCTGTTTCTCAGCATCCCATAAGGTACCTGTTTCATCGCCACGATGATGGAAAGATTCTCCGATGCATTCACTGTATGGAAGCGTGCTCAATGCGTCGGAGTACTGCACAGCTGCTTTTACAGGTAACACCTTGGTGCCCTTCATCGCACTGTCACCAAACACTAGGGTGTTCAGATCGAATGCGTCTCGAATCGGCATACTTTTCCCGACAGCTGTACGGTTTTGTGGCATGCGCCCTCCGACATTCCAGGCTCGCAGTACTAAGAGGCCTCGTCCGCGCTCACCAAATTTAAACTTATTTGGTGTGGCACGAATTCGTCGAATCTGATTCAGATCTTTGATGTCTGTAACCTCCTGTTCAGCATTTCTAAATACGGTCGGGGCGGTGATTTCACGAATCAGTACAATGGCGATATGTCCTGCGTTGCGTCGTGACGGCATCAAGTAAAAATTTTTGCCGTTTGATGCCAGCACTTCCTCGACCAAGTTATGGTCATTGAGGTATGGACGGAATTTGTCAATCATAGGATTTTGCGTTTGATGGTGGGTTATTGTCTAAGGGTTAGCTGGCAGTTTGCCGTCGACTTCGGAAATTCCGCGTTCCCGATATGCTTCAAGAAAGGCAAACCGGTAGATGGCAGCAGCTTTACGTTGATCTTTAGAAGTTGGTTCTTTAGAACCAAAAACACCAGTCCAAACCTCTGTTGCAAAATGAGTTGCGAAGTCTATGCAAGCCTCCTGCAATTTTTGTCCATCACGATATTTACTGGCCGCGGCATCAGAGCTTCCCCGGTTGAGGTTATCCTCCAATGTAGCCGCTAGCCCTAGAATGAGAGCCGTCTGATCATCAGTAATGGATCCTTCTGCGTGAGAGAAAAAAGCAAGGGCTGTTCTCCAACATAGTAATTGTTTACTGGTAGCAGCCCCGCTTCCTATTCGCTTTTGAATGCGTGTTGCCAGCCAGGCAAGTCGAATCAAAGGGTCTGGGTTATTTTTCAGTTGCATGCCGTTGTTATTTGTGTTTTTGATGATTGTGAGAGCTCTTTGCCGTGCTTCTTTTCTAAGCTCCAGCAGGTTGTACTGCGCTTTAGAATTGGTAGCGTTTACGCGGTCGAGTGCATATGACCATACCACGCAAAGTGCACCCAAGCTGATGCTATTAGTAGGATCTGCTATTTGCTTAGCCCACTCGGTACCCAATCCAGGGCTCTTAACCACACGATCAAAGAACTCTAGATCAGAGATTGCTTGGCGAATTTGTTCAATACGCAATGAGTTTCCTCCCAGTACCCGTTCTAACCAGGACGGAAGTGTATCCATGAAGAATGTTGCGGGATGCTGACGTGGCGCCCCACGAAACAGATGAATAGGTCGGCCGAGTCGCTGAATCGCCTTTAAAACTCGGCAGACTTCAGTCACCAAAGCTTCATCGCGTCGAGGCAGACTTTCCAGACGTGCAATGCGTATGCGTTGTGTTTGAACGTCAAGTCCTCTGTAAACTTTGCCCTTAGCTATTTGCAAGCGCCCCAGATCATTCAGGCCCATTGAGAGATAGCCCTGTTGCCGCTCGTAGACCAAACCGCCAAAGAGTCCCATCGTTGCGGGGGACGAAATAAGAGGTGGCAAATCATTTCCCCCCTTGTATTCCGCTTGGGCTCTACGGCGCAGTTTCAATTCAGCCTGGCAAACAAGACATAGGTGGGTATCTCTACTAGGCGAAGCTAAGTGATCGTTTCGTCCGTCTCGTCCAGAAAACGCTGATGTCTTAACTCCGTGCACATTCAAGGAAGTACTAACTTTGCGAGTAGAGTTTGTGGGCACATTGCAGAGAAAGCAGTGTTTGGATGCTTTGTCCATGTCATATTGACGGAGCAGCTTGCCGGCTAAAATTCTTCCGAAGTGTTGTTCGAGCGCACTGGTGATGTCGCTCGAATTATCAGTTACCTGAGCCTGAATCCCCTCACGAGATGAATTTCCCTCCAACCAGAGCCCAACTAAGCCCTGCTGCCCCAGAATTTCATCAAACAATTTTTGTGCACCAGCTTCATCCTCGAAAGAATGGCCCCAGATATCAGCTATTACCCAAATAGCTAGGAGAACGCGACGTGCTCTATGATCTTGCGCCAATTCTGAGCATATGTATGCGGGTGGAGTTCTTCCAACAGCTTCCAATCTTTGTAAGAGTTCTTTTTCTCTCGTATCTGCATTCGGAGCATTCCTTTTACCCGATTTAGTGCTATGATTGAGTACGATTACCAAAAAGGCTAGGGCGTGAACTGAGTCCATGCCGAAGCATTCTCTCGAACCTTCGGGGTGATCTAGGAATGGTTTTACCGTAGCACTACCTGCGCCCTCATTGAGAGAACTCCACGAGGTTTTTAAATCGGCAGCATAGGCTAGGTCATCTATCTTACTGACATGGTCTGATGCGAATTGTCTGGGCAGGGCGAACAGGTTTTGAAATTTTTTCCAATCTGCTGTTTCCCCCATTAATTTGTTGCAATGCTCCCAAGTCGCTGTTCCTCCAACAAATTCACAGGCGAGACGATTATTTACCGAGAACTTGAGTCCAAATGGAAGATTCGCTACAAAATCCTGCAAAGCCTTTTTTCGGATTTGTGGTGCCTGTGTGCGGGGTATGACGCACAATAGCTGACCATCGTGGACGATTTCTATCAGGGGTAGTCGTCCGGCTATTTCTTTGCATGCTCCAGATAGAGCCAACTGAAAGTAATCGAGAAGAAATACGTGGAGGTGATCATGTATTTGGATTATATCCCACAGCCTCAGGTTTTTGTCGCGTAATATGGGCCAGTGGTTTAGGTTTTCTAACGACGAGACCAGTTTTTCCGTACCGCAGTCTTGGTCTAAAAACATACCGTCCAATTTGTCTGCCACTTCCACATAGCGGCTCATCACTGCGATCCTACGATCATAATCTACGGCTGCCGGGCTACGTGCAGCTTGAGTTCCTTCCACTTGCTCAATATAATTGAGCATGGCTGCTGGGGAGATTGAGATTCTCCTGCTTGCCAAAAAAGCATCAACCCCATAACGCCTCATCCGCTCGTTGACCAGCGATTCCGATATAGATGTCCCACGAGACAGCTGGAGATCTTTATCAATGTCATGCAAAAAAGCAATGCATATCAGCGCGCAGGCAAGACGCTTGATCTCCTCTGGGGAATCACCTATCTCAGTATTATCGAAAGCTTGGGTAACGTAAAATACTAATGCCCCTCTTGCAACCGACAGGCAGTGATCAAGCAGGCTGACGTTAGTGTACTTTGCCCACTCCTCTGTCTTCTTTGGATCATTTGCCCATCCACCCTTACCACTGATCGTGATTAGTCGGACCGGGCGTTCATCAACTCTGGAGCGTGTCACCTTGTTGGTCGTTCCCACACGATCATTCCCCACTTTCTCTATTACACACTCCTGCAAAAAATCACCGTAAACTTCTACGGCAACAGAGTGTGCGGAATCCCGACGCAGTCCAGTCATTTGATTCAAGAGTGGAGGTGTCCAATACATCCAAAGCCATAACGATTTTTCTCGCCGATACCGAGATTCCAAGCAGATTTCACATCTGCTATTGGACCACGAATGATCATTGGACACATCATGCCAATCACGAACGCGGATCGGCCTCCCCTTACGGCACGCGTATGGACTAGTGTAGAATGCTTTGGGTTGGCTCGTAAGTACAATTGATCTGGTTCAAGAAAGAGTGCCGTCGTGCGCTTGGTTAATCTCGAAAGGCGGTTGTTCACTGCTTCCTGCAATTGCGAACCTACATCTAAAAGGTTACTGTGCCATCGACCTTTTTGACCTTGCACAGAGAGTGCGAGAGGAGAAAGCATGATGATAGGCAGTGCAGCTGTTTCCCCGAATTGGGTCGTAGTCGGGAGTGGTTCGTAGGATTTCTTCCAAGAAGCGAGGTTTAATGTGTCTCCGTTCACAGAGCGCTTATACAGAGACTTGGCTTCTAATTTCTCCAATGTTGGTTCAAGTTCACCCTCAGCTCCAATTACCAGAGTTCTTAACCTAAAGCCTTTCCGAGTTGCTCTTCCAATGGCGCCGAACGACCAATTTGCGGCATTTCTACCCACAACGGAATCACTGGTTACTCCAGCGCTACACCAAGCACTGATGATTGCTCCGTGAAGGCTGTCAAGAAAACGAAATGATACGTATGTTTTTTCTGGGGCCGAAAATATCGCTCGCATTGTGATCAGATGTCGGATGATGCTTGTAACTTCAATATACAATAAAGTTTTTATTAAATTCGTATTATGACATGCAAACATTGCATATCAAAGGTTCAATGGGATATCTCGAAGATAAAATTGGTCTACGATTTGCTGAGACAATGCTATACTGGCGAGGTGAAATGCGGGCACATGATGTTCAGCAATACCTCGGAGTGTCCGAGCGAACGGCCCGTACACTGATCGGACATTGGCGCAGTCGAGATGCAATTTTACCGCGTTTTTTACCCGGGAAAATGCGTAGTCTCGTTCCGCCGGAGGGATTCAGCCCGAGCCCGGAGGTTCAAGATACTTCAATCACGCTTGCGCTACTTTTGAATGCAGAACATTTTCCAGCAAATCCATTTGTGCAATATGCCCCTCCCGCTGGTGGTCATGACTTGTCGCTCACTGCAAAAGTACGTACAAAGGCTTTACGCACACTCATGAGAGGCTGCCTCGAACGCAAAGCAGTTTTCCTAGTCTATTTCTCCAAGTCTGGTAAACAAGAACTGGTTTTCTCGCCGTCAGCCTTGGTACGTGCCAGGGGCCGATATCATTTCAGAGGGTACAGATCAAACGCACATGACGTTCTCGCTAAACAACTTGAGGATCGATACGTCGATATAGTTCCCGCGCGTGTACTGGAAGCATGGTGGGATGAAGGGCTACATTTCGTCGATCTGAAGGGAGATCGAGATTGGCATGAAATGGAGGAACATTGTTTTGTCCTGTCAACCGATTTAACCGAAGAGGAGTGGCGATGCTATGAGCACGAGTATGGTATTGCGGAAGAAAACTTACTCAAGGTTTGCGAGCGGCGTGCACTGATGCCATACATAAGACAGGAGTTGTTTGAGCGCCTCTGCTGGCGTCGAGATGGAACAGCAGTCAAAATTTGGGCAACTGATTTGTAAAGTAGATCAGTCAGGCCCATTTTCGATAAGCTCTAAGTTGCACTTAAATACGATGTACACTTCCGCCAGACTCAACTTATTATGGTTCACTTATCCGTCCCGGTCGAGACAAGGCTCCGGCGGCAACTGGCAATCAGGGGTGTTTTGTGGTGAGAGTGGACATGGGCCTGCAGTACGGTAACCAATGTTGCGTAGAATAATCTCCGTTGGTATCCAGTGGGTTGAGACCGTGTAGCCGCCTCCGAAGAAGCCATAGCCGTTCTCCACGTTCGAAAATGTGCCAGGCTCAATCAAAAGATTGGGATCGAATGAGCCGTTGGGGGGAGCCCACTGTTCATCTGCGGCCAAGAATTGAAAGTAGATGCGGCGCAACGCAATGTGATCCCTGGAGAGACAACTGAGTTCGAACTGTTCCTGAACAAGGGCGAAATCGTCACGCAAATTAAGTTCGTAGCGCCAACCATTTTCAGTAGGTTTTTCTTTCCCTGAGTACGAGACCGCAACAGGTAGGCGGACTGCGGGTGGTGTGGCCGATCCAGGTGGCCATGGATTCGCAGGTGGCAGGGTGATTGCATCGTATGTCACGGACACACCCACTAGGTTTGGCGGCTTGCCGTGAATCTGGACAGGAACGATGACGCGATTACGCTCGTCAGTAAGTTCCACCTCAACAGGCGGGGGGATAGTTACTTCGGCATTCGATTCAACTCCATCAGAACGTCGCACACTGAGGCGATAGCGCTCTTCGTATCGGGCACGGAACGCTGCCTCAAACACATGGCCTACACTACTGTCACTGTACGTTATCTCGCGGTCGATCCACGTGTGTACTTCCCCCGTTGTTAGGTTGGTCGAGGTTACTGTTGCATCAATTGGTCCGGCACGATCAACACCCAGGCGATCCTCAATCGAAAATACACGGACACGTTGCGTATCGGCATGAGCATCTAGGTAACCCCAGATTGTGAAAGGCCGATCCTCACCAATGACCGGGTCAATGGACTGATCGCAGCTGGTTAAGAACGACACAGCGAGCAGTAGCAGAGCGGCAGTACGAAGAAAATGAGTCCGAAGCATTAAAATTCAAACTTTATGCCCGCAGTCGGGATGATCGGCAATTGGTTGTTACGCTCAGCCGTGAAGACGTCCAGCGAGAAAAGATTACTTTTGTTGTAGACGTTGATTACGCCGGCCTGTATAGTGATGAACGAATCGTCACGGTATTGAAAAACGCGATCAACTGACAGGTCCAGGCGATGATAATTCGGCAATACTCCCTCATACGGACGGTCATAAATTACACGGGCCACACCTGGCTCGGTAGATACGTCTGTAGGGCCATCCAAGAGCACAAAGCCGTCAAAGCCTCGAACCTGACTGTAGGGCAAGCCACTTCCGAAATTCCACCGTGCGCTTATATCGAATTTCCTCCACGTAAAGCTTGCGAGCACGTTTACCTGATGTCTGCGATCGTGTGGTGGTCGATATCTGATCTCGTTCGAACCGAACCAGATGGGCAACGACTCCTGCATAGCATTGTATTCAACCGACGAAAGGCCGTAGTTGACAAAGCCATAGAAATTAGTTCCTCGGACCTCCATCCTTAGATCCAGTCCCATCGCGCGCCCAGATGCCTCCTGCAGGCGTGTTGTGAACCGGGGAAATGCAGTCCATTCTGACACAAATAAGTTGGAGAAATGCTTATAGAACAGCTCGGCGGACACATTCATTCCCGAACGCGGGGACGTGCTGTATCCGAACAGAGCATGAATCGAGTTGGGAAGGCTCCCGGTCGGTGAACCGGTCCATGCTGTAAAAACATTGGTTGCATCCCTGCGGTCGTTCAGGCCTACCATTTCCTGACGGTAAAGTCCTCCTGCCAAACTGAACTGATGCTTTCCTAGCTCATAGAGCACACGTACACGCGGTTCAAAATGAAATCCTTGGTCACCAAGGAATTCCGCAATCAGTCCAAAACGTCCTCTAAGGCTGGGGGTAAAGGTTATTTCCGGTTCGAGGTATGCGCCTGTCGAGAGGATCCTATCACTGGTAAAATCTAGATTCTGAAATAGTCCATCCAAGCTGGCATCCAGCCTCGGTGCGCGCAAATAAAATCCCCAGTCCACGTTTGTGCGGCGACCATAATTGGTCAGGTTCACAGCTAAGTTGAATCCCTCAATGGCACTGGAACGCAACGGCTCATCACGAGGCCCCCGCTCCATATTTAACATTGATACTGAAAAGAGCACCTCCCCAAGCATTGGCAGGCTTGGTGGGGCTACCAGCCAACGTGCTCCATAAGCCGTGTTATTCCAGCGGATTTCATCGCTTTCCTCATTGACGGTATCCAATGTACCACGATCATAGGTATGTATGGCGCTGATTGAGGCTTGGTGACTGTCACTGATGATCCAGTGCACTTTACCAAAGAAATCCCCAAATGTATAGGGAACCGGTTGACTAATGTAACCGGAGGCAACGCGCTCAATCGTTGAGGCCCGCCCCGAAAGCAAATACGACATGCGCCCCCGCTTGACCGGCCCTTCCAGGATCCCCATACTTACGAATGGTGCCAAGGAAAATGTTCTGCGTGATTCCTGAAGGTTACCATTACGTGTATGCACGTCAATGACGGAGGACATACGACCAGAATATTTACTACTGAACGCTCCGGCATGAATGTCGGCATTGCGAAGTATATCGGACGAAAAAGCTGAGTAAAAGCCAAGTATGTGGAAGGGTTGATAGATATACATCCCGTCCAGAAGTGAGAGATTATGGGAGGGTTCTCCACCACGAATAAAGACCTGTCCTCCGCGATCCCCAATGGAAACCACCCCGGGCATGGCAGAGAGATACGAGACCAGGTCTCCCGAAACGTCTGGGGTAGGAACGAGATCTACGTCTGCCGGACGGACGGTCTGTACCCCGGCTGCGACCATAGCCCCTCCTTCACGCTCCCCCTCAACAACAAGGGTTTCCATCTCAACCCCGGGATTGAGAGCAATGGAGAATCTAGCTGTCTGATCTTCAACGAGATCAAGCGTGTCGGTGAACGTCTCATATCCAATGAAGGATGCTTGCAGGAACCAACGTCCTGGCTGCAGACGAACAACGATGAAGAATCCGTCATCGTCAGCTATATCGCCGCGCAAATTCCCCGTAGCATCGCGCAGTGCAACATTGACACCTTGGAGTGCCTGCCCATCTGATGCGTCAGTCACAAACCCCCGGACTGTAGCAGTCTGTGCTTCTGTCTTCGGGATACAGAAGAGACATAATGACAAACACAATAACAACCAACACCACGACACAGGATTCATAGGAGATACGATACTCAGGATGCCCACAAGTTAGGAAATTTGAGGTCACGCGAGCTACATAAAGCCGAGTTCTAGTTTGGCTTCATCGCTCATCATGTCGATAGTGAAGGGAGGATCGAAAGTTAATTCGACATGGGCGTCGGTCACGCCTTCGGTAAGCATCACCACAGATTCCACCTGACTGGGAAGACTGTCTGCGACCGGGCAGTTGGGAGTCGTTAACGTCATTGTAACGAACGCGCGATCGTCTTCGTCAACTCTAACCCTGTATATGAGACCCAGATCGTACACATTGACTGGGATTTCCGGGTCGTAGACCTGTCGAATAGACGCGATTACTTCATCAGCCAGTCCGGCAGTCTTAGCTTTATCAATAACTTCACAGTTCATGTAGTTTCGGCTAGTAATGCTTCTCTTTGAATACGCGCAACCATGTGATTTAATCCATTTTTACGGCGAGCGGTTATAAGACTTGGCAGACCCACATCATTAATAAGCGCAATCAGATCAGTCTCGAGGATGCTTCTAGGCAACTGGCCGTCCATTAGGCGGATCAGAAGAGCGATCATTCCACGCGTAATCAGCGCATCACTATCTGCCTCAAAATAAATACGACCATTGCGTACAGTGCTGTGCAGCCAGACCATTGCCAGGCAGCCATGAATCCGATTAGCCTCAGTCTTGAGCGAAGTCCTCATTGCAGGTAGATCCTCGCCGAGCTCAATCAAATATTCCCGTCGCCCGTCAGCATCATCGAACAGCTCCATATCTTCGAGTATGGCTGTTTTGCGACTTTGGATAGTTTCTTCGTTGGGCGGATTACCGTTCGTACGGGTATGAGCACCGGTAGATGTCGGCCCTGTGTGGGTGCGAGGCCCGGCAACAATCTCTTTGAGCCTGGTGACAAGTAGGTCTATATCCTGCTTTGTATTGTAAGCCCCAAGGGAGGCTCTGACAGTGCCCGGAATCCCTAAGTGCTCCATCAGCGGCATTGTACAGTGATGGCCAGTGCGCACAGCGATGCCGGTTTGATCCAAAGCATACCCTACATCGTAGGGATGCTTGCCCTCCAAAAGAAAACTAAGCACACCGATCTTTTCAGGGCTCGTACCAACAATCCTCAGACCGGGTACGGTGTTGACTTGCGAGTGAGCGTATTGCAGGAGTGTTTTTTCTTTTCTTCGAAGATATTCAATGCCGATGTCGTCTATGTAGTCAATTGCTGCCGCCATGCCAATGACGCCGGCAATGTTAGGGGTACCTGCTTCAAATTTATGAGGAACATCTGCCCACGTCGAAGACGTGCGATGTACTTCTTCAATCATGTCTCCGCCTCCATGCCAGGGAGGTAGTTCTTCCAGGATTGCTTGTCTGCCATACAGGAAGCCGATCCCCGTTGGACCATAAGCTTTGTGACTGCTCGCACAGTAAAAGTCACAGTTCAATGCCTCCATATTCAACGGCAGGTGAGGCAATCCCTGTGCTCCGTCAAGAAGGACCGCGATGCCTCTTGTGTGGGCCTCTTTGATTATCTGCTCCACAGGATTAAGGGTTCCGAGGCTATTGGAAACATGCCCCAGCGTGATCAGGCGCGTTTGGTCATTCATCTGGTCCACAAACGCATCCAGATCCAGTGTGCCATCCGGCAACACATCCGACACACGCAATCGTGCCCCGCGTTCCTGAGCAAGCAATTGCCACGGCACCAGGTTGGAGTGGTGCTCCATGACCGTGGTCAGGATTTCATCACCACGTCGAATGTGCTTGCGCCCAAAGGTAGATGCAACAAGATTGATCGCTTCGGTGGTTCCACGTGTGAAGACAATAGATTTTTCACTTGATGCTCCAATAAATTTTGCCAAACGTTGCCGGGAAGCCTCATAGCGTTCAGTGGCACGCTGACTCAAATAGTGTACTCCACGGTGCACATTGCTGTGCTCATTGGTGTAGTAGTTCGCCAAACAGTCAATTACGCATTGTGGTTTGAGCGAAGAAGCTGCGCTGTCCAGATAGACCAACGGATGCCCGTACACTTCTTGGCGAAGAGTTGGAAAATCTGCCCGAATACGGGCATCACTTATCGCAGTAAGGTCTAACATTGCGCGGAACGCCCGCGTCAACGCAGCATGCGCTCCACATGGTCGTAGAGTACATCATGCAGGGCTGCAATAGGCGCTTTTTCGATGATTTCACCGGCGAATGAGGTCAGCATGAGGCGGCGAGCTTCCGTTTCCCTAATCCCACGTGACCGAAGGTAAAATAATCCATCCTTATCCAGTTGACCAGTAGTTGCTCCATGGGAGCATTTTACGTCGTCAGCATAAATTTCCAGTGCAGGTTTTGAATACATACGTGCTGTATCTGAGAGCACAATGCTTCGGTTCGTCTGGTAGGCATTCGTCAGTTGCGCATCTTGGCGGACAAGAACTTTGCCGTTAAATACTCCGATCGCACGATCATCCAGGATGCCTTTGTAGTACTCTGAGCTGAAGCAGTTGGGCTTGGCGTGATCAACGAGTGTGTTGTTGTCTACATGGGAGCGTCCACGTGCCACAAAAAGTCCATGAAGCAGACTTTCGCAGTTCTCTGCATCGGGCAGGATTGACAGGTTATTGCGTACCAGTTCCCCCCCGAACGTAAACACACCGCTGTGGAATTTGCTGTTAGTATCCTGATAAACACTCAGGTTGGTAACACGACTCACTTGCGATACACCCACCTGCAGATCCAGATAATCAACATTGGCATCACTGCCGACACGAATCTCGGTCACTGCGTTTATTAATAAGGAAACCGAGTCCGTGAATTCCGTCGAATGGAGAATCTGCACCGACGCACCATCGGCTACGTGAATCAGTGTCCTTGGCTGGAGGAGTGTTGGCTTATCATTCGAAACCACATGAATGATATGCACCGGCTTATCAAGTGTGACTCCAGGTGCAACAGTTACTACAGCTCCGTCTTTTACAAAGGCAGTATTAAGTGCTGTGAAAGGCTCCTGAGCATAGTTGGCATAATTACCCAAGTGCGTCTGAACTATATCATGCTCAGCGACCGCAGAAAGGCTCTCAATTGAAACCCCTAACGGTAGCTCGTTAAGATTGGATTGTTCCGGTGCAAAACAGCCATTAACAAGCACTACAACATATGCGTCTAATGCTTCAATGCCTTTGGCGGTGGCTTGGCCCTTGCCAGCCACTTGGTAAGGACGGTTGATTACCGGTGTTACATTGGTGTATTTCCAAGACTCATTCTTCCGTCCAGGAAAGCCAGTTTGTACAAAGTGATCGATCGCTTTCCTTGAAAGGTTCGAAAGCGCATCTGCGGTACCATTCAATGACTGGTACCGTTCGTAGGCTGCCAGAAAACGATCTTCTGCACGGTTGTCCATCAACTTGGGCATACTCTTTTTCACTTTGGCAGTCATGCTGCTATTTCATCGTAAACCCAATCATATCCGTGCTTTTCAAGCTCGAACGCAAGTTCTTTGCCTCCGGACCTAACAATGCGTCCGTCCACCATCACATGGACGAAATCAGGCACGATATAATTGAGCAAGCGTTGGTAGTGGGTAATCACCAGGAACGCACGCTCTGGTGTACGCAATTGGTTAACGCCTTGTGCGACGCTGCGTAGCGCGTCAATATCAAGCCCAGAATCGGTTTCATCCAGAACGGCCAGTGTTGGTTCGAGCATAGCCAGCTGGAAGATCTCGTTTCGTTTTTTCTCCCCGCCCGAGAATCCTTGGTTTACCGAGCGTTGCTTCAGGCGTGGATCCAGTCCGATCAAGGCAGCTTTTTCTTTAGCTAGACGCAAAAGTTCAGCGGCTCTAAGGGGGGCTTGCCCCCGGTGTTCGCGAACCGTATTCATGGCCTGTTTGAGAAAATTCATCATACTCACACCTGGCAGCTCCACCGGATACTGGAAAGCGAGGAACACCCCTTCGCGTGATCGCTCGTCTACGTCCATGTCTAGGAGGTCTTCCCCCTGATAGTGAACGGAGCCACCATCAATTTCATAATCATCCCGTCCTGCAAGAACGGCAGCCAGTGTGCTTTTTCCCGACCCATTTGGACCCATAATAGCGTGAACCTCGCCGGCGTTTACTGAGAGATCAACGCCCTTCAGTATGGGCATATCTTCGACGGAAGCATGTAGCTTCCGAATATCTAAAATTCGTGTCATTCCTCGTGATATGAGAAGTACGATCCGTGGCTTATGTTTATCCGACGGATCCTTCAAGTTCAATGGCTAGAAGTTTCCGCGCCTCGACGGCGAACTCCATTGGCAATTTGGTTAGAATTTCTTGGCAGAATCCGCTCACCAAGAGCTTAATAGCGTCCTGCTCACTGATCCCCCGTTGTTGGCAGTAGAACATCTGGTCTTCGCCCACCTTACTGGTGGTTGCCTCATGTTCTACTTGGGCGGTCGGATTGTGAATCTCCAAATAGGGAAAAGTATGTGCACCGCATCGGTCACCCAGAAGCATGGAGTCACACTGAGCAAAATTACGAGCATTCTCAGCCCCCTTGTTGATCCGTACCAATCCACGATAGCTGTTGCTTGAACGACCGGCAGAAATCCCTTTGGATATGATAGTGCTGGAGGTGTTTCGGCCCAAGTGGAGCATCTTGGTTCCGGTGTCCGCCTGTTGCTGGCCTTTGGTAAAGGCAACTGAATAAAATTCTCCGGTGGAATGGTCTCCTTTCAGGATTACGCTGGGGTACTTCCAAGTGATTGCAGATCCTGTTTCAAGTTGTGTCCATGAAATCTTGGATCCGGATCCTTCGCAGATCCCCCGCTTTGTCACAAAATTAAATACACCTCCCTTTCCGTCATTATCGCCAGGGTACCAATTTTGGATGGTTGAATACTTAACCTCTGCATCTTTATGCGCGATGATCTCAACTACGGCAGCGTGGAGTTGATTTTCGTCCCGGCGCGGCGCAGTACAACCTTCAAGGTAGGACACGTATGAGCCCTCATCAGCTACAATCAGCGTACGTTCAAACTGTCCGGTACCTGCCTGATTAATCCGAAAATAGGTGGATAACTCCATCGGACAGCGAACCCCGGGAGGTATATAACAGAACGACCCGTCACTGAATACGGCCGCGTTAAGTGCGGCGTAAAAATTATCTGTGTAGGGCACAACACTGCCCATATATTTGCGCACCAGATCACCGTGGTTTTCTATGGCTTCGGTGAAGGAGCAAAATATGATCCCGAGCTTGGCAAGTTCTTCCTTGAAGGTAGTCGCGACTGAGACGCTGTCAATAACAGCATCCACAGCTACACCAGCCAGGACTTTCTGCTCCTCGAGGGGAATGCCTAGTGCTTCAAATGTTTGAAGAAGCTCGGGGTCAACCTCATCCAGGCTTTCGTAGCGCGGTTTACTTCCGGGGGCCGAGTAGTAGCTGATCTCCTGAAAATCAATATCAGGATATTTCAAGTGGGCCCAGCGCGGATATTTATCTTGGTCGGAGGCAAGTTTTTCCCAGTGTCTGAACGCTCGTAGTCTATTCTCTAACATCCAGTCAGGATCTTGCTTTTTCGCTGAGATCAGTCGGATGACATCCTCGCTCAATCCTTTTGGGATTGTATCGGAAGCAATAGCCGTCGACCAGCCATGCTCGTAGTCACTTTCGGCTACTTCGTGCAAGTACTGAGTATCAGTGTTCATATTGGGTGCAAAACAAAGTGTATAACACCCCGGAAGGGTGTGGTGGTCCATCAACGAGCAACATACGGTAAACCTTCACCGGTTTTCTTCGTTCCTGTACTTGGTTTGCAGGACGTTAATTCAACTCCATATTACACATGCTTCTGAGTATCACCGATCGGGCCCGTGCGCAGATTCAAACGGTAGCTGCGCAGGAAGATGTCGACCTGAATAATGCACACGTACGCTTGGCGGTTATTCAAGGTGGTTGTTCAGGGCTCACGTATGATTTAGGTTGGGACACCGAAGTGAAGTATGGTGACGCGCGACTCGATGTGGACGGTTTGTCAATCGTCATAGATCGTCGCAGCAGACCTTATCTGGATGGTACGGAGTTAGACTTCACCGATGGTCTGGAGGGCAGGGGTTTTCATTTTTCTAATCCGCAGGCATCAAGGACTTGCGCTTGCGGAGAATCGTTTGGGCTATAATCCCCTTTCTGTATGCGGGTCAAACGTCGCAGTTGATTCTGCGTCGGTTGGCACGTAGTGGAATTTCGGGCGCCAGGCAGGGTCTAATCAGACAGATCCATCGCATTATTGCCGTATGCGTTCGTCCTCCATGGTCAGATCCTTTCTTTCAGAGTGCTTTGCTTGGCACTGTGGCCTTTACGTTATTCTACTCTTGGGTCTAGTTTCTTCGGTAGCGGCACGGCAAACAGTCACGGTCAGCGGGACCGTGCGCGACGCCGAAACTAGCGAAACCCTGCAATAGGCGAACGTCTTCATTGAGGACACGGGCCAGGGGTTTGCCCGAACAGGGCTCGCGCGATCTGAATGAACAGCCGAACAATATTTAGGTCGGTTTGGGTGTTTTCGGTGCCTTCAACAGCCGCAGTCTGGACTTTGAGGTCGTAGTGGGCGAGTAGCCAGCGTACACGCCTTAGTGCCGTCCGGCATTGCGCCTTCACGTGTGCTCTGATGCTGATTGCACATGCGAGACGGAGCGTTGCATCATTGGTACAATTATTGCCGAAAAATTCGGGCATAGCCGCCGATGACTGAAGTCGATTGTGGATAGGGATTTCCCGTCGGCACTGTTTGCTATCATTCCATACTTTTTGGCTATGACCAAACAAACTTCGGCAACTCAAATGCAATGATCCGTATGCGACCAGTAACCCCGCTCCGCCACCTGTTGCTCATTTTCATTGTGGTACTTTTTGCCCAAGTTGCGGTGGCGCAGGAGGATGTCGTGCGATACATCACTGACGACGATATTCCACCGATTTCGGACATTGAAGGCTATATTCCCATTGGTCCTGATTCAGCAATCGTGGCCGACAATACCGGAGCCTTGTTCCTGCTGGTTTCTGATCGCAGGGTCCGAATGATAGGCCAACAGGCAGCGGGGCCGTGCGCACACACGGACGTGACCTCATTTGCCGTTGCCGGTGATACCGTCTTTGTACTTGATCGGCGGCTCGGAAGGATTACGGGCTACGCGATCAATAGTGGCACCTGTTTGATGGAAGTCAGGAATCCGGAACTGAGCAGGTTTCGCAGACTCGGGCGGGTAGGGGGCTGGTTTTACCTAGTGTCCACCGATTATTCGGCAACGACACCAGAGGGCGAATCCCTGTTGTACCGAATGAGCGCATCCAGTAAGCTTAAGTCTCTTGCACTCACAAAATCATCAATTGCGGCTAACTTGATGCCCCTGCCCTTGCTATTCAGGCACTCGTTGGTCTACATCAAGGATACAGACGGCATACTTTTTCTAGTCTTGCCCCAGACGCATAGGATATGGAAGTACAACACCCGGAACGGTGCTGTCTCCTTTATCGAACTGGAGCACGACTCACCCAATTTTGGGCCGGTAAAGAATTCTTCCCAGGCGGCGAAGGTCCTTTCGGAAATAGAGATGGAACGGGATTTATTCCTGCTGGCCGATCACATTGCTGTTTTATCGACAGGGGCGGAGGGGGCAAAGTTGAGTCTGTACTCGTACGAGGGCGATCTGATAGCACGTGGTCCGGTTTCCGAAACTCCCATGTTCACCAGCGGAAACAAACTGTACGCGCTGGTATCCACTGAGTCCGAATCGCAGCCGTACGAACTCCGTGTAGTCGAGCCGCCTCCGGCGCGGTGAGCCAGGTCAAGGCCCTTGCCATATTGGCTGGGACGGACTGTGTCGCCAATATTATAACTGCATGTTATTTTCAGAGTGCCTGATGGACGAGAGTGTTTTTACTCGCCGTCAGGCAGGTACTCGGTCGGAATCGGTAAGCCGGGCCATTCCGGTTGCCAAAAAATGGTCATCACCCACCAGCGGTCGTCTTTGTACAGCAGCTGGAAGCTGTTAATGCCCCGGGCAAAAGGCTCCGTGCCCTCCTCAAGCGAACGGTACGACTCATACGTGCTGAATGCATGGACTAAATTACCGTAGTGCTGGGCTGAGCGGTCGATCTCCAACTCGTAGAATGCGTCCTGGATGAATGCCACGCTGGTCCGCTCCATGAACTCCTTCGGCGTCCAGGAGATATACGATGTAGCGCCTGTGGAATCGCGGACAATCGGGATCAGCCGTGCATCGGGAAGAAAAAGCGTGTGAAATCGATCCCAGTCGATCTCCCGGCCAGCTGGACCGGAAATCACATCATACACGGCCGTCAAGAGGGCATCCACGGAACTCACATCCTCCGGATTGGCTTCTTGTGCCTGTGAAGCAGACTGCCAGGATAGCAGTAAAGCCGTGATCAGTAGAAGTTTTCGCATGAGATAAGCAAGTTTGGATCTTATAGATATCATAGCATGACAGGTTCCTCGCCGGGCCTTATCCTCCGGTACTTAACCAACCTTTACTTGCTATGATATGATATTTATACCAGGGAATTGAAAGACTGCCGGTCGAGAGACTACATTCCAGTGAGCTTGAACCACGAGGAAATTGTGCATTCAGCGTGTCATGCGACATTCACAGATCGATATTACTCTCCAAAGTTCGGCCGGAGAAGATGCCGTGTTCAAGCCTTCTCAGGCCGTTGCCTAGTACTGCGGATGTGCTATTTGGAGGATTTCCGCGATGAGCACAATCTTTATTGACTCATGCTGTGCATGAATGTCGGGTGTCAAGAGAGGAGGTTGGAGGACGCAACTACGTAGGCTGAGAGATTGCTAAATGGGTAGTAGCTTCTTATTTTCCTAGATCGTCTACGGGTTATAACGGTCAAATTCATGAGCATTCGCCATTTCCTCTGTATCTCGTTGCTGTTGCTCCTCGTGACAGTGCCAGACATATCCGTCTTGGCACAGCCCGCCGAGCCGGGACCTGTGCAAGACGGCTATCCCAAGAATTGGGGCATTGACATTTTACACTACGCCTTCGCATTGCAGCTCAGTGACACTACCGATACCATCGTGGGGCAGGCCACCGTAGAAGCGCGATATCTGGCGCCGGGACAGTCTACTCTGCGACTTGATCTGATCAATCAGTCGGAATCTCTGGGGGCTAACGGTATGACCGTCAAGCGCGTGCATATGGACGGCAGGGATCTGATTTTTCGTCATGAAGATGATCAGATATTTATCGAACTTGGGCGAGAGGCGTCGAAGCAAGAGCGTGTTGAGATCACGGTTGAATATTACGGTGTTCCGATTACGGGCCTCAAGATTGCATTGACTAAGCACGGCGACCGGTCCTTTTTTAGTGATAATTGGTCCTCACGTGCCAAAAACTGGCTTCCTACCGTTGATCACCCTTACGATAAGGCTACGAATGAATTCATCATCACCGCTCCAAATCATTATCAAGTCATCTCAAACGGCCTGCTTAAGGAAGAGACCGACTTGGTGAATGGGATGCGGCTGACTCACTGGAAAAACAGCGTACCGATCCCAACTTGGCTTTATGTACTCGGCGTCGCAGAGTTTGCCGTTCAATATGTGGATGTTTTCGACGGCAAATCTATCCAAACCTGGGTGTACAAACAGGATCGGGATGCCGGATTCTACGATTTTGCAGTCCCGACCAAACAGGCGCTGGCTTATTTTACTGACTTGGTGGGCCCGTTTTCCTATGAAAAGCTCGCTAACATCCAATCAAATTCCGTAGGAGGTGGAATGGAAGCAGCGTCGGCCATTTTCTATGGTGATCGCTCGGTCACTGGCACCCGTGACAAACGCTGGCAGCATGTGATCGTGCATGAGATTGCCCACCAGTGGTTCGGCAACGCCGTCACCGAATATGAATGGAATGACCTCTGGCTAAGTGAAGGGTTTGCCACCTATTACACATTGCTTTTTCGGGCGCATGCGTACGGAAGGGATGATTTTGTAGCGGGGCTTAAGAGTGCTCGTAATCGTGTCTTTACGTACTACGATGACGACTATGATTTTCAGATTATTCGCGAGCACCTGCCCGACCTGAATAGCGTTTCTGGAAGTATGATTTATCAGAAGGGGGCCTGGGTGCTGCATATGCTTCGAGCACTAGTAGGCGAAGAAGCCTATAACCAAGGTGTCCGGACCTATTATGCCGCCTACAAGGATCGCAATGCCTCAACAGGTGATTTTCGTCGTCATATCGAAGAGGCTTCCGGCATGAAGCTGGAATGGTTCTTCAACCAGTGGTTGTATCAGGGCGGCGTGGTGTATCTGGAAGGTGATTGGCAATACGATGGGGAGTCAAACGAGCTTGTGATCTCCCTCCGACAGACGCAGCCCACTTACACTTTTCGCATTGCTCCCGATTTTGATATCGTCTATGACGACGGCTCCAAAGAGCGTCTCACATTTGAGTTTGAAGGCAATCTGCCCGTGGAACACAGAAGTAAAATGGCCAAGTCTGTGATGGAAGTGATCCCGGATCCCGATACGGAATTGCTCGCTCGATGGACGTTCGACCGGCGGGAATAAAGCTGATACTTTATGTATGAAACGGCTCTTTCCGTTATCAAGATCACTTGACAGCTCCCAAGTAAATCAATTGCGAGCCCAGCGCACCCGATCGCCCTCTACAATCCCCCTTGTGTCAGCAAATCCGCCGGGGACCTCCAGTACGAACTGAGCTGGCTGTCCACCAACGATAGGCTCATCAGAGTATGGTTTTGCGTACTTAGCAATGTCCACGACCACTGAATCAATGGAAATAAAGAGCAGGTCCAGGGATAGCGGCGTATTGCCCATCCAGAATTGCCGAACTTCCTGAATGTCAAACAGGAACAGCATACCTGATTCAGGCGGAAATGATGTTCGCTGCATCATACCCCGTTCACGAAGGGAGTCTGTATCGGCGATCTCAATGTTCAGAGAGAGGATCGGTTCACCCATACGCAGGAAATCAAGCGTCCCGTCAACGCTGAATGGAATTTCTGGTGTTGATGGGGATGGGGTAGTCTCAGACGAATTCTGGCAGGAGGCCGCCAAGAGGGCTAGGATCACCAGGAAAGTAGAATATTTCATTCTGAACCACTCGTTTTTCTCCATCGAATGCGTGTTGAAGTGTCAATACCAAACCGGTCACTGAAGCCCCCTCGCACTTCTACCACATACTGAGCGAGGTCAGTGGATCGAATGTGTTCACGGGAGAGTGGGGTAGTACGTTTGGCGATGTTCACAATTCCGGAATCTGCTCCCACAAACATGATATCAAGCGGAAGGGGTGTGTTTGCCATCCAGAAGCTCAGTGAATCCGGAGCCGGGAAAATGAACAGCATTCCTTCGCTGAGTGTGAGTTGACGTCTGTGCATCAGACCTCTCGACCTAGCCGCCTCGTCTTCTGCAAATTCGACCTCTATGGTGCGGATCACCTGCCCGTTAGTGCCCAAAAAATAAAGCTCCCCCTTTGCAAGCTCCTCCGGTTCGCTTGAACACCCCTGCAACATAATCACAGCAATTGCGGTGATGAGAATTCGTTTCATTTATTCGGGTAGAGGACTATCAGTCAAGTATTTCAACCGAATCATTGCTGACCGGTTCAGTCTGGCCACAATTGTGCAGTCAGATTGTCGCATACATGCAATCCCTGCGTGGTCAAGCGCATGTGTGTGCCCTGCTGAACGATGAATCCCTGGGCTTTCATTTGTAGCAACTCGTCCCTTTTATGCGCGATAATATCAAGGCCATATGTGTTTTTTAGATCATCCAGGTCAAGTCCCTCAGATGTACGGAGTGCCAGCATTACTCGCTCTCGGGCCAAGTCGTGCATTGAGAGCGTCTCTTGGGTTACAGTGGGTGATTCGGCAATTGTCACAGTCTCCAGGTATTTGCGCAGGCTGCGGACATTCTGCCACCTGAGGGCTTTATCACTCTGCCACCAGAATGAATGGGCGCTTGGGCCGACTCCCAGATAATTTGTGTGTTGCCAGTAGCGTGTATTATGCTTTGCACGGTGTCCCGGGAGGGCAAAGTTGGAGATCTCGTAGTGTTCATATCCCATGGATGTAAGTGTATCCATGGCCTGTTGAAATTGATCTGCTGCGTGCTCGTCTGAAACCGGTTTGACGAACCCATTCTTTACCTGTTTGTGCAGAGGCGTCTGGGGCTCAATAGTCAGGTTGTAGGTGGAGATGTGCGGGACCTGTGTTTCTATGGCGCGGTATAGGTTGTCTTGCCAGATCTTTGTCGATGCCCCCGGAACACCAAAAATTAAATCAAGTGACCAACTGCTCAATTCAGCCGACTGAATCAGCTTACATGCCAGGAGTGCCTGATCTGAGTCGTGGCATCGGTTCATAAAACTTAAGTCGGCATTCCTGAAAGACTGAACTCCGAGGCTGATTCGGGTTATACCGGCGTGTATGAGTTCTTCAAGAACCGGAGCATTAATGTCTTCCGGGTTGGCTTCCAGCGTAATTTCGTCAACTTGGGATGTATCAAAAGATGCACAGATCTGTGCCAAAATATGGGTGATTGCCTGCGAGGGCAGAAGAGAAGGTGTGCCTCCCCCAAAGTATATGGTTGACAGCAGTGTGTTGGGGAAAGTTTGGGCTGTCTGGGCTATCTCGAGGCAAAGAGCATCAATGAATTCAGTTTGCCTGCGTTGGGTCGTGACAAAGAAGAAATCACAGTAAGAGCAGCGTTGGGCACAAAAAGGAATGTGCACATACAGGGACGCTGCTTGCTGGTTCGCAGTCATGTGTCTTTGAACCCGAATTAACCGGTACGATGCACTACGCCCCTAGGGCGATTCCCGGTAATACTTGCCGCAGTCGTGGGGGCAAAAGGCGATGAAGCGCCAAACATCGGGGGATTATTCCCCGATGCTATTCTCCACACCGGAAACAGGTTACAGAATGATGCCAACACGAACAGGAAGCTGCATATCCACCGCCGAACGTGCTACAACCAGTACGGGCGTTATCTCCAGAAAGACCGAAGTGGCCTGGAGTGCGAATACCCAGCCTATACCGACCTCAACAATTGGGCCTGCCTCGTCTTCACTGGTATCGCCGGCCAGTGGAAGATAAGCACCCAGTCCAGCAACCAGATACGGTGAGCGCACAGCGGCGGCGTTCATCGTGACTATAAGCGAAATACTGGGGCTGATAAAATAGGCAGCACCGTCACGCCCCTGGAAGACGTAATTGACAAAGCTGGTCCCGGCGGAGATGGAAAGATCGGGATTAATCGGGAAGGCGAGACGGGTATCAAGGCCAAGACCAAACGGATTTGTCCCTGTACTTCCCACGACACCCATACCCAGTCCGACACGGGGGCGGGGTATCTGGGAATATGAAACAGGGACGATCAACAGCAGGATGGTCAGGCAAACAAGAATTCTGGCAGAATCCAAACGCATGAGGTGCAGCTGATTAGTTGACACCGATCAAACCCCGGGCCTCAGGCTTTGTTGCGAATGAACCAGCGTTCCGTCCGTAGTGTACGAACGCGCGGGGACCACATGCCTTGCGGAGAGTCAACCCCGTTGGTTATTTGATTCGGTTCTGTTGTGATTTATGTGGAATGGTTAACCTCGGTTTCATGTGCACCTTTCTACGGCGCACGAAAAACCGATAACTACGTTCAATTACCAGCAAAGTACTGACGCCCAAAGTGACCAGACAAAATAAGAGCGAGTGGTCGGACAATAGTAAGAATATGTGGTTGAATTGACAAGAAGAATCAGACTTATACATTATTGGGCATTTTTTTCGTAAACTCCATTTGGCCTCTTTTCCTTCATTTGGTTTAAGATGCGAAACCTATACGGGGGCTGATGATCTAGACCTAGTGTTCGGAGAATACGAAGACGACCCCCACCTATTCATTAGCCAAATGAGAATGACTTTTACCCTTTTTGTTATTGTACTCGCATCCTGCACGTTCCCGGATACTGATAGTACTGCGATCAACGAAACGACCAGTATACCCCAAGAATCCGTTGATGCCAGCGAGTTGCTGGATAAGTGGGAGGTCATCCAATTCGAAAATGAGTGGGGCGAACCTACTACGCTTGGCTTCCAAAGCCCGTGGGTATCGCCGGTAAGACCGATGAGCTTTCCTTGGCAAGACATCCAGGGGAAAATTATCGCCAGCTGTCATGAGGATGATCCTTTAGTGAGGCTCTTTTTTGACTCCAAGCCGTTACTGAGGGGAGGCAAGTTATTAGGTGGGGGTAGGGCCGAGATCTATACGCTATCAGCGCGGGTCGACGGGCGCGACGTTGAGTACCGCTTGATTCATGCTGCGTATGGCAGGCCAAACGATCTAGTCTTTCACCGAGACTCTCACTCTAAATTTTTGCGGGATATCAGCGGTGGCAGTAAAGTGGCATTCCTGCTCCCCTGGTACGACGAGGGTAATGTTCGCTTTGACTGGCCGCTCACCGGCTTCTCCGAAGCGCGCGAATCAGCTTGCGGAGGGCAGTAGGCTTGAAACAAACAACCCCCGTTTCTAGATCGAAGCCCTGAACGGCAAGAAGTTTTATTTGACGGTTATTTGCTAGATCCATCAATCATGGCGCTGAGCGGACTTTCCTTATCCATATTGAAGCCCCGAATGGCAGGAAGTTTTATTTGACGGTTATTTGCTAGATTCGCTAATCATGATGCTGAGCGGACTTGCTTACCCGTACTGAAACCCCAGGCAGGCAAGAAGTTTTATTTGACGGTTATTTGCTAGATTCGCTAATCATGATGCTGAGCGGACTTGCTTACCCGTACTGAAACCCCAGGCAGGCAAGAAGTTTTATTTGACGGTTATTTGCTAGATCCATCAATCATGGCGCTGAGCGGGCTTTCCTTATCCATATTGGAGCCCCGAATGGCAGGAAGTTTTATTTGACGGTTATTTGCTAGATTCACTAATCATGATGCTGAGCGGACTTGCTTACCCGTACTGAAACCCTAGGCAGGCAAGAATTTTCATTTGACGGTTATTTGCTAGACCCATTAATCATGATGCTGAGCAGGCTTTTCTTATTCGTATCAAAGCTCCGAATGGTGTGGAGTTTTATTTGACGGTTATTTGCTAGATCCATTAATCGTGATGCCGAGCAGACTTGCTTGCCCGTATTTAAATCCCAGGACATGCCCCATGTCTTTCATGTTTATTACAGCTTGAGCTATAATTCTCAAAAATCACCCCATAAAGAGGTCGGTTGAACCTTTGATTCCAATATCTTTCTCCGAACTACACGGCAGTATAACATTTAAGTGTAAGATGTGAGTTTCAGCGAAACATCACAACAGTTAGATTACCGTACAAACCTTAACCTATTTCCGATTCAAACGATGCCCCTGAATGTAGACGATGTACTTCATTTCGAGGACACATTAAGCGAAGAAGAGTGTCTGATTCAACAATCAGCCAGACGATATGCACAGGAAAAACTTGAACCGCGTGCGCTCGAAGGCAATCAGGATGAGGTTTTCCACACGGAAATTGCACGGGAGATGGGTGAGATCGGTCTGTTGGGTGCATTCATTCCTGAAGAATTTGGCGGAGCTGAAGTCAGCTATACAGCTTATGGGTTGGTAGCTCGTGAGCTGGAGCGCGTCGATTCCGGGTACCGTTCGTTCATGTCCGTACAGTCCTCGCTTGTTATGTTGCCGATCTGGAAGTTTGGCACAGATGAGCAACGAAACACATTTCTTCCGCGGCTGGCAACGGGGGAGCTAATTGGGTGTTTTGGCCTAACCGAACCCAATCATGGTTCTGATCCAGGTTCCATGGAAACCACCGCACTTCGGGTTTCCGGAGGTTGGAAACTGAACGGAGCAAAGATGTGGATCACTAATTCTCCTATTGCAGATCTAGCTGTAGTGTGGGCGAAAGCGAAGGAGTCGGCCGATGATCCGGGTGTGATTCGAGGATTCATCATTGAGCGGGGAAGCACAGGCTTAACGACACCGAAGACCGGGCACAAGATGAGTCTCCGGGCGTCACTCACGGGTGAGATTGTACTGCATGATGTATTCGTTCCTGATTCAAGAGTTTTTCCGGAGGTTCGCGGATTGCGTGGACCATTTACATGCCTTAACAGTGCCCGTTACGGGATCGTGTGGGGAGCATGTGGGGCAGCAGAAAACTGTTTTCAAAGGGCGCGACAATACGTTATGGAGCGACACCAGTTTGGTCACCCACTCGGGGCTATGCAACTCGTGCAGACGAAACTGGCCAATATGGTCACCAGCATTACGCAGATGCAGCTTTTAGCCTGGCGTCTGGGGAAACTGATGGATACGGGGCGTGCCATACCCGAAATGGTATCTATGGCCAAACGTAATAATTGCAACACCGCACTGGAGATTGCAAGAACTGCCCGTGACATGCTGGGGGGTAATGGAATCAGCGGAGAGTTTCGGGTGATTCACCATATGGTCAACCTGGAGAGTGTCAATACATACGAGGGGACCTACGACATACATGGCCTCATACTTGGACGCGCGATTACCGGGGTCCAGGCCTTTGTTCCGCGTGGAAATGATGTGTAATTGCGGCTAGGTTCCGACAGTGCAGGTACACTCCATGGGGTTGTCAACACTTCCAAGACACACAGCACTGTAATTACTAAGTCCTAGCTATTCTCCCGGTATAGCATGCTTCTCCAAGCCTCAAAAGCGAGCCACCAGTCCAGTTGCCCAATGTAGCCGGTATCACCACGGGCGAAGCTATCGGCCATAAGTCGTAGTTTCGCCTGATCGTATGCATCACAGTTTCGTACGGAGGCATTATGCAGCGTGTCCAACAAGAATTCATGTAAATGATTAACAAAATCCTGTGGGCGTGGATCACGATAGGCAAACCCCATCTTCTTTTTTATCCGGGCATAAGCGAAGGAGCTGACAGTGCCGAGACCAAAAGGATACCGTACGGTGCCTTTTACTAGAGGTTGATGAGTCAGAGCAAGAGCATGCTGTTGAACAAATTTTCGCAACAGACGCCCGTGCCAGCGGAGCCGGAGGGGAACCTGAAATAATGCCTTGAGCACCGATGGCTGCGCATATGGCATGTACGAAACACACACGTTATCCAGGTAATTCTGCTCAAGCCCAAAGAAGTTTGGCAGGCGTGATCGAACGCTGAGTAGATCTGCCTTATCAGCCACAGTCATTGATGCGGGGAGGCTTTGCCAACAGGCATTGAGCTGGTCTTCGGCTCCGATAGCCATGATTTTGTGTACGTCCGGTGCAAAAAAATCAGCTTTCCCTGCAATTGGGCGGGGCAAGCTTATTCGTGCTTTGTCCAGATGTAAGGCATGCCTAAACACGATCTGGTTCATGAGTTGTCGGCGTGCGACCTCACCGAAACCACCATCCAGAATGCCTAGACCTGTCGTATGCAACTTGCCATAAGCAATGCGCTCTATAGTTGCAGAAGCGGGGGTGATCACCTGGGTTAGTGCAACCCGTTCACGCAGTAAGGCAACACAATGCTCTACTTCTGGCAACTGGACCTGGATATATTTCTGCTCAACCTCCGCAATACGGGCTAGGTTAGTTGATATCTGTACATCAGGGTGGTCGGGAGGGCCCCAGACATGCGTACTACGGTATTTGCCGAGTGCCAGCAATGCACGCGAATCCAGTCCACCTGACAACCCCAGACTCCATGGTTTCGGCCCATTTACCTGGAGTGCTTTTTGAAGTGCATGTTTGTATCCCTTCCCGTTACGATCAAGTTGTGTGATTGCACAACTCCATGGTCGCAGGTTAACCTTCAAGCGCCCATGCTCTACCACAGCACATCCGCCAGCTCCGAGGCGGACGACTTGTTTCACCAGACTGGTCGTATCCAGTGAGTTTGCCAGGAGCCACTGTGCACCAAACATGGCGTAGTCTATCTCCAAGGGGCCTGTATACTGGGTGAGCCAGTCGAGCCGCGTACTGAAAAACACACCGTCTGGGTGTTTAAGAAGGTGAACAGTCCGCACACCGGTGCTATCTGTGAGTAGCTCTACTTTGCCGGGTTGCCAGCGCAGAACAACAAAATGACCGTCCAGGTCTGCCAGATCAGCTTCGGTTCGGGCCAGGAGGGCGGCCCAGTCCTTTTGTTGTAGGATGCAGTCATCGTGAATTCCCACACCTGTAACGAAAAAGCCGCCGCCTCCCGGAAATTTTCCGCCAAAGCAGGTCTCCACGGGCCCTCCCGCCTGTGCATACAGGTCAGGTTCCCGAATGTCAAAACGGGCCTGTTCATGCTGAACAGCCAGTTTCGCAGGTTTTGATGCGCCCGCAAAACCTGTCAGCCAGCCCATGATCTCAGGCTATATTCTCCAAGTGTGCCTGGGCCGCAGATAAGCGCGCAATCGGAACACGGAAAGGTGAGCAGGAAACGTAATCGAGGCCTAAGCGATAGCAGAACCCGACTGAGCTTGGCTCGCCCCCGTGTTCACCACAGATGCCAACTTTCAAGGTTGAGTTGGCACCCCTACCGTGTTCGGTAGCCATTTGAACAAGTTGGCCGACACCTTCCTGGTCGAGGGTCTGGAATGGATCGTCACGTAAGATTTTTTGATCCACGTAGCTAGGCAGGAATTTACCAGCATCATCTCGACTATATCCAAAGCACATTTGCGTCAGATCGTTTGTACCGAAGGAGAAGAAGTCGGCTGTTTCGGCTATTTCTGCGGCAGTCAATGCGGCACGCGGAACCTCGATCATAGTGCCTATCAGGTATTCTATCCGGGTTCCAGTTTCCTCAAATACGGCTTCTGCAGTCTGCTGAATAAGTTCTTTCTGGTTTACGAATTCCTGTACAGTACCGATCAGAGGCACCATTATTTCCGGCTTTGGATCAACACCTTCTCCCTTAACTTCTACTGCGGCCTCAATGATGGCTCTTGCCTGCATAGTGGTGATCTCCGGATAGGTTATTCCAAGGCGACAGCCGCGGTGTCCCAACATAGGATTGAATTCGTGCAGTTCTGCGATTTTTGCTTCAACCTGGGCGAGTGAGACGCCCATGAGTTGCGCCATTTCTGATTTGCCGGCCTGATCGTGTGGGAGGAATTCGTGCAGCGGCGGATCCAACAGGCGGATTGTGATTGGCATTCCAGGCATCGCACGGAAGATTCCGGCAAAATCTTCCTTCTGGAAGGGGAGCAGCTTGGCCAGCGCTGCCTCACGGGCATCTTCGGACTTGGCTAGAATCATTTCCCTGACAGCCAAAATACGGTTGCCCTCAAAGAACATGTGTTCTGTACGGCAAAGGCCGATGCCCTCTGCTCCAAATGAGATTGCTTTTGCGGCATCCTCAGGTGTATCGGCATTGGTTCGCACACCCATGGGGCGTATCTCATCGGCCCATTCCATAAAGGTTGCAAAATCCTCGCTCATCTGTGCGCTAACCAATTCTTGTGCGCCATGAATAACCTCTCCTGACGAACCGTTGATGCTGATCCAGTCTCCTTCCTTTACAATAGTGCCATTAGCGCTAAAGGATTTTTCTGCATAGTTAATCACGACATCTCCGCAGCCTGCAACACAGGGTTTGCCCCAACCGCGTGCGACCACCGCTGCATGACTTGTCATACCGCCCCGGGAGGTTAGTATACCCTGAGCCGCATCCATGCCCCCCACATCCTCTGGACTCGTTTCAATACGGACTAGGACGACTTTTTTGCCATCCTGTGCCCAGGCTTCTGCTTCTTCAGCACTAAATACAACCTGTCCTACTGCAGCTCCAGGAGAAGCCGGAAGTCCGGTCGCCATTACATCATCAAGGTATGCGAGTTCGTCCTTAAAACCGGGATGCAATAGTTGATCAAGGTGCCTTGGCTCGACGAGGTTTCGGACAGCAGTTGCTTTGTCAGTGATACCTTCTTTGACTAGGTCTACCGCAGTGCGCAAGGCTGCACGTCCGGTCCGCTTACCATCACGGGTTTGTAGGATGTAGAGCGATCCGTCCTGGATCGTAAACTCTATGTCCTGCATATTCTGGTAATGTTTTTCGAGATTTGTGGTCATTCGCACCAAGTCCTCATATGGTTGAGGAAATTCTTCCGCCATTTCCGAAATCGGCTTCGGCGTGCGGATGCCAGCCACAACATCTTCTCCCTGAGCATTGACAAGAAACTCGCCATAGAGTTTTCTCTCACCAGTGGCAGGATTGCGTGTAAAGCAAACACCGGTTCCACTAGTCTCCCCCATATTACCGTAAACCATAGCCTGTACATTGACTGCAGTGCCTAATAGGCCGGTGATTTTGTTGATCTGGCGATATTTACGGGCACGTGGAATATCCCACGAGCCAAAAACTGCGTTTATGGCGTGTGTGAGTTGTACTTGCGGGTCAGTCGGGAATGAGTGGCCGGCATAAGTTTCATAAATGCTCTTGAATGACTGTACCAGGCGTTTCAGGTCATCCGCATCCAATTCTAAATCATCTGTAACACCCTTTGCCTTTTTCATGGCGTCGATGGCGTCCTCGAAATAGTGGTGATGTACGCCCATCACCACATCTCCAAACATGTCGATAAACCGACGGTACGCGTCGTAAGCAAAGCGCTCGTTACCGCTTTCTCGTGCGAGCCCGGCAACGACCTCGTCGTTTAGTCCCAGATTGAGCACGGTATCCATCATGCCGGGCATTGATTGTGCGGCCCCGCTTCGAACAGAGACGAGGAGGGGTTTGTCTGGATCTCCAAGTTTGCGTTTTAGTGCATTCTCGAGGTGGTGTAAGCCTTCTTGTATCTGGGTATCAAGTCCTTCAGGCCAAGAGTGATTGTCACTGTAGTAGCGACAAGCTTCAGTAGTTATGGTGAAGCCGGGGGGGACCGGTAGGCCAATGGCGCTCATCTCTGCCAGATTGGCTCCCTTTCCGCCAAGTAAGGCTTTCATTTCCTTTGATCCTTCAGTAGCTCCGCTTCCGAAGCGATATACGTATTGGGTGGACATTCCAAGCGTCAGGTTGTATGTTGATTAACGATTAATGTACAGCAAAGCAATTTACTTCAAAATTTCGTATCTCCTGCAGAAGATTCGATCAAACATCTGTTGTTGACTGAAATCAGGCCGATAACAGCGGGTGGTAAAGTCTTCCAGACAGGCCTTGTGGACCAGTATACAGGCTAGATTAGTGTGCTCGGGCAGACCACAAGTACAGGCGTATCCCCGCATCATGTACAACTCGGACTCCGTGAAGAGAATCTCTGCATCCAAGTCTGCGGCCACGCATCCCCAAAGTGTCATCAGCATGATTCGTCCACGCTGCGACCAGACACAACGTAATGGACCGATACAAGGACGTTGCCTTCTGTATCCGCAGCTTTTCCACCTTGCAGCCACTGTTGAGTATCTGGAAGGTATCCTCTATCTGATGCGGAAAGGATAGCACACATAGCACGAAACGGACGTGCAACAAGAAACGCTACATCCCCCGTACCCGGCCAGATGTCACCACTAACCACCGAAATCACCCACCTTGCAAACCCAATTGCCCAGATCAGCACGTTGTACTTCGAGCATTGTCAGATACCATCGTCCATCGGAATGCAATCAACTGAATTCCCCAACAACCCGCAGCTCAGAGTCTTAGTTGCAAGCTCGAGCACTATTATGATCCGCAAATCGTTACCCTGAAGCCTCACCCCCCTTTTAATCAACTAATATCTATGGATCCCCCATGATGACCACTTGGAAAACAAACCGGATAAGCGCTGTTGTCGTGTGTGCTGTTGTTCTTGTCTTCATGGTCTTTTCAGTTTCCCTTATCAATACCGCCAAGGGTATGCTGTTGCAGGTCCAGACTGTAACGCTTACCGAAGCTTTTCGGATTGGTGACGAAGCTGCTGGGGATACGATGCTGCTTGGCAGGATCACTCAGGTCAGCGCAGACTCTGAGGGGCAAGTCTATGTAGTAGAGTCTCCATTCAACGGCATTCATGTATTCTCTGCTATTGGCGATCATATCACATCCATTGGCAGATCGGGGGCAGGTCCGGGAGAGTTCCAGAATGCACCACAAATTCATGTTGGTCCCAGCGATACGCTTTATGCTTTTGATTTTTGGCCGCGCCGTCTTTCCGTGTTCTCTCCAGAAAGCCACAAACTTGAATACAGTTTTACATTGGGCAGTTCGAATGATGCCTGCCCACCAACTTCGCTACTGGGCGTGGGGCAACAGGGGTTTGTTCTTCTATGCACGAAGGGTGTGGGGTCACAGGAGGAAGCTCACATGACACAGTTCAGTCGGGTGTATGTGCAGAGTTGGGCTCGCCGGGTCGTATCCGACTCAATTGCTGTACTACCAGTCCGCGAAGAGTTGGTGCACACCACACATGATACGATGCAATTCCGCACACTTAGATATGGTCGTTCACCGCACTTTGTCTACGCGCTCGGTGGCCCGCTGTACTATGCGTGGAATGACGCTATTCGTATTCGGGTCGTAGGTCTGGACGGCACTTTGCAAGATGAAGTCAATGTTTCGCATGAGCCCGTTCAAGTAACGCGTAAGGAGCGGGATGATGCATTGGTCTCTTACAGGCTCCCTGCCAGTAACGCCCCGTTCGATAACCTGGCGCGCACCAGATTGCCCGCGACCAAACCGGCGTTTTCATATTTCCTCGTTGACGATCTTGACAGGCTTTGGATTAGCCTGAGCATACGTGAAGATGCATCGGAGATTGAATGGTTGATTGTGGATCAACAGGGACAGATCATCGCTTCGACCATGTTGTCCCGTCAGATGCGACCTATAAGAATACGGGGAAACCGTGTCTACGGCAGACTTGTCGACTCCGATACCCTTGTTCACATGGTGGTTGTTTGGGATATGGCCATTCACTGAGTCAGCTTAGTCCGGGTACGGTCAAAGTCATTTGTCGGAGTTGAGTGTGATGTCACTGGAAGATCATCAGGTAAAAATGGTAAGATCCTGGTCACCGGTGCATCGGGAGGCGTCGGAATGATTGCAGTCAGGCTGCTCGAGGTCTCGGGTATACAGTAATTGCATCGTGTGACAGCTCACATTTATGGCATAAAATCTCAGGTTTGGGAGCAATAAAGGTGATTGGACGGATCAAGCCCGGGTAACCGCTTGGACATGCGGTGTATGATGGTGTTGTGGATGCTGCAGGGGGAAAGACACTGGCAGCAGCATTGTCCCAAGTGAGGCGGCACGGGTGTATTGCTGCTTCCGGGAACGCAGCCGGTGCGGAATTGGTGACAACCGTATATCCATTCATTCTGCACGGCGTTACACTTGCGGGGATTGATCCAAATACGGCATCCGTACAGGACAGATTCACGGCCTGGCAGCGGTTGCATACACTCATCCCCGAACATGAAATTGATCAGCTTTCTATGTGAACAGTTGTTTTAGAGGATATTGAGAGTGTTTGCCGAGCTAAAATGCGGGGAAAGGCTCCCGGAAGGTTCTTAGTTGATCTTAACAGTAAAGGGTAACGGCTGCAGATTTCTCAAGAATGATATGTTGGATGACTCGTGAGGAACTCACGCCTGAGTTAGGATAACGGCGATTTGGGGCATATCTTTCATGGATGTCACATCAACGACAATGGCTACATTCAAGCCTGTCTTACCAGAAGTTATTGTCTTCCCGCTGACTCACGTACGCGACGCAGTATTCTGCCATCCTCGGCTTTGGCACCTGGCAGGGCCACAGCAACTAGAAGCGCGGCAAACAAGGGCGCCCGCAGGGAGAGACTGCCCATACCGCTTTGAATTATCCGCTGAATCGTGGGCCGCATGGTCAGTCAGTGCCTTGAGGGTTTTGGTCTAGCGGGTGTAGGCCCGCGCTTGTGCATTTCCCGATCCCGTCGGCACGCCCATTGTACAGTTTCCTCGCAAAACAAGGGCCGCCTTCCTTCGTTCAGTCCTCCCGACTCCGAACGACGGAGCCCGTCCTTCCCGAACGTCGGAACGCTGGGCCCTCACCCCAGCCCCATGTGGAACGAGTTCAGGCCATCAGTACCGTTCGTCCATCCAGCTGCTGACCTTCGCGTTCGCAGCGCGAATCAGATCGACGTTCTCCCGATCAGGCCGTTCCAGCTCGTCCAGCAGGCCGCGGCGTCGCGCCTTGTTGCGCTGGTAGGCGCCGCACAGATGAAACCCGATGCAGCCGGGGTTGTCGAAAAGAGCCGCCAATACATCTGCGTACCATTCCCCGTTGTTGGGGACAAAGCCATCAGGGGGAACGGGCCTCTTCAGTCCCGCCGCGTCGGCCAGCAGCACGGGCTTTCCGGTTTTCGTGTGCCATTCGTGGAGATGAGCCACTGGGTCGCGGAAGTCTTGAAATGACAGCACGTCGACGAAGGGCAATGCGGCTTCGACGACCTCCATCGCGATGAAGGCGTTGGCTTCGTAGCGGTCGCCCAGAATCAAATGGTGCTGGTCGTAGCGCCGAATGGCGTCGTGCGTTGTCTGGTAGTAGGCACGGGCCAGCTGGCTGAGTTCCTTGCGGCCCGCTTCGGTCTTTAGGCGTTCAGGGTCGAAGATCGGTCCGCGCCAGGCGTTCTCGGCACGCTCATGCACCCAGGTTGGGCAGTCGCTGTAGAAGTATCCGATGAGATTGCGGTCTTCGCTCAGTTCTGCGCAGTGCGAGCGCGCGACATAGTCGACCCATTCCTTCCACTGGGAACCTCGGAAGTCGAAGTGACGGGTGTGCTGCTCCCACTGGTGCGATTCGGTGAACGGCAGCAAGTGGCAAAAGGGCATTCCCAGTGCCCGGTACTCGTCATCCGTAAACGGACGAGAGTGCCGCCACTGGCGAACGGTCACTTCTTGGACCCAACCGACGGTATTGAAGCCCCATTCCTTCAGGTTGGGCGCCACGGACTCGCGAATCCATCGCGTTGTACTGCCGCCATACTTGTCGCGCCAGATGTGGATGTTCTCGGGATAGCGCAGGCTTGCCGGGTCGATATGGTTGAGTCCGAGCGAAAAGAAGGGCTTCCCGTCGGGCGTGACGAGCCACCAGTGGTCGTCGCGTTGGCCCAGTGTGAAGAAGCCGTCCGGTTTGGCTTGCGTGGTCCCAGCCTTGGCTATCGCCGCGATAGCGGCATAGCTGAGGAACTGTCGTCGGGTCAAATCCATGGCTAGGGCTGCCCTGTTAATAGAGAAAAGACCGGACAATGAGAGTTCTTCAGTATATGTTGGGGAGCATTTTCGAGTTTCTGCTTGGTAAAATACGACGGATTGCATGCATTTCCTCGAAGCCAACCGTCCGGT
>Ga0209543_1000574_pt1 | contig 45096 bp, 36 predicted proteins | sample MesohylFT_FD_187296 | JGI IMG/M metagenome (GOLD analysis project Ga0209543, IMG submission 187296) | Host-associated microbial community of the marine sponge Aplysina aerophoba from Gulf of Piran - sponge mesohyl, lysed by freeze-thaw... | ecosystem: Host-associated > Porifera > Sponge >...
TGCTCCCGTCAAGCTCTTTCGCCTCTTTCGAAAAGCGTTTTCCGGTTTCAGCGTCGTTAGCCTCAATCAGCATGATCCATCCTCCTGTTTACACGTAGTATTCCCGGTCCGCCTTCTCCACCATTGGCTTTTGACGCGCATAGACAAATTCTCCGACAAGACATCCTCCTCGCGTAGCGCGTACACAACGTCCCACTGGGATTACCGTCTCAATACATTCCGATGTCTTTCGAACCATTCGTGTGCGATCTGTTGATTCTCAGGAGGCCCTCGCAGGACTAACCAAGCATTTCAATCAACCTCGACCAATGCATCGATGGTCGTGCCAAATACCCCTGCGAGCCGGGACAGCACTGAGGCAGATCCGGGTTTGAGACCGCGCTCGATCTCGGAAAGGTAGCTCGCAGCGACCCCTGTCTTCTCGGAAAGGTCACGCAGTGTCATCCCATGATGTTTCCGAAAAGCGGCGCAAGGGCTCGTGCCGTTCATGACGGCAAGAGCCGCGTCATGAGGGATCCGGCTGCCGTCGTCTGCATCACGAGCGGCCAGCAGGTCCTCGAGTTCCTCATTCCTGATCACCAGGGCATCATAGTCGGCGCGTTTCAGAGTGATGGTTTCTGCTCTAGCCATATGCTTCCCTTCGATGCCTGACGAACAAGTTGTCAAGTCCCTTGGTCTGGATCATCGGTCACGCCGTTCAGAAACGCTTGACGACAATCGGTCACCAGCGCGTCCGTGTCCTCGGCAAGCATGAGACTGGCCTGGACCAGGGACTCGATTTCCGTTCTTATCTGCTGGAGATAGTCGTCCACGTCGCGGTAGCGCTCCTCCAGGGACAACCGCGGGTCGCCGCCCGCCTCGCGTTCGGCGCGGGTCCGGGGGAAGGGGATGGAAGAGCCCAGCAGGCCCGACAGTTCGCCTTCGGCCAGCTCCTCGGACTGGAGATTCCATCCGGTGTAGGTGGCGAGCGGGACCGTGATCCAGGGGAGGCGGATCCCGGGGACGTCGTTGCCGTCGGCGTCCACCGCGGGCACGAGGACGGTGTAGCCGGCGCCGTCGGGCGGCGGCTTCGGGCGGGCGTCGATAACGCCGCGGGCGAGGCCTTCGCCGTAGTCCAGGAAGAGCTGACGGTTGTGGAGCCCGGTGCAGCCCCCTCCGGGAATGGCCGGGAAGCCGTTGCGCAGGCTCTCGGGGTCGACCTGCGTGCCGTCGGCGTTGCGCGGGATATGGCTCGGGGGCGGGGCGGTGCCGTCGGTGGCCCAGCGGTCCATGGCGGCGATGAGGGCGCGCAGGGCCGGGCCGATGGGCAGGGGGTTGTTCGGATGCCGGGTCTTTCCCCTTGCAACCTGAGTGCCGTAGGGGGCGTTGTGCTGCGTGCTGGCCATCAGGTAAACGCGCACGCGGTCGGGCAGGGGGACATCGTTTCCCCGTCCGTCGGTGTGCGCCAGTGACCCGCGCTTCTGCCAGTATTCGGTGGATGTCTGGGTATGGATCACCAGCGGGTCCGTGGCCGGCCGTTTCAGGATACCGTCCTTCCGGCCCGTTTGCGGGTCCTCCATGACGTTGTAGGCGAACGGGAACAGTTCGGGCTCGAGCTGGTTGGTGTGCTGCTGGCACGAGGTGACCGGCCGCGCGAATTCGTAGTTGAGGAACATGCGTCCGCCGCCCGCGGCGTGGGGGGCGATGGCGTCGAACACCGGCTGCCCCTCCTCGTCCTCGTTGAAACCCTGGTAGACCAGGTCGCGCAGGAAGCGGCCGCTCTGGGAACGGCCCCAGGCATACGTCTTCTCGACACCGGTTCCTTCGGCCAGCGGATTGGGATTCCCGGCGCCGTCGTCCTTCCGGTAGCGCAGGAACGAGACCAGATCGCGCACCGCGGCGAACCCCAGGCCCAGCACCAGCGGGTCCCGGGCAGTGTACACGAGTTCGTAGATCGCCCCTGGGGTGAAGCCTCCCGGCAGGTGTAAATGTGACGCGCTCGGCGTAACCGCCGGCGCTCCGCCGCGATCCGCGTTCTCCTCCGTTGCAAACGCCCAGTCGGAGGAGGGTATGACGTGGCGCTCCCCGTAGGACTGCATCCTCACGGTCAGTTCGGCGTGGGCGTTATCCAGGGTGGCGGCGGCGTAGCTGCGGACGCGCGGATCGCCGCTCAAGGGCTGACTGCGCACTCCCGGGCGGTTCACGCAGATCTCGGTGCGCACCCGTCGCTGGATCGGCTGTCCGTGGTCGGTGGCGACGGGGACGGCCAGCGCCATGCCGTCCTTCCAGGGTACGAGGTCTCCCTGCCAGCCGGAGGTGACCCAGGTATAACCGTGACGCATCAGGAAGCCGTTGCCGGCGTGTTCCAGGGACACCGGGTCGTTGCACTCGGGGGCGTCGTTCAGGAACATCAACCCGCGTTTGCTGCCCCGGTTGGGTGCCTCGTACAGAATCCGCCGGTTGCCCTTGTCCAAGTCCTTCGGCCGCAGGATGTGGATGTCGCAACGGTACTCCACGGCGCCACGCTCGTTCCGGGGCGCATTGGCGAGATTCACGATACAGGCGTTACGGGGGTCGTTCGGGGTGACCTCGCCGCGGACCTCGCCCGCCACGATCTCGTAGGCGCACGCAGCCCCGAATTCGTGATTATCGGCAAACGACTGCCTGCGACGGATGAGGAAATGGGTCAGCATGAATGGAACCTTCCTCGGAAAACCTTCGTCAAATCCACGGCCAAGCCCGGGAACAAGGGTGTGGTGAAACATGCCGTATGGCTGGGTTCGGTCGTCATCATGGGTCTCCCGCGTGCCTCGATACGGCCGCCGGGCACATGTCGATGGAAACAGGGAGAGGAGCGAAACGCAAGCATGATGGCAGTCAGACAAGGCAACACTTCATCAACCCCGGAAAATGCGTTAAGTTGGCACCGTAGCCCGTCCAATCCGCCGCGGGCTGCTTACGCGGAACACTCCGGGCGAGAATCTTTCACGGAGGAAGTCGACATGATCAAGCCCACCGCACTCAAGCGCGGCCACTACGAATGCAAGTCCCTGGACGACACGTTGCCGGTGCTGACGGATCTGCTGGCATTCGACGTCGTGCGGCGGGGAGACGGACAGGCGACGGTGAAGCATCCCAATACGGACTGGGAGCTGGTCGTTCACGAGGGTTCGCCGGAGGCGGTGGACAAGCCGCACCTGCACCATTACGGCGTGCGGGTGGAGACCCTGGACGAAGTCAACGCGGCCTACGACTACATCCAGTCGCAGAAGGAGCGCTACAAGCTCATGCGCGTCAGCCGTCCCCACGAGAACCACTTCGCCCACTCCGTCTATTTCCGTGAGCCCGGCGGCAACGACTGGGAGATCGAGTACTACGACCACGAGGCGGTGGTGCGCGGCCAGCGGAATGCCATCAACCCGTGGGGGGAGAAGATGTCGGAGGAGCGGTTTCCGGGCCGCGGCTACTTGCCCCAGGCGCTGAGCCACGGCACCCGTGAATGCGACGACAAGGCGGTCAGCTCGAAGTTCTACAGCGAGGTGCTGGGTCTGGAGATTCTCGGCGGTGGGAGGATGTCGGTGTACATCAAGCACTTCGACACGCCCTGGTACGTGGTGGTGCTGCCTGGGCGGAAGCGCCACTACGTGTCGTCGTTGAACCGGTTCACGCTGGAGGTGGAGACCGAGCAGGAGGTGGTGGACGCGCACCGGGCGTTCGGTACGTCTGGAAAGGACGTTGGCATCGGCGAGGTGGGCGACCTGCAAGAGGACAACGGAGAGGTCTCGTTCGTGTTCAGTGACCTCGACCAGAACTGGTGGGACATTTGCGCCGCCCGGTAGGCGCCGAACGCGGACGTCAAAGGAGAAGACGAGCATGTGGTTCATCGGACTGAGGAGCACCGCCAAGCCCAGGGAAGAGTGGACCGTGACGCTGGACGATCATCTGTCCTGGATGAAGCGCCAGCATGAGGCGGGGAAGATCGTCATGTCCGGACCGACACCGGACCGCAGGCTCGGCATCTACCTCATACGCGCGGACTCACGGCCGGAAGCGGAGGAGATCGCCGGCAGCGATCCCTACACCGCGGCCGGATTCTGTACGTTCGAGTTGATCGAGTGGGAGCTGCACCAGGTGATGGGGGCCGGGCCGTTCTCCATGGCGGAGATCAAGGCGCACAGCCAATAACGCCCCCACCGGCGTGGTCGGTCAGGCTACAGGGCGGCGGCCGAGAACGTGCGGCGCCAGGCGAAGGCGCGCCGCTCGAAGCGGGCGATGACGCCGTATTCGATGATCAGCATCAGGATCACGAACAGCAGCACCCACGCCAGCACCTGCTCCATGTCGAAATTCTCGAACCAGAAGAAAAACATGTAGCCGATGCCGAACTTGATGCCGAAGGTTTCGGCCAGGGCGACGATCTTCCAGGTCATGCCGAAGGAGTAGCGGAACGCGGACATGAGGTAGGGCATGAGCTGGGGGATGTAGACCTTCCGTATCATCATCCGCCTGTTGGCCTTGAAGGACTTGGCCATGTCCATCAGGCTCTTATCCATGGCCTTGGTGCCTTCCGCCATGTTCACGGTCACGAAAGGCGTCACCACCGCCATCACCGCCACGAGGCTCCCGGTCTCGCTGAAACCGAACCAAAGCACCGCCAGAAACACCATCAGTATGGTTGGGATGGTGAGAAACAGCGGGATCAGGCTCATGAGGGCGTACTCCACGGTCTTGCGGAGTCCCATGGCCAGTCCGATGCCGATGCCTGCGAGCATCGCCACCACGAACGCGATGACGATACGGAACATCGTGATGCCGATGTGGAAGTAGGCCGAGTGGCCCTCGGGACCGAGCTCCACCAGGATGCGTCCCATGGTCATGAGGATCCGGAACGGGCTGGGCAGGACCTCCGGCAGCGTGAACAGCGAGCCGATCCACCAAACCATTACGAGCGCCACCATGGACGCCGCACGCATGTAGAAACGCATGCTCATTGGGACTGATGCTCCAGAACGGCGAAGAACTCCTGCACCAGCTCCTTCTCCATGTCGAACAGACGCGGATCCTCGGGCTGCCGCGGCCGCGGCAGGTCCACGGGGACGTGCCGGAAGATCCGCGCCGGCTTGGTGCTCATCATGTACACGTTATCGGACAGGTAGACCGCCTCGCGAAGGTCGTGGGTCACGAACAGGATCGTGGTTTTTGCGCGTTCGAGGATCTCCATCAGGTCGATGCGCATCTTGCGCGCGGTGATCTCGTCCAGATGGCTGAAGGGTTCGTCCATGAGCAGGACGTCGGGCTCTATGGCCAGGGCGCGGGCGATGGCCACCCGCTGCTGCATCCCGCCCGACAGGTTGAGGGGGTAGTTGGGCTCCTGGCCCGCAAGACCCACCATGTCGAGGTACTTGGTCACACGGTCGCGCCACAACTCGCGGGGCACGGCCTGGGCCTCCAGCGCAAAGCGGATGTTGTCGTCCACCGTGAGCCAGTTGAGCAGGCGGGCGCTCTGGAAAACGTACCCCACGTGAATGGCGCCGTCGGGCGACTCGGTGGCTGGATGCACCGTCACGCTGCCGCCGGATTCCACCTCAATGCCCGCAATGACATTCAGGAGCGTGGATTTCCCGCAGCCGGAAGGACCCACGAGGCTGGCGAACTCGCCCTCCTTGACGTCCAGGCTCACGGCGTCGAGCACCACGAAATCTTCGCCGCCGCCGGGGGCGGGGAACTTTTTGGTCAACTTGTCTACATGAACGACGGTCGAAGCCATGAACGATACCTGTGTGGGACGATAAATAAGTTTGAACGTTGAGCGACGCGCCTACGTGGCCACCTGATGCCGCCACCGGAAGACCCGTCTCTCCCAGGACCGGAATATCAGCACATCCACCAGGACCATGAAGACCATGAAGCTCACGCCCCAGGCGAGCATCATGTCCACCCGCGTGTCCTGGAAGTGAAACACGAGCATCTGCCCGACTCCGCTGCCTACGGCGAAGGCCTCTCCCACCAGCACGATCTTCCAGGACAGGGAGAGCGCGATGCGCATGGACGAGAAGAGGTACGGCATGAGCTGCGGGATGATGACCTTGCGGACGATCAGGTGCCGGTTCGCCTTGTAGACCTTGGCCATGTCGATGACTTCCTTGTCGATGGCCTTGGTTCCTTCCCAGACGTTGAGGGCCACGAACGGGAAGACGATGAGCACCGTGGTGAAGACCGGTCCGATGTCCGAGAGGCCGAACCACAACACTCCCAGAAATGCCCAGCAGATGGCCGGGAACGTGAGCAGCACCATGATCCAGCCGTCGAGGAAGGCCTCCACGTGCCGGTGGAGCCCCATGATCACACCGGCAATGCCGCCGATGACCATGGAGAAGCCCAAGCCCAGAATGATCCGGCGGAGGGTATCCCAAACCACGGTGTAACTGCTGGGATCGGAATAGACAGTGACGAGCCGCTGAACGAGCTCCTGCGGTCCGGGCAGGAAAGCCGCCAGAAACAGCAACGATACCAATTGCCACAGCAGGACGAAGGCCAGCAAGGTGAGAACCCCGGCCACAAGACCGGGCCTGCTCTTGATCATGGGGAGAGCCTGTCAGAGATGGGTAATGAAGGGTCCGGGTCCTCGCGCCGGCCGAAACCGCCGCGAGGACCCGGACGCCGTGACCGCGACTAGTTGAGAATCAGCCCGTGCTTCTTCTTGTCCGGAACGAAGTCCAGGACGCCGCGCCGTTTGGCCATTTCGAGGAAGTTCCACTGGTGATCCACGGTTTCCTTGTCCCACTTGGCCAGGAAGACCTTGTTCTTCTGCAGCCAATCCCGGTAAACGCCGGCTTCGGCCTTGTTCTTGATGCCGGTCACCTTGGCGAACTTGGCCTCGGCCTGATCGAAGTTCTTGGGGTTCCGGAGCCAGTGCATGGACTCCATGACCGCCGAGGAGAAGCCCGCCGCGCGTTTCTTGTCCTCGTCCACCCACTCGCGCCAGCAGACCAGCGGAGCGGACCACACGATGGGCTGGCCGGTCTTCGACTTCCAGTAGTCGTTGGGCACGAACACCGAGCGGTACTTGTCGGGCTGCGACGCCGCCCGCACCGTCAGCGAGCTGATGTTGAACATGGAATCTACGTCACCGCGGTCCAGCAGGGCCAATAGCGCGGGGGCCGCGGCCTGCTTCAGATCCACGTCCTTCTTGTTGATCACGTCCATGCCATGACCGTCGATGATGACGGCGCGGGTGGCCTTGAAGGCGCCTGCACCAGTGGACCAGGTGCCGAACTTCTTGCCCCGCAGGTCGCCGATGGACTTGACCGGGCTGTCCTTCTTGACGAAGACCTCCTGCATCACCGTGAGCCCGCCTCCGACGATGACGAAGTCAAGCCCCTTGGTGATCCTGGCGATGGCGGCCGTGCCGGCGTACGACGAGCAGGGCACTTCCTTGGCGGGCAGCGCGGCCATGTGTCCCGCGAAGGGGCGCACGTCCACTTCCACGTCGATGCCGTTCTTTTCAAAGATTCCGGCCATTTCCCCGGCCAGATACAGCATGGAAATGACGCTGTTCCGCCCGGCGGTGACCTTGATCTTGTGGAGATCCTGGGCCGCGGCCTCGATGGCCAGGAAACTCACCAGCACGATCGCCAGCAAAGCTGTCCGTGTGTAGCGTCGCATTGTCTTCCTCCTTTGAACTGGTCGCCGGTTTCGGCAACGAACGCATTCCCTCTTCGGGAAGCGCGAGAAACGAGGAATACTAGTTCGTGGCCCGTTCTTTGTCAATGGCGGATCAGGGTTTCAGATACTCTTTCAGGTCCATGTTCCGCCACAGTTCCGGGTCCGGCTCGATCCGGGTCTCGAACTCTTTCTCCACCGTCCGCGTCGCGTCGATGACCAAGTGCGTGGTCATGGGGCCGCGGCCCGTGCGCGCCTCGTTGTAGGACACCGGGTCGAGGTGCGCGCCCTTGACTCCGGGCATGATCAGCAGGTCCTGGTCGGCCACCATCCGGGTGCTGATGGCCCAGGCCACCTCGCGCTCGTTGAACACGTCCACGTCGTCGTCCACCACCACCGCGGTCTTGCCATAGTTGTCGGTGGACACCGCCACCAGCCCGGCCTGCTTGCCCTCGCCGGGGACACGCTGCTGCAACGAGACGTACGTGCCCAGCCAGCCCATGATGTTCACCGCCTTGAGGGTGGGGAATTGGGATCGCAGGCGGTCATACATGCTCATCTCCGCGCTCACGTTGGGCGCCAGATTATGCTCGATGTGGGCGGAGTCCAGATGATGGTAGATGGCGTCCCGGCGCATGGTAATGGCGCTCACCTCGATGACGTAGCAGGGCTTGTCGCCCACGCCGTAGTAGCCCAGGTACTCGGCGTAGGGGCCGTCGGTGGACATGGTGGCGGCATCGATGGTGCCCTCGATGACGATCTCGGCCTGCGCCGGCACCGGCACGTCCACGGTCTCGCCCTTGACCACCTCCAGCGATTCCCCGAGATAGCCGCCCATGAGGTCGAACTCCACCACCCCCTTGGCCTGGGAGGCCTGCAGCACGGCGGAGTGGTGACCGATGACCAAAGCGATCTCCATGGGCCGTCCCAGTTCGGCGCAGCGCCGGGCGATGTAGGCGCCGTCATTGCCCGGATTGATCATGCAGCCGAGGCGGTTCCGGCCCATGACCAGGTGTCGGTAGATGCCCGCGTTGGGGACACCGGTGTCCGGCCACCTGGCGATCATGAACCCGGCGCTGATGTACTTGCCCGCGTCCAGCTTGGAATTGTGGATGATGGGCAACATTCCCAGGTCCACCTCGTCGCCGATGAACTTCTTCTCCTTGATCGGCGCCCTGTCCTCGTCCACCCACACGGGATCCTCTCGCTGGGCCAGCTTCTTGCGCAGCACGTCGTAGATCTCCAACCGGGTCATGCTGCGCGGGTCGCAGCCGAGCCCCCAGGCCAGGAGGTCGAAGGAACCGAACATGTTGGTGACCAGCGGCAACGAGCTGCCCTTGACCTCCGGGCAGTAGATCACCGGATTACGGCCCTCGGCCGCCAGCTTGTGCTGGATGATGCCGATTTCCAGGTAGGCGTCCAGCGGCTGGGTCACCTCGACGTAGTTCTCGGGTCCGGTCTCCCGCACCGCCTGAAGGAAAGTCCGAAGATCGGGGTTCATATGACAGTCTCCATCATCGTGTGCCCTGTACGAGAGGCAGGACCTCCTCGACGAAACGGCGGATCTGCGCCAACTGGTCGGGCCCGGTGAAGCGCAGCACCGGTGTGCTGATGCCCATGTCCAGCCACTCCCGCAGCAACACCGCGCACTCCTCCGGCGCGCCGTAGGCGAGCCAGGTGCGGATGACCTCGTCGCTGGGTGGCGCCAGCGGGTAGTATTCCTGGAAGTAGTGCTTCGACTCCTCGTAGGCCACCCGCTTGTCCTCGTTGATGTTGATCATGCCGTGGATGCAGGTCTCGAAGCCGCTCAGGTCGCGCCCCTGGCGCTCCGCCGCTTCCTGCATGAAGTCCCAGCGCCGGCGGAACTCGTCGGGCGCCACCACGTCGGTCATGTAGCCGTCGCCCAGCCGGATCACGCGCTCCAGAGCCCGCTCCACCAAGGGGCTCCCTTCCAGGGGCCGCCGCGGATTCACGGCGATCCAGATGGGGCAGGGGCGCTGCACCGGCTTGGGCAGGATGTCGTAGTCCTCCAGGGTGTAGAATTCGCCACGGTGATGCACCTTGCCGTCGCTCCACATTGCCCGCAACAGCGCGATTCCTTCCTCCAGTCGCGGCGCCCTCTCCTTGGAGGTCTGTCCGAAGGCGCGCAACTCGGGCTCGTGGCCGCCGCCGATGCACGCGCCGAGAACCGCGCGGCCGCCGGAGACGTGGTCCAGGCTGGCCCACTGGATCGCCAACTCCACCGGATGGCGCAGCGGAAACGTGGCCATGCAGATGGTGCCCAGCCGCACCCGGCTGGTGCGCGCCGCGAGGTTCGACAGCATGACGATGGAATCGAGCCGCGGCTTGTGGATGAAGCTGTCGCCCACCCACACGGACTCGAAGACGCCGCATTCCTCTGCCAGGGCGGCCGAGGCAAAAAGGTCGTCCACGGTCGTCAATCCGAACAGCACGCCGCGGTTGGGGAGGCTGAGTCCCCATCTTGTGGGCAGATTACGCATCATCGATCACCGTCGCCAACGTCCCGAATCCTCACCCGCGGAACAGGCTGTGTCAATACTCAACTCGGATGAGAATGGTTGCCAACCTCCCGAATCGTCATTCCCGCGGAAGCGGGAATCCAGGGGTGGAGTGGGTAACCTGCACACTAGCCCACTTGAAAGGAAAAACCTGAAGAAGCGCTTCATGCGCGCTCCTTCAACCCCCGCCAGACCCGCTCCGGCGTCATGGGCAAGGCTTTCAGGCGTACGCCGACGGCGTTGTAGATGGCGTTGGCGATGGCCGGGGCGGCCGGGCCGAAGGGCATTTCGCCGATGCCCTTGGCGCCGTAGGGGCCGTCGGAGGGGTCGCCTTCCAGGAACTCGCTTTCGAGCCGCCGCGGCATGGTCCGAAAGGTGGGGAGGCGGTAGTCCACGAAGTTCGGGTTCAGCACCTGCCCGCCGTCCACCACCAGGTCCTCGTAGAGGGCGAAGCCCAGCCCCTGGGTGAGGCCACCCTCGATCTGGCCCTGGATGCCCAGCGGGTTGATGGCCTTGCCCACGTCGTGCACGGCCAGGTAGCGGAGCAGTTCCACCGTTCCGGTCTCGGTGTCCACCCGCACCTCGGCCACGTGACAGCAGGCGGCGATGACCGGCGCCGCCGCCTCGTAGTCGTTGGTGACGAACCGGGTGGCCTCCTCGTCCACGAAGGCGCCCTTGCCGATGATGAGCAGGCCGCGCCGGTCGTAGGCCTCCCGTACCACCTCGTCGAAGCTTACCTCGCCGCCGGGCTCCACCGTCGCCGCCACACGGTCGTTGTCGAATCTCAGCGTGTCCGGAACGGCCTGCAGCATGCCGGCGGCGACCTCCGCAAGGCGCCGGCGCGCGTCGGCCGCGGCCGCGGCCACGGCATTGCCGCATACGAAGGTGGTGCGGCTCGCCCAACTGCCGAGGTCGAAGGGAATGACGTCGGTGTCGTTGTGGAAGATGCGGACCCGATCCACGGATACGCCGAGTTCCTCGGCGGCGATCTGCGCCATCACCGTGCGGGTGCCCGTGCCCGTGTCGGCGATGGTGGCGATGATGCCCACGGTGCCGTCCCGGTCCACCCGGACGATGGCCTCGGTGGAGTTCTGCCGGTAGTAGCGCAGCCCGGCGCCGGTCTCGGACAAGACCGCCATGCCGATACCTGTGCGCGTGGTGCCCGCCGTGCTCTCGGCGGTTCCTTTCGTGGGCCGCATCACCTCGGCGGCACGCTCCAGGCAGGCGCGCTCGCACGGACGATGCAGGTTCGTCAGCCGGATCTCCACCGGATCGATGCCGAGGCGTTCCGCCATGGTGTCCAGGAGGGACTCGAAGGCGAAGGTCTTCTCCGCGTGGCCGAAGCCCCGGAAGGCGGCTCCGGGGGGCTTGTTGGTATAGATCAGGCTGGCATCCACCGACGTGGCGGGGTGATGCCGGTGGTAGCTCGAGAAGAAGGTCATGGTGATGAAGTTGATGGTGGAGACGCCCTTGTCGTGGTACGCGCCGTTGTCCCCCAGGACCTCCAGGCTCTTGGCGCGGATGACTCCGTCGCGGGTGCAGCCCAGCTTGAGCCTGAAACGGTAGGCGTAGCGCGCGCCGGCGCAGCGGAACTCCTCGTCCCGGGTGTTGACGATGCGCACGGGCCGGCCGCCGGACTTCCGGGACAGCACGGCGCCGATGGGCACCATGACGTTCATCACCAGGCGGGAACCGAAGCCGCCGCCAGTCTCGGGCTGGATCACCCGTACCCGCCGCTCGGGAATGCCCAGGGTCCGGGCGATCTCGGCCCGCAGGGTGTGGGGCGCCTGGGTCTGGTGCCATACGGTGAGCTCGCCGGCGGCGCCGTACTGGGCGATGCAGCCGCGCGCTTCCATGACCGCGTGGGACTGGCGCGCGGTCTCGAACTCCTCTTCCAGCACCAGGTCGCAGCCGGCGAAGGCGGCATCCACGTCGCCCTCGGCCTTGTGCACCTCGTAGGCGAGGTTGCCGTCGTCGTGGACCGTGGGGGAATCCGGAGACAGCGCCGCCTCCAGGTCCAACACCGGCTCCAGGGGCTCGTACGACACCTCGATGAGCCGCGCGGCCTCCTCCGCGGTGGCTTCGTCGAGAGCGGCCACCGCGGCCACCTCGTCGCCGGCGTAGCGCACGGTGCGCCCCGGACCGCACAGCGCGGTCTTGTCCGCCAGCTCCGGCACGAAGCTGAACTTGATGTCCGGCATGTCCCGCGCGGTGATGACCGCTACGACCCCGGAGAGGCGCTCGGCGCGGGTTGTGTCGATGTCGAGAATGCGCGCGTGGGGCAGGGGACTGCGGCAGATCTTGCCGTAAAGCATGCCCGGCGCCTGCAGGTCCTCCAGGTACCGTGCTTCCGCGGCCACCTTGACCGCGCCCTCCAGCGCCGGGGTCGAATGCCCGATGATGCGCGGACTGCTTCTCTCTGCCGGTCTTTCCATGGAGAAAGAATCGCAGAAATCCGGGTTGCATTCCATAGCGAAGGTGGCTTAGGTTGACGGTTTCGCATGCTTTGGTCTGCCGGGCCGCGGAGAACTGGAACAGGTGGTCCGCGCTGGCGTCGTCCCACGATACGTGTGCGGCGGCCCGCCCGCAGTCGAGTTCAACAGGAGGTTATCGTCGTGAGTGACAAGAAGATACTGAGCCGTGACAAGCGGCGCTATCTATTGCCGTCCGAACGCGCCCTGGGCGCCGAGACCCACAGCTACCTGCCGGAGCTGTGCGACCAGCTTCGCACGAGCAAGATCACCCGGCGCGATTTTCTGCGGCAGGCGGCGCTGCTGGGCATGACCGTGGGCGCGGCCTATGTCACCGCCGACAAGCTCATCGGTGGCGCGTTCACGCCGACCGTGGCCGCGGCGACGCCGAAACCCGGCGGGACCCTGCGGGTGTCCATGCGCATCCAGGAGGTGACCGACCCGGCGAAATTCGACTGGACCGAGAAGTCCAACGTCGCGCGGTTCCTCGTGGAGCACCTGACCCGGACCAAGGCGGACAATACAACGGTTCCCTACCTTGCCAAGAGCTGGGAGGCGTCGGACGATCTCAAGACCTGGGTGTTCCATCTCCGGGATGACGTGACCTGGTCCAACGGGGACAAGTTCACCTCCGCCGATGTCGCGCACACCGTCAACCGCTGGCTCGATCCGAAAACCGGTTCCTCCAACCTGGGACTGTTCGCCGCCATGGTGGAGACCGTGAAGGGCGCCGACGGGAAGCCGCTGAAGCGCGGTATCGCCAACGCGGTGGAGGTCATCGACGACCACACCATCAAGTTCAACCTCCGACAGGCCGCCCTGGCCATGCCGGAGAACTTCTACAACTATCCTGCCGCCATCGTGCACCGGGGCTTCGGCAAGGACTACGAGGCCGACCTCTCCAAGAACCCCATCGGCACCGGCCCGATGAACCTGGAGGCGTTCGCGGTGGGCGAGAGGGCGATCCTGAAGAAGGCGCGGGACTGGTGGGCGGGGCCGTTCCACCTGGACGAGATCCACTATTTCGACCACGGTGAGGACACCAACGCCTGGATCGCGGCGCTGGCGTCGCAGCAGGTGGACATGGTCTTCCGCCTGCCCAACAACGCCATCGACACCGTCAAGCGGCTGCCCTTCGTGGAGCTTCACGAGGCGACCACGGCACAGACCGCGGTGATGCGTTTCCGCATCACCGAGAAACCCTTCGACAACCTCAAGCTGCGTCAGGCCATCGCCGCCTGCATGGACCACAAGGAGCTCCTGGACAAGGCGTTCAAGGGCCTCGGCCAAGTCGCCGAGAACCACCACGTGTGTCCCATCCATCCGGACTATGCGCCGCTGCCGCCGCTCAAGCGGGATGTCGAAATGGCCAAGAAGCTGCTGGCCGAGGCGGGTTACAAGGACGGCATCACCGTCGAAATAGCCAACGGCGATACCGAGGGCCCCTGGATGACCGATGTCTGCGCGATCTTCAAGAACCAGCTCGCCCCCGCGGGCATCAACCTGAAGATCAACAAGATGCCGGCCAACCAGTACTGGGAGGTGTGGGACAAGGCGCCCTGGGGCTACACCGCGTGGACGCACCGACCTCTCGGCACCATGGTTCTCGGGCTGGGCTACCGCTCCGGCGTGCCCTGGAACGAGACCGCTTACAACAACCCCAAGTTCGACGCCGCTCTCGACGACGCCGAGGCCACCCTCGACGTCAACGAGCGCAAGAAGAAGATGGCCGTCTGCGAGAAGATCCTCCAGGACGACGCCATCATTCCGCAGCCCTTTTGGCGCTCGGTCTTCAAGGCGGCCAACAAGCGGGTCAAGGGGCACCAAACCCATCCGACGCTGTACCACCAGTTTCACAACGTGTGGCTGGAGGGTTAACAGGCTACGCCGCGGTGGCATGGGCAGGGGCGGCCGGCCGGTCGCCCCTGCCTTCCCCGGCCGGAGCGCGTACGCCGGCCGACTCGCCTGCTGAGCAGCGGAGACGGATATGTCACAACTGATTCTGCGGCGCGTGGGCATGATGCTCCTCATCATGCTGGTGGTGGCGCTGCTTCTCTTCCTCATGAACGAGGGCGATCCCCGGCTCATCGCGCGCAGTGTCCTCGGGCCCTATGCCCAGGACCAGCAGCTCGACGCGTGGATCGCCCAGCACGGCTACGACCGGCCGATCCTGGTGCGTTATGTCGATTGGCTCGGACGCGTCCTGACCGGCGACTTGGGCGACTCCATCATCTACAAGCGGCCGGTGAACGAGATCTTCTGGGACCGTCTCGGCAATACCGGCATCCTCGCCGGCATCACCTTCGTCGTCATGGTCATAGTGGCCCTGACCCTGGGGGTGCTGGCGGGCATGAAGGAGGGCTCGACCCAGGACCGGGTGATCTCGGTCTTCTCCATCACCACGACCTCGATCCCGGAATACGCCAGCGCGGTGCTGCTCGCCTGGATCTTCGTGTTCGTGCTGGGATGGCTGCCGGGGACCTCGTCCATGACCGGGGGCTTCAACATCGTCGAGCTGATATTGCCGGTCATGGTGCTGACGCTGTACGGTTTCGGCTATGTGGCGCGCATGACCCGGGCGTCCATGGCGGAGGTGATGACCAACCCCTACATCCGCACCGCCATGCTCAAGGGTCTGCCGTACCGTCACATCATCATGAGGCACGCCCTTAGGAACGCGCTGATAGCGCCCTTCACCGTCATCATGCTGCAGATCAACTGGCTCTTGTCCGGCGTGGTGGTGACGGAGTTCGCCTTCGGCTACAAGGGCTTCGGGGCGCTCCTGCTGGAGGCGGCGCTGCGCCGCGACATCTTCGTCATCGAGGCGTGCGGTCTCGCGGCGGTGTTCGTGGCGGTTTTCACCCAGACCATCGGCGACGTCGGGTACACCTACCTGAACCCGCGGATCCGGTTCAAGTGAGGAGGGGAGCATGGCTACAAACGCTGACGACACCCCTCTCGTAAGACCGGATTCGACCATCGTGAATTTGGTCAAGGCCGTGGCTCTTCTGCGCGAGAGCCCGGTGGGCTTGATCGGCGCGCTCATCGTGCTGCTCTTTGTCCTGCTGGCGATCTTCGCGCCGCTGGTGTCGCCCTTCGATCCCAACGCCACGATGCTGCCGTTCGCCTTCCCGGGCACGGCCGCTCCGGACGGCGGGGTATTCCTCCTGGGTACCGACCACCTCGGCCGGGACATCCTTTCCCGAATCATCTGGGGCGGCCAGCGGGTTCTTTTCTACGCCACGGCGGCGACGGTGTCGGCTTACATCGTCGGCATCATCATGGGCCTTGCGGCCGGCTACTTTCGCGGCTACCTGGACGAGATCATCTCGTTCTTCGCCAACGTGATCCTGTCGTTTCCGATCATGGTGCTGTACGTGCTGATCATCGCCAAGCTGGGCGCGTCGGGCCTGAACATCATCTTCGCGGTGGTGTTCGCCTCCTCGCCGGGCATCATGCGCATCGTGCGCGGCGTCACCATGGACATCGCCACCCGCGACTACATCGCCGCGTCCCAGACCCGCGGCGAAGGCCCTTGGTACATCATGCTGGTGGAGATCCTGCCCAACGCCCGCAGCCCGCTGATCGTCGACTTCTGCCTGCGCATGGGCTACACGACCATCACCATCGGCGCGCTGGGGTTCCTGGGCCTGGGGCTGCCGCCGCCCGACCCCGACTGGGGCGGCATGATCACCGAGACCCGCGCCTTCGTCACCGGCGGGTTCCCGTACATGGCGATCATGCCCGCGTGCGCGGTGTCCCTGCTGGTGCTGGGGTTCAACCTGCTGGCCGACGGGCTGCGGGAAGTATCGTTGAGGGATTAGGAGGAACGTGATGGCGGATCACAACGGCGGGGGCAACGGAGGCGGCGAGGCGCCGGTTCTCGATATCTCCGGCCTCCGGCTCAGCTACTACACGCGCGCCGGGGAGATTCCCGCGGTGATGGACTTCGACCTGACCATCGCCAAGGGCGAATCCGTCGGGCTGGTGGGCGAGTCCGGGTGCGGCAAGTCCACCGTGGCCAACGGCATCATGCGCTACATGGGAAAGAACGGCGGCATCGTCGGCGGCACCATCAAGTTCCAGGGCCGCGACATGGCGGAGATGACCGAGGATGAGATCCGGAGGGTGCGCGGCAAGGACATCGCCATGATCTACCAGGAGCCCATGGCGGCGCTCAATCCGAGCCTGACCATCGCCGCCCAGCTCATGGAAGTGCCCATGATCCACGAGGAGGTCAGCGAGGAGGAAGCGTTCCAGCGCTCCTTCGACATGCTGTCCGCCGTGCACATCCCGGACCCCAAGCGCCTGATGGACTCGTACCCGCACCAGGTCTCCGGCGGCCAGCAGCAGCGCGTGGTCATCGCCATGGCGCTCCTGTCGCGCCCGGCGCTGCTGCTGCTGGACGAACCCACCACGGCGCTGGACGTGACCGTCGAGGCGGGCATCGTGGAGCTGATCGCCGAGTTGAGCAAGGAGTCGGGCACCTCGCTGCTCTACATCTCCCACAACCTGGGCCTGATGCTCGAGGTGTGCGACCGCATCTGCGTGATGTATTCCGGCGAGGTGGTGGAGGAGGGGCACATCAGCTCCATCTTCTCCTGGCCCAAGCACCCCTACACCCACGGTCTGTTCGGCTGCATCCCGCTACCGCACGCCGACAAGAACGCGCGTCCGCTGGCGGCCATCAAGGGCCAGCTCCCGCTGCCGCACCAGCGCCCCAAGGGCTGCTACTTCGGGCCGCGCTGCGAGTTCTTCGAGGCCGGGCGCTGCGACAGCGACCACATCCCCATGGAGGAAGTCTTCACCGACGACGACGATGCGCACCGGGTGCGTTGCCTGCGCTGGAACGAGATCGACCCCGACGAAGCGCGAGCCGTCGAGACGACGCGCGAGCCCATCGAGGTGGGCGACACCGTGCTTGAAGTCGACAACATGCGCAAGTACTACGAGGTCAAGGAGAGCACGTTCGCCGCGCTGGTCTCCGGCGGCTCGGCGCGCCAGGTCAAGGCCAACGAGAGCATCAGCTTCGACGCCGGGGAAGGGGAGACCGTGGCCATCGTGGGCGAATCGGGCTGCGGCAAGTCCACCTTCGCCAAGGTCCTCATGGGGCTGGAGACCGCCACGGAAGGGGAGGTGCGCCTCGACGGCACGGATCTCGGCAGCATCGAGGTCAAGAAGCGCACCCCCGAGCAGCTCGCGTCGCTGCAGATGGTGTTCCAGAACCCCAACGACACCCTCAACCCGTCGCACTCCATCGGTTACCAGATCGGCCGGGTGATCAAGCGTTTCGGCATCGAGTCCGATCCGGCGAAGATCCAGGACAGGGTCCACAAGCTCCTCGACACCGTGAAGCTGCCGCGCGACTTCGTCCACCGCAAGCCCCGCCAGCTATCAGGGGGACAGAAGCAACGGGTGGGCATCGCGCGCGCCTTCGCCGGCAACCCCAAGACCGTCATCGCGGACGAGCCCATCTCCGCCCTCGACGTGTCCGTGGCCGCCGCGGTGACCGAGCTGCTGATGGACATCCAGCGCGAGCACCGCACCACGCTTCTGTTCATCAGCCACGACCTGTCCGCCGTCCGCTACCTCGCCGATCGCGTCGTGGTCATGTACCTGGGCCAGATCATGGAGCGGGGCGACACGGACGAGGTCTTCGCACCGCCGTACCACCCCTATACCGAGGCGCTGCTGTCGGCCGTGCCCATCGCCGACCCGGAGGTGGAAAAGCGCCGCATCGTGCTGGAAGGCAATCTCCCGAGCCCCCTGGATCCACCCAAGGGATGCCCGTTCTCCACCCGCTGTCAGCGCAAGGTCGGCAGCATCTGCGACGACGAGCCGCCTCCGATCCAGCTCGACGGCGAAGGCCACAGCATCGCCTGCCACATTCCGTTGGCGGAGTTGCGCGAGGTGGAGCCGGTGATCACCATTCCGGCCCGGGATGCGGACGCGACCGCATGACAGAGTCCGACAAGGGCGTTCTACGGGCGGGTCTCGAACCCGCCCGTTTCCCGTGAAGTGATTTGCATTCCGGGCCGAAGGTGGTAGCTTTGCCCTGTTGAATGACCTGCCGACAAGGACACCAAACCGGGGGAGAAGAACATGGGTAAGATCGATCCGTCCGTCAAGGTGATCGACGCCGACGCGCACGCGCGCGACAACGACGATCTCGTCAAGCCCTTCCTGGGCGAGGCCTTCCAGAACCGGCGTCCGCCGTTCATTCCACGGGAAACCTATGACCGCAACCTGGGCGGGACGCTGGGGCACTCGGGCGTCAAGCACGAGGAACGGCTGGCGGCCATGGACACCCAGGAGATCCACACCGCGGTCATGTACCCGACCAGCGGACTCGGCATCGGACACATTCGCGAGCCCAACTACCAGACGCAGTTGTGCCGCGCCTACAACGAGTTCATCTCCGACTACTGCAAGGCGTCGCCACGCCTCAAGGCGGTGGCCAACTTGCCCGTCAACGCGCCCGCGGCGGCGGTCGAGGAACTGCGCTACGCGGTGCAGGATCTGGGACTGGTGGGCGGCATGATGGCGGCCCAGGCCCACAGCAAGAACTTCGGCTCGGCCGAGTTCTTTCCGCTGTACGAGGAAGCTCAGAAGCTCAATACGCCGCTGGCGATCCACGCCTTCGGCGGCGACGAGCCGGGCAGCGAAATCTTCGATCAGTTCATCTCCATCCACACCACCGGCCACCCGTTCCCGGTGCTGCGCCAGCTCACCGCGATGATCTTCGCGGGCGTTCCCGAGATGTACCCGGAACTCAAGCTCGGGTTTCTCGAGATCGGCTGCGGCTGGATCCCGTACTGGTCCGACCGGATGGACGAGGAGTGGGAGAAGCGCGGCGCGGTGGAGGCCCCCGAGTGCAAGCACGAACCCAGCCGCTACATCACCAGCAAGAACGTCTATTACGGCTGCGAGCCCGACGAGAAGACCATCGGCTACGTGGTGGGGGAGATCGGTTCCGAAACCATCATGTACGCCTCGGACTATCCCCATTGGGACATGAGCTGGCCGGAGTCCGGCTCGCTCATCTGGGGGCGCGAGGATCTGTCGCGGGAAGCCAAGGAGAACATACTGGGGAACAACGCCAGGCGCTTTTACGGCCTCGATTGAGGGAGGCGAGTGGGGGCGCCAGCCGCCCTGAACGGTTGCGATGACGGCGGCTTTCCAGTAACTAGTCTATTTCGTTGAAGCGTGAGCGCCGATCCCGATGTTGCAGGACGCGACATCGGGATCGGCCACATTCAACGGGAAACCAATCCAACGAGGGAGCAGATTCGATGCCACTTTCCGGCGAAGCGTTCGTCAACGAGATACACGAGGCGGTGCGCGCCAAGCATTCGAAGGACAACCCGCTGATCGGGATGATCGAAAGGGGAGAGCTGGACCGCGCGGCGCTCAAGGGATTCGTGGGGCAGTTCTACCTGTTCTTCCCCAAGCCGTTTCCCAAGCCCATCGCCACCATGCTGGGGCGCTGCCCCGAGGACCCCGAGCTGGAGAGGATGTGGATCGAGAACGTGGTGGAGGAGGGCACCGGCGAGATCTCCGGCACCGACAGCCACCGCGGCCTCTTCATCCGCTTCGCCATGGCCTGCGGCTACGACTCCAAGGACGAGCTGGACGCGGTGCAGCCCCTGCCCGAGACCTCGGCGTTCCTCGACTGGCGCGATCTGCTCATGTACCAGCGCTCGTGGCTTGAGCTGTACGCTTGCCAGGGTTTCTGTCTGGAAGGCACGGCCAGCGAACGCATGAGCCGCATCGTCACCGGGCTGACGAGCCACTACGGTTTCGACCGGGAAAGCGACGACATCCGCTACTGGACGCTCCACATGGGGGTGGACGAAGAGCACATGAAGGTGGGTCCCCTGGCCGTGAGCCGGTACGCGGTCACCGACCAACAGCAGGAAGTGGTGCGCCAGTCGGTGCAGAAGACCCTGGACCAGTTCTGGCTGGCCTTCGACGGCATCAAGCGCGCCTTCGTCGACAAGGATGCCCTCTACACGGCGTGGCGCAACGGCGCCGCCTGATCCGGCGCGAGGACACTCCAAACCGTCAGGAACACGACCATGTCCATCATCGATCTCTCACGGCTCATCTACGACGGCATGCCCAAGATCCCGGCGCTGCCGGACGTGCACGTGCAGCGGTTCTTCGACCTCGGCAAGGGGCACCCGCTCAACGTCACCGAGATCAACCTGCCGTGCCACGCCGGCACCCACGTGGACGCGCCGGTGCACATCGTGCCCAACGGCAAGTCCATCGAGGAATTGCCCCTCGACGCCTTCGTCGGTCCGGGCGCGGTCATCTCGGTGCGGACCGGTGGCGGCGAGGAGGTCACGGCCGCGGATCTGGAAGGGTCCGGGGTGGCGGTCAACCCCGGCGACATCCTGATGCTGCACACCGGATGGGACGAGAAATTTGAAAGTGAAGAATACAATATGCACCCCTATCTCTCCGTGGATGCGGCGGAATGGATCGTGGAGCGCGGGGTAAAGCTCTTCGGCATCGACTGCATCACGGTGGACCTGCCGACGCCGCTACGCCCCAAGGGCTTCGACTTCCCGGTGCATCGGACCTTGCTGGGAAACGACGTGCTGATCGCGGAGAACGTCACCAACCTCGGCGCCATCGCGGGGCAAAGCTGCCGCATCATGGCGTTGCCCCTCAAGGTGCAGGGCAGCGACGCGGCGCACGCGAGAATCGTCGCGGAGTTGCAGTAAGAGAATCTGGAGTGAGGGATGCTGGCTAGCCCCATCAGAGGAATCATCGGCGCGGCGCTGACCCCGTTCACGGACGACGGACGGGTGGACTACGACGCTCTGGCGCGCGAGATCGAGTTTCTCGTGGCCGATTGCGACGCTGTCTCCATCGCCGCCGTGGAAGCGTCGGAATACACGGTCCTCTCGCTCGAGGACCGCAAGGAAGTCATGCGGCGCGCCACGGAGATCGTCAACAAGCGTGTGCCCGTGATCCTCGGGGCGTCGAGCCATTCCATCGACACGATACTGGATTTGGCGGAGCACGCCGCGGCCGTGGGCGGCGACCTCATCCAGGTGCTGATGCCCATCCGCCCGTGGGGCGGGCAGCCGACCATCTCGGATTTGATACAGTTCTTCACCGAGGTGGCGTCGGCGAGTCCATTGCCCATCGTCGCCTATCACAACCCCGGTCCCGGCGCGGACCCGCCGCTCGACGCGTTCGTGCGCCTGAGCGAGTTGAACAAGGTCGACTACTTCAAGGAAAGCTCGAGGGACATCACCAAGATCACCCGGCTTATCGAGCAAATCCAGCTCGCCGGCAAGGCCAACTACTTCACCACCATGCAGCCGCTGCTGACCACCCTCATGATGGGAGGCGCGGGCGCCACCATGCCGCCGCCGGGCACTCGCATCGGCGCAAGGGTGGTGCGTGCGTTCCGGGAGGGCGACATCGACAAGGCACGCTACTGGCAGCGCTGCTTCACGCTGTTCCCGGGCAAGTGGGGCGCCTACGGGCTGCCGCCGATCATGAAGTCGGCCCTCAAGCACTTCGGGGTAGACATCGGCGAGCCAGGCCGGCCGTACTCGCCGGTGAGCCCGCGGGACCATGCGCAGATCGGCCAGTTCCTGACCCAGATCGGCATCCTGGGCGACGGAGAGCCGGACGAGGCCGCCTTCGACCAGGCGGCGATCCAGCTTGCCCAGGAAGACACCTTCCTGCGTTGACGAAGCCATGTCCGGCGGACTCTTCACATGGTTTGCGGAGCGGGTCAAGGAGTGCTCCGATCGTCTGGTGCTGCTCTTGATCCGCGGCACTTCGCGGTTTGAATCCGAGCTGACCGACGAGGGGCGGCAGGAACAGCGCATGTGGCGCGACCGGCGCATGCGCAATCTCAAGGGCCTCGCTCTGCGTGCCAAGCGGCGGCAGCGGGAAGCTTCCTGACGGCGACGGGGACGACAGGGTTCAGGGATGCACTACCACAACGGAAGGAAACAGATCGTCGTGCTCGGAGGCGGGAGCGGCGGCGTGGTGGCGGCCACGAAGCTCGGCCGCGCTCTCGGAGCGGACCACGACATCACGTTGATCGACCGCCGCACCGATCACGTCTTCATGCCCGCGTTCCTGTTTCTCATGGTCGGGCAGCGCCGTCCCGAGGACATCAGCCGGAAGCTGAAGCGCCTGGAAAAGCGCAATATCAGGGTCCTTCAGGCGGAGATCCTGGGAATCGATTCCGGACGCCAGCAGGTGATTCTCGAGAGCACGGCCATTCCCTACGACTACCTGATCGTGTCCCTGGGTTTGGAAGTGAGGCCCGACCTGCTTCCTGGCTTCGCCGAAGGGGCGCATCATCCCTGGGAAATGGACGCCGCGTTGCGCCTCAAGACCACGCTTGAGAGCTTCCGCGAGGGGCGTGTCGTGGTGGGAGTGCCGCTGGGCCCCTACCGCTGTCCGCCGGCGCCGTACGAGGCCCAGTGGATGCTGGACAGCTACTTCAAGGAACGCAATATCCGCGACCTGGTGGACATCCAGTACTTTACGCGCGAACCCGAGCCCGCGGGCGAGGAGCACATGCCGTCGGTGTGGATGGACGCCCAGAGCAAGAAACGCAACGTCACCATCCACTACGACTTCGTCATTCAGTCCATCGACCCTGAGAAGAAGCGGGTCCACGGCCTGTACGGCTACGAGCTTTCCTACGACCTGCTCTTCATGGTGCCGCCGCATCGACCCTCCAAGGTGCTCTATGACTGCGGGCTGGTCGACAACGAGACCGGCATCCAGGTGGACTACGACACCCTGGAGACCAAGTGGGAGAACGTCTACGCCATCGGCGACTGCGCCAACATGCCCGCCTCCAAGGCCGGCGGCGTGGCGCACCAGGAAGCGGACGTGGTGGCGGACAACCTGGTCGCGGAGATCACCGGGGAAGGGGAGTTGTCCACCCTGCACCTCCACACGATATGACTGCTCTCTTGCGGCGCGGGACGCGCCGCCGCCAATCGCACCACGTACCCTCAAGGATGGCCGCCCTTCGGCGCTACCGATTCACGCTCGTGGGGACCGTCTCGGACGATCTACTGGAGCAAGGTCCTGTTCGAGAAATGGTGGCTGTGGCGATACTTCTGAGGCAAGGTTCGGCCTGAGTTCCTCCACGACTTCAGGACAGGCACTTGGAGGGGCTCGGGACAAGCATGGCAAAGCGGAGACGACGGCCATGATCCTGCGCGAACTGAACGGCGAGAGCTGCAAGACCTACCTGATAGCCGACGAGGGCAGGGGACACGCCGTCCTGGTGGACCCTCTCTACGCCCACGTGGAACGGTACCTCGCCGTGCTCGCCTATCACCGGCTGGAACTGGATCTGGGCATCGACACACACACCCACGCCGACCACCTGAGCGGCTGTCCACAGTTGCGTTTCCTGGTGGGTGCGCCGTTCGCCATGCAGAAGTGGGCACCCAGCCCGGCCGTCGACGTCCACCTGGAGGACGGCCAAGAGTTCTCCGTCGGCGATCTCACCGTGCGAATCCTGCACACCCCCGGGCACACGCCTGACGGCATGAGCCTCGTGGTGGAAGGGCATGTCCTCACTGGTGACACCCTGTTCATCGGCGGGTGCGGGCGCACCGACTTCGCCGGTGGCGATGCCGGCGCTCAGTACGATTCCGTAACGGAGAAGCTCTTCACGTTGCCGGACCAAACCGTGATCCACCCCGGCCACGACTACCGTGGCAACACGACCTCCACCATCGACTCGGAAAAGCACACCAATCCACGCCTCGCCAACCGCACGCGGCCGGACTTTATCGACCTGATGAACAACCTGAATCTCTCACCGCCCCAGAACATTCAGGAGGTCCTCCAGCCCAACCAATCCGCCCTTGGAAGGGACGAAATCAGCTTCCCGGACTGGGGTGAGCTCAAGAAGGTACAGGTAGTCGATATCGAGGGCCTTCAGGCGATGCTGGCCTCCGAAAGGCCGCCGTTGCTGGTGGACGTCCGCGAACCCGGGGAGTATACGGGAGAACTGGGTCATTTGGCCGGCAGTGTCCTCGTGCCGCTACGAGAGCTCATGAGCCGGCTGGACGAGATCGACCAACACAAGGAAGCCCCGGTGGTCACCGTCTGCCGGGCCGGTATGCGCAGCGCCACGGCCGCCGCCATACTCGGCCGATCCGGCTTCACGGATGTCCGCAACCTGGCCGGCGGTCTCGTCGCCTGGAATGACGCGGGTCTGCCGGTTCAACGGTAGCCGGCCGTCGCGGCATGATCGCAATCCCTCACCTCCAAAACCCCTCCAAACAACCCCTGGTCGATCATGCCGAAGCAGTCCAAAAACCGCCGCCGTTATCCCGATTGGGAGAACACCTGCAACTACTGTCTATACCTGCAACCCATCCCCGGAAACGCCGGTTCCGGCAACTGCACCTACCATCGCCAATGGATCGAGCGCTCCGCGTTCACCACCTGCGGCGACATGAGCGCGCAACCCCTGGGGGAGGGCATCTACACGCTCAGCGACAACGCCTGCGGTGCCTGGTCCTACCACCGGCGCCGCCAACACGTCAGAACCCGCCTGTTCTTGGTTGATGGCGGACAAGCCAAGCCAAACCCCGACGTACCCGAAAAACCGGCTCCCGCGAAGAAGCGGATGACCTGATCGACCAACGCATCCCGCCAACTTCACCCGCGCAGTGTGTCGACTTTACGCCGAGCGTGTTTCGGTGGATTGCCATGTCCCGAACTGCTTATGGGAAGGACAGAGCAAGGGAGAGGAGGGCTGCACCGCCGTTCCCGCCGTTCGATTGTGCACCGCCGTCCGGGAATCCGCAGCGTATTATGTCAGCTTTAGCATCGGCGCATTCGCGCCAATGCTAAAGTTGACATAATATACATTATCAGACGTTTTGTTTGTGTGGTGACTTCGGGAACTCGTGCCGGTTCTTGCCCGGCAGCCAGCCGAGGGCCGGCCTGCGCCTCGCGTCGACGGCTGTCCGTGGGAATCTGGCTTCCAGGCTGGAAGCTCGGACTGACGCACCGGCCAGATGGCGCGGTGCGGAAAGCACGGTGAAGATCGCTACTGGGTGGCTTTGGTGGTGTCGGCGGGTTTGCCGGAATTGCCTTCCAATTGCTGCAACCGCAGAGCGATCTCGACGGTCTCGGCTTCGGGGAATTCCTTGAGATAGGTCTTGTAAGTCTCCGCCGCGTCTTGTGTCTTGCCGAGTCGAGCGCTGCAGCGCGCTTTCCCCAGCATCGCTTCCTGCCGCAACGGCCCCGGTCGATCCAGAGCCTGGTTCAGGGTCGTGAGGGCTTCCTCGCAGGCGCCGTTCATTTCCTGGGCGAGGCCCAGGGTCACCAGCATGACTTGGCCCACGATGTCGTCACGCTCCCCGGCGGTGTCGCTGGCGAGCACCTCCACGGCTTTGGCGGGTTGTTCCAGTGCGATATAGCTGTTGGCAACGTAGAGATGCGCGAGTTTGTCGTAGGGTGCCTCCCCTGCTTCCCGGAGGTTCCCAAAGGCTTCCAGAGCGGCCTCGTAGCGGCCCTCCTGATACTCGACAAGAGCCTTGCTGTAGTCCCGCACCGCCAAGTCTTGGCGATAGCCACGGTAGTACTGCCAGCCGAAGACGGTGGCAACCACCACGACGATGGCGGCGCCGGCGCCGATCAACCGGTTCCTGTTGGCTTTGACCCAATCCAAGGCCAAGCCGGTCCACACCATGAACCGGTCCGGCTGGCGGATTTCCTTTCGCAGAATACGTTTTCTCGGCGCGGCCATTCAGACAAATTCTCCAGTGCTTCCTTACATCTTGTACTTGAAGTCGTCGGGCGACATCTTGTCCAGTATTTCGCCCCACTTCTCCTTGGAAACGTTGGCGAAGTCCGGGTCGTTTCCCTCGTCCGTCTGTTGCAGCACGCTGGACTGCTCCAGCACCTCGCGGGCGACGTATATGGGAGTCTTGCTCCGCAGGGCCATGGCGATGGCGTCGCTCGGACGCGAGTCCATGGTGACTTCCCGATCGCCCACCAAGAGCGTGATCACCGCGTAGTAGGTGTTCTCCTTGAGCTCGGTGATGGCGACGCGCTTCACCGTCCCGCCCAACTCCCCCAGCAGGTTCTTCATGAGGTCGTGGGTCATGGGGCGAGCCATCTTGATGCCTTCCAGTTCGGTGGCCATGGCCGTGGCTTCCAGCAATCCGATCCAGATGGGTAGCTGCAGCTTGTTCTCCGAGTCTTTCAACACGACGATGGGGGTCCGGGTCACCTGATCGAGCGTCAGCCCCGCGACCGTCATTTCAATGGATTCCGGACTCTTCATCACATGGCCTCCCTAATTTCCCGTCCGGTCACGAGACACTTGCCTCGATGGCCTCGCCGACCAGGGAGTTCGGCGTGGCGTCCACCACCCGCACGCACGCCATCTCCGCGGGCACCGTGGCTTCGTTGGGCGTGAAGTTCACGATCCGATTGGTTCGGGTACGCCCCATGAGTTGTTCGCGGCCCAGTCTGGAAGGCCCTTCCACCAGGATTTCCTGCTCCGCGCCGATCAGGCTCCGGTTCTTTTCGAGGGAAATGCTCTTTTGAAGCTCCTGCAGTCTGCGGTACCGGTCGGCCTTGATCTCGTCCGGGACATCGTCACGATAAAGCTTCGCGGAAACCGTGTGGGGTCGCGGCGAATACGTGAAGGTGAACATGTCGTCGTACTGGATCTCGCGGACGGCGGAAAGGGTCTCTTCGAACTCCTCGTCCGTCTCGCCCGGAAAGCCGACGATCATGTCGGTCGTGACGGCGACTTCGGGCCGGCGCCTGCGCAATTCGCTGATCCGTTCCATGTACTCCCCGAGGCGGTAACCCCGGCGCATGCGCGTGAGTACCGCGTCGGAGCCGGACTGGAGCGGCAGATGCAGGTGCTCGCACAGGTTCTCCAGGCGAACGAAGGAATCCATCAACTCCGGAGAAAGATCCTGGGGATGGGATGTGGTGAATCGGATGCGCTGGATTCCCGGGACCTGATTGATTTGCTCCAGCAACTCGGGGAAGGATCTCTCCCCTGCCGCCGTGCGCCCGTAGGAGTTGACGTTCTGGCCGAGCAGCATCACTTCCTTGACGCCTCGGCGCACCAATTCCTCCACGTCACGGACGATGTTCTCGCTCTCCCGGCTCACCTCGCGCCCGCGCGTGCGCGGAACGATGCAGAAGCTGCACACCTTGTTGCACCCCTGCATGATGGTGAGGTAGGCCTTGGCGCCGTCCACCTCCGGCGGCCCCGAGGGATCCTCCAGATAGAACGGGTCGCGGTAGAAAGCGGTTTCGACGGAGCGCCGCGCCGCCTCCCGGGCCTCCTCCACCATCCGCGGCAGCTTGTGCATGTTGTGGGTGCCGAAGACCAGGTCCAGGTGCGGCGCCCTGCGCAGCAACGCCTCCCCTTCCTGCTGCGCGACGCACCCGCCCACACCCAGCACGGTGCCCTTCTCTTCCTTGAGCTTCCGCCACCGTCCCAGCGCGCTGTACACCTTCTGCTCCGCCTTGTCGCGCACGCTGCAGGTGTTCAGGATGATGAGGTCGGCCTCCTCGACTTCATCGGTGGGCTCATAGTCCGCCGATTTCATGAGCTGGACGATCCTCGCCGAGTCGAGCTGGTTCATCTGGCAGCCCCAGGTTTGCACGTAGAGCTTCATGGGTCTAGCGTTGCGCTGTTGACGGGGAAACGATGGATTTACCGGAGCTTGTGTTTCTCCGCAACGTAAACGCAGTATCCCACATATCGGGGGCTTTCGCCATCACCTTGTCCCTCCCCGATGGCTCCATGGACCCGTTACCTCGGGAAACGGGCGGTACTTGAGAAGCTTGCCCGCGAGCACGTGCCAAGGGGAGTCGCGGGCAGAACTCAGACTATTTATCTGTGGACTGACAAAAAGACGTGACTTTTCGTCACTTGCCTGATAAATTGCCGGCCAGGATCGCGGTCTTGCCAGAGGTACCAATCGAGTTTCAAAAGGATTCTCTCGTGGAACGATATCTGAATGCGGCACTCACGGCGGACATGGACAGCAAGATCATCCTGTTGTCAGGTCCGCGGCAATCCGGAAAGACGACGCTGTCCAGGATGCTGCACAAGGACCACCAGTACATCAATCATGATCTCGCGGAGCATCGCCTGATGCTCCGCGAGAAGAGCTGGGATCGGAAGAAGGCGCTGATCATCCTGGACGAACTGCACAAGATGGAGAATTGGAAGGTGTGGTTGAAGGGAGTGTACGATGTTGAAGGCATGCCGCCATCGCTGGTAGTCACCGGCAGCGCCAAGCTTGCCGCCTTCCGCAAGACAGGTGACTCGCTCGCGGGCCGCTACTTCCACTTCAGACTCCATCCGATCGACCTGAAGGAAGCGTTGCAGCACACGGAGTTCGGGGCGGCCGAGACCTTCGAACGGCTGATGCACGTTGGTGGGTTTCCGGAACCGTTTCTGCGGGGATCGCGATCTTGGTACAACCGCTGGAAGCGTACCCACGTCGACGCCATCCTCAAGGACGACCTGCTTACGCTGTCTTCGGTCCGTGACATCCAGTCCATCGAGACATTGATCGAGCTGCTGCGTTCACGGGTCGGCACGCCGCTTTCCGCCAATTCCCTTGCGCGGGACCTCCAGAAGACCCGGAACACCGTACAACATTGGCTTGACCTGCTGGAGGACCTGTACGTGATCTTTCGGGTCTTCCCCTACCACCGGAACGTCGCCCGTGCCTTGCTGAAGACGCCGAAGTTCTACTTCTACGACAACGCCATGGTGCACGGGGATGCCGGCACCCGGCTTGAGAACCTCGTCGCGTGCGCTCTCCTGAAAGAGCTGCATCGCGCGCAGGACGTCGAAGGCGGGGATCTGGATCTGCACTACATTCGTGACAAGGACGGCCGCGAAATCGACTTCCTGATCACACGGGATCGGAAGCCCTGGAGCATGATCGAAGTCAAATGGACCGATGCCGCCCCAAGCGCGAACTTCAAGCGCTTTCTGGCCGGTGAGACACTTCACCGCCTGCAGATCGTCGGCGAGCTGCCGCAGAACAGCTCCTATCCCGACGGCTTGCGCATCGAGGCGGCCCGGGACTTTCTGGCCGGCGTCCAATTCGGGGCGGTGACGGGATAGCCGTGCTTGGCGGCGGCCGCCCTTGCAAGCGTCTGCCCTCTTCGGTTTGCCGAGCCCCCTACTGATGATGCGCCCCGAAGGTCCCTATGAAATTCGCCGTATTATCCACTGAACGTCCTCCAAACGTCCCAGCCACGGAACTCGGGAGACCGTTCGACTCGCCGTTGCCGTAGAACTGACCGCCCCACCTTCCCTGCAGGGTCAGTGCTCCCGCAAAGCCGGTTGCCTGACCTTCAAAAAAGCCGCTCTTGTCGGAACCGATGGCAGCCGTTCCGAGGTCCAACGTGGCCCCGATCAGTTCACCGTCCACTTCGACCTCCGTGATTGAGCCGCTGACCGTGCCCAAGCCGTTGTCGGCGCCGAAGTCCGCGGTGAGGTTAGCCACTCCAAAGAAGACGTCCAAATCGAAACCGGACAGCGACCTCAGCGTATACGTGCCCGCCGCCCAACCGCTATAAGTCGCCGATCCCTGCAGTGCCAGGATGTTTTCTTGACGAAATGGATCGTTGCCGTCCGCGAAGGCTCCGCCCGCGTAGCCTTGGGTGTGTGCCAGATCGTCAGGGAAAAACAACCAGAATCCGCCCGCCAAGTAGTCGGTGTCCGAATGGCCGATGTCTGAATAGGCGATGACGAGCACGGTCCCGTCATCGGTGCGTTTTACCAGGTTGGCGCCCCTCCAAGGGGACGGAAGCCCCGTCAGCGCTTGCGGGTCTCCTTCGTCCATCGCTATGGTCCATTCCGTACCGTTTTCGACCGTGAAACAGATTACATTGGTCTCATCGTATCGCGCCTCAACCTCCAGCCGATCCGCTGTGACACCGTTGGCGTCGACGTTCGCGGACTGTGTCACGCTGCCCGCGGCAGGTTGAGCATCGGCGGCTCTCCCGATCACGTCGGCGATGGTTGCGGAGTTGGCATCATCCAGGACCGACCTGAGATCGGGCATTGGCTCTACCACAGGGCCGCCACCGCCACCCGCACCCCCACCACTGCTGCCACAACCGGACAGCGTGACTGCGATCAACGCCGACATCGCCAAGACCGAGAGCACATTTCCATTCAACATTGTGAGTTCCTTTCCCGTGAAGTTGCCGACTGTCCGAATACCGGGCCCGTTGCCGATGGACTCAGAAATGGATGCGCAGGCCCGCGCTGACGCCATGCTCGGGTTCATCGTCCACGAGCATCCCCGCGTAGCCGACTCTGAGCTGCCACCGTTCGGAGATCATCGCATCCACGCTCATGCCGAGCGCCAACACGGTCCTTGGCATTGCATCGTCGCGGACCAAGCTCGTGAAGCCCAACGCTCCCGTCCTCGCGGACTGTCGGAGAGCAAACGAGGCAGCAGCGCCATGGGTCCGGGTTGCCTTCAGTTCCACCTCCGGGCGCCACATAACCGTGCGGGTCGCATTCAGCCAATGGGAAGGAGACAGGCGCAGCGTCCCGCTCCACCCACGGTATCGGTGAGCGATTCCCGGCACGTTTGCGCGAAAAGTATCACCGCGGGCTGTGTAGGCGTCCCGCTCAAGCCGTCCGGAAAACAACGTTGCCGACGGCTGCATCCGCACCCAGCCGAGGTCGAAGCGGGCACCCACGCCCGCCTGCGCGTGCGTCTGGTTCATGTCGAACGCACCGGTGAGGCCGCCGCCGGTCACCGGATTCGCAAACGCCGTGTGGCCGCGCCACTGTCCCCGGCTAATACTGGCCCCGGCCAGCAACCCTTCTCCGAGCCAGCGGGCGCGCACGGCATATCGACCACCGTCGAGTTGGTTGGGCATGCCCTTGTGTCGGGACGACATCGACAGCTCCTGTGACGCGGATGCGTCGATGCTGAAGTTGCCCCCGAAACGAGCGTCGAAGCCCACCGTGGGAGTTCGAGCGGTCCACGTTGGCCCGTTTCCTCCCAGGTTGCGGGTCCATGGACCGTTGCCGCGGACCGATGTCCAATTCGTGAAGCTCCACCCTGCCGACGATGGGGTGTTACCGCCGAAGGAGGCGCCTTTGTACGCGGCTGTCGTTTGGCCCTTGGTGTGCGGGTCGGCGCCGAGGTCGAAGAGGTCGATGCCGCCGTGTAGCAGGGCGCCCAAGAGCACACCGGGTCCGCCCGCGCCCCCGGCCGTTGGTGCGGCGCACGATGCCCCGGCGACTCCCTCCGATTCAGCCATTGCCAGGACCGCGCCGGACTGGACCTCCGCGCTCCCTTGAGAACCGTCCGCCATGATGGTGATGGCTCCGATCGTCTCTGTCACCCCACCCTGCCCCTCGTTCTTCAGGGTGACTTGGTTGCCGGCGGCCGTGACCGGCGTGTCGGTGGAAATCACGCTCTCCGCGACTCGCTGGAGCGTCGCCTGATCGCCTCGCGTCGCTTCGTCAAGGCTCTGGTCGGGCTGAACGTAGATCTCAAAGTCCGCGGGATTCCCCGCCGCGTCCTGTACGACAATCCCGCCTCCGGCGGTGATTCGCGGCGGATCGTCGACGTTCCCCGCGTTGAGAAGGGCCGTGACGCGAGCGCCGTCGTACACGGTCATGGTACCGTCCATCCCCAGGTTGAAGTGCCCGGCAAACACCAGGGTGCCGTCCTCGATGGTGGCGCTGCTGCCGGAAAAGGTGACGTCGCTGTTGAACCGGGCGATGCCGCCGCCGCGGACGAACATGTCCGTCACGCCGATGACACTGCCGTCGAAGACCGAGGATTGAACCACCATGGTGTTCAATCCACCACCGAAGTCGATGGCCCCGGAGAACGTGCTGTTGATGACCGACAGCGTATCGTTGAAACGATCGAAGTCGATGGCTCCCATGATCGTGCTGCCGTCCACGACCACGTCCGCCGGGCTGCCGACGAAACGCGCGGCAACCGGCGCCTCGACCGTGGCGTTGCGCTGGATCCGCGCCGTGATCATCCCCGACTCGCTCCACCCCAGGATGCCCACGCCGTCCTCGGCGTCGTCGGTGGCTGAGTCGTAGGAAGCCCTCACCGTTCCGCCGTCCAGGACGATCTGTGCCGTGCCCGCCGCTCTGGCGCGGGCAAACATCCCGACGGCATACGGCCCACCGACGAAGACGGTTCCCCGGTTGGTCACGAGTGCGGTAGCATCCGTGGTCCCGGCGAACATTCCATGAGATCCAAGACCCGAAACGAACGCCCCGCCTCGCGTGACTATCGTGCCCTCGTTGGTCGCCACGGCGGTTCCGGATCCCTGTATGCTTGCCCCCATCCCGATGCCTCTTGTGCCGCGAGTCTCGACCGTGCCGTGGTTGACGGCCCTCGCTTCAGTCCCGGCATGTGTCGACTCCGAGAAGGCCCAGACACCGAACGTCGTGCCGTTCTCCGTGGCGTCGCCCGTCACAAGGACGACACCGCGGTTGGCCGCCAACGCGTCCCCCCCGGTTGCCTGCAGGCCGCGGCCATTCACCCCTGTCGTGCTGATGGTAGCGCCATCATCGTTGATCGCTTGCGCTGAGCCTGAAACCAGGTCCGCGCTGGCATTGGCCCCGTAAGCCCCGGAGCCGCTCGTGGTAATGGTGCCTTTATTGGTTGCAACCGCGGTCGCCGCCCTTGCGACAAGGCCTCGGGCCTCTACGCCCGTCGTGGTGATGAATGCGCCGGTCTCGTTGTTCGCTTGCGCCGTGCCCGACTCCCCTTCCGCGTCCGCCTCGACCGCGCGCGCAACAAAGCCGTTGTCGCTCGGCCCACCGCGAATGGTCACCGAGCCTTCGTTGACTGCCAAGGCAGTTCCTGGACCTAGGACGCTGGCCCTGACCCCTCGCGCCCCGGTCCCCCTGGTCTCGATGGTTCCGCTGTTCGCAGCCGTGGCTTCGGCAGCGGCATCCGCCGAATCCACCTGAGCGTACAACCCGTATGCCCGGTTGTTTCCGGTATCGTTTCCGGCGGTAAGAATAGAGCCGCGATTGGTCGCAACAGCGGTCCCTGCCCCGCTGTCGACACGAGCAAAAACACCGCGCCCCGCATCTCCCGCGGTGCTGACGGAAGCGCCGAGCTCGTTGGTCGCATGAGCGGTTCCAGAGTCTCCGGCCCGCGCACGCAAGGCCAGCGCTGCGTTCCCGTAAGTGCTGACGGTCGCACCGCTCGAGTTGATGACCGTGGCCGTGCCCCCGTCGCCGGCAACGGCCGTGATGGCGTGTGCAGGATAATCGCCGTCTCGTCCGCCCCTGGTGATCACGGAACCCTCGTTGATGACAATCGCCCTCCCGGGGCCGTCCGTCCGTGCCTGTATCCCGCGAAACCCCCGACCTCGGGTTTCCAGCGTTCCCTTGTTCAGCGCCCGGGCTTCGGCGTCTCCATGTTCCGACCGGTTCCTGACACTGAGGCCGTAGGCACTCGGGCCGTCACCGGTGGCGAGAATGGAACCTGAATTGGTTCCCTCCAGACGTCCTCTGTAGTCCGAGTCATTGTTGCTTGAGGAGATTACCGCACTGTGTCGTCTCGGCGTGGGGTCGTTGATGTCGCCGGCCAGGTCCACAAACACACCGGCACTCGGGAGGTTCTCTGTGCTGAGGTCGAAGTCGTCGAGGTCCCCTACCACTCTCCATTTCAACGGGACCAGGTGATCGTCGTCGAAATAGACGTGAACATCGAACTCATCCACCTCGTCGTCGTTCACGTCGATCACGACCCATGCGTCCCCGTCCGGTTCGGGGAACTCGTCGAAGGAATCCCTGGTTACGGTGTCTCCATCCGTCTCGCTCGTGCATACGGACCGCAGGTCCCGTTCGGAAAACGTACACACGACCGTGGCCATGGAGAGTGGTGGGATCAGTACCACAGTCGCAATCAGAAACGTTCCGGCTCGGAGGAAATACCCCAGTTTGGCGGCAAGCTCCTCACCTGTAATCGTGATGATTCTGGTTCCAATCATTGAACTTCCCCCTTGCTGCGAACTGCCCGCTACTTCCGGCCCTCGTAGTGTGGTAGTGCCTGCTTGGCCTGCTCACAGGTGGCCTGTACGAACTTGATGCCTTTTTCCAGACCCTTTGGTGACGGGCCGCTGAAAGCCGTTCCATACCTCGCGAGGAGCCGCGAAAGGACCTGCATCACCTCCTCCGCACCCCAATCACCGCCTCCGGACAAGGTCAAGACTATGGCACTGTCCGCTGCCTTGAAGGCAGTCACGACCCGGTCTACAACCTCGTCCTTGTCCGTCGGTTTGTGTGTTTCCTCTACGAGGCTTCTCGCGAAGAACATCGACAACACGTAGAGTGATTCCTTGACACTCCAATCATCCGGGATCACGACTTCTCGTTGTATCTCATTCTCGCCCGCCGCCACGGCCTTCGCGCGGTTCGGGGCGTTGTCCCGAAGTCCGTTCTTGTCTGGGTGGTCATCGACTATGAGTGTCGTGAGCTTGATGTCCAGGGCGCGTGCAACGTCGATGGCGGATTGCAGTCGAGGTTCAGTCCCACCTCGCTCCATGCGCCGGACAGTGCGTCCATCCAAACCGGCTTCTTCCGCCAGTTTTTCCGGGGTCCATCCCAACTCCAATCGCTTTCTGCACACCAGATCACGATTGATCATGACCATCGCGCAACCTCGTCAACTCTGTTTTGAAAAGCCATCGCTGCACCAGAAACCCGTACCAAACGAAAGACAACCTTAGCTACACTAGAATGTGACTGTGAGTGACTCTTATTGTCAGTTTCGGACACTATGGGTCGAATAGAGACATTCGACGGTCGAACCTGCCTCAGAACAAGGTTGACCTGGCGTTTGTTACAAAACGGACGCGCGTCTGGTCTAAATGGTACACCCATTTTCGAATACACCAAGGAAACGTGGCGCTACGTGGCGCTACGCGGCCGTACGGCCGGTGCCCGGAGAGGTAATTCGAGACTGTATTACGAGGAACGCACAGAGGGGTCCAAGAAGCGCGTCGGCCGACGCGCCATGATGGCAATCATCCCGAATGTAAACTTCTGTCGGCTCGTTCTCCGTAGGATGCGGCGAGCCCACGAAGCGTAGTCACGCTCGGGGGAGTCGAACCGAGGGAAGCGTGGTGCCGCGCCGGCTGTGCCCAGGAAGGAACGTGGACGGCGCTCAAGTGGAAGACACGGAGGGATTGCACAGGACCCAGGACAAGAGGTCCTGAGCCGACTCTTCAATCTCCACCGTGTCGAGGAAGGTCAGGCGCTTTCCGCCGTAGGCGGCCATTTGGCTCCCGACGACGAGCAACATCAGCAACCGTATAGACTCCGAATGTTCCAACCCGGACGGCTCCGAGAAGTTCCGATGATGGCGGGAGACGAAGGCGGTCAGGAAGTCAAGTCGAGCCCCCGCCTCTTCCGTCGATGCCTCAGCGTAATCCTCGGATGCATGGTACCTTGCAGCATTTATGGCCATTGCCAATCCAGCGTACCCGGTTGAGCACAGGCTTCGCAAGTTGATATCCGGGGCCTTCCATTGGAAGTCGCGATCGTTGCGGTCCGTCCAGGAATTCAAATATTCGGCAGTCAAATGGTCACAAGTGGAAAAAAACGATACCATGCCTTCTTCCTGACCCGCGACGATCATTCTTGCTTGAGCTACAACATCGGAGTCCAGGGGCACAACGTTGCGGTAGGCAAATTCGCTCCCGATGGCCGTTTCGATCGCTACCGCGTATGGCGCCGTTGTTCCGGGCGCGTAACCCTGGTTGGCCACGCCCCTGGTCATCTTCCACAGAGTGAAGTGGATTCTTCCCAGTGCTTCCTCGAGGATTTCCGATTCATCAGCCGTTCGCTCCAGCCGCACCGCACGTGTTCGACCGATCATGCAAAGGCCGACCATGGCCGCCTGCAAATATTTCGCGGACTCCTCGGTGTCGAGACTGGGCTGGTTCACGCGGGGTCTGAAGAAGAGTTCGAAGACGGGAACATCGAAGACCTCGGCGAGAGCACGCGCCTCGGAGCGGTGTACATACCCGCCGGATTCGGCCCTTGTGAGCACCTGAAGATCCACGTGAGCCATGTCGGCAAGCTGTTCGCTGTTCCAGTGGTGCCGTTCCATCAATTGTCTGAGGTTGTCGCCGTCCAACACGTCGACAATCAGCGTGTCCAGGTCCGCGTCGAGGGCCTTGGCCAAACCCGCCGCTGCGTGGACCGCACGACCGTTGGCGCTCCACTCCAACCTGACAGGGTTGCCGCCTTCGACCTTGCGGATCCAACCGATACCCACCGTGCCCATTGCTTGGGCAAGCGCGGCTTGCGTCCAACCCTTGATTTGCCTCAGTCGGCTCACCAGCCGCCCGTCGAATCTGGCTCGGTCGTCCATGGTGTGCTCCTTGCGATTGTGCGCTCCGACCGTCAGGAGATATTCAAGGGTTGCACCGAAGGCCGGTCATTGACCAGATTGACCAGGCCGCTCACCGTCTTCTGGCGGCGGTTCCTTCGACGGGTCCGCCTGGTCGGCGGCGACCGGCTCGGAGCAGAGTTCCAGTTCAGCCATGGACTCGACGATCTGGAAGGCGCTCTGTTCGATAATGTCTCTGGACAGGTTTTCCTTCCACTGCGGGTGATCGGGTGGGAGGCGACGGAACTGGTTCCAACCCGTCCAATCACCACTGAGTCGATAGACGAACTCCGGGTGAAGGGGCAGTTGCCCGTTCACGTCGTCGTATCCTTCATTCAGCCACGTCCGGATAATCTCCCTGACCGCGTCCAGGAATGCCTCCACGTCGGCCAGCATCGGTTGGATCTGCCTGCTCACTACGAGCTCTTCAAAAGGAAGGCCGAACACTTCGCTGATATTTCTGGCGTTGCCGATGAACAACGGCCGGCCACGTATCGCGCGCCTGTAGGTGCTCTCGGTGATGCTGCGCTGTGGCCCCAGCTTCTGGGCAATGAAGTTCGGTATTTCACGGATCTTCAAACCGAGTTGTTTTCTAAGGACTTCGAGCCGACCCCCATCCAAGATGACGGTTCTGGGTGGATTGTCTGTCATAGGTACCTCTCTAGCTTCGGTAAACATGCGCAAGGGCGTGACCCGAGTCGATCCGAATATAGTTAGTCTGCCGAACACCTTCAAGGACGTACGGCAACCATCTGGCCTGTCATCTGCCGTAGCGAAATGACCACTCTTGTCATCTCGTACTTCTCGAGAGTTCTTCGACCAGATGCCTTTTCCGGAGCCGGTACCCTCGGACGTCCGATACCTTTCGTCGACGCCGTCCAGATTGAGCAGACGACTCAGAATACAATACCGGGCACATTATGGTTGTTTCGTTCAAACTTTCCCCGGCACGCTATCAGCCGCCCCGGGCGAAGGCTTCTCACGATTTGCCACCGAAATGATACGTGTCAACAAGAGCCCTATGACTTCGTCATGGAGTAAGTCCCTAAACGAAGGTGTATATCTGTCCAGGTAAATCCCGTACACTGTTTCATCCATTATTGGACAACATCAGGCCAATTCCGGGCATACTTCACCAAGAAATGACCGTTATCGTCGAACGATCAGGCCGGTTATATCGAGGCGGAAGAAGATCCAGGGAGGCTCGGCAGTGCCTGACGGTCTGATTCGAAGCAAGGGGGGAGGATTGCCAAAGACGGGATGCTGAAACAAGCCTCTAGATCTAGTGTGGTGTCTCACAAATACGCTTATGAATCTGCGGGTCCTTTTGGCCGTCGGCTGCGTTGCTCTTCCTCACGTGGTATTGGCCACTGCTCGTCATCGCGCCTTGCCGACGACCAAAATGCCCTCGCAGATTCACAAGCGTATTTGTGAGACACCACACTAGAATCTGGACCGCGAACCGGGTTCAAGTATCCAGCACGCTCGGATGAAAGAGCTCCTCCACCGGGTACGGCGCCTCGATCAGCGTCTGGTCGGTGAGGTACTTCATGAAGCGTTCGACGCTGGCGCGGTTGGCGGCGAGGCCCGACGGCCAGATGTCCGTGCCGAAGAGGGTCCGTTCCTCTTCGAATTCATTGCGCGCGAAGGCCAGCTCGGAATAGCCGGGGTCGTCGTAGAAGCCCGCGGCCTGGGTCTTGGAGTCTTCCCACATGTCCATGAGGGCGCGTGGCAGATCGGGATGACGGTCGGCTATTTCCTGCTTGTAGACCAGCACGTGCATGATCGGATAATCGCCGTACTTCTTGAAGTAGCGGGCGCATTCCGCCTTGGTATCGGGGAACAGCCGGTGCACCGATCCTTCGCGCACGCCCTCGAGCAATCTCTCCGGCGGATGCGGGTGGATCATCATGGCCAGCTCGCCGGCGATAAGCGCGTCCGGGGCGCTGGGCTCGTCGATGGTGGTCAGATTGGCCGCGTCGCGGCCCGGCCAGTCCACGAGCTCGGTGCTCATGGTCTGCCAGTCGAGTTCCTGCCACGGCACGCCGTATTCGAACGCGAGGTCGCCCTTGGCCAACACCGACATGGTGGTCTGAAAGCTGCGGCAGCACACCTTCCGGCCGATCAGATCGCTGGGCTTGTCGATGCCTGCGGCGGTGCTGACGAACATGTGGTTCTGGCTGAACAGGCGGCGTGGGAATACCGGCGTCGCGGTGTAGTTCAGGCCGCGGCTCTTGGCCGTCAGATAGGACGAGACCGACATCTCGCAGATGTCGAATTCGTTGCCCACCATGAAGCGCCGGTGGCGGTCGATGCCGTCCCGCCGCGGCGGCGCCATGCCGACCTCGAGTACCTTCAGGTCGATGCCCTCCGGGGGCGCGACCATTCCCATGAAAAACGGTACATGGCGGTCATATCGCTCAAGCGCCAGGGTCAATTCCGTCGCCATATCGAGTTCTCCTGCTCGTTGGGTCGCGATGCGTGACTTGGCATCGGACCGAGCCATGGGTCGAACCGGCCGTGCAAGGTCTCAAGGGGCCTGGTATTCGGAAAGCAGACTATCACAGGACGAGAAATCCGTCAGGATGCGCAGACACGCGAAGGTGGCGAAGTCCAGGCTCAGGGCGCCGTCGCGCCACAGCAACAAGGCCTTGTCCGGCGCGTGCCAGACGGAACCGGGGCTGCGCAGGTCGTCGGGGACCCTGACCAGGAAGAACCTCCTGGCGTCACCCGAATCCGGCGCGACCCAGTGGGTGAAGAAGCACAGCCGGCCCAGGTCGCAAGACAGCTTCTCGCGCGCCAGGAAATCGGCGAAGTCCACTCCCCGGCCGCTCAAGGCGTGACGTTCACGGGGCGGCACCCTTCGTCGCACTGGATCCGGGTGTTCACCCTTGACGGCGAAGAGAAGCCCCGTGGCGGCAAGAAGGACCCTGGCGGCGGCAACCCAACAGCCCGTGGCGTACGCTGGAGTCAACTCGGATCCCAACAGGCGGCGCGCCTCGGCCGCCGTCAGGTCGTGGCACCGCCGCAAGGTCGCCTGCGCGTAATCGCCGCTGTCGATACCACCCTCGGGCAACGACAGATTCCCACTGCCGGCACGCGCGGCCGCGGCGGAAGATGCCGAAAGCAGCACCTGAAGACCGAAGCGGCGGCTGTCCCGAACTGCGACCAGCCCGACCCGGTCGCCCCGCTCATCCATGGGCTTTCGGCCGCGAGTCCTGCCTGCCCCGGCGTTCGGGCACCGGAGGTCCCTTCAAGCCTTCCATATGGGCAGCCACAGGGGTTCCGCCAGCACGTAGTCCTTTTGCGCGATGCGCTCCAGGGCTTGGCGCAACTGGCCCACGCTGGTCTCTTCCAGGGTGATCACGAACGGCAGGATCTCGCGGGCCGCGGCTCCGCCCTTCCCTGCCCCCACGAGCCCCTCCAACTCTTCGTCCGTGTGCTGGAGCTGCCAGATCTCGGATACGTTGATCCTTTGGTCCCCGAATATCTGGCAAAGCTCGCCGACGATGCCGCTCTGGTCCCGCACCACGAAGCGAACGTAGAAGGAGCCCCTGAGGTCGTCCTGCGGACGCACCGAGTCCACCCCCGAGACGATGCTCTCCACCGGCAGAAAGGGTGCATCGCCGGAACGCAGCACCAGTTCCTGAACATCGCCCAGCACCGCCACCGCGGTGGCGCCACCGCCGGCCCCGGGTCCGGCGAACACGTAGTCCCAGTCACCCGCGTCGGGCGCTCCGCCGTCGCTGACCTGCCCCTTGAAGAACAGCGCGTTGGTGACGCCGTCGATGCTCGCGATGGGATGGCGTTCCGGCACCACCATGGGGCTCACCATGGCCTCCAGGGCGCCGTCGACGCCGCGCGCCAGGGCCACGGACTTGATGGTGGCGCGGCCCTTGCGCGCCGCATAGAGGAAGTCGATGGCGTGGATGCGCTCGATGCCCTTTCGGTGGATGGCGCCGGCCTGCAGGCGCGCGCCGAAGGTGACGGACGCCAACAGCAGCAGCTTGGCTTCGGCGTCGCGGCCGCTCACGTCGGCATCCGGATCGGCTTCGGCGTAACCCAATGCCTGGGCGGAAGCCAGCGCGTCCTCGTAGGACCGGCCCCGCTGTGCCATCTCCGTCAGGATGTAGTTGCTGGTGCCGTTCAACAGGCCGTAGACCGCCGCCGGCCGCTCGGCCGCGAGGCTCTGGGTGAGGGGTCCGATGATGGGGATGCCGCCGCCGACGCAGGCCTCGAAACGCACGGCCCGGCCGCTCTCCCGGGCCGCGGCCCAGATCTCCCTGCCGTGGGCCACGAGCAACGCCTTGTTGGCGGTGGCCACCGACTTGCCGTGGCGCAGCGCGTCGAGCACCCACTCCTTCTGGACGCGCAGGTCGGCGGGTCCTCCGGCGCCGAGCACCTCCACCACGACATCGACGTCGGGGTGACCGGTGACCGCGGCCGGATCGGTGGTGAAGAGTTGCGGCGACGCCGCGTACCCGGGCTTGCCCTCGGGCCGGCGCGTGAACACCTTGGTCACCTCGGCGTCCACGCCGAAACGCGCCAAGTGCCCCTTGACCACGAGATCGTGTACGGCGCCGCCGACGGTGCCGGCGCCGAGGATGCCGATGCGGACCGGAGACCCCATGACGCGCGCTATTCGGGCAGCATGCCCATGGCGTTGCGGATGGTACGAATCGCCTGCCGGGTGCGGTGTTCGTTCTCGATCAGGGCGAAGCGCACGTGCTGGTCGCCGTACTGGCCGAAACCGATGCCCGGGGAGACCGCCACCTTGGCTTCGTTGAGCAGGAACTTGGAGAACTCCACCGAGCCCATGGAGCGGTAGGGCGCCGGGATCTCGGCCCACACGAACATGGTAGCCTTGGGCTTGCGGATCATCCAGTTGAGCCGCGCCAAGCCGTCCACCAGCACGTCGCGCCGGTTCCGGTACTTCTCGGAGATCTCGTGCACGTCGTCATCCTGGTGGTTGAGGGCATGGATGGACGCGATCTGAACCGGCTGGAAAATGCCGTAGTCCATGTAGCTCTTGAGTCGCGCCAAGGCGTGGATCATGGTGGCGTTGCCCACGGCGAAGCCAACGCGCCAGCCGGGCATGTTGTAGCTCTTGGACATGGTGAAGAACTCGACGCCCACGTCCTTGGCGCCCGCGGCCTGAAGGAAGCTTGGAGGTTCGTAGCCGTCGAAGGTGAGGTCCGCGTAGGCCAGGTCGTGGATGACCAGAATCTCGTTCTCCTTGGCAAACTTCACGATGCGCTCGAAGAACTCCAGCTCCACCACTTCGGTGGTGGGATTGTGGGGGAAGTTCAGGATCAGCAGCTTGGGACGCGGCCACGTCTGCTTGATGGCCTCTTCGAGCTGCTCCATGAAGCCCTCGCTGGAGACCAGCGGGATGCTGCGCAGGTCGCCCCCGGCTATCACCACGGAATACTGGTGGATCGGATAGGTGGGGCTCGGGCACAGCACCACGTCTCCCGGGTCGATCATGGCCAGCACCAAGTGCGCCAAGCCCTCCTTGGATCCGATGGTGACGATGGCCTCGTCATCCGCGTCGATGGACACCCCGTACCGCCGCTGATACCAGTCGCAAATGGCCACCCGGAGCTTGTAGATGCCGCGGGACACCGAGTAGCGGTGGTTCTGGGGCTTCTGGACCGCCTCCACCAGCTTGTCGACGATGGGGGCCGGCGTGGCCATGTCCGGATTGCCCATGCTGAAGTCGACGATGTCCTCTCCCCGCCTCCGGGCTTCCTGCTTGAGGTCGTTGATGGTGTTGAAAACGTAGGGCGGCAGTCTCTTGATTCGGTTGAACTCCACTTTGCGGTCCCTCTCGTCCCTTCCGGCCCAGCGAATGCGTAGGAATGTGGCCGCCGGGACCCACGCTCCCGCGACCACGATGCGACTGAAACAGGCAGGATTTCCGCTATTTATAAGTCATTCGCGGTACCGGCGCAAATCTCCGCGACCGCCGGCGACCGCTCAATCGGCCCATGCCTCCAACTGCATGCTGCCTCCCCAGCGCTGCTGGAGCACGTCCCGGATGTGCCGGGAGGTGCGGCCGCGCAACCGCGGATCTCGCGAGAGCCAGTCACGGGCCTCCCGGCGCGCCGCCTGCAGCACTTCGTTGTCCCGCACGAGGTGCGCCACCCGGAACCCCTGGACGCCGGCCTGCCGGGTGCCGAGGATCTCCCCGGCGCCGCGGAACCGCAGGTCCGCCTCGGCGACCACGAAGCCGTCGGCAGCCCGCTCCAGGACCTCGAGGCGGCGGCGGGAGTCGTCGTCCCGCGTCCCGTAGTGGATGAGCACGCAGTGGGATTCGTCGCGGCCCCGCCCCACCCTGCCCCGGAGCTGGTGCAACTGGGCGAGCCCGAACCGCTCGGCGTGCTCGATGACCATCAAGGTGGCTCCGGGCACGTCGATGCCCACCTCGATGACGGTGGTGGCCACCAGCACCTGGATCTCTCCCTGCCGGAAGCGGCGCATCACGTCGTCCCTCTCACCGGCGGGCATCTGGCCGTGGACCAGTCCCAGGCGGAGGCCTTGCATGACGGTTCCGGACAGCTCCCGCGCCATGGTCTCGGCCGCCGCCAGCGGCAGCTTGTCGGAGTCCTCCACCAGCGGATACACCAGATACGCCTGCCGGCCGGCCGCCACCGCGGCGCGGACCCGTTCGTATACCCTCTTTCTCTGGCCCTCCTGCACCACCACGGTACGCACCGGGGTCCTGCCGGGAGGCGCCTCGTCGAGCAGCGACACCTCCAGGTCGCCGGAAAGGACCATGGCGAGACTGCGGGGGATGGGCGTGGCGCTCATCAGCAGCACGTCCGGCTCGGGCCCGGTTGCCGCGTTTCGCAAGGACAGCCGCGCGAACGCCGTGCGCTGGCTCACCCCGAAGCGATGCTGCTCGTCGACGATGCCAATCCCCATGCGCGGCACCGAGACGCCTTCCTGAATCAAGGCATGGGTGCCGACCACGAAGTCCACCTCACCTCCGGCGATACGCCCGGTGAGTTCCTTCCGGGCGGCGGCGGAAAGCGAGCCTGATAGCATCGCCGCGCGCACGCCCAGCGCCTCGGCGTAGGGCTGGAGCCTTTCGTAGTGCTGTTCCGCCAGGAGCTCGGTGGGTGCCAGCAGCAGCGCCTGGCGGCCGTTCTCCATGGCCCGGAGCGCGGCGAGCCAGGCGATGACCGTCTTGCCGGAACCGACGTCGCCTTGCAGCAGCCGCCGCATGGGGTTGGGCGACTCCATGTCCCGGAAGATCTCCTGCAACACCCGCTCCTGCCCGCCGGTGAGGCGGTAGGGCAATGACTGCCGCATCCGGCCGGTGAGCGAGTCTTCCCGTATCGGGGAGCGAAAGCCGGGGGTCTTCAACCGCTGCTGCTGCCGCAGAGCCAGCGCCAGTTGGAAGTAGAAGAACTCGTCGAAGGCCAGGGACCGGCGAGCCTGTCCCTGGAGTTCCTCCAGTGCGTCCGGTTCCATCTCGCTGTCCGGCCGGTGAATGACCTCCAGGGCCTGTTTCAGATCCATGAGCCGCTGCCGCTCCGCCACCTCCGGGGGCAGGAAGCTGGGCAGGAACCCGCCGAACCGCTCCAGCGCCTGGTCCACCCAGCCGCGCAGGTGCGCCTGGGACACGTCGCCGGGCTTTCCGTACACCGGCCGCACCTCCGGTTGACGCTCGGTTCCCTCGTCGAGGACCTCGAACTCCGGGTGGGGCAGGCTGAGGCGCGCGCCGCGCGCGGGCGCGACTCTGCCGTAGACGGAAAGGTGCTGGCCCACCCGCAACGCGTCCGCGACGAAGCGGACCGGGTTGAACCACACCAGCTCCAGGCTGCCGCTATCGTCGCTCAGGGTGCCCGTGAGAATTCCGCGTCCGCCGCGGATCCGGCCGGCCCGCAGGCTCGTCAGACGGCCTACGAAGGTATCGCTCTCTCCAGCCACGGCGGCGGCGATTTCGGCCACGTCGCGGCGGTCCTCGTAGCGCAACGGCAAGTGGTAGAGCAGATCCTCGATGGCGGCGAGGCCGCGGTTGGCGAGCTGGGC
>Ga0209543_1000575_pt1 | contig 45093 bp, 36 predicted proteins | sample MesohylFT_FD_187296 | JGI IMG/M metagenome (GOLD analysis project Ga0209543, IMG submission 187296) | Host-associated microbial community of the marine sponge Aplysina aerophoba from Gulf of Piran - sponge mesohyl, lysed by freeze-thaw... | ecosystem: Host-associated > Porifera > Sponge >...
GCAGACACTGGTTGGATGACCTCTCCGGTGGCGATGTCCAGCGTCGTGGTCCCGTGGCGCTTGTAGTCGTGCGTCATGGTGCCCGCCGGTCCCTTCTTGAGGCGGCAACCCCGGCTGGGTCCGGTCCATGGCCTGGATCTAGCTCTTCTCGTCGAAGGAGAAGACGATCGCCCGTTCCGGCGGCGAGCCCCACCACGTCGCGGAGCTTCTCGACGAAGCGGGGATCGGTGGAGAGCTTGAAGTAGCGCACCCTGTGGGGCTTCAGTCCGTGGGCGTTCCAGATCCGCCCCATCTGGCTGTGATGCAGCCCCATGCACTCGGCCATCAGGCGGGTGCTCCAGTGCGTCCCCCGCGGCGGCTTCTCCTCGAGCGTGCGGCGCACGACCTCGGGCGTGATCGTACTTCGCGGCCGACCGGGGCGGGACCGATCCTCAAGTCCCGCGAGACCCTCTTCGTCGTACCGGTCCAGCCATCCTTGCACGGTCGGCAGCGAGACGCCGATCTCGCGGGCCAGGGTCCGGCCTGGCAAACCTCCGGCCGAACCCAGGATGATCCTCAAGCTCCTTGCGGTCCCCGGGTCGCAATCGAATCCTTCGCAGAGCAGGCATGCATGGAAGATAGCGGCTTCTCCATGCGTTAACCATGCTACTTATGCGACACTAGACTAGCGAGGCAACTCCACTACCACGACGAGCGGTTCGAGCCCGCGGAAGAACAAGTCTGACCACCCATATGGTCGCGGATAGACCGGAGCCATCGCTGGAAGGTGTCGTTAGCGGGTGCACACAACTGGGTGTTCTGCCAGTGAAACAATTGCAGGTTCAAATCGACAAACCAATCCGGCATGGCGCCCGCTAGCTCAGTGTCGTGAATCCAAAGGGCTACCAGCGCCCCGAGGCCTCGTAGTTCGGACGGAACCGGACCCGTGAGAGAATTCCCGGCGAGACCCAGGATTCGGAGGCTGTGCAAGTTGCCTAGTTCCGACGGAATCGAACCCGTCAACTGGTTACTATTGAGTCGGAGGTCCTCCAGACTACCAAGGCTGCCTAGTTCGGACGGAATCGAACCCGTGAGAGAATTCCCGGCGAGACCCAGGACTCGGAGGCTGTGCAAGTTGCCTAGTTCGGACGGAATCGAACCCGTCAACTGGTTACTATTGAGTCGGAGGTGTTCCAGGTTGTCAAGTTGTCCTAGCTCGGATGGGAGCGAACCTGACAACTGGTTGCTGTCGACGCGGAGGAAACGCAAATTGTCAAGTTGTCCTAGCTCGGATGGGAGCGAACCTGACAACTGGTTCCAGCTCAAGTTGAGGGTATCGAGCATCATCGCGTTCCACAGTTCCGGCGCGATCGATGTCAAACTGTTTTGCTGGAGCCTAAGTGACTCGAGGCTAACGAGGTTACCAAGTTCTGATGGGATCGCTCCCGTGAGCCCGCCGACATAGCTCCGGTTGTCACGGTCAAACGTGGCGTTGAATTCCGCCTGTAGCTGCCTCAAGTACCGAAGCTTGCCCAGTTCAGCCGGAATTGAACCGGACAGTTTATTGGCCCCCAAGTTCAGTACCGTCAGGCTCACCAAGTTGCCCAATTCAGCCGGAATCGAACCAGTGAGCCCTGCGATGTACCCGCTGCCGTCCCAGCGTTTGTTTCGGCAGACGTTCAGAACCTCCAGGTGGGCGAGTTGGCCCAGTTCCGGTGGAATCGGACCTTCCAGCATGTTCCACCCCAGGTCAAGGAACTCGAGGCTCTCCAGATTGCCCAGTGTCACTGGGATCGAACCCGGCAGGGAGTTGTAGCTAAGGTCCAGGACGCGGAGGTTCGGTAGGGTCCCCAATTCCGGTGGAATCGGACTCGCCACACCTTGGCCTACCGGCAGTGGACCACCAGGAGGCCACGCGCATACCTCGATGTCCGTCGACTGTTGCGGCCAGTGTCCAACGCGCCTCTGCGATACCAGTTCCGGCTCTGCCAGAGCCGCGTCCAGCAACGGGTCTTCCGGTCCAACGGGTGCCAAGTTCCCCACGGTCGGTCCTCTTGGACCCGGGACGGCAGGGCCGAATATGCCCGGGTTGTATGAGGCAGCGGTTTGCCTGGCTAGGCCGTTCTTGCTCAGATCCAGCACTTCGAGGCTCTGGATGCGCGCGATCCTGGCCGGAATCGCACCCGTCAGGCCGTTGTTGCTCAAGTCGATCTCAGTAATCCGTCCCTCGCTGTCCGTCGTGATCCCGTGCCAGGTGTCGACCGGCGCGCCCGTACCCCAGTTCGCGCTGTTGGTCCATCCGGTGCCACCCAGCGCTTCGTAGAGGTGGAGCGCCTCCGCCCGCGGCTCCACAACCAGCAGCACGGCCGAACGACTTAGACCCGCCGTCCGCTCTGCCACTGTCACTTCCACCGATCCAGCCGCAACCCCCGTCACCAGTCCGGACGTATCGACCGTAGCCACCGACTCGTCTGACGACATCCAGGTGAACCGGGGGCTTGCCAGCCGGTGGCGGTTGGCATCGTGCGCCTCCGCTGTCAGGCGTAGCGTCTCGCCCGGGGCCGCCAAGGTGTCGGCTTTCGGCGACAGCCGCATCTCCACGGCCAGCTGCGCAACCGTCAGAGCCGCGCTCCCGGAGACACCGCCCGACGACGCTGTCACGCTCGCCACGCCGTCGCCGACCGCCGTGACCAGTCCGTTTGTGTCCACCGTCGCGACCGCATCGTCCGCGGACGACCATGTCACTTCGGTAGCCACCGCCGCATGATCGTTGGCGTCCCTAGCCTCCGCCATGAGCCGGACCGTGTCTCCGAGTGCCCTGAGGGTGTCGGCCGCCGGCGACACGGCCACTTCCGACACGCGCTGCTCGACCGTCACCATCGCCCCCGCCGAGTGTTCGCCGGAGGACGCGGTAACTCTCGCCGTTCCGTTCCCCACCGCCGTCACAAGGCCGGAATCGTCTACCGTAATCACCGCCTCGTCCGCGGACGACCATGTTGTCTCGGACCCGGCCACCGCATGGCCGTTCGAGTCCTTCGCCTCCGCCGTAAACCGGGCCGTGTCTGCCAGCGCCAGGAGGGTGTCGGCAGCCGGCGACACGGCGACCTCCGCCACCACTTGTTCGACCACGACATCTGCGCCCCCGCTAGCCGTGCCCGCCGTGGCCGTTACGCGTATGCTACCCTGCGAAACCGCCGTTACGAGCCCGGCTGCGCTCACGGTCGCTACGGCCGCGTCGCTACTCTCCCAGGTGACGGGCACTTCCGACATCGCTTGGCCGTTCTGGTCTTCCACAGTCGCCGCCAGCTGCACTGTCGCATCGAGCGCGCGGAGCCTGGCCTCGGGCGGTGAGACCACCACTGCCGTCGGTACCTTCGGGGGCGGTGCCACTGGATCGTCGTCCCCTCCGCACCCCGTCAACCACAGGGCGGTCGCCGTGAGAGCAAGGAAGAGGGCTCTGGAAGCGGCTTGGCTACTCCAAGGTGTCTGGAAAGGTCTGGGAAGGTCGGACATCATTGAAGCCTCCACAACAGTGGCAAGAAATAAGGGAACTTCCGGCGGTCGGCGCGGTCGGCTAGGAACCGCTTGTGGTCGCCGGGAGGAACACAACCGAAGAAGCGTAACCAGAACGAGCCCCGTCCGCGTCCTCAATATTGATGACAGTCCGGGATTTACCGGGATAATCGACCGGACAACTCGGCCGCGGCCAGCGGGAAGGAGAGCGATTCCCTGAGTTCCCTTAGGGCCGGGGGCCGGGAGCGGCCGAGATCGAGAGCACGAGCCGTACGAGATCCGTTTGCCGCGCAATGCCGAGCTTCCGGAACATGCGCTGGACATGCGTGCGGATGGTACTTGTCCCGCGCCCCGTGGACTCCGCGATGTCGCGGACGCTCTTGCCTTCGGCCAGCATCACCGCGACGCGGGCCTCCGCCCGCGTCAGGCCAAGGTGTGCCGCCAGCAGATCGGGTCCGATCACCGTCTGCCGCCTCGCGGCCTCCGCAACCAGCACGAGCGCCGCGACCGGCCATGCGCACAGGGAAGCCTCCCGCGGCCCCACGGGGCTGACGTGCAATTCCAGCGGATTGCGGCCCGCCGGGCGCCTCAACACCATTGAGCCACCGGCGGCCTGGCGGCCGAGGGGAGGCAGGGCGCGCGACAACAATCGCTGAAGCACGGCGTCGTCGGTTGGGGAACGGGCGCACAGGGAGCCGCCGGTGTCGCACAGGCGGTCGCCGGCTCGCAGCAGCCTCCTCGCGCCGTCGCTCGCCGCCACGATCCTCCCCTGCCAGTCGAGCTGGATGACGCCCGGTCCCGTGGTTTCGAGCAAGGCGGCGAGCAACGTGTCCAGCGCTCCGGCACCCGCCAGCACCTGCCGGACGCTGACGTACTGGCGAACATGCGGGAGAAGACGCTGGATGCATTCGATCTGGTCCGAGGACCAGCCATCGCCTGCGACCGGATCATTGACGACCCAGGTGATTCGCGTGTCGCCCGGCCCGTCCAGGCGCACGTTGAGTCCGTTCTGGACATGGCCGCGGAGCAGCGCTTCGTTGAAGGCCGGGGAGGTTTTCAGCTCCGAGTCGGTGTAGAGGCCGGTGGTGGGGACGAGTTGGCTGTCGGGCAGGCGCCGGATCCGCTCGACTCGTTCGTCCTCGGGATAGTAGACGCTGAAATACTCGCGTTCCCATTCACGGTGGCGTTGTCCGCGGTAGAAGAACCCCGCGTAGAAGATCCGGACGGCGTCGTCCCCCGGGCGGCCGCCACCGAACACCAGGCTGTTGCCCTTGGCGCCCAGCACGTCGTCGATGAGGCGGGAGGTTGTCGGCCAGCGGCCGTCGTCGAGCGTGGCTTCGTGCATCGACGCCAGGATCCGGTCAAACGCGTCTCGTTCGCTCAACGACGGTCCTCGGGGCCCTTCAGGCCCGGATGCAGGAAAGGGGCAGGGACTGGAGGCCCCGGAACACGATGCCCCGGGAAAACCGGGGGCGGCTGTCCAGCAGCCTGATCGACTTGAACCGGTCGAGCAGCATCTCCAGAACGATGCGGCTCTCCAAACGCGCGAGCGGAGCGCCGAGGCAATGGTGGATCCCGCCCCCGAACGAGAGGTGCCGGCCCTGGCGGCGACCGATGTCGAGGCGGTCTGGATCGACGAACACGTCCGGATCCCGGTTGGCCGCGCCCAGCAGAAGCACGATGTTGTCCCGTTTCCGCAGCGCAAAGCCGTTCACCTCGCAGTCTTCCAGCACCCGCCGAAAATCGGTCTGCACCGAAGAGTCGAAACGCAGCAGCTCCTCCACTGCGGCCGGGATCAGGCCCGGGTCGTCCCTGAGCCGCTGAAGCTGGTCGGGATTGCGAAGCAGGGCGAGAATGCCGTTGCCGATCAGGTTGGCGCTGGTCTCAGTGCCGGCGCCCAGGAGCAGGCGCAGCATGTTGATCGTCTCCTGTTCGCTCAGGCGCGCACCTTCGTCCTGCGCCCGCGCCAGGGCGCTGACGATGTCCTCCCGGGGCGCGGCCCGCCGCTCCGCGATGATCGGTCGAAAATAGGCGTCGAACGCTCGGGAGGCCGCGCCGCCGGCCTTGCGTTCGCGCCAGCTGATCGTCGGCTCCAGCAGACGCGCGCGCCGCGCCGCCCACACCGCGAACCGCGCCCGGTCCCGCGCCGGAACGCCCAGCATCTCGGCCATCACGATCACCGGCAGGGGCCGAGCCACCGCCTCCATCAGATCGAACGCGGACGGGTCGTCGATGTCGTCCAGCAGGCCCCCCAGGATGGTGCGCACGCGGGACTCGAGCCCACTGATGGCTCTCGGGGTGAACGCCCTGCTCACGAGCGCCCGCAACCGCGTGTGGTCCGGAGGATCCAGAAGCAGCATCGTGAACTCGCGCGGCGGCGGCAGCATGGCCAGCTGCCGCCGCGTCAGGGAGCCCTTGCGCGGGTCGTTGCCGAAGTGCCGATGGTCGCGCAAGATGGCGTCCACATCGACGTGGCGCGTGAACACCCACGCCCGCAGCAACCGGCTTCGATACACCGGGGCCCGCGCGCGGAGGGCCGCATAGGCGGGATACGGATCCTCGATCGTCCGCGCCGAAAACGGGTTGTACGCGACTCCGGCCTGCACGCGCTCCAGCCCGACGATCGCACCGATGACCGGAGCCCGGATGGCGTCGCCCACCGAGTACCTCGCCGCGCGCGGCGAGCGGGTGGAGGCACGCCGCCGGGGCTCTTGCCATGTCGAGAAGAGACGCATGACCGGAAAAGATGCCCGATGGAGTTTCGTCGCAAGTCCCGGGCAGGCTTGTCTCGGCACGCGCGGCACTCGCATCCCATGGCGGCGGGACCGGCGCCCCAGGGCTTCGGGAGCGCCAAGTCCAGCGGCGTCGGCGCCGCGCTCCGGAACCGGGCCGAGCCCGAATCGCCGGCCGCGTCCTCCGGCTCACCGCCATCGAGTTCGACTTCCTCCGCGTGCTGTCCCTCGCCGCCGGTCAGGTCGTGCCCACCGCGCTGCTCATGCGGCAGGTCCGGGGCTCCCTCAACGCCGACAACGCCGACCGCGTGCGCGCCGCCGCCAAGGCTCCGCAAGTAGCTCGGAGAATCCGCCGACAACCCCGCCTACTTCCGCAACGAACACGGCGTCGGTTACCGCATGTCCGATCCGCTCGAAGGAACGATCCCCGCCCACGCTCGGCCAGCCGAGCGCGACGAAATGGTTACCTTGGGGTCGTTTTGTTCCGGCACCAGCGGAACGCATCTTGCGGCCTCCGTAAGGGAAGAGGATGAGTGGGGAGGAGGGATGAGCAAGGAGACTGCCGTTGCCGCGGGCGAAACCGATGCCCCCAAACTCCGAGAGCCGCATGTTCGCCGGGTCGTCGACGCAGCCTGGGCTTCCCACAACGCCAGCACGCGCCGCACCGGCGGCGCTTCCAAGGGTGGGCCGAGCAGGAGGGCCTGAGCCGTATGCCCGCGGCCCCGGAAACGGTGGCGGCGTACCTGGCCTGGCGGGCGGACGAAGGCCTGTCCCCCGCATCGCTCCGCATGGACCGGGCCGCGATCCGCTACCATCACACCGAAGCCGGACAGGCGAACCCTGCCGATAGCGATGGGGTACGCCGGGTGCTTCGCGGACTCACCCGCTAGGCAGCGTGGAAGGGTCACACCCCGAGGCAGGCCGCGCGCTCGTATCGGTCATGCGGGACGCCATGCTTCGGCGCTCCGAAGCCGCCGCGCTCAGGTGGGTCGATGTCGAGTTCCGTCACGACGGATCCGCCCGCGTCACTGTCCGCCGCTCGAAGGGCGACCAGGAGGCGACCGGGGCCACCCTATACATTGGGAGGTCCGCGGCGGTGGATCTGCAAGCGATCCACCGTCCTAACGCCTCACCAACAGCCCGGGTCTTCGGGCTCCGTTCCGGTCGCGCGGTGTCGAACCGGATCGCTCTGGCCGCGAAAGCCGCGGGGTTGGTCGGCCGCTTCTCGCGGCACTCTCCGCGGGTTGGGATGGCTCGTGATCTTGTGGCCTCGGGCGAGGGACTCGCCGCCGTCCAGGTTGCCGGACGCTGGACCTCCGCCCATATGCCGGCCCACTACGCCCGTGGCGAACTAGCCTCGAAGGGAGCCGTGGCTCGGTTCCACCGGGAGGACTAGTGCGCGCGCAGCTCCCCGCAAGGAGCATGTGTACCCACGCCTTGACCTGCGACAACACAGGCCAGGGAGGAGCGATTGCCTAACGGTCCGGGGCTCGCGTGGTCCCATGTCGCCATTCGGTTCCAGCCCCGCGAAGAACAGATTTTCAGTGACGGGCACACCCAATCGAGGAGGCAGGATGGCCCACAGACAGCACGAGAGCTGCGAGCGTGCGGGACGAGTCGAGGAGTGGCGGCGAGCTTGGTTCGATGGCTGGACAGAGGGAGTGATCTGGACGCTGGCCAAGACCGTATGTGTCCTTCGCGAGGCCGGTCATCCGGAGGCAGTCGGTTCGAGTATCATCCAGTATGTCACATCGGACCTGTCTCACCGGATGTCGAAGCCGACGCGGACTCGCTGACCCGGGACGATCCACCCTACGATCTGACGGTCGACCCGCCGGTGCGGAACGGGTGGCACTAACGCCTGTACGTCGGGAGGGCCGACGAACCCCGGTTCAGCAACCCCTTGTAGGCCGCCGAAGGGTTGCCATGCACGATCCCGAACCGTCACCGGCCGTGTAAACCGCGCCGGAAGCGGCCCGCCCCGTCATTCCTCCACACCAGATCCGTCCCCGCATAGTCGTCTACCACAAGATCGAGATCCGAGTCCCCGTCGAAATCGTAGACTCGGATCCAGGCAAGCGAGCCGGCCGCATCGTCGCGATTCCCGGCGATCCGCGCGGTGGTCGCGTCTGCGAACCGACGCGCCCCGAGGTTCTCGACGAGTTGCAGGTAGTAGCCCTTGTGGAATCCCGGTCCGGTATCGTCCCCGCTTCGTGAAACGACAAGATCCCTGTCTCCGTCCCGGTCGAAATCGCCGGCATCGATGTCGAGGATCACACCATGGCCCGCGACCGCCGGGAGCTGCGTACTGCTCGCGGTGGCGTATACCCCACTACTGTCGCCCCAGACGATGAGCGCCGGTTCATCGTCCGACTCATGCCCGCCGACAAGGAGATCCGGGTAGCCGTCGCTGTCGATGTCCACCAACTCCGCCACGATCAGGAACTGGTCGAGTCCCTCGATCCATCCCTGGGCGCTCGCCACTCCACCGGAACCGAAGGACCCGATGCCGTCGTTCAGCAGCACCGACGGTGGATCAACCGAGTGTACATCGCTGAGAAACACGTCCAGGTCGCCGTCCGCATCCACATCGGCCGACGCCCCGCCGAAGTGAACCCCGGCCACGTCATCGAGCCCGCCGCCCATCACGTGCCCGCCGCCCGCTGACAGAATCACGTACGGTGCCTCGCCGTCGTCGGCACCCTTGCCGGTTACGAACACGTCGACTCGGCCGTCCCCGTTGAAGTCGCCGGCAAGCGCCTTGGTCGCCCCAACCAATGCGGGAGGGTTGCCGCCCATGAATCCGCCGCGTAGCGAGAAGTTGCCATCGCCGTCGTTGACGTAGAGTTCCGCCGGTAGAGGACGCGGTGGATCGTCGGTCGGAGCGTAGAAGATGTCGAAGTCGCCGTCCCCATCGAAGTCGCCGTAGGCCCACGCGTCCGCCCATCCCGGCCTGCCGGCCCGCAGAGCCGAATGGTCGACGCTGAAGGGCGGATTCTGCAGCGAGTGGGAAGTTCCCTCATCCACGGCATGGTTGGGCGGCACGACCCTGTACACACCGGGATGAAACTCGCCGGACCCGTCGTTCTTCCAGATCAGTCTTCTCGACGCTTCGTCGGCGAAGACATCGGGGTCTCCATCCTCGTCGATATCGGCAATCCGCAGCCAGGTGATCCATTCGGCTTCCGGGTTCGTGTTGCCGTGAAGCTGTAGCGTTCTGTCCGAGAAACTGCGGGCTCCGGTCTGCTCCAGCAGTTGCAGGTAGTAGCCGTGATACCATCCGGGGCCGGTGTCGTCGCCCGTGCGGTTTAGCACGACATCCTTGTCCCCGTCCCCGTCGGTGTCGGCCACGTCGATGTCAACGACGGTGCCATGACCCCGAATGGCCGGAAGGCTCAAAGCCCTCGCGGTGCTGAATACGCCGCTTTGATCTCCCCAGAGTATCTGGGTGTCAAAGCGGTCGTACTCGTGTCCGGCGGCGAGCAGGTCCACATAGCCGTCGCGGTCCACGTCCACGAGTTCAGCGGTGAAGATCCCCGTGTGCTCGATGCCATGGACGCGCGTCGTGTCCCACGTGAAGCTCCCCGCGCCGTCGTTCACGAAGAAGGAGGGACGCGTGAAATTGTCGGTGACGAGAACATCCAGGTCTCCGTCCGCGTCGATATCCGCGGAAGCTCCGCCGTGATGGAATCCGGTCACGTCGGCCAGTCCCTCGGCCTGGACATAGCCGTTTGGGGATGACAGCAGGGCGTATGGATGCGCCCCGGGGAACGGCTCATGGTCATATCCATGGTCCAGCACGAAGATGTCTGGTCTTCCGTCCCCGTTGAAGTCGCCCGGGAGCGCCTTGCGGGGGTGGACGCCTCCCGGTGGGTCGGCGCCGAGAAGCCCGGTGCTGAGGTTAAAACCGCCCATGCCGTTGTCGGTGTACACCTCTGCGGGCACAGGATCGGTCGACCCGCTGACTGGAGAGTAGAAGATGTCCGTGCGGCCGTCGGCGTTGAGATCGGCATAGGCGAGGGCCGCGGATTGGTGCCGACCCTCGATGGCGCGGTGGCTGACGTAGCGCCCACCGAACTGGAGTGAATGGGATGTCCCTTCATCCACAGCGAAGTTGGGCGGAATGGGTGGGAGGGACACCGTCAGTTCGGCATTGCCGGTGATCGCGCCTGCCTGGGCGGTGATCATCGCGTCGCCCCGGACGCGTGCGCGAACTAGGCCGGCGGAGTCCACCGTCGCCACGTGCTCGTTGGCGGACACCCAGAGGAAGCTGATCGCACCCACCGGGTTGCCGTTGGCGTCCCGAGCCTCGGCGACGAGCCGAACCGTGTCGCCAACCGCCAGATCGACCATGGCGGGCGAGACGATGATCCGGGCGAGTGCCTGATGTACTTCGACAGCGGCACTACCCGAGGCGCCGCCCACCGCCGCGATGATCGACGTTGCCCCGTCCCCAACCGCCCGCGCGAGTCCTGACGCGTTGACCGAAACCACCAACGGGTCCGCACTGGTCCAGGTCACATTGGCACCGCTCAGGACTTGTCCGTTCTGGTCGCGTACCTGCGCCGAGAATCTGACCGTGTCGCCGAGAGCCGTGAACACGGCCGATTCGGGCATCAGGGTCAGTGTCGTGGGCACGGATGGGTCGGGGGGCGGCGTGACGCTCCGCGGATCCTCGCCGCACGACAGAATTGCGAACAGGAGAAAAGCAGGGGCCAAGGCCATTTGGCGCCGCGAGAACGGCGTCGAGTTCATGTGCGCTGTCGGACAGATGGCCGGCCGGAGGTAGGATGACGGTATGCAGCCTTGGGACCAAGCAGCATAGCGTCGCGCAACGTTGTCTTCAACCGGATCGTCGAGCCGACAGAGCTCGGTCGGTCCGCACGCCTTCCAACGTCGGCCTGCGGCTTGCCCAGAGGGACGCTGCGAGCCCCCATGCGCTCCCAGACGCCGAAAGAAAGGGAACAGGGTGCGGAGAGCCGGGAGCCCCCTGGTTCGTGAGGCCATGGCCCGCACGGGGACATGGACCGCCCCGGCGGTCGAGGTCGAGCGCGAACACACCGGAGAGTTCGTTCTTAGCCCTGGCTCCCCCATGGCTGAGACCGGAAGAGCGACCGGATTCGCGTTGTAACCGCGCACCGCACTCGACATTCCCGACCACGAGTTGGTCGGTTACCTTCGGATCGTTTTGTTCCGGCACCCCTGCAGATGCCCGAGAGGAGAAGCAGCATGAAGTCCATCCGCCAAACGACGTCCCTCCTACGGCTGTCCGTCCCGGCAGTGCCGCTCCTGGTGGGCGCGGCGCTGTTCGCACTCCCTTCCGGCGTCCTGGCTCAGGACGGCTGGTACATGCGCATGGGGCTGGGCACTGCCCTGGCTCCGGGCATGACCGTCCACGGTTCGGACGACGACTGGTCCACGAAGTGCGACCTGCTCTCCAACCCGGCCCAGGTCGAGACCGACCCGGGCAGCTGCGCTTCCGCTCCGGCGCGCGCCGCATGGTACAGCGACGTGGAGGGCGGGACGGGCATGATGGCCGGTCTCGCGCTGGGCTACCGCGTGAACCGGCTGCGCATCGAAGCGGAGTACACCTTCCGCGCGACGACCTACGGCGGACCCGTACCGCCGGTCATCGGCGACGAGATCACGCTGGGCAAGGCCGACCAGGAACTCGAGGAAGCGGAGGCCGGCGTGGACGACGTGCACGCTCACGGCGTGTTCGTGAACCTCGCCTACGAGTTTCGCAATGCGTCGCGCTACACGCCGTACGTCGGCGCGGGAGCGGGCGCCGCGCTCACCAGGCTGGACTACTACACGCGCTGGAAGCGCAACGACGACCCCGAGCGGATCGCCACCTTTGACGACCCGCTGATGAAGGCGCGGATCGCGGGCACCACCTCGATCTCGGACGTGAAGCTCTCGGATGTGACCGCGACCTACCAGGTGTTCTCCGGCGTGGACTTTGAGATGAACGATGGTGTCTCGCTCGGCCTGCAGCTCCGATGGACGGGGCACCACGGGTTCGAAGACGAAGCCGAGTACGCGCAAATACGGAGCCACGAATCCTCCGTGGGACGAGGCTTCGACGTGCAGTACCGGGCCGAGACCAGCGGGCTGGCTGCCCTCGGGGTGGCATTGACCCTGAAATGGCGGCCCGAGTGAGCCGTGGGGGCCGGACAATGCCTTCCCAGTCCCGGCCGGGTCGGTTGGCCAGCGCTGGCCGGAGAGCTTGGGGCGAGCGAGCCCCTCGCTAAGATCGCGTAGCGCCGCCGCCCGAATCGATGGCCTGACAACGGTCACCGCCGATACGATTCGTAGGCCGCGCGGACGACCTCCCCGGCCGGCTTGCCGCGGATGTCGAAATTCCGACGGGTTGCCCACCAGCCCGTCCAGAGCTCGTCACTCGCCATCCAATTGTCCCACAAGAACAGTCCGTTGACCACCCGGGGATAGGCTTCCATCGTGTTGAGCAAGGCCTGGTAGATGTTGGCCTGGATCTCCCGTCCATCATCCACTCCGTTCCCATTTACGTCCATGAACACGAACGGCTTCCCCTGCTGTGACGAATTGGCCGGACTATGGGGCGCTGCAACCACGTCCATCGCGCCGTATTGGAGAAAGATGATCGGACGGCCAGGGTCGTCGTTCGATAGCGGAATCAGGTACTCCCGGAAGATCCGGTCGTAGGCCATCTGAAGGCTTGCGACGCTCATCACCCACGGTGGCGGGGCATCCGCGAGGTCGAACCACGCGCTGATCCCGATGACATCGAGGTTCAGGTCTTCCCACAGGCAGAAGGAGCCCGGCCCGTAGAAGTCGGGAACCTTGAGGACGTCGTAGTGCATGTCGTACGTCAGCAGGCCGTAGTAGACCGCACGCACCTGGTCGACCATCGATTCGAGTTCCTCGCCGAAATGCGTAACCGTGTTGTACCCCCCCGGCACGGGTCCGAAAGAGCCGGTCGGTCTCCGTCCCCAACGAGAACAGCCGTGCTCCCTCTTCCTGCGCGATTCTCGCGAAATGCACGGCCTGCCGCGCGTAGCTCTCCCAGAACGCGGAGACGAACCGCTCGTGGTCGGGATGATCCGGGCGCCACGGCCAATGCTCCGGCCGCACCCCGCCGCCGGGATCCCCGGAGTCGCCGAGCTGCCATCGCTGCACCGGGCGCTCCGCTCTTGAAGCCACTTCATCGGTCAGCGCTAGGGTCACGTAGACGTCGATGTCTTCCGCCCTCATGTCGCGAATGAACTGGCGAAGCGCCATGTCGGAGAAAGCACCCAACACCGGGTCTGCACGCTCGACCGAGCTGTCCATGCTGTCGTCGATGAAGAGCGGGACGGAAATGCCCACCCAGTTCGCATGCAGACTCTTCAGCCAATCAATGTAGTCCGACGGCACCAAGGGTCCCGTTCCAGTCTTCATCCATTCTTCCACGACCTGTTCGTTGGTCCCCCAGTACCCCGACGCGTGAATGGCGCGTAGAGGGAGTTCCAGAGCGATGATCGGCTGCGACGGCGCTTCGCATTGGTATGGCCCCGAGACGAGCCCTGCCGAGAATGCTGTCGCGAGCTCTCCAGCAGTGGACACGGCCACCGATTGGGTGCGTCCATTCCCGAGGGTCCATTCCGTTGAAGCGTGGCCATCGGTGCCTGTAGTCGCAGTGTCGGGACTCACGGTGCCGCTTTCGGCGCCCGGAGAGAACGTTAACGACACGCCCGAGACACCACTGCCCCCCTCGTCCTCGACACGGACAACCAGAGGTTCAGGAAGCAGGTGTCCCCTGATTCCTTCCTGGTTGTTCCCGGAGACGGACCTCAACCTCGCGGGCTGTTGCTCGACCGTGATGTCCGCGCCATCGGAGATCCCTCCGGCGGTGGCGGGGGCGGTGACGGTGGCGGTCCCGTTCGCGGCCGCCGCTACCAACCCGTCAGTGGTCACCCTGGCGACCGAGGCGTCGCTACTCGCCCAGGCCACGGTGACCCCCGTCATGCCTTGGCCATTCTGATCGCGCACCGTGGCGGTCAACCGGACCGTTTGCCGCAGAGATATCAGCGTCGCGGTCGCGGGAGAGATCGTGATGGTCGTCGGCATGGAAGGGACCGGCGCAACCTGCATGTCGTCCCCGCCGCAAGACACCGATAGCAGTGAAACCGCGCCAACAAGGATTGGCAGCGGTAGTGGAGCAATGCGGCTCTGGGACCTCCTTCGCAACGAGTTCCTGTCTGCTCCGACGCACCGGACGGTGTTGAGATTCCACATGGTCGCAACTTCGCCGACGCGGAGCGAGTCAGCAAACGAGGTAGCCGCAGACGGCATCGGCGCGATCCCGGTGCAGATCAGTCGCGCACCGGCCCGCGCGGCCGAACCGAGCGCGCTCGCACCGCGCGGCGCCGCCGCCGGGTGGACATCGCGCTCGCATCGGTCATGCGGGACGCCATGCTGCGGCGCTCCGAGGCCGTCGAACTTCAGGTGGAATGTCGAGTTCCGTCCCGACCGGTTCGCCCCCGTCACCATCCGCCGCTCGAAGGGCGACCAGGAGGCGACCGGCGCCACCCCTGTACATCGGGAGGGCCGCGGCGGCGGACCTGCAAGCGATCCATGGGCCGGACGGCTCTCCGGAAACACGGGTCTTCGGACTCCACTCCGGCCGCGCGGTGTCGAACCGAATTGCTCTGGCCCCGAAGGCTGCGGGGTTGGTCGGCGGCGCGCAGGTTCACACCTTCGCGCAGAGCGCTGCCTTTTCGGGACACTCGCCAAGGGTGGGGATGGCCCGTGATCTGGTGGCCTCAGGCGAGGGACTCGCCGCCGTCCAGGTTGCCGGACGCTGGACCTTTGCCCAGATGCCGGCCCACTACGCCCGTGGCGAACTGGCCTCGAAGGGAGCCGTGGCCCGGCTCCACCGGGAGGACTGGGCCCAGAACACGCTCCACGGCGGCGGCCGCACGGTGGGAAGCCTCGCGACTGTTCTCAATGCGCGCGCTGCTCCCCGCAAGGAGGATGTGTACCACGCCTGGACAGGCGGCAACACAGGCCAAGGAGGAGCGATTGCCTATTGGTCCGGGGCTCGGGTGGTCCCATATCGCCATTCGGTTCCAGCCCCGCGAAGAACAGATTGAGTGACGGGCACACCCAATCGAGGAGGCAGGATGGCCCACAGACAGCACGAGAGCTGCGAGCGTGCGGGACGAGTCGAGGAGTGGCGGCGAGCTTGGTTCGATGGCTGGACAGAGGGAGTGATCTGGACGCTGGCCAAGACCGTATGTGTCCTTCGCGAGGCCGGTCACCCGGAGGCAGTCTGTTGGAGTGTCATCCAGCATGTCTCATCGGACCCGTCAAACCGGATGTCGAAGCCGGGATATGACCCCCGAATCCTGGACATGCCACGTTGGTGAAGTTTGACCTCTGGAAGGGTGCTGCGCAGGGTAGACCTGGCAGACCGGAAGGAGGTTGTCATGGCAGCGAGTCGGAGGTACACGCCGAAGCTGAAGGCGCAGGTGGTGCTGGAGGTGCTGGCTGGGGACAAGACGCCCGGGCAGGTCGCGAAGGCGTACGGGGTGCACCCGAATTCGGTCGGGCTCTGGAAGCGGCGTTTCGTCGAGCGGGCTCCGGAGATCTTCGCGGATGAGACGACGGTCAACGAGTACGAGCGTCGCATCCGGTATCTCGAACAGCTGCTGGGCAGGAAGGAGGTCGAGATCGCGCTCCCAAGAATTTCTTGGGCGGGAGCGGCTGAGCGTGAAGGCGAGGGTGGCGCTGGTCTCGGGGGCGCGGGAGGCACACGGCCTGGCGGCGGCACTGCGGGCGGCCGGGCTGGCGCGCTCGACATGGTACTACCACACCCGGACCCGGGTGACCTACGCCGAGAAGTACGCGCACCTGGAGGCGCCGCTGAAGGCGGTCGCCGAGGCGCACCCGGAGTACGGGTACCGGCGGGCCACCGCGGAGCTCAGGGAGACGTACGGGCAGCGCGTGAACCGCAAGGTAGTGGAGCGGCTGCACCGGCTGTGGGATCTGCCGCTGCGGCGCACCTTGCGGCCGAAACCGAGTGCGATCCGGCGGGCGATCGACACCGCGGGCCCGCATGCAAACCTGTTGGCGACCCGCAGGAAGGCGGAGATCGGACCGCTCGAGGCCTTCTACACGGACTTCACTGAACTCCGCTTCGCTGGCGGGGCCCGGAAGGCATGGCTGATCCCGCTCCTCGATCACAGGACGAAGTACGTTGCCGGCTTCGCGGTCGGGAAACGGGCGAACTCCGAACTGGCGCTCACGGCGTGGAGTGCGGCACCGAAGGCTCTCACCCGCTTCCGCGACCCGCCCGGGGGCACGATCGTCCACCAGGACCAGGATTCCGTGTTCACCGGCTATGCCTGGACCGGCCAGCTGCTCTCGGCGGGCGTGCGGCTCTCCTACGCCCTTCGCGGGCCCGGAGACAACCCGGAGATGGAGAGCTTCTTCGGCCGCTTCAAAGTCGAGAACCGATCCCTGATCCTCGACGCCGAATCACTCACGGAACTCAACACAGTCGTCCGGGATCGGATCAGGTACTACAATCGGCTGCACCGTCACTCCTCTCTCGGAGACCGGCCACCCTTGGCTATCATTCAGGAACTCTACCGCGAGGGCTGAACAGCACAATCAACCCAGAGGTCAGGGGGTTGCCGCTCAAGAAGGGACCGGCGGGCACCATGACGCACGACTACAAGCGCCACGGGACCACGACGCTGGACATCGCCACCGGAGAGGTCATCCAACCAGTGTCTGCCCCGCCACCGGCACCAGGGAGCTTCTTCGCTTCCTGCGCACCGTCGAAGAACGATGCGACCCGGAACTCGACCTGCACTTCATCCTCGACAACTACGCTACCCACAAGCATGCCCGAGTGAAGGACTGGCTGGACCGGCACCCCCGAGTCCACTTCCACTTCGTGCCCACCTCGTCCTCGTGGCTGAATCTCGTCGAGCGCTTCTTCTCCGAACTCACGCAGCGCCAGCTCAAACGCCTCGCCGTCCACAGCGTCGGCCAGCTCGTCCACGCGATCACGTCCTACATCGACGACAGGAACCGCGCCCCGAAACCCTTCGTCTGGACCGCCACCGTCCGCGATATCCTGGCCGAGGTCAACCGTGCCAACACCGCTTTAGCGGCACTACACTAGCATCTAGTCTAGCAGTCCGGCTCAGCGAATATCAGACTGCTGATTCGTACGCTTCGGGGTCGGTGTGTCCACATAGTCTCCCCTCATCACCCCATCCACACATCCTCCAGCACAGTAACCAGCTCGCTAAACTCCTCCCCATCCACCGTCAACGTCAGCCGATACGTCCCCGGCTCCGCCACCGGCGCCTGAGGCCCACCAAACCCGCCGCCGGTAGCCTCCTCCGGCACATTCCCCCGCAGATCCCACTGCACCCGGTTGATCCCCTCATCCGCGGTGGCCTCCAAGTCCCGAAACACCTCCCCGGTCACCACCTCGGTGATGGTCAACGTCATATCACCCGCATCCACATCATCCCCCAGCCAGTAGTGAATCGCCGTCCCCGGCTGCGCGTTGTCCCCCCGCAGCACCTTGTCGCCTGTCACTGAGCGCGAACGCATCCGGTTCTGCTTCCAGGCCACCGCCTCCCGCGGCGCGAACAGGAAGGCGTCCTGCTCCATCACCTCGAATGTCAGCTGCTGCAGCGGCGTGATGTCGTCCATGACCATCACGCTCCGCCCGTGCGTGGCCAGCACCAGGTCGTTGTCCCGGGGATGCACCAGCACGTCGTCGATGCGCACCACCGGGAGCCCGGTCATGAAGCGGTGCCAGCTCCCGCCCTCGTCGAGCGAGACGAAGAACTCGAACTCGGTCCCCGCATACAGCAGGCTCCGGTTGCGCGGATCCTGGCGCACGGTATTGACGTTGCCATATTCCGGCAGGTTCGACGTGATATTCTCCCAGCTGGCGCCATAGTCGCGCGTGACATAGACGTATGGCGCGAGATCGCCGCTCTTGTGCCCGTCCACGGAGGCGTAGGCCGTGCCCGCGTCGAAATGCGAGGCCTCGATCCGCGAGATGTAGTAGCCCTTCGTCCCTCCGGGAATGTTCTCTCCCACCTCCCTCCAGCTGGCGCCGCCGTCCCGGCTCACCTGGAGGTTGCCGTCATCGGTGCCCATCCACAGGAGCCCCGGCACCAGCGGCGACTCGGTGAGCGACACGGCCGCGCCCCACGAGCTCACGCCGTCGTTGCGCGAGAGGATGCACTCCTGGCCGCGGTCCATCTGGTTGCAGCGGGGCAGGGCGTTGGCCCGGCCCATGAGCTCGATCATGTCGCGGTCCGTGTTCCTCGACAGATCCGGGCTCATCGTCCAGGTCTCGCCCCGGTCCATCGACGTGAAGAAGCGGTTCCCGCCCGCGTGAACGACCTCGGGGTTGTGCGGCGAGAGGATGAAGGGCGTGTTCCAGTTCCAGCGGATCTCGGTGTCGCGATCGGGCATGGGCACGATGTTCGACGAGGGATTGTTCTCGCTCGGCGCCCGCGGCCGGATGCTGACCTGCTCGCCGGTCGCGAGGCTCAGGCGGCGGATGTTGCCGTTCTGGGACTCGGAATAGACGACGGTGTGATCGGTGGGATCGACCGCGGTGTAGAAGCCGTCGCCGCCCCCGACCCGGTACCAGTCCTCGGAGAGGATCTCGCCGGTCCGGACCGCGCTCGGGCCGCACCAGCTGCCGTTGTCCTGGAGCCCGGTGCAGACGTAGTACGGGCGCCGCATGTCCACGCTCGCGTGATACGGCTGGCCCACGTCCCAGCGCCGAAGCGCCTCCCAGGTCTCGCCCTGGTCGTAGCTGACGTCCACAGCGCCGTCGTTGCCGAGGATGATGTGGTCGCTGTCCTCGGGGTTGATCCAGAGCGCGTGCTGGTCCACGTGTCCATAGCCGTCCAGCACCTCGAAGGTCTGCGCCCCGTCGCGCGACTTGTGCACCCTCTGGTCGACGACGTAGACGATGTCCGGGTTCGCCGGGTCGACGCGGATCTGGCTGAAGTACATCGGGCGCCCATTCTCGTTCGAGCGGAACTCCCAGCTCATGCCCTTGTCGTTCGAGCGCCAGATACCGTTGTACTGGGGATCGGGGGGCAGCGCGTCCTCGTCGTCCAGGCGCTCCCACTCGGCCCGCTCCTCATCCGTGAGAGGCTCTTCGTTGTCCGCCGCGACCTCGATCTGGGCGTAGAGGACGTCGGCATCGGCCGGCGTCATCGCAAGCGCGACGCGCCCCATGGTGCCGCGCGGGAGGCCGTTGCCGCTCAGACGGATCCAGCTGTCGCCGCCGTCGTCCGAGCGCCAGATGCCGCTTCCGGGCCCTCCGCCCACGAAGCAGCACGACGTCCGGCGCCGCTGATAGGTGGCCGCGAAGAGCGTGTTGGGGTTGGAGGGGTCGATGACCAGGTCGGTGGCGCCGGTGTCCTCGTCGATGCTGAGGACATGGCTCCAGGACCGGCCGCCGTCGGTGGTCTTGAAGACACCGCGCTCCGGGTTGGGGCCGAACAGGTGTCCGTTGGCCGCGACCCAGGCCACGTCCGCGTCGTCGGGATGGGCGATCACGCGCGCGATGGATTGCGTCTCGCGCAGCCCCACGTGCGTGAAGCTCTTGCCGCCGTCCTCGGACTTGTAGACGCCGTCCCCGAACGACGAGCTCTGCCGGTTGTTGGCCTCGCCGGTCCCGACCCAGACGACGTCCGGGTTCGATGGCGCAACCGCGAGCGCCCCGACCGAGTGCGTCCCGTAGCTGTCGAAGATGGACTCGAACGTGGTCCCGTTGTTGGTCGTCTTCCACAGCCCGCCGGTCGCGAACCCCACGTAGTAGGTGTGCGGGTCGTCGGGATGCACGGCCAGATCGTCCACCCTGCCACCCTGCCCGTACGGCCCGATCGACCGCCATGAGAAGGGGCGCAGCAGCGGGTGGTCGGAGGCGTTGACGGGGGTGTCGGCGTCCTGGGCCGCAGCGTTGCCGGGGAGCAGCACCTCGAGGGCGAGCAGCATGAGCCCAAGGAGCAACGCATGAACGAGGGCGAGCGAGCGAGCGCCACCCAACGGCACGCCGGCCCTTGAGGGCAGGGGATACGGCGAGCGTGCTGAGACGAGTGAGCGTGCCTGGGTCGGCGAAGGTGCGGAAGGGAGCCGGGCGGCGGACATGGCGACCTCTCGGAGCAAGGACGAAGCAGCGGTACGAACCGTCTCTGTAAGAGTAGGGAGCAAGGGCTCATCCGGCCATGAGAGCCGGCGCATCCTCCCGCTCCTCTCCCTCGCCTTCGGATGCCGCGGATCGAAGCGTCGGGGCGTTGATAGCGGACGCGTCCGCGACCCAGGGGAACAGTCGGAGCCGTTTGCTACGAGCTAGCTCATCCGCCGCTTTGGCCCCCATATCGCCGCAACAACTCCGCCAGGTTCGCTCGGTTTCCCGACTCCGCCCAATCCAGCGGAGTCCGGCCCGTAGAGTCCTGAATGTTCGGATCAGCACCGGCCTCAAGCAGCACTTCTACTGCCGCAAGGTTGAAGCCCCCCGCGGCTGCGGCGAAATGCAGAGGGGTCGCCCCTTCAATCGGCTCCCCTCTAATGAGTTCCATGACTACTCCCTCGTTGAGGTCGGCGCCGGCCGAGATCAGGGAGCCCGTAACCTCCGTGACGGCGTTGAAGACCGAGCTATGCAGTGCACCGGAGAGGTCCGCGCCTGCCGCGATCAGGATCGACACAATCTCCAGGACCCCTGGACCTTCATTGTAGCGCGCTGCGCGACTCAGGGAGTCCCTTAGATCGGCCCCGGCCCGCACAAGCACGTCTACTACCGCCGGGTTATCCTGGTAAAACGCGGCAATCTGGATAGGCGTGCCATGCTGGCCGATCCAATTCCCGCTCTCATCGTAAGTTGGCGGTGGTCTCCAATTGACGTCAGCCCCAGCCCGGATCAATGCATCCGAGACATCGGCGTTCGCATTGAACCGTGCTGCCATGTGCAGTGGCGCGTATCCCCAACGGCAAACTTCGTTTGGCCGAGACCCTCCATCCAGCAAGGCCTGGATCACCGAGGAGTTCTCGTTGCGCTCCACCGCGACACACAGGACCGTGTCATCATCGTTGTTGCGCGCGTCCGGTCGGGCTCCCGCGTCGATCAGCGTGCGGATAACTGCGGGATCGTCGGAAAAGGATCCCGCGAGGTGAAGCGGTGTCTCCCCAGTGCCGTCAGACTTTGTCAAGACGCTCTCACCTGCCTCGATGCAAGCCACGACTTGTTCGGGCGTTACGGTTCGGAAAAACGCAGCCGTGTTCCAGCCGGGAGGGCACGTGACCTGGTTCCCACCTGGAGCTACGGGATCGGTGTCGCCACCGCCGCACCCGGCTACCAATCCGTTAAGAACAAAAGCCACGCCCCCGAGCAGGCTTGGTGGCGCCGGGAAGCCGGGTCTCTGTGCAGGGCGCCGAGAGAAGCCGTGGGCCATTTGTGTCTCCTCATGCTCTCAATCCGATTCGCCGGGTGGAGAGTCGCCGCTTGGACGGCTGGCACGAAACCAGCCACATCCTTTAATTATAGCGGTTTTCCCTGTGTATAAGGTGTGTATAATCAGGCAATCAATGTGGCGATAGTGTGTATGATGGCGGCGCCTCGCTGCGGTTCGCGAGGCGCCGCCGGAGGTCGTATCGCTTGCTTGCGCGACACATGGTATCTTCGCCGCACCCGACGCAACGGCCCGCAAACTCCACGGGAGACCCAACTCCTTGCCCCTCCGCATCCCCCTCACCGTGCTCGCGCTGATGGCGCTGATCGTGCTGGTCGTGCGTCTGCCGTCGGCGGAGGAGTCGGCGGCGTATCCCGATCCGAGCCGCGAGATCCGCCATGTGATCCCGTGGCGCGCGGGCGGCGGAACCGACACCGCCATGCGCGGCTTCATGAGGTGGTTCGAGGAGGAGATGGGGGTGGGGGTGGTCACCGAAAACGTCCCCGGAGGGTTGAGCTCGGTCGGCCTGACCGTCGTCCAGAACGCGCCCGCGGACGGGTACACACTCGGGACCATGACCTACGACGCGCTCACCGTCCAGCTGCTCGGCCTCGCGCCCGTGGACTGGAGGGCGCTCGAGCCGGTGTGCATGGTGACCGAACATCCCAGCGCCCTCATCGTGCCCGCGGAGCGCTGGACGGACCTGGCCGCCTTCGAGGCGGAGGCGCGGGCCACCCCGGCCACTATCGCGGTCGGCAACGTCGGACAGAAGGGGGTGTGGCATCAGCACGCCGCGGCGATGGAGCAGGCGATGGGGGTCGAACTGCGGCACATCCCCTACGAGGGAGGTTCCGGTCCGCAGATCGGCGCGATTCTCGGAGGTGAAGTCGATGCCATCGTTTCCAGCCTTCCGGGAGCGATGTCCTACGCGCGCGCCGGCGAGCTGAGAGTGCTTGCGCTGATGGCGCCGCAGCGGAGTCCGCTGGTGCCGGATGTGCCGACCTTCGCCGAACTCGGCTACGACCTGGAGTACGGAAGCTTCCGCATGCTGATGGCTCCGCCGGGAACCCCCGATGAGCAGCTCGTGACGTTGGAGATCGCCTGTCAGGCGGCCTCCGCATCGCCCGAGTTCCAGGAGTGGGCCCGCGCGGGGGCTGTGGGAGCGACGTGGCGGGGGCGGGCCGACGTGCTGGACTACCTGAATGATCTGGCCCCGCGCGTTGAGCGTCTCCTGGCGGCCCTGGAGGATGCGTGACCATGGTCGTGACCAGCCGTTTGTCAGCCTGGGAGAGGCCGTGAACGGCGGCCAGGCCCTGGTCGGCGTCCTCGAGCACCTGGGCGTCGACACCATCTTCGGCCTGTGCGGCGACACCTCGCTCCCGTGGTACGAGGCGCTGGCCGCGTCGCCGACCATCCGCCACGTGCTCACCCGCGACGAGCGCAACGCCGCCTTCATGGCCGACGCGTACGCGCGACTGAGCGGCAGGGTCGGGGTGTGCGAGGGCCCCAGCGGCGGGGGCGCGACCTACATCCTCCCCGGAGTAGCGGAGGCGAACGAGTCGTCGGTGCCGATGGTGTGTCTCACCTCCGACATCGCCACCACCGAGCGGGGTGTGGGCACGCTGACCGACCTCGACCAGGCCGCGCTGTTCGCGCCCGTGACCCGGCGCGTGTTCTCCCCCACCACCCCCATTGACCTCCCCGGCATGACGCGCACGGCCTTCCGGGAAGCTTCGACCGGCCGCCTGGGCGCCTGCCAGATCGCCCTTCCCCTCGACACACAGGCAGGTTCGGTCCCCGCTTCGGCCGTCCACGGGGACGCGCGCTTCGGCCGCTATCCCGCCGAGCGGGTCGCTCCCGACCCCGACCAGGTGCGCGCCGTCGCCCGCGAGCTCGCCCGCAGCCGCCGCCCCCTGATCGTGGCCGGCGCCGGCGTGCTGCGCTCGGGGGCCTGGAACGAAGTGCGCGAGCTCGCCCGCGCACTCGGCGCCTACGTGGCCACCTCCGTCTCCGGCAAGGGGAGCATCGCCGAGACCGACCTCCGCTCCCTGGGGGTGATCGGCAGCAACGGCGGCCTGCCCTGGCGGCACGACCTGGTGCGCAGGGCCGACGTGGTCTTCTACGTGGGGTGTTCCACAGGCTCCGTGACCACCGAGAAGTGGACCCTCCCCCGTCCGGGCGACGCGCGCTTCGTCCAGCTCGACGTCGACCCGGGCGTCCTCGGGCGCAGCTATCCCCTCGCCGCCGGCATGCGGGCCGACGCGCGCGAGGGCCTCGCCGCACTCACCGCCGAGCTGCACGCCCGGGCGGCCGCCACCCCCCGCCTCGACCCCGCCGGAATCGCCGCCGCCCGCCGGGCCCACAGTGAGCGCGTGGCCGGGCTGTTCGCTTCGGACGAGCATCCCATCCGCCCCGAGCGCCTGCTCGCCGAGCTGCTGCCGCGCCTCCCGGAGCGCGCCGTCATCCTCGCCGACCCGGGCACCCCCTGCCCGTACTTCTCCGCCTGGTGGCGCCTCCCCCGGGCCGGCCGCTGGTTCGCCAGCCCGCGGGCCTTCGGGGCTCTCGGGTACGCGCTTCCGGCCGTGGTCGGCGCGCACTGCGCCCGACCCGACGCGGGTCGCGTCATCGGCGTCATGGGCGACGGCAGCTTCGGCATCTCGGCGGGCGAGCTCGAGACCCTGGTGCGGCTCGAACTTCCGGTCACCCTCATCGTGTGCAACAACGCTGGCTACGGCTGGATCAAGGCGGGCCAGAAGAGCCGCGGCAGCGACTACTTCTCCGTCGACTTCAAGGACTCCGACCACGCCGCCATCGCCCACGCCTACGGTCTGCGGGCGCGCCGGGTGGAAGATCCCTCCGAACTGGGTGCGGCCGTCCAGGAAGCGCTTACCGCTCCCGGCCCGTTCCTCCTCGACGTCGTCACGCAGCCGCTGGAGGAAGCCGACGCCCCGGTCTCGAAGTGGATCGCGTGAGGCGGTGGATTCCTTGCAGCATTGGATCGCGTGAGGGAGCTGGTGTCGTGACGCAGGAGGGGGTCGAGTCCGCCGGAGAAGGACGTGCCTCAGATTCTGCGACCGGCGCTCACGACACCGACGCGATCCCGGTCCGCTCCCAACCCCTCTTTTGTCCGCCAGAAAACGGCATAAGTGACGAACAAAAGAGGGGTCGGCGGGGGAAGGCGAAGCGCCCCGGTCACGGCTTCGAGATCGCCCTCTTCATCTTCGCCCTGGTCTACGGCTTCGGCGCACGCGGGCTGACGGCCTCCGGGGATCCGGACGTCGCACTCGTCCCCATGGGGCTCGCCGCCGCGCTGGCGCTCCTTTCCGCCGGCATCGCGCTCTCCGGATGGCGCAAGGCCCGGCAAACGCATGTTTCCAACGCCAGCGACTCGAGCTCGTCCGTACCTGCGCCCGCGAGTCCGCAAGAGTCTGCAGGCGGCATCGCCCAACCCGATCGCGCCGCCGGCATCCGCGCCTGGACCGTCATCGGCCTCACCGTCCTCTACGCGGCCCTCTTTCAGACGCTCGGCTACGTCCTCGCGACCCTGCTGTACGCCGCCGCCGTGGCGGACCGTTTCGGCGCCAAACGACGCACGATCCTCGTACTCGCACCCGGCGCGACCCTCCTCATCTTCCTCATCTTCCGCGTGATCCTCGGCGCGCGGCTGCCGGAAGGCCTGCTCGGATGAGCTTCGAAGTCCTCCTCGACCCGACCCTCCTCCTCTCCCTCGCGGCCGGATCGCTGCTGGGCATCGCCATCGGCGCCATCCCCGGCCTCACGGCCACGCTGGCCATCGCCCTGCTGCTGCCGCTCACCTACCAGCTCTCGGCCGCCAACGCGATCGTGATGATGGTCGGGATCTTCACCGGAGGGCTCTACGGCGGCTCGATCGCGGCGATCGCGCTCTGCATCCCCGGGGCGCCCGCAAACGCCATGACGATGCTCGACGGACACGCGATGGCGCTGCAGGGCCGAACCGGCACCGCCATCGGCATCGCAACCTTCAGCTCCGTCGTTGGCGGCCTGGCCGGGGGCGTGGTGCTGGTTCTCTTCAGCCCGCAGCTGGCGCGCATCGCGCTCCGCTTCCAGTCCCCGGAGATGTTCGCCCTGGTGGTGCTGGCGCTGGTAGCCGTCGCAACCGTCTCGCGCGAGTCGCTGACCAAGGGGATGGCGGCCACCGTCATCGGCCTGATGCTCTCGACGGTCGGCATCGACCCGCTGGTGCCGGTGCCGCGCTTCACCCTGGGCTCGGTGGACCTCCTCGTCGGCCTGCCGCTGATCCCGGTCGTGATCGGCATCTTCGCCTTCACGGAGGTGTTTCATCAGGCGAGCCGGCCGCCCGCGCGGGCGCTCGAGCACCCGTCCAGCGGTTCGGACGGCGCCTTCGCCTGGTGGAGCGAGGTGCGCCGCGTGGGATGGAAGCCCTTCGTGAAGAACTCCGTGATCGGGACGTCGGTGGGAGCCCTGCCCGGCGCCGGCGCAGCGATGGCCGCCTTCTTCGCCTACAGCGAGGCCCGCCGCAGCTCCCCCGAACCGGAGCGCTTCGGAAAGGGCGCGCCCGAGGGGATCGTCGCTCCCGAGGTCGCCAACAACGCCGTGACCGGCGGCGCGCTGATCCCCCTGCTGGCGCTGGGCATCCCCGGCGACGCGGTAACGGCCGTGATCCTGGGCGGCCTCGTAATCCACGGTATTACGCCCGGCCCCCAGCTCTTCACCGAGGCCGCGGACCTCATCACCCCGCTCTTCGTTGCCTACTTCGCCAGCTATCTGCTGATTCTGGTGTTCGGCCTGACGCTGCTTCCATTCTACGCGCGCATCACGCGCGTGCCCCGAAGCATCCTCTTCCCGGCGATTGCCCCGCTCGCCGTCGTCGCGGCCTTTACTTCGGAGCGAACCACCTTCGCCATCTACGTCGCCGTCGGCATCGGCGTCCTCGGCTACGTCCTGCGCCGCCTCGGCTATCCGGTGATCCCCGTGCTCCTCGGCCTCATCCTCGGCCCGATGCTCGAGTCCAACTTCCGCCGCGCCCTGATCCTCTCCGAGGGAGATCCCCTGATCTTCATCTCATCGCCCATCAGCGTTGGGCTGCTCCTCGCCGCCGCCGGTTTCCTTCTCTACGTCGTCCGGGGACAGCGCAAGACGCAGGCTGGCCTGAGCGGGCGAGCGTAAGCCGCGGACTAGGCTCCGCTCGGATCCGGCGCCCGCTCCCGGTGGAAGTCCGTCACCGCCTGGTACGCCGCGATCACCGCGAGCAGCCGCTCCTCGCCGAAGGGCGGCGCCCCGAGCGTGGCCCCGCGCGGCACCCGCGCCCCGGTCGTCTCGTCGGTGTCGAAGCCGATGGGCGTGCACGCGAGCGGCAGCCCCACGCCGTCGAACGCACCGCCGGCGCTCGTGACCACGACATCGCACTGGTTGAAGAGCTGCGTGACCATGCGGTGGCGCAGGAGGTTTCGCGCCTGCTGCACCTTTACGTAGGTGTCGGCGCTCTGCAGCATGCCGTTGAGGAAGCGCGGCAGGCGGTCGGCGAAGTTGCGCACGTCCTCGCGCAGCTGCTCGATGAAGAAGGCGGTGGGATCGCCGTGGGAGCCGCCCAGGGGCGGTGAGGTCAGGGCTTCCCAGTCGTCCGGAAGGCTCACGTCCGGCACGATGGTCACCGCCGGGTTGCGCTCGAGTTCATCGAGAAAGTCGCGCCTGAGCTGGTTCACCCGCTCGTTGTCCCCTTCGAGATACTCCGGCCAGACGCCGATCCGGGTGGGCCAGCGCACGCGCGGCCGGTCGCCCCCGAACGGTGTCGCCGCGAGGGCGTAGTTGGGGGGCCGCGGGAGCCCGAGCGTTCTGGGATCGTTCGGATCCGGCTGCGCGCACACCTGGAGCAGAATGGCCGCGTCCATGGCGTCGCGCGCCATCACGCCGACGTGGTCGCGCGTGTAGCTGAGCGGGATGATGCCGTGCAGCGAGATGCGCCCGAACGTGGGCTTGACCGCGGTCAGTCCCTGCGCGGTGGAGGGGCCGATGACCGAGCCCCCGGTCTGCGTGCCCAGCCCGGCCACCGCGAGCCGGGCCGCCACGGCCGTGCCGGTGCCGGACGAGGACCCCGACGGGCTGTAGCGCACGTCGTCCGGCGTCCACGCGTTGCGCGTCGTCGGAGTGGTCGTCCCGTACACGCGCGCCCTGCCTCCGGCCAGGTTGCCCATCTGCGCCTTGCCCACGACCAGGCCGCCCGCCGCGCGCATCAGCGAGACGCAGGTCGCGTCGTAGTCGGGCTGGAAGCCCTCGTACACCAGCGACCCGCCCTCGGTCAGCAGATCCGCCGTGTAGCAGTTGTCCTTGGGCGCCAGGCACATGCCCCGGAGCGGGGCGCGCCGCTCATCGTCGGGCGTCCGGGCCAGTTGCGCGAAAAGCGTCTCGCGTGACGGACGGTCGGCGTAGGCCTGGTACGTTCCGTCGAAGGCCTCGATGCGGTCGACGTACGCCTCGACCAGGTCCCGCGGATCGAGGGCGCCCGTGCGGATCAGGGTCATCGATTCCGACATGGTGAGCTGCGTCAGGTCGTCGACCTCCTGCACGCGGATGTCGGCGCCGAAGGCCTCCGGGGTCACCGCCGGGCCGCGTGGGCTGGCGACGGCGGGCGCGCGAGCCAGCAGGGTGCCGGTTGCGGCCGCCGAAGAGACCCACGCCATGCGCTCGAGGAACCATCGCCGCGAAACCCGCTCGTCCTGGGGGGCGGCAACCTCGCTGGCACCGGCGCTTGCCGTGCGGCCCGACCCGGCTCCATTCCGGGTGCCGCCGGCCTCGGTCCCTCCACCCCCGCTCACGATCCTCCCTCCTCGGTCCACGCCACGAACGGCGCCGGAAAGGCATTCGGCAGGTTGAACTGGGGATCGATGTGGAAGTTGGCGGCCTCGACGTCCTGCCGGAGGATCGAGCGCCCGTTCTCGAGCAGCCGCTCCCGGTCCATCGGCGCATCCTCATCCGATTCGGGAAGCACCGAGATGTCGATCCCGAGGAGCCTGTAGCGCGTCAGAATGCAGGCGTTGAGTTCTTCGTCCGTGGGTTCGGGCGGGGTCTGGGGTCGTGGGCGCATGGGTCAATCCTCCTCACCAGCCAATCACATAGTCGCTCTTCGCCGGGCTCACGCCGCCGTACATGACGCCGGTCTCCGGATCGATCATCACCATCTTCACCGCCCCGGCTCCCGACGCCGCCTGCCGGTAGGGCTGCTGAAGCGGGCTCACCTCCACCTGGTGGCCGAGCGCCGCCAGCGCCTCGCCGGCCCCCTGGTAGAGCACCTCCGGCATCGTCAGCATGCCCCGCATGCGCCCCGGGTACATCGAGGCGCGGAAGGCCGTGCTGGTGACCGTCGGCGCCTCCACCGCCTGCTGCACGTTCATGCCGAAATGCACCACCGCCAGGAAGGCCTGCAGCATCGCCTGCGGCTGGTTGTCGCCCCCGGGAGTGTTCCACGCCAGGTACGGCCTGCCATCCTTGAGCGCCAGCGCCGGGTTGATGGTGTGGCGGGTGCGTTTGCCCGGCTCGAGCACGTTCACGTCGTCGGGCTCGAGGCCGTAGTAGGGCATGCGGTTGTTCAGGAAGTAGCCGCCGTCCGGGACCACCATCCCGCTGCCGAAGCTCGAATTCACGCTGTGCGTCACCGAGACCAGGTTCCCGAAGCGGTCCGCGATGGAGAACGACGAGGTCTCGCCGTCCTCGCGATAGAGAACCTCCGGCCGCGAGACGTCCCCGGACCCGCTCTCGTACTCCGCGGCCTGGCCCTCCGCCACGGCGGCCATCCCCCGGGGATCGCCGGCCGGAGCCACGCTCATCGCCCGGTCCATGCGAATGAGCCCGCGCCGCGCGGCCGCGTATTCCTTCGACAGCAGTTCCTGCGTGGGAACGTCGCTGAAGCGCGGGTCGGCCACGTAGCGGTTCCGGTCCGCGAAGGCCAGCTTCATCGACTCCGTGACCACGTGCACGTATTCGGCGGAGTTGTGGCCCATCGCCTCCAGGTCGAAGCCCTCGAGGATGTTCAGCGCCATGAGCATCACGATGCCCTGCGAGTTGGGCGCGCTCTGGTAGACGTCGAGCCCGGCGTAGCTCACCTGGATCGGATCCGCCTCCTCCGCCTCGTAGCCCGCGAGGTCCTCGTAGCGCAGCAATCCGCCCTGCTTCTCGTAGTAGTCGGCGCTCATCCGCGCCAGCCGCCCGCGGTAGAAGGCGTCGGCGCCCTCGCGCGCGATCTCCTCCAGGGAGCGGGCAAGGTCCTCCTGCACATACAGGTCGCCCACTCCGAGCAGCCGCCCGTCCGGCATCAGCAGCTCCCGCGAGGCGGGATAGGGGGAGATCTTCTCCACCGAACGCGCATGGTGCCCCGCCACCCAGAAGTCGAGGGGATGCCCCTGGCGCGCGGCGCGGATCGCCGGTGCAAGCACCTGTTCCCGGGGCAGGGTCCCGTAACGCGAGTGGGCCAGCTCGAAGGCGCCCACCGCCCCGGGGACATCTGTTGACAGCGGCCCGGCGCCGGGGATGCCACCCTGGTCCTCGTAGAACTCGCGCGTCGCGAGCGCGGGCGCGTACCCGGTTCCATTAACGAACACGACGCGGTCCTCCGCAGCGAGGTACGCGACCATGAAGGCGTCGCCCCCGATCCCCGCCTGGTGCTGTTCCACGACCGTCGTCATGTAAAAGACCGCCGACGCCGCGTCGAAGGCGTTGCCGCCGGCGCGCAGCACCTCTTCGGCGGCCAGCGCCTCCAGTGGATGCTCCGCCGCGACCATGGCCTCGGTGCCGAGGATGACGGGGCGCCAGACCGGCCGATCGGATGCCTCCTGGGCCCGGGACGGAGGCGCGCCCGCGGCGGGGAGCAGGAGCAGGAACACGATCGCGCAAGGGACGCGCGCGGCGCTCCGGCCGGTGGTGCGGGAGATTGCGTTCATTGCGTCGGCTCCTCACGGGATTTCGGCGTTGACAGGCCCGCCGATGGGCGGATAGTTTCGCACTGCTGAAGTAGCGCGCGCGGTGCGTGCTCGCTAGAGTTCCGTCTGCCCGGGCATCTGCGATCCCGGTCGAATCCCGTCAAAAGGAAGGCTTCGGTGGCCAACGACCAATTCGGACTCCTGACCCTGTTCGCGGACGGCGGATTCATGATGTATCCGCTGGTTCTGTGCTCGCTTATCGCACTCGGCGTGATGATCGCCAAGTTCTGGACCCTTTGGGCGGCCCACAAGGATACCGCGAAGGTTCTGGCGGAGGTCGACGAGCTGGCTCGCGCCGGGGACATCGAAGGCGCCATGGCGGCGGCGGGCTCCAAGCGCGGACCGGCGTCGGCCATCCTCATGGCCGGGCTGCGGCGCATCAAGGGGCGCGAGGTCGGCGAGGGCGAGATCGAGCAGGCCGTCAGCACCGTCGGCACCATCGAACTCGGCTTTCTGGAGCGCGGGCTGGTGGTGCTCGCGACCATCGCCAACGTGGCCCCCCTCATGGGCTTCCTGGGCACGGTGGCGGGCATGATTCTGGCCTTCGCGTCGATCGAGGCCGCGGGAAGCGTCGATCCGGCGCTCGTCGCCGGCGGGATCAAGGTGGCGCTCCTCACCACCGCATCCGGGCTCGCGATTGCGATTCCGGTCAACATCGGATACAACTTCTTCGTCACGCGGATCGACAAGCTGATCGTCGATATGGAGCAGGGCACGCAGGCAATCCTGAACGTCACCTGGGATCTGGAGAACGCCGGCCAGCTGACCGTGGTCGCCAGGGATCCGATCACTGCCCTCTCCCCGCCCCCGCCGAGCCTCTCCTGACGCGGGCGTGATGGGAACGATACGGCGAACGAAACGGTAGAGTAAGGATTACGGAACAGCCGCGAGCGGCGGGAGGTTGGAAGATGGCCGTACTGCAGAACAAGAAATCCAAGGTCAGCGACGAGGTCCCCACCTCTTCGATGGCGGACATCGCCTTCCTGCTGCTCATCTTCTTTCTGGTGACCACGGTCTTCCCGAAGGACAGCGGGCTGGCGGTAGTGCTTCCCGAGTCTGCCGAAGAGGTCCAGGTGAGCCAGCGCAACATCCTGCACCTCTCCGTCCTCCCCAACGGCCTGGTGGACGTGAAGAGGGGAGAGAGCACGCAGATTCAGCAGGTGCGCGCCAACGATGTTGAAGCCATCTGGCGCCAGGGGGTGACCGAGAACCCCAACCTGATCGCCGCGGTCAAGACCCACCCGAACGCTCCCTACAGGTTCATGGTGGATGTTCTCGACGCCCTGCAGACCGCCGGGGCGGAACGCATTTCCCTGCAGCTGCTGGAGGATTGACCGATGAGTATCAAGCAGGGCGGATTCTCGCGCAAATCGAAGGCTTCCGACGAGATCCCTTCTTCGTCGCTGGCCGATATCGCATTCCTGCTTCTCATTTTCTTCATGGTCACCACGGTGTTCCGCACCAGCAAGGAGCGGCCCATCGAGTGGGCCGCGGCCGAGGCCGCAGAGAAGATCGACGAGAAGAGAGACGACATCCTCCACGTGTGGGTTGAGCGCAACGGCGAGGTCTGGGTGAACGACCGCAGCATCACCATGACCACCCTGTCCAACATCGTGGCGCCGCGGTACGCGGCCTCGGACCGGCGCCTGGTGATTTCCTTGCGCGCGGACACGGACGTTCCGTATCAGTTCGTGAATCAGGTCCAGGAGGAGCTGCAGGAAGCCAACGTTGTCCGGGTCGTATTCGCGACCGAGCTGGAACGCCGCATGACGAGGGAGAGACGATGAACGACACAGATTTCGAGCAGACGCATCAGGACGCCGTCCCGCACGAGACCGCGAACGACCGCTTCAAGAAGTCGTTCAACACCTGGTTCTGGGGATCGGTGGTGGCCGCGACCGTGGTTCATTTCGCGATGTTCATGTTCTGGCCGACCTTGACCGCGGAGGACGTCTCCTTCGATTCCGAGGAGCTCGTGGCGATCGAACTCCCGCCCGAGATCGAGATTCCCCCGCCGCCCCAGGCGATCAGCCGGCCCGCGACCCCCGTGATCGCCGCGGCCGACATCAGCGAGGACATCACGATCGCGCCGACCACGTTCGAGGACAATCCGGTCGAGGAGCTGCCTCCTCCGCCGGACGAGGAGGCCGTCGACATCTCCGCGGCGCCCACGTTCACGCCCTACACGGTGCGCCCCGACCTCACCAACGAGCGCGAGGTGCAGCGTGCGCTGGAGCGGGAGTACCCCCCGATCCTGCGTGACGCGGGCATCGGCGGGACCGTGAACGTGCACTTCTTCATCGACGAGGAAGGCATGGTGCAGAGAACGCTGGTGGCGCAGACCTCGGGACACGCTTCCCTCGACGAGGCGGCGCTGCGCGTGGCCAACGTGTTCCGGTTCACCCCGGCGCTCAATCTGGACAAGATCGTGCCGGTGTGGATCGCGATTCCCATTACCTTCCAGACGCGTTAGTCGCTTCGGACGGTCCGAGCCGGACAGGAACCCCGCCGGAGCTTCCGGCGGGGTTCCTTTGGTTTATGGACGACGGAATGGATTGATGTATCCGGAAAGGCTGAAGGAGACGCTGCCCCGCGTCCGCGACGAGGTCGAGGAGGCCGCGCGCCGAAGCGGACGCACCGGCGCCGACGTGACGCTGGTGGCGGTGACCAAGAGCCACCCGCTGGCGGCGGTGGAGGCGGCGCTCGGCGCGGGCATCCGGGACATCGGCGAGAACCGGGTGGAGGAGCTCCAGGTCAAGGCGGGAGCGCTGGAGGGCCGGCCGGCCCCGCGCTGGCACATGATCGGCCACCTCCAACGCCGCAAGGCCCCACGCGTAATCGGGATCTGCGACCTCCTGCACTCGGTGGATACGCTTCGGCTGGCGGAGCGGCTCGACCGCTTCGTGCCCGCCGGCGCCGCTCCGCTTCCGGTGCTGGTGCAGGTGAACATCTCCGGAGAGGTAGCCAAGAGCGGCGTCTCCCCCGAAGAAGCGCGCGAGGCCATCCACCGGATCACCGAGCTGCCGGGGCTGGCGGTGCGCGGTCTCATGACCATGGCGCCGTTCACCGATCGCGAAAGCGTCCTGCGCGACGCGTTCCGCGCCCTGCGCCGGCTGCACGAGGAGCTGCGGAGGCTGGAGGGATACCAGGGGGAACACCTGTCGATGGGGATGACCAACGACTTCGGCATCGCGATCGAGGAGGGCAGCACCATGGTCCGGATCGGCACGGCGCTTCTGGGGCCTCGTCCAGGCGCCCCTGCGCGGCGGACGGGGACGGTCGCGTGACGACGGCGACCGGGATGAGCACGGCAACCACATGAGCGCGACCGGGGCGAGCGCGGCTACCACATGAGCACGACCGACACGACGACCGCCGGGACGACCGCGCCGACGGGCACGACGGCTGCGGACCTGGTGGCCCGCATCGAGGCCGCGGTCGCGGAGGTGCGCGACCGGTGCGCGCTCCGGCCGAAGGCGGGGATCGTGCTGGGCACCGGGCTGGGCGGCCTCGCGCGCGAGATCGACGTGGAGTGCGCCATCGACTACACCGCGCTGCCCCACTTCCCGGTCTCGACGGTGGAGAGCCACGAGGGCCGCCTGCTGCTGGGCACGCTCGACGGCGTCCCCGTGGTCGCCATGCAGGGCCGCTTCCACCGGTACGAGGGCTACACCCTGCAGCAGGTGACCTTCCCCGTCCGGGTGATGGCCGCCCTGGGCGCGGACACCCTGGTGGTTTCGGCGGCCTGCGGCGGGATGGACCCCCTCTGGCCGGCGGGGCAGCTGGTGGTGCTCGACGACCACATCAACCTCCTGGGCGACAATCCCCTGGTGGGCCCCAACGCCGATGCGCTCGGCCCGCGCTTCCCGGACATGTCGGAGCCCTACGACCGCGGCCTGCAGCAGGTCGCCCTGGACGCCGCGCTCGCACAGGGCATTCCGCTTGCGCGCGCCGTGTACGCGGCCGTGACCGGGCCCTGCCTGGAGACCCGGGCCGAGTACCGCATGCTGCGCGCCCTGGGCGCGGACGTGGTGGGCATGTCCACCGTGCCGGAGGTCATCGTCGCGCGGCACATGGGCATGCGGGTGTGCGGCCTCTGCATCGTGACCGACGTCTGCCTCCCGGACGCGCTCGAGGAGGTGGACGTGCCGACTATCATCCGGGTCGCCATGGAGGCGGAGCCCGGCCTCACCGCGGTGGCCCGCGCGGTCATCGCCTCGCTGGCGTAGGAGGCGCCCGCCGAATGCGCTATCCGGAGCTTCCCGACACGCTGCTCGAACTGGAGCAGCAGACCCTCGACCGCTGGCGCGAGGAGGATCTCTTCCGCCGCAGCATGGAGGCCTCCGAGGGGCGCGAGCCCTTCGTCTTCTACGAGGGACCGCCCACCTCCAACGCCCGCCCCGGCCTGCACCACGTGCTCGGACGCACGCTGAAGGATCTCGCCTGCCGCTACCAGGCGCTCAAGGGACGCCGGGTCACCCGCATCGCGGGATGGGACACGCACGGCCTGCCGGTCGAGATCGAGGCGGAGAAGACGCTCGGCATCTCGGGGAAGCCCGAGATCGAGGCGGTCGGCATCGAGCGCTTCAACCGCACCTGCCGGGATTCCGTCTTCACCTACAAGGCCGACTGGGAGGCGCTGTCGGAACGCATCGCGTACTGGCTCGACTACGAGCGTCCCTACGTCACCTGCGACACCGGCTACATCGAGTCGGTCTGGTGGATCCTGAGCCAGCTGGCGGGGAAGGGGCTCCTCTACCGGGGCCACAAGAGCGTGCCCTACTGCCCCCGCTGCGGCACCGCGCTCAGCTCCCACGAGGTCGCCCTCGGATACCGCGAGGTGGAGGATCCGTCCCTCTTCTTCCTCGCGCCTCTCCTGACGGAGGAAGGGGAACCCGACCCGGGTGGGCGCGCCTTCCTGGCCTGGACCACCACCCCGTGGACGGTGCCTTCCAACGTCGCGCTGGCGCTCAATCCCGCCCTCACCTACGCCGAGGCGGAGGCGGAAGGCCGGCGCGTGATCGTGGCGAAGGACCTGGTCGAGCGGGTGCTGGGCGGAGACGCGCGCATCATCCGCGAGCATGATGCCCGTTCGCTCGAAGGCGTCCGCTACGCGCGGCCTCTGGAGGTAGTGCCCGTCCCCGACGGCTCCGATGCGGCCTGGCGCATCATCCTCGAGGATTTCGTCACGGCGGAGGACGGCACAGGCATCGTGCACATCGCGCCCGCCTTCGGCGCGGACGACTATGCGGCCGGCCAGCGCCACGGCCTGCCCCTCATGCGTTCCATCGACGACGCCGGGCGCTTCCACGAAGGGCTCCCGCTGGTAGGGGGGATGTTCGTAAAGGACGCAGATCCCCTGCTGGTGGATGAACTCGACCGCCGGGGCAACCTGCACCGGGCGGGTCGCGTGGCGCACTCGTACCCGCATTGCTGGCGCTGTCAGTCTCCGCTCCTCTACATCGCGCGTGAATCCTGGTTCGCCGCCACCTCGACGCTCAAGGAGGAGATGCTCGCCATCAACCGCGAGACGGCCTGGTACCCGCCGGAGATCGGCGAGGGGCGCATGGGCGAGTGGCTGGCCGGCAACGTGGACTGGGCGCTGTCGCGCGACCGCTATTGGGGTACGCCGCTCCCGGTCTGGGTCTGCGACCGCGACGACGACACCACCGAGTGGATCGGCAGCCTGGCGGAGCTGGAGGAGCGCGCCGGCCCGCTGGGCGAGGACTTCGACCCGCACCGGCCCTTCATCGACGAAGTGACTTGGCCCTGTCGGGAATGCGGCGGGACCATGCGCCGGGCCTCTCCCGTCGTCGACGTGTGGTTCGACTCGGGGGCGATGCCGTACGCGCAGTGGCACTATCCCTTCGAGAACCGGGAGCACTTCGAGCGCCACTTTCCCGCCGACTTCATCAGCGAGGGGCTCGACCAGACCCGCGGCTGGTTCTATTCGCTGATGGCCATCGCCTGCATGCTCGGCCGGGGGATGGCGTTCCGAAACGTCCTCGTCAACGACCTGGTGCTCGACGCCGAGGGCCGGAAGATGTCGAAGTCGAAGGGCAACGCGGTCGATCCCTGGGAGGCAGTGGCCGCACACGGGGCCGATCCGCTGCGCTGGTATTTCGTCACGGTCAGCAATCCGTGGGTGCCCAAGCGCTACGACGAGGGCGGCATCGCCGAGGTGGCGCGCAAGTTCTTCGACACCCTCTTCAACACGTACCGGTTCTTCGCCCTGTATGCGAACGTGGAGGATTGGCGGCCCGACGGGGGACGATCGCAGGCGTCCCTGCTCGACCGCTGGATGCTCTCGCGGCTGCATCGCCTGGTGGGCGGCGTGCGGTCCGATCTGGACGACTACCAGTTCACCCCCGCCTGCAGGCAGGTCGCCCGGTTCGTCGACGAGGACCTCTCCAACTGGTACGTGCGGCGCAGCCGGCCGCGCTACTGGGGCAAGACCGGCGCCGCGGACGCCGACGCCGCTTTCCGCACCCTGCATCTCGCCCTTCGCACGGTGAGCCTGCTGATCGCTCCGGCCGCGCCCTTCACCGCGGACTGGCTGCACCGGGCCCTGACCGGGGGCGAGAGCGTCCACCTGGCCCTTCTGCCCGAGCCGGACGAGGGATGCCTGGACGATGGGCTGGAAAGGGAGATGGACGCCGTGCGACAGCTCGTGACGCTGGGGCGGGCGGCGCGCGAGCAGGCGGGGGTGAGGGTGCGACAGCCGCTGCGGACGCTCCATGCGGCCGTGCCCGATGGCGTCGCGCTGCGGGAGGAGGTGCTGGCGGTGCTGCGGGAGGAGCTGAACGTCAAGCAGGTCGCGTTCGTGCGCGACGCGGGCGATCTGGTGCGTCTCGAGGCGCGCCCCAACTTCCGTGCGCTGGGACCTCGCTTCCAGAGGCACAGCAACGCCGCCGCCGCGGCCATCCGCGGCCTCGGGCAGGAGCAACTGCGCGCCTGGCGCGCGGGCGAGGGGGTCGCCATCACGGTTGACGGTGAAGAACACCCGGTCGGTCCCGAAGACCTCGAGGTGGCGGAGGTCGCGCGCGGCGACCTGGTGGTGCGCGCCGCCAGCGGCTTCACCGCCGCCATCGATCCCGCCCTGGACGACGAGTTGCGCGCCGAGGGATTGGCGCGCGAGCTGGTGAACCGGGTACAGCGGCTGCGCAGGGACTCGGGGCTTGAGGTCACCGACCGCATCCGGCTCGCCGTCTCCGGCCCGGAAGGCGTGCGCGCCGCCGCGGCCCGCCACCGCACCTTCATCGCGGGTGAGACCCTGGCGGTGGACATCGTGGTGGCGGAGGAGGAGGACGGCTCACCGGAGGCGTACACGAACCGCAGGGAAGTGGCGTTCGACGGCACCCGCGCCGCGATCGCGCTGGCGCGCGCGGCCGAGTAGCCGGTCGTCGGATGGGGCCGCGACCGTCCCGAGCCGTTTCGGCGGCGCGCCCCGTCAGCGTACGGTTCGGTCTTCTCCGCGACCCTGGTCGAAACGGGGTCGGCATCCGGGGGCGTCCGGCCGACCGGCGAGCGCCGTGAGCGGGGCTGCCGGGCGGCGCGAGACGCTCACCGTCGGGGAGGACACCGCCGGGCGCCGCGAGGCGCTCACCGTCGGCGAGGGTCGCCCGGAGCGTCTGGACGCGTGGCTGGCCCGCCGCCTCGACCTGTCGCGCACGCAGGCGGCCCGGCTGGTGCAGCAGGGCCTCGTGCACGTGGAGGGGCGGCCCGCCAGGAAATCCGCGCGGATGGCGACCGGGCAGCGCGTCGAGGTGGAGATTCCGCCGCCCGACCCGGTCGACCTTCTGCCCGAGGACATCCCCCTCGCCGTGGTCCATGAGGACGACGCGCTGCTGGTGGTCGACAAGCCGGCCGGGCTGGTGGTTCACCCGGCGCCGGGCCACCCCCGCGGGACGCTGGTGAACGCGCTCCTGCACCACGTCGCCGACCTGGCCGGGGTGGGGGGCCGGTTGCGCCCGGGGATCGTGCACCGGCTCGACCGCGACACCTCCGGGCTGCTGGTGGTGGCCAAGAACGACGCGGCGCACCGGGCGCTTTCCGCCGAGCTGGCAGCGCGCAAGGTAGGCCGCACCTACCTGGCGGCCGCCTGGGGGCACTTGCGCGACACCCCGCTCACCGTGGATGCACCCATCGGCCGCGATCCCCGGGCCCGCCAGCGCATGGCGGTGGTGGAGGGGGGGCGCCGGGCGGTCACCCACCTGACCGTACGGGAGCGCTGGGAGGCGGCGGAGCTGCTCGAGGTGCGCCTCGAGACCGGGCGCACCCACCAGATCCGGGTGCACCTGGCGCACATCGGGCACCCGGTGGTGGGCGATCGCGTGTACGGGGCGGGGTGGGAGCGGGGGATGTCGGGGCCCGCACGGCGCTGGGCGGCGGAGGTGGCGCGCCGGACCGGGCGCCAGTTCCTGCACGCCTGTGCCCTCTCCTTCACCCATCCCCTGCTGGGAACGCGCATGCGCTTCCGTTCATCCCTCCCTCCCGACCTTGTGGAGGTCGCCGACCGGGCGAGAAGGCACCGGGGATCCGGATGAGCCTTCCCGCAGTCCTCCTGCTTTGCCTGTCCTCGCTGTCGCCGCTACCGCCCGGCGATGCGCCCTCCGACCCGGATGTGCCCCGCGACCTGGTTGCACCCTCCGATCAGGACACCTCCCCCGCCCAGGATGCGCCCCTCGACCAGGACACGCCTCTCGAGCAGGACGCAGCCCGCTATTCCGCCCTGACGCGATCCGGGATCACGCTCCACTACGCCCCGGGCGATTCCCTGCGCGCCGAACGCGTCCTGAACCAATTGATGAACGCGCCGGGCCTGCCGGGCCTTCCCCCGGGCTTCCCCGCCACGGCCAACGTCTACCTCGCGGCGTCCGAGGCGGACTTCCTGGAGTTCGCCGGGGGCCAGGTCCCGGAGTGGGGCGCGGGGGTGGCCATTCCTTCGGCCGGCACCATCGTCCTTCCCATGTACGCCGACGACCGCACACGCGGCTGGAGCGAGGAGCGGGTGCTGAGGCACGAATGGGCGCACCTCGGTTTGCACGGATACCTGCGCGGCCTGCGCGTCCCGCGATGGTTCTCCGAAGGGTACGCGGAATGGGCCTCCGGGGGATGGAACGCGGCCGAGGGGTGGCGTCTGCGCATCGCCATGGCGGGAGGCCGAACGCCTCCGCTCGACTCCCTCGCCCTGCAGTGGCCCGCCGACCGGGCATCCGCGGAAGTCGCGTACATGCTCTCGGCAACCGCCGTCGAGTACCTGGTGGCGGCCAGCGGCGAGCGGGGCCTCGCGCTCTTCCTTTCGCGCTGGCGCGAGGGCAACTCTTTCGAGGCGGCGCTGCGTCGTACCTTCGGCGTCACCAGCGGACAGCTCGAGGGCGATTGGAGCCGATACGTGCGCCGGCGCTACGGCTGGCTCCTGGTGATGTCCCAGTCGCTTGTGTTCTGGGCTTTTCTGGGGACCTTGCTCGCCGTCATGGTGGTCGTGCGACGTCGCCGCGGACGCTGGCGTATGGCGCGCCTGCGCGCCACCGAACTCCCCAATGACCCCGCCTTCTGGCTTGACCCGTCCCGCGAACAGCAGGATCTTGGAAACCATGGCAAGGAAGCGAACCAACCGCCGGGCGTCCCGTAACCGGGGCGGAAGCCGTCGCCGCGACACCGGCTCACTGCGCTTTTCGCGCAAGAACGGCATCCTCGGCCTCGCCGGGTTGCTGGTCATCGTCCTGGGTTATGCCCTGCTCGCCCAGGGTTCCATCACCGCGGCTCCCCTGCTGCTGGTTCTCGGCTACCTGGTGCTCCTGCCCCTCGCGCTCGTGCTCTAGGGAGCGGCATCACCGAAGTCGCCAACCGCGGCGACGCCAGCCCGCTTTCCTCCACTGGCCCGGCCCCCTCCTCACGCGTACGATGTAGCAAGTTGACCTCGTGCCGCCGAAGCCTTCGGCGAGGAGGATGATCATGTACCAGATTCCGAATCCGTCCCCCATGGCCCGCGTCCGCCTGACGGCACGCGTGGCGTTGTCGATCCCGTTGCTCGTCCTGGGGCTCGCCGATGCGCGCCAGGCCGCGGCGCAGGCTGAAGTGGTCGAAGGCCATGCGCCCTCGCGCCGCATCGAGTCGATCCGTCCGCGCACGGGGCCCGCGGGGACCCGCGTCAGCATCAACACCGGGGGGCTGCCCGCCATCACCCCGACCCGCATCGGGCTCGGAGCCGCCCAGTTCGGGTTCGAGGAGATCGGCCAGGAACTGACCACCGAGCGGGGCCGGATCGACATGAGCGTCATGGTTCCCGAGTGGGCGCACCTCGACCGTCCCACGGTGTTCATCGTCTTCGACTTCTACTTCCGGCCGCTCGCCCTCTCCAACTACTTCCACGCCACCGACGAAAACGGCATCCTGACCCGCCGGGGGCAGCTCATTCACGTGGGCGAGCCCTGCTCGGTGCTGTTCGGCGAGTTCGGGGACGTGTACGCGCTGGAAGGCGAGGAGGGCGACTGGGAGATGGGGACCGAGGTGGTCGTCCAGGGCACCCTGACCGAGAGTTCGCCGTGTCTGCACGAGACGACGATCTCGGTTCGAAGCATGCGGCCCGCGCGCAGCGGTTCGTAACCTTCGGCCTCATGCACGCACGAGGCCGGAGGCTCGAGCTCCGGCCGCACCTGCTCGTCTGCGTCCCGTCGCGGGACGCGAGCGGCATCTTCACACAGAATGCTCCGCGGAGGGTCCCATGAGACGCCTGCTCGTTGCTCTCGCATTCATCCTTCTGGTTCCCTCCACCGCACTGGCCACCTGGTCGATCATTGCCATCGACCTCGCCACCGGGCGCGTCGTGATCGCCTCGGCCACCTGCGCCGCGACCGGCCCCGACCAGCTCAAGCTGCTGCAGGCTGTGGTCGTGCCGGGCGTGGGCGTGGCCGCCGCCCAGGCGGGCGTGGACCGCACCCACGAGAACCAGAAGCTCATCTTCGCCGAATTGCAGAACGGCACCGATCCCGTCGAGATCATCCGCATGCTGGAGGAGGATCCCGACATCGAGCGCCGGCAGTTCGGCATCATCGACATGCAGGGCCGCACCGCCGGACGCTCCGGCGAGGGCAACCGCCCCGTGTCGCTGGACATCCAGGGGCGCAGCCCGGACGACATCCTGTACTCGGTACAGGGCAACATCATCGCGACCACCGAGGCGCTCACCGAGTCCGCGCGCATCATGCAGGAAGGCAGCGACGACGTCATCGACCGCGTCATGCGCGCCATGGAGAGAGCCGACGAACTGGGCGGGGACAGCCGCTGCACCTGCGAGACCGAGCCTCTGCCGGAGGCGTACGCCGACTGCGACGGCAAGACCTCGCACGTCGCCTACATCCTTGCCGCGGACCCGGAGAACACCCTGGGCGAATTCGCCGACAACCACCCCGAGGACCTGCGCGCGCCCTACAACGACGGGGAATACCACCTCTACATCTCCGCCATCCCGACGAACACCCTGCCTCACGAGGATGCCAACCCGGTCCGAACCCTGCGCATGCGGTATGATGCGTGGAGGGAGTCCGGGGGGGTTAGGGCAGGGTTCCGTTAAGTTCAAGCGGGGCGCTTAGCTCAGTTGGTTCAGAGCGCCTGCCTTACAAGCAGGAGGTCGGCGGTTCGAATCCGTCAGCGCCCATTACAGTTACGGGATTCGTGGGTCCGATGTTTGCAAATTACGTTTGCAAATTGGACCCCGAACCGGCCTCCCGGTACGCCGCCAGAGCCTTCCGGAGTCGCTCCTCGTCGGGCCTCTGGTAGCACTGGAGAACCGTCGCGGCGGTCTTCCAGCCGCCCAGGTCGCAGAGCACCTTCAGCGGAAGGTCCATGAGGTCGGAAGCGAATTTCCGCCTCAGCGAATGCCACCCCCGGCCCCACTTGGGTTCGAGTCCCGCGAGCCCTTCGGCCCTCTTCCACCAGCTGCTCGCGAGCCAGCGGGTCATGCAGACCGAAGAATCCTTTGGCGCTGGCATTACGGGCGCATCCCCGATTCCGGGGTTGCGCCGCCGTGCCTCGACCAGTACCGCCCGCGCCATGATGGTCATGGGCGTCCGGTGCTCGTATCCGGTCTTCTCATGTTCGGCGCGCCATCGGATCGTCCGGGCATCGATTTCGATGTCGGACCACCGAAGCTGGCAGATGGCCCCGATGCGGTGGCCGGTCTCGTGGGCGAGCACGAGCGCCACCCTGAACCGCCAGTCCACCTCGTCGGCCACGCGGAGCAACGCCTCGTACTCGGCCTGGGTGAGTATCACCCGGGTCGGGTTCTTTTCCGACGGTGCCTTTAGTCCCCGGAGCGGGTTCGATTCGAGGAGAAGCCTCCCCTCCTCGTCCCGCGACCTGGCGGCCCAGTTCAGGACGGCGAGCAGGAACTTAAGGTCCCGTTGAATCGTCCGGTCGCCAGCGGGCTGACGGTTGCCACCGGTCGTCCCGGCCCGCCGTGCTCGGATGAAGCGGTCCCAGTCCCGCTGCGAAAGCGTCGCGGCTTTTCGGTGGGTCCCGAAGAACCGGAGGAACATCTTCATCGCCGCCCGATCGTACTTCCATGACCGCTCGGCCTTGGTGGGTGTCACCTCCTCACCGTAGATGTCAAACAGCGTCTTCAGGGTGAGCGGCTCGGGCTCGGCGTCCGCCGCGTCCGTGGCCACCGGCTCGGCGATCCCGGCCGCGATCTCGTCGGCCTGCTGCTTGGCTTGGTCCCAGTCACGGTGCCTGAGCGACCGGGTCAGCCTGCGCCCATCTTCATGCCACTGCACCTGCATGATTCCGGTTCTGGGATCGGGAAACACCCGGACCCGGTTCCGGCCCCACTCACCGGCGCTGTAGGAGCGCCGGCCCTTCTTTGTGCGTGCCATCATTCGATTCCTTTCTCGATGATGGACCGCACGATCCCTCGACCGGAAACCTGACGCCGGTCTCGCTCTCGCGCCAGCCGCGAGCCAAATGGCGATTCCGGGTCCTGGCGTTTTCGGGGCAGGTGCCTGCGGGCGATTCTGGGTGCGTTGGGCCTCCCGGCGTTGGGGATCTTGCCGTCGCGGACGAGGCGTCCCAGGTGTTCGCGGGAGTAACCGCTTTCGCGGGCGGCCTCGGTCAGCGAGTAGGTGGTGTCGTCGCGTTGCTTGATCGTGCCTTCGAGTTCGTCGGCGCAGCGTTCGAGCGCGGTGGCGAGCGCCTGGCCGCCGTACCTGCGGAGTGTCTTAGCCTGTCGCCGCCAGGCGGCGGGCAGCTTCCTGATTGAGGGTTGGCTGGTCCTGGTCACGGGCAGACCTGCATGTCAGAGGTGGGGTGGGGTCGGTGGTTTCGGACTGGACGCGCGGCGGGTGAGGCGTCGGTAGGGGGCGAGACCGGAAGGAGGAGAGCTTCGATTCGCCCGCGGCCCGGGCGGGGCCTCGGGTAGCCCGTTGGGGTGCCGAGCAATCGGGATTGCCCGGTGTGGTCTGCGGGCGGGTATGCCCGAGCAGGCATCGGGGATGCGGGATCGCGGCATGATCCGGCAGGATCGGGCGAATTCGGCGCGAAAATGTCGCCTTTGCAACCGACGGCGACCGATGCGACCCCTTCGTAGGTTTGCCTTGCGTACGCGCGCGCCCACGGGGCAACCCAACCAAAGGGTTTTTTCGGTAGCATCGGTTGCATTTCAGGCCTCCCGGCATCCACGCCATATCCTCGTTCTGGCGCTCACCGCGCGTTTGCACCCACGTCTTCGCAGTTCCGCGGCGATTGCATGGACGGAGGGCACGGCGCCGAGCCCGTTGTTGTCGAAGTAGTCGGTCAGCATCTCCCGTATTCTCTTTGCCGGTACCGCTGCGTAGGCGTCGCCGAACGCGAACAGCGTGTTGAGGGCTTCGCCCAAGGGATCCATGCTGTCGAAGAGGTCCGCGGTCGCGGTCTCGATGCCCTGGGGGAGCGTGGGCGCGATCCAGGGCTTGCCGGCCTGGTGGCGCTGCCAGCCCGCGTTCGCTTCGCCGACCATGCGGGCCAGGATGCGCGGCGCCTCCTGCCAGAGCGTCTCGGGCAGTCGTTCGTCGGGTCGTCTGGCGGTTGTACAGGGAATGACGACGAGTCGTCGCTTGAGTCCGGAGTCCCACCCCGGCAGCCGGGGTTCGGCGTTGCCGTAGAGCATGAGCTTGGCGGTGGGGCGGAAGGAGTAGCCGTCGGCGCGCATCCGGTTGGCGCGGATGGTGTCGGCGCCGGTGAGCGCCTTGAAGAGCCCGGCCTTGAGGCGGCCCGAGCTTGGGATTTCGGCGGCGGAGGCGAACCGTGATCCGTCGAGCGCGGTCATCCATTCCGGGTGGCGGTCGGAGGTTCCGCGTGCGGACACGAGTCCGTCGGGCGGGATTCGGGCGGCGTAGTCGCCCATGATGCGCGTGAGCAGTTCGACGAGCGTGGACTTGCCGGCGGCGCCGC
>Ga0209543_1000579_pt1 | contig 44895 bp, 38 predicted proteins | sample MesohylFT_FD_187296 | JGI IMG/M metagenome (GOLD analysis project Ga0209543, IMG submission 187296) | Host-associated microbial community of the marine sponge Aplysina aerophoba from Gulf of Piran - sponge mesohyl, lysed by freeze-thaw... | ecosystem: Host-associated > Porifera > Sponge >...
TGGTGACATACTTGTGTCAGAAGGGCAGCGGTCCCCACTGGTTCACGCATTTGAGGCAGACGGCACCTACCTGAGCCAAGTCGGAGGGCAGGGACAGGGACCAGGCGAGTATCGGTTCTTAAATGGTGGAGTCATTGGGGCAGCAGATTCCGTGTATCTATGGGAATTCGTAACGAATCGGATCCTGATCTATGATCCTGATGACTTCTCCTATGCGCACAGCATTGAAATAAAGGATGATGGTGAGAAACAATTCAATACTTTGATCGGTGCCATTGAAAATGGGTGGATCATGACGAAGAGTCTACCTTCTTTCCTGGAATCTGGTGATGGTTCAATGACGATCAATGACGATCCTCATTATGAACTAATCCAGATTGATCGAGACGGAAGCTACGGGACGGATCTTTTGGGGACGGTGGATGAAAATGAAGCGATCTACGACATTCAAGAAAGTGGCGGTTTCGGCTATGCTGATGTCCCATTTGGTCGATCACCGTCCTGGGCAGTTGGCCCCGATGATATGTTCTACTACGGCTGGAGTGATGCAATTGAAATCATAACTGCATCTGCTGATGGATCAACGCGTGATACCATCCGCTATGAGCACGACCCCGTACCGATCACAAGTGCAGAAATAACCGAAGCGATGCCGAAGAATCCCTACTACCGGGAATTAGTGGAGGGCCGCGAACCTCACGAGACGAAGCCGGCATTCCAAACCTTTGTGGTGGATGAGATGAGCCGGGTATGGGTCAAGCTGAGCAGCCCCGAAAATGCGATTGAGGCAGAGTGGTTGATTCTGAGCCGGGAATCTCACGCAGTCGGTCGTACGACTCTCCCAGTTGCCGTGGATATTGAAGTGATTCGTGGCGGCTACGCCTATGGCGTACACCAGGTGGACGGCATAGATCCAATGGTCGTAGTCTATGAAATCCAGGAGTGATCCGGGAATACCACACTACGTTTGCGGCGTGAACTTCCCAGGAATTGCATTTATGTGGGTTGCTCCGGCAAGATTATCACTGAAGAGAGAGAGAACGTTTCGGATATGCTTTTGTGCTCATCTGTTCTCCTGAATGTGTCGGACCGGCCAGAAAGTCTGAGCCAATCACCGGGAAGCCTCTCCCATCAATGCCGAAGTGCCTTCAACATACTTTCAGTCGAAGATGTCCCAGCGCGTCACCAGCAGACGTTCCCAGGCGATCCAGCTCTACCCAATCATCCCACCGAAACACACTTCCACACCGATTCTCCAACAGACGATCAACGGATTCGGGATCTGTATACCCGGAATTGAACAGCGACCGGCTTCTATATCTTCCAACATGCACCGAACGGTTTCCTGAGCATCCGACTTGTTCGTGCCAATCACTCCGGTGGGTCCACGCCTGATCCATCCTCCTACATATACCCCACAGGAAATCCCATTCCCAGTAACTCTACCTCATAGCGGTCGGATTTTTGATCGCAGCTCAACTAAGTAACGAGGAACAAAATTCTGCTGAGCGGCAGTCGCCCCATGGATTTGGTCAATCTGATATCTGCAATGCTCCCCGTCAGTAACCCTGATGGCGTGTAGCACAAGATCGCCATCTTTTGTACGGCGTAATGAATATGGCTCAATGCGATGGGTGGATTGTTTATACTGGAGGTTGACATACAGGTAGTTCACTGCCGCAAAACGGATAGTTTCCAGATATATCTGTGTATTAAGCTTGACCGGCAAGTTCATTGTAGGTTCTCTGACTACCACTTCACCCGCTGCCATCTGATCTATGGGAGACAATGAGGGTAGAGTACCGATTTCAAGCCAGTCAAAAAATTCAGGCAATGCATTGAAATAAGACTCGAATGGGGGGAGCTTTTGAAGTTGATGACTCAGCATAGAGCCCCACGGATCTTCAAGACTCTTTCTTTTTATCTGTACATCAACGAGTGTTGGAACCGGACTGCCATGGTGAGCACATTTTTTCCGAAGCAAATCATTTAGAACAGATAGATTGGGCTGTTCTTCATCGTTGCGAAGGAGATTGATGACATCGTATAGATCGCGTGGTCTGGCACGTTGTCCTAAAGCGCAGATTTTTTCGGCAAAAGCCTCTTCGGGAGTATAGCAGCGGATAGAAATCCCCTTTTGTGGATCATCGCTGTAATCATGACAGATCGTACGTTCAACCGATGGCAACAAAACAACCTCATCGAATGTTAGCTCAATCTTGAGGCGTGGAAGTGAGCGGAATCCAAAGCGAGGGCTTATGGGACCACGATAACCTACTTTGCCTTGACAAGACTCCGAACCACGCGGATTTGTAAAAATCTCAAAGCTTAGCAGTTCTGTCGGAATTTCAAGACCGGCTTGATGAAAGAGCCATTCGCTGATTTCGCTGAATGTTTCAATGAGAAAATCACGATTGAGATGAGACGGCTCTACAATCGTAAAATCAAGGTCCTCGGAGAACCGATAGGTTTCGAAATGACATTTCTTGAAGCTGGTCCCCCCCTTGAAGATCCAATTGTTTTTGAGAGAAACATGCTGATAGATGCCGGCTAGAACCCAACCGAGCAGATAATCTTTCTCAACTACATGAGGACCCAATCCGCGCACAAGCGCAACTTGTCCGATCTCTTCTTTAGTAACCATCTGCCGGTATTAAATCCATCTCAGGAACCCAAAGACGCCATCTCGTCACCAGGCGGGGGCATGATATTGCCGGGTCAAGTTTTGCGTTGCCTTTTGTCATCCTCTGCCTGCAAGCGTCAATGAGATCGGTACAGTCTGATTCACGTTCTGCCAGGAAGCCCAGTCGTTTGAATATGGCCCCATTCCCCAGACGCTCTGCGTAGGAAATCAGCTTTTCATCCTGCCTGTATTCATGACGCACGTATTCTGCAAAGCAGTCTGCCACATGCTGTATTCCACCTCCGAATGCGGGCTCATCTAGGAGGTCCAAAATAGTTCGAGGCACATCCGAAACTGCGGTTTTGATATTTTGGAACCACATTGGATCGAGACCAAAAATTTTATCTGGATGAATATGCTTTACAGTATATCTGAGGCCTAAACGGCTTTGATATCTTGATCGCACGGGTCGCCCCGTGAATACGACCGTGTCGAGGAAGATCTGTTCTGTAAGTCCCCAGTATTCAGAAGCTGTCCGACCACCGATATATGCTGGATCGAATAATGCTGGTACAATCATCCCAGGATGATCCAGCACTTGTTCCAGGTCCATACAGCCTAGTTCTGCTGCGGCATAGATTCCTGGACCAACACGCCGCAGATAACCCTGACTGGCCCACCTAGAAAGGAGCTTGGAAGCAGTGGATCGATTGACCTTGAGGAATCGCTCCACATCGTCAGTGCGAACAATATTGCCTGTGGTCCTCAATACAGTGGCCAGCCTCATTCGGCCTTTGGGTAAACTCAGTTGTCCAATCATATCACCAGTAGTACACAGTAACTACATAAATTCGCAAAAAATGGAAAATAATACATGCTTAATATACTAATTGAATCTGTTTCGTGTTCCTGTGACTAAGAAAAGCACAACTGCCTGAACCAGTTCAGTGGTAGCCATGTGAATTCAAGTCGTTAAGCGAGATCGCTTTTTAGATCAAGTACGAGAACCCAGTTGCCAGCCTGACTTGGCCTTTAGATAAACTTTACTGTCAGTCAGAACATGAATAGTATACTACAACTACATAAATTCTTGATAAATGGGAAATAATACAGATTTAATATACTAATTAAATGTACTTCCAATGATTGGCTGACCTATGTCTAGCCTGAATTACCGGGGAGGATTTATGCTATGCGAATCAGTGTCGTATTGAGAACTCAACCCGCAGGGTTTTATGGTTGAGCCAAGGGATTTTCCGGCTTAACTCGAGATATCCGGCATGGAACAGGAGCGGCGTTTTGGCCCGTGCACGCAGTTGGACCAGAATTTCTTTTCCGTGATGGTGATCTTTCCGCTATGCCGCACTAGGTTACGATACAGGGTTCGCGCCTCCGCTTTTTCGTAGCCCTGACCCACGCGTACACCGAGGAGACGGTAGAGTACACTGGCCATGACGGTCATCTGTAGATCCACATTGATCCGCTTTGGCGGACATTTCTGATATCACCGGCAATCCAATCTCGCGCCACTCCTTTTGACAATATTCGGGCCTATTCCTCGCCCTGAAAAACCCTTAGCCCACGCAGGGAAGCCTTCTTGTACAGAGGCTCCAGTACGTCTGACAGCGCTGCCTCGGCACGCCAAAAAGGAAACTTGCCCAGGCGCTTCGGTAGCGCAGCCGGTGCAGGTGGAGTGCGAACTACTCCATAGAAATCATTGGGTAGCAGCCCCTCCTCCCAGAAATGACCATCCGGTGTGAGAGGGGCAGATGCCTGGGCCATTTTCTCTGCTTCATCTGCATCTTTCTCAGTCTCCGGCTTGGCTCCCGTGATTTCAAACAGGAGTTCTTCGCGAGTAATTCCACGCAATTCAAAGAGCAGAAACGGATCGCGATCAAATTCCTCCGCCAGCAAATAAATAACCGCTGCAATATGCTTACATGGATTTGACCAATCTGGGCAGGAACAGTCCGTCTTAAGGTCGTTCCTTCGTTGAGGGAAAAGTGGCATGCCATGCTCTTCCATGATTACCTCGAAATCCACCGGGATCTCACCAGCCAGAAGCCGGGCAACATAGAACGGCTGCTCGCGCAAAGACTCTGCCAATGTCTTCCAATCTGCAGGCTTGTAGACCTTCATTTCAATTTCAAGAACGTACGGTGATCCGCGGGAGCCCTGAACAGCAGAATGCACCTCCCCCTCCTCAATATCAATGAACATCACCTGGCCGCTGCGCGCATACGATTTCCCGCGCCCCAACCGGGCTCCGATAGAAAAACTCTCAAGCGTGTCAATCCAGCGGCGCCCCCACCAAGTCTGTCCGAACCTGCCGCGTTTTGACTGCGCCTTGATTCCACCCTTTACCGCACGCGGCCGCGAAGGTGGGAAATAATAATGATCATAATAGCCAGACATGTGCCTATATGCTGATTTAACTTCTATCCATTGACTAGGATTGAACCGCTCCCTTTTGTAGTCGAAGTATTTTTTTGAAATCACGCGTGGATAGCTCGGTGATCCATTGCTCACCTGTACTGATAATGCTGTCGGCAACTTCCTGTTTTTGTTCAATCATTTCATTGATCTGTTCCTCAACGGTACCCGTGCACACGAACTTGTAGACCTGCACATGCTTCTTCTGTCCGATCCGGAAAGCACGGTCCGTCGCTTGGTTTTCAACGGCTGGATTCCACCATCGGTCATAATGGAATACATGGTTGGCACGCGTAAGGTTAAGACCGGTACCCGCAGCTTTCAGGGATAATAGGAAAAAGAGCGGGCCATCCTTTTCATGCTGAAAGCGCTCGACCATGCGGTCACGCTGCTTCTTGGGTACACCTCCATGCAGAAACAGCGCCTCGCATCCGAAGGTCTCCTGTAGGTGCTGTTGGAGAATCCCACCCATCTCCGTGAACTGCGTAAAGATCAGTACCCGGTCTCCAACCTCGTAGACTTCCTCAAGCATTTCCAGAAGACGGGTTAATTTGCCGGAGCGTTTAGGAATTGCAGAACCGTCATGCAGGAACTGCGCCGGATGGTTGCAGATCTGTTTGAGTTTCATTAGCGTAGCCAAAATGAGACCTTTACGCTGAATATCTTCGGCACCCTTGAGAGATTCCGATACATCTTTTACAACGGCCCGATACAGAGAACCCTGCTCCCTCGTTAGAGTGGTGAAAACGTTCGTTTCCTGCTTTTCAGGCAGATCGTCAATTATCGTCTTATCTGTCTTGAGACGGCGAAGGATGAATGGTCCTGTGATTTGTTTCAGGCGTTCAACTGCTTCCGTGTCGCGGTCAACTTGGATCGGAACAAAAAACCGACGTTTGAACTTTGCCTGACTGTAAAGGAAACCTGGGTTTAAGAATTCCATGATTGACCACAACTCACCGACATTGTTTTCAACGGGCGTACCTGTGAGTGCGACACGAAAATCGCCCTTGAGCGCCCGGGCAGCCTTGGCCTGTTTTGTGGTGGGGTTTTTGATGTTCTGAGCTTCATCCAGAATCACCGCCGCCCAATTGACCTGACTCAATGCCTCAAAATCACGGTGTAGAAGCGGGAATCCCGTAATGACAATCGACTGTTTTAAGGCTTCTTCCTGGAACGGTTCAGGTTGTTTGATACGCCGGGGACCATGATGCACCAGAACCGGTAAGTTTGGGGTAAAATGGGCTACTTCTTTTTGCCAATTGCCCATCACAGATGTTGGACATACCACAAGCACTGGTCGCCTATCGTTCGTTTCCCAGTTGCGCTGGATAAATGCAAGGGTTTGCGGGGTCTTTCCCAAACCCATATCATCAGCCAGGCAAGCGCCAAACCCCCAGCGTTGCAAAAAGGCAAGCCACGCATACCCCCGGGATTGATAAGGGCGCAATGTTCCTACAAACTGATCTGAAACAGGGATCTCTTCCATGTCTGCACCGTGCTCCAGGGAGTGTAACAGATCCCCTACCCATCCCGTAGCCTTTACACCCTCGAAGGACAGTATCTCTGGAGTCTCTGCCAAGCCAAGCGCCATGTGCACAACATCGCGGGCGGTAATCGCTTGGCTACTGCTTTTCTTCTTCCAGAAGTCAATCGCTTCCTGAAGTTCTTTGGCATTAAGTTGCACCCACTGCCCCCGAATTTTTACGAGGGGGATTTTCATCCTGGCCAATGTTTCCAACTCTTCAAGCGAGAGTTTCTCGTCCCCTAAAGCAATCTGCCAGTCAAAATTGATTATATCATTAAGAGAAAGGTTTCCTTTGCTCGTCATTGTAGGAGAAGCCACAGAAGCACGCACCGACAATCTGTTTCGAGAACCGGTGGACGACCACCATGCGGGAAGTTGTACTTTGTAGCCAGCCTGTTGCAATAGCCAAGCTGTTTCTGTCAGAAATATGTAAGCACCCTCGGAATCAAGAGTGGCACCTCCCGGGCGAGGCTGCTTTAAGCTCTCTTCAAGCAATAAATGCAAACTGGAGACATGCCCGAGTGACGTTAGTAGATATTCCTGAATATTTGCCTGTCGCTTCGCGAAAATTGCCTTCGTCTGCTTTCCCGGATTCCAGGCATCCGCAACTTCAATGAACAGACTTGGATCGTCCGCAGCATTCAATAGATAGCGTACATACCATTGCTCTGTGTTCTCATCACCCTCAGGTTCCTCAAGACGAAAACTGAGTCGAAATGGAGCGCTGGTTGAAACCGAGATTGAGCGTCGCCAAGCCTTGATCTGCCCAGCCAAATACTCCAGCGTTTCTGTATCACCCGCCATGGCACCATCCCATGTATGCAAAGCATGAATCCATTGATCATGCACGCTCGCAAACGATTTTTTTCTGGGTTTGCGTGCCCGGGAACCCGCCGGTCGTTTATCAATCCAGGATAGACGCACGAGGTAGTCAACAAATGCTTCCGTAATCTTCGTAATGGCTACGACCGGTGCTTTCGTAGGCACAGTCTCAGCCTCGTGGGTCAATGCTCTACTGGCTTGAGGCATCGCCTTGGCAAGCAGGGCAAGTCTGTTTGCGTCATTCCCCAACAAGACAGGCTCCCATACAGCCTGAAAGCCCCCATCCCGTTCAAGGAGGCCTGGTACAAACTGTTCTTGAGCCACAAGTGAACTGGTAAAACGTAATACCCTTGCGAAGAAACGTACATCCGAGCCAAGGATGACTCCTGGGGCAAGCATTGCTTTACCATAACAGGCAGCCAGGAAATGGAATGCCTCCTCAACGGACAACGCGATGGCAATGATGCGCCAAGAGATCAGTGCAGCTTCAACATCATCAGCCGGTGTATCTGCAATCAGCGGACTTGAAGGCAAAGGGATACCATCCCGTGTGGGTAGCCATAGATGCAAAGAAACAGCACTTTTTTCTTTGAGGCTAAGACCACCTTCAGCAGTAGCACTCACCAGCTCCTTTGCTGTCGTAGCGTAGGGGAAATCTGGTGATGGATTTGCTTCAAATGTACTTTCATGATCTTTAGGAGGCGCTTCGCCCCACACGAACAACTGCTCATCACAGACACCAATATGAAGAAGAATCATTATGCTCTGTCAACCCTAGTGATAAGGTTATGTTAAAACAACAAAGATACGCTATACCGCTGTGCTGAATGAAACAGTGAGCGGGGATGCTCAGAAAAATTTTATCCAGCATATGGACAGAATCGACAAGGCATCGGAAAAATCCCCAAGTCAGTTTAATAAGGATTACTATTCGGAGGATAATCGCCCGTGCTATCGTGTTCAGAATAGCCGCACGAATGGTATAACAGCAAAATTAGTATCGTAAGTCAATCTGTATACAAAGCCAATATTATTGCATATACCCTTCCGGTAGAACCAGATTCTGGAATGCGGCCTCAGTTCCCGCAGTGGTGCTCTCTGTATCCTCAACATAGAGCCGAATGGAATATGCTCCCTCTGTGCGTGATTCATTGGCAAGCTCTAGGGCCATTTCCGCACCGATGCGCACATCCCGACCGGTTCGACTTAGTGAACCCGTTAACGGTGCCGCAATACCAACGACAGTCTTGGCAGGTTCAGTATTACTTGTTGACGAATCACATGCACCAACCGTTAACAACAAAGCCGTGCACAAGATTATAAACGGATACCTTATCGTAATAATAGTTCCGTTGGAATTTTAGTAAGAGAGCATGTGAAATTCTTTGGAAATCAAGTGATCTCCACTATTCGCCTACGACAGGCCAAGGCACAAATTCATTGTCTCTAACAACGGCAATCATAGGATCGTAAACCGCATCCCCGTCGTCGTTGAATGAGAAAGACCCAAAAATAGATGAAAAGTTATCAATCCCAGCCAATGCCTCTCTGATCGAATTGGAATCGTACTCGAACGTGTGCTGGAGCGCCGCTAGAAGAATCGTGGCAGAAGCATATCCCCTCGCGGCCCAGTCATCTGGAGTAACACCGTAAGCCTGCGTGTAGTTACGCACGAACGCCTGGCTTTGAGTGTTCGACGAGCCAGCCAGCCAGATATGAAAAGTCACCGCACCCTCTGCAGCTCCGGGCTCTATTTCGTTAATGGTTTTAACCTCTAATATCGAAAGCAAGTTGGCGATAAACGGCGCACTGTTGCCCCTCCGATACGCAGCAGGCAAGATCGTTATTTGATCCTCCGGCAATCCAGACAGAAAGATTGCATCAACCGCAGGAGTAGTTGACATTATGGCATCCAGTGGCCCAGCAATATCAGCTTCGCTGATCGCAGTGCCAGGTGGACGAGAGTATGACGCTTCTGTAACAATGGATACATCGCTGTGGGATCTCAATTCTTCGGTTATGACCTCATTGCTGGACACCGAAAAAGCATCCCCTGCATTGTGCAAGGTCGCAACGTTCCTAAACCCAAGATTCTCTTTGGCAGTACGGACCCCAGGTGGAATGATACGATTCCCCGTGAGGGAGGAGCGAAAAAGGTAACTGCTTTGAGCCGAAAGGCCTGTCTTGGATGAGGTCGGACCGACCGAAACGATGTTGTTTTTATTTAATACGGGGATCAAAGCCTCTGTCGCAGTGGAGCTTATTGGACCTATAACTACTGGCAGATTCTCAAACCCGATGAGACCATGATAAGCCTGCGTAGCACCAGCGGCAGTACTCTCTGTATCCATGAATGCCAGTGCAATCGTTAGCCCCCTTAACGAGTTTATCATCCTCTCCCCTGCCGCTCTCTCATTCATCGCCAGATGGATACCACGGGTAACAGATTGACCCGCACCTCCCAGCGTACCTGTTACAGGAAGGGCAACACCAATGAGTATTGCATCACCCTCATATAGCTCGGGTTGATCTGAAATAGGATCACATGCGGATAGCGCTACGTTTAAAAACAGGAGGGCTATTCCCGCAAAAAAATATCGTCTATACATCTTATCGTCGAAAGCTGGTGATCGGATTGAGCTGCAAAATGTTGAGCAAGCCACAATAGATGGAAAGCAGGATGTATCACTCTGATTCCACGGGTTCTACACTCAACTCGGTAGTTCCAGGCTCAGTTATACCTATATCGCCCCTAAACTCCGTATCCGCCAGTGTAAGTGCTAGGAATACTACCGCAAAAACAACCCCAAGCACTAATACCAATAAGTTGACTTTATTGTCATACTTCAGGGCCATGAAAACCAAAGCGACTAATATAGCCTTGGATCCCGCAATTATCAGTGCCAATGGAACATTCAGAGCCCCCAGATCAACGCGAGCGGTGACCGCCGTAACCAATGTAAGAAACAACAGCACGCCAAAAACAACTGCGAGCGTACGAATTGGAATAATATGATGTTGCCCCTGTGCCATGGAGAATGATCTCTATATCAGATATAATAGAGGAAAAAGAAAAATCCAGATTATGTCTACCAGATGCCAGTACAATCCGGTCAGCTCGACTGGAGTGTACCACTGAGGTGAAAAATGGCCACGTGCAACACGCGTTATGAGCCACCCAAACAGCCCCATACCCACCAACACATGGACCCCGTGTATGCCCGTCATAACGAAGTAAATACTGAAAAACTGCGGAGCGAACGGGATATCGTATTTCGAGTAATCTTTGCCATCCACGATCCCATGCGGCTCAAAACCGGCCCCAGGAAAAACTCCGTGTGAAAATTTGCCGGAATACTCAAAGTATTTCACAACCATAAAGATCGCTGCACACAGTAGCGTCATGAGCAGCAACACGACTACTTTATCGTTCTCCCCTTTTTGTACAAAATGAATCGAGAGGGCGACGGTAAAGCTGGAAGCCAGAAGTACGACGGTGTTCAACGCACCCAAGCGCCAATCCAGCAGTTCACTGGCCTGCGCGAACACTTCCGGATGCCAGGATCGGTATACTGCATAGGCCACAAACATGCCGGAAAAGAGCAAAATCTCCGTGACAAGAAACAACCACATGCCCAGCTTTGCCGCGTCAAACTGTTGCTCGTGGTTGACGAAGTAATGTTTCAGAGTTGTACCTGCGCTGCTCATCTCCTAATTCTCCTCCTTTGGACCAAAGACATCATCCGCAAGATGGAAGTCGTAAGGTCCGCGCGTGACTAAAGGCGTCTCGTGAAAATTGTGTTCATCAGGGAGTGGGCCAGTGTGCGTCCATTCCAGTGTACAGGCTCCCCAGGGATTGGCGGGGGCCTTCGGTCCCTTGAACAGCGAATACAGTGCATACACAAGAATCATGAGCAGCCCGATCCCGAGGATATAGGAACCGATAGTGGATGCCATGTTCAGTGCAGCGAATTCTGGAAAGTTTTCCAGTAATTCAGTGTAGTCGTGATAGCGGCGTGGCATCCCTCGGCTACCGAGGAAGAACTGCGTGAAGAAAGTCAAATTAAAACCGATAAATATCAGTACCGCAGCTATGATTCCCGCCGTCTCATTGTACATCCGCCCTGTCATCTTCGGCCACCAGTAATGGAGCCCCCCAATCAGTCCGATGAGTGCACCTCCCATCATCACATAATGGAAATGGGCCACAACAAAGTAGGTGTCGTGTAAATGGACATCCACGGCCAAAACACCTACCATGATCCCCGTTAGCCCACCAATCGTGAACAGAAACAGAAACATTAGAGCATAGATCATTGGAGTTCGTAGCCACACGGATCCTTTGTACATCGTGGCGACCCAGTTGAATACCTTGATTCCTGTCGGTATGCCAATCAGGAAGGTGAGCATTGAGAAGATGATTGAAGACAGAGCACTTTGTCCGGACACGAACATGTGATGCCCCCAAACAAGGAATCCCAAAAATGCAATTGCAACTGAGGAAAGGGCGATGAAGGTGTAACCGGATACCTGCTGCCTGGAAAACGTCCCCATAAGATCGCTGATGATCCCCATGGCGGGCAGAATCATAATGTAGACTGCCGGATGGCTGTAGAACCAGAAGAAATGCTGAAAGAGAACGGGATCTCCTCCTAGTGCTGGATCAAAGATGCCAATCTGCATCAACTTCTCCAAGAACAAAAGAACCATCGTGATGCCAATAACGGGCGTAGCCAACACCTGAACAATCCCCGTCGCATAGATTGCCCAGACAAACAGGGGCAATCGGTTCCAAGTCATACCTGGTGCACGCATCTTGTGCACGGTAACAATGAAGTTTAGCCCTGTGAAGATGGATGCAAAGCCGGCCACAAAAACTGCTGAAGTAAGCCAGAGAACTGCGTTCGATGCACCGCTTGAGTACGGAGTATAAAAAGTCCAACCTGTATCTACATTACCTACAAACAACCAGCCAAACACTGCCATCAGTGCACCGGCCATGAAGAGATACCAACTGGCCAGATTGAGGCGAGGGAAAGCTACATCTTTGGCCCCGATTTGAATCGGAAGAACGAAATTTCCAAGAATCCCGGGAATAGCCGGAATGATGACCAGGAAAACCATTACCACGCCGTGAAGCGTGAATATCTGATTATATCCATCCTGATCCAATATCGTCTCGCCAGGCGTACCGAGCTCAGTTCGAACAAACGTTGCCAGAATGCCCCCCAACAGGAAGAATGTCCCACAAGCTATCGCATACATAATCCCGATACGCTTGTGATCCGTCGTGGCAAGCCATGACCAGAGGCCCTTCTTTGCACTTAGATAATTATGTGATGCTTCACTCATCGCCTACTACTGCTCTTGAATGAATGCCACGAGCGCATCAATGTCCTCCGCAGACAATGTCGTGGCATACTGTCCGGGCATGACCGGTAAAAATCCTTCGACAATCTCCTGCGCAGGATTTACGATGGCCGTGCGGATGTAGTTGTCATCGGCCACCGCATTTGTTCCATCGGTGAAATTCCGTGTACTGCCCACTAGGCCGAGAAAGGTCGGTCCTGCCGATGTGGTTCCATCTAATGAGTGACAGGCAAAGCAACCCTGCTGTTGATAGATACGCTCTCCGCGCTGCGCAGGGGTCAAAGATCCATCATCCATATTCTCTGCAAGCCAATTCTCAAAGTCGTCCTGGGATTGCACAACGACACTTGCGTACATATCTGAATGCGCAGTACCACAGTACTCCGCACAGACAACGTTGAAGGTATCTCTCTTTGTAGCCTCAAACCAGACGTAAGAATAGCGCCCCTGCAGCACATCTGCCTTAACACGAAAAGCCGGCACAAAAAAGCTGTGGACCACATCCTCACTGCTCATGCGGAGCTTCACCGGTCGGTTCACAGGAACATGCAGGTCGGTTGATACTGCCCCGTTTGGGTAGGCGAATGACCAGCTCCATTTACGTGCAGTTACATTGATCTCGTAGGCATTGGGGGGAGCAATACCAAGCTCAAGAAATACTCGGAATCCCCATATAAAGACTATCGCCACGAGTATGGAAGGGATTGCGATCCAGGAAGCTTCAACCAGCTTATTCTCCCGGACCGGTTCGGGGCGATCATTTTCGCTGCGCCGACGGTAACGCCAGGCAAATGCAACCATCGCCCCCATAACCCCCACAAACAAAATGGTGCTCACGATCAGTATGAAGTAGAACAACGCATCCACATCTCCCGCAACTGTGGATGCGGGTTCTGGAAGCCATATTGAGGCCTGTTCGTTCATGCGTGCGTAGACTTTTTGGTATCTCGCAACCACAAAAGGCTGAGCGCTGCAATCAGCGCAAGAGCTGTAATCCCTCCCCCAACCTGCATGGCTCGCCGAGCCGCTAGTACGTATGAATTGGATGTGGGATCAAACTGAAAACAATAAAGAAAGGCCCGGTCCAATAGATTACCAACTGTTCCGTTCGAAGCCTCGACAATGGCTGCACGCAGATCACGCCCTCTGGGGGCAAGATCGGGTAGGTAACGGGTAATGACACCCTCCTCGCTAAGCACGATAACAGCGGCGGGGTGCGCGTATTCGCCCTGATCTTCAACCCATTTGAACATGAAGCCCGTTGCTTCGGTCAGCGCAGCAATAGATGATTCACTACCGGTCAGAAATTTCCATTCGGCATCTTCGTGATCGATTCGCCGCAGGTATCGGGCGCGCTGTTCGGCTGCACGCTCCGGGGTGTCTTGTGGACTAAAAGAAACGGTCACCATCTCATATGCATCACCCGGCGCCCATGGTACATCCTCCAGGCTCCGAGTAACACCATCCAGGAGTGCACTGCATAACATGGGACAGGTATGATAGACGAAAGTCAGCACTACTGGACGCCCTCGATTAAAATAATCGCTCAGATAGACCGCTTCACCCGTAGAGTTTATGAACACGAGATCAAGCGGGATCTGGTCTCCCAGCCGAGGAGCAAGTCCAACGCCTTCATAAGCGATACTGGCCTGCTCGGTCAGTTGTGCATAGGTTGGTATCGCGCAAGCGCAAAGAGCGAATATGGCAACGTATCCTTTGAGCATTCAAGTCTGCATCTGGGATTATCTAACGGAATCAGGCATTCTTTTCTTCGCTGATCTCTTCATAATAAGAGAGGTCCCATGATGGCATGACTTGTCCTACACCGATTGGTTACTCACGTATATGATTCCCTTGCATTTCCTCGGAAATACGTACATCTGCCGGAAACTCTTCCGAAAGTTTTAGAATGGCTTGTTCCACTGGAATCCGGACAGCTCCGCTTGCCAGTATCTCATACCGGTTAAGTTGTTGTTGACCTGCGATCTGCAATCGTTCCAAGTCAGGATACGATGCTTCGGCGGCCATCCTTCTGCCGGTTCGATCAGCCTCACTCTTCCACCAATAGGATCCCCCCCAAACCAGTCCACCCAATAGAATTATGAAAACCAGCATGAAGGACAAAATTGAGATTGCGTCTACCGATTCAAGCTCAACCGAGGGTAGATCCGGAGCCCCAGTCTCAGATCCAATAGTCATAGCTTTACTATTATACGTTCTCGAAGCGCAGTGACTTGTCGAGTTGGGGATCGCCTTCACAAACGATTGCATGTCGGCTGAGCCTCCACAGGAAGACCGCAACGAACACGCAGGTGAGACCAATCCAGCAACTAATATCCAGCCAGTGAAACTGTGCGTGGTCAACGTGCAATACCGGCATGGCCTGCCAGTGAATATCAAACCATTGCATGGCAAGAAGCCATACAGCCATAACGGCAAGGGGAATCGAGTAACGCTTGATTGCCCGGGGCAGGAGAATCAGGAATGGGAGGATAAAGTGTCCGAACAGCAGTATGCCACTGTGCGTCTCCCAACCGTGTTCCAAACGATGCTTAAACCAGGCAGTCTCCTCTGGAATTCCACCATACCAATAAAGCATGTACTGACTGAATGCGATATAAGCCCAAAAGACCACGAACCCAAACATGAGTTTGCCCAAGTCATGATAATGCTCAGCCGTTACCACTCCACGCAGCATACCTGCCCGTTGCAGTCCGGCAACACAAAGTGCAGTGAAGCAAAATGCGGACAAAAACGCACCTGCAAAAAAGTAGACCCCAAATATGGTTGAGAACCAGTGTGGGTCCAGCGTCATAAGTAGGTCAAACCCTGCAAAAGCAGTCGTTAGTGCGCATACTGGCAATCCCCAGGCACTCAAATGGCGCAGTCTGGCCGAAATATCGGCATCGCCAGTTACATCCTGGAGAAGGGATAATCTCCACAGACGTGAAGAAATGAATGTCCATGCCAGGAAATAGAACCCAATCCGAATCAGAAAAAACGGGATGTTGAGGTAGGCAACCTTACCGGCAAGAATCTCGTCGTAGTAGTTGCTGGTCGGATCGTCCAAACCTTCGGCTGTCCAGTGATGGTACGGTCCGTGAGCATCAAACAGGCTCACGAGGATCGGAATGAACAATATGATCAGAAGAGGGAAGGAAACAGCCACAGCTTCTGGAATTCGCCTAAGGGCAACAATCCATTCCGCACGGACAAGGTGCTTGATCAACACAATAAACATGCACCCCAGCGCGAGTGAAAGGCAGAAGGTCCAACCGATCAGGTAGGAAAAATAAAATTGCTCCAGGAACATCTCACTCATCCCGACAACAATACTCACTACAACAGCTGCCACGCCGATCAATCCCGGAATGATATAGCTACGACTTCCACCAGTAAATGGATACCTGTCACTCTTGGTGGGGGCCAAGGGATCAACAAGCTTCATCAAGAGCGAGCTGCCTCGCAGCGAGTCACGCATAGATCCAGTAGGTCAAGGCGTATTCTGAAGGTTTGTTTGCTCGTCAGCCGGGACATCCTCGGCAGTAGCATTCTGACTGCGCTGTAGTGCGCGTACGTAGGCTACAATAGCCCAGCGATCAGCAACAGGTATTTGCTGTGCATAACCCGGCATGGTTCGAACACCCCTCGCAATAACTTCGTAGAGATAACCATCCTCAATTGTGCGTAAACGGTCATCATGGTAACCGATGGGCGCGAATCCATATCCACCTGACATCACGATGCCTTGTCCATCCCCGGCAATGCCGTGACAAACGGCACAGTAAATGTCATACCGCTCGCGGCCGCGATTGGCGAACTCGACGGTGTATTCGACCGGCATTACCTGTACATAGCTGCCGTCCGCATTGCGACCCGTGTGAAACTGTGCATCCTCACGAAGCATTCCACGAGCCACCGTGCCCAGTACAGGAGGACGCATCGCGCGGCCATCGGCGAAGAACGGATTTGCCTCCTGCGCTTCAAACCGCTCCATCGCATCCATATTCGGATTGATGTGGATGGGCGGATCCTCTTTTAGAGCGCCTCGACAACCGCCGAGCACCACCGTAATACCAAGTAAGAAAAATATTTTCCTCATACTAGGCCGTGTGCAGTTCTGAATATCCGTGATCATGAACTACTTCAACCCCCTTTGCGCCTGCCTCCCGCAGCATTGATTCTGTTTCCTCCAGATCAAAGTTTTTATCGCTCGCTGCAATATGCAGGAAGAACGCATCATCCGATGCCCGGGTGAACGCACGGGAGTAGAAAAGCGGGTTATATGGCCGGGGCAGACCGTTCAAAAGAAACATGCCGCCCACGGCAAAGAGTGCAGAAAACAGTACAGTAAGCTCGAACATAATGGGGATAGATGGCTCAATCGCAAAGAAAGGCTTACCACTGATATTGATTGGGTAGTCCACTGCTGAGGTCCACCATTGAAGCCATGTTGCAAGTCCCAACCCGCATATCCCCCCGATCAGTGTAATGTACCCCACCTTGGACTGTCCAAGGCCCATTGCACGATCCATCCCGTGGATGGGGAAAGGCGTGTGCGTATCAAAGTGGCGATAGCCTGCCGAATGCACCTTGCGCGCTGCATCAATGAGCACGCCAGGATTGGGATACTCGGCCAGTAAACCATAAACGCCATCCGGCCTACTCTCGTAGACTCCCATGGTCGCCTTAATTTGCTGGATAATCTTCTTTAACATCGTGATCTCAGCTTAATGCTCCTCTCCTTCGGAGTCATGCTTGTGATAATAATGCGGATCACTTTCCGGGAGCACCATTTTTACTTCTGCTATAGCTACCATAGGCAAATAGCGAAGGAAAATGAGGAACAATGTCATGAATAAACCAAACGATCCGGCAAAGGTCAGCACATCTACGATCGTCGGATTGAAATAATCCCAGCTACTCGGCAGGAAGTCCCGGTGCAAACTGATGACTGTGATAACAAACCGCTCGAACCACATGCCAATGTTAACAATGATCGAGGTTATAAAAAGGAACGGAATGCTCCGCCGGAGTCGCTTGATCCAGAAGAACTGCGGGAAAAGCAGATTACAGGACATCATCGTCCAGTAAGCCCAAGCGTACGGGCCCGTCGCACGGTTCAGGAATGCATACTGCTCATACTCAACCTGCGAATACCAGGCAATAAAGAACTCGGTGATGTATGCAAAGCCCACCATCGATCCTGTAAGCAAAATGATAATGGCCATCTTTTCCAGGTGATCCATCGTGATGATGTTCTGGATCCCGTAGATCTTTCTGGCAAGAATCATCAGGGTCATCACCATAGCAAACCCCGAGAAAATTGCACCAGCAACGAAGTAGGGCGGGAATATGGTCGTATGCCAGCCGGGTATGATGCTGACAGCGAAGTCGAAGGACACCACAGAATGCACACTCAGGACCAACGGGGTCGCAAGCGCAGCCAGGAGCAGATAGGTTTTTTCGTAGTTGCGCCAATGGCGGTTGGCGCCCGTCCAACCCAAGGCAAAGAAGCCTGTAACACGACGGCGCAGCGCGTTGCGCGCTCTGTCGCGCAGAGTAGCCAGATCAGGGACCAGACCGACGTACCAGAATACGAGTGATACGATGAAATAAACACTGACCGCAAACACGTCCCAAAGCAGAGGGCTCTTGAACTGCGGCCACATTTCCATTTGATTTGGGATCGGCAGCGTCCAGTAGATCACCCAAATCCGACCTACGTGAATCGTAGGAAAGAGCAACGCACATATGACGGCAAAGAGCGTCATGGCTTCCGCGCTTCGGTTAATCGCCGTGCGCCACCGCTGTCGGAAGAGAAACAGGATCGCGGAAATCAGCGTCCCCGCATGCCCGATACCAACCCAGAACACAAAGTTTACGATTGGCCAGCCCCAGCCCACCGGGTTGTTGTTGCCCCAGACACCTATCCCATTCCATACCAGGTAGGCGATCATGATGAGCAGAACACAAAGTAGCGTCGAGGACACGGCAATTGCCATGTACCACGCGGAAGGCGGACGTTTTTCCGTGTGGTAGGACACTAACTGGGTTATATCATGGAAACCCAGATTCCCCGTTACCAGTGGGGGATCTGCCCCTGCGGGCAGTGTTACAGTCTTATTAGTAGATGAAGCCACTTCACAATAGGATGGTTTCTCTTCGCTTAGGCCTATCCTGCCGACCCCAAGGCATTGTTCGGGTTATGTACGCGTGCCAAATATGATACTCTTGGCTTAATATTCAACTCAGCCAGCAACTTATAGCTACGTGCATTGCTCATCGCCTGGCTGACCTGGCTTTGGTCATCATTAAGGTCACCAAACGTAATGGCCTCAGCCGGACAAGCCTGCTGACAGGCTGATGAGACTTCGTCGCGTTGCAATGCGCGTTTTTCCAGACCGGCCCGTTTCTGTGCACCACGAATCCGCTGGATACAGAATGAGCACTTTTCCATTACTCCCCTGAACCGAATGGATACATTTGGATTCTGCGCCATCTGTACAGTCCCGGGAATCGTCTTCGACCAGTTGTAAAAATTATACCGGCGAACCTTGTAGGGGCAGTTATTGGCACAGTAGCGCGTACCGATACACCGGTTATAGATCATCTGATTCGTGCCATCAGGTGAGTGCACGGTGGCTGCAACCGGGCACACGGACTCACAGGGTGCATTTTCGCAATGCTGGCAGGGCATTGGCTGCACTGCTATCTTCGGATCCGCGTCCAGTTCTTCCCCACCCTCGGTCACGAAGTACCGATCCACACGCAACCAGTGCAACTCACGCCCATTGCCGACCTCTTTTTTGCCAACGACCTGGATATTGTTTTCTGCCTGACAGGCTATGATACAGGCATTACAACCGGTACAGGAGTTCAGGTCAATGACCATACCCCACTGGTTCTGCCAGTAATCACTGTCTCGGAAAGCCGAAGCTTTGGACGGATGACTATCCTTCCAGAGCTCAGGATAGTCCTGAAAGTCAGTTTTAACATCTGATCCCGGGGTGGGTACCTCACCTTGAAGAGCAAATGCAGGATCCTCTCTGTATTCATCCAGCGTAGCCATACGTACGATAGGACGAGCCTCAGTGTCCAGAATACCGTGATCCTGTGTCGTAACAATGGTCCATTTACGGCCGGTTTTAGTCAACTCAACCCCGGAGATCACCGGGCGTGCAAGTAGGTCCCTGAGCAAAGAAACATTGGTCCCAACGCCGGTTGCCAAGGTACCTCGCGCGTACACATCAGTTTCGTCGTCCTTGTCCCAGAATGGCGTATCCCGTTCGGAACGCGTCGTAGAGATGTTACGTCCATAGCCCAATGTCACGCTTACTGTATCGTCGGCATGTCCGGGCAGGATCCAAACGGGCAGTTCGATCACCTGATCGTTGGCAGCAAGAGTCACCACATCCGAGTAGTAACGTCCTTTGGAGTACTCACAGCTAAGCTCTAAATCTTCTGCTGTCTTCGGGCTTACGACCAACACATTATCCCAGACAATCTTTGTGACCGGGTCAGGAAGCTCCTGACACCAAGCATTATTGGCGAAGCTGCCATCTAAAACCGTAGGATCCAGCCTGAGCACGAGCTCAAGACCTGTGCCCGGCCCCTGAAGTTGTCCGCCGAAGGAAGGCACGGGAGCTACGGAGGGATAACTGGTGCCCTCTAGATAACCGTCATGCAGTACACGGCGCCAGTCGGTTTCAAAATCTTCACCGGGCAGTACTGGCATCCACGTCTCACGAACCAGATCGTATCCTCGCTGGAACTGCCCACTGCCAAGTAAAGCAAGAATCTCTATTTCGCTCCGTGCCTCCTCGTACAGTGGTGCAATGAGCGGTTGAACCGCGGTCAGCGTTCCGTCTTGGGAGCGACCATCACCCCAGGACTCCAGATAATGGGCCGATGGGATATGCCACGTGCTTTCTCTGGCGGTTTCATCAACGTGCAGGCCTACATGTATGGTATCACTTACGCGTTCCAGTGCTCCCTGAAAGTCAAGTGCATGTGGTGCATCGTAAACGGGATTAACACCAAGCATGAGCAGAACATCGACGCGTCCGGCACGCATTTCTTCCACTAGTGCTGGAAGAGATTGCGATTGCGCCACCTGCACTGGTGTTCCAGTGTCCAATAATGTGACCGTAGTTCCGACAACGCCCAGCGCATAGTTCATGAGTGCACAGAGTGCGTGCACTTCGGCAGGCTGCGATTCGCCCGCAACTACGATGCAATTCCCGTTTGTCCTTTGAAGATCCCTGGCAATAGCTGATGCAAAAGAATCCGGAGTTGCTCCGGTATATACTCCCAATGCCGTGGCAAGCTGGCTTGCTAATTGAGATACGGCATCCGAGCGCATACGCCTACGGTGATCCGCCATAATGCCTGTGACGGTGTATGTGCTTTCTGCGACGTACAATCGACTCATCCGGTCCTGTGCACCGTTGAGCTTACGTCCCCGGGCAAAGGAGTACGTATCCAGGCCGCCATTCTTTGCATGAGGCCCCAGGAAATCGGCATCCAGACTGACAATCACATCTGCATTCTCAAAATCATACGCTGCTTGCAGTGCCTGGCCATAAGCCATTTGAAGCCCCATGGACTCCGCATCATCACCTTCGGAGCGATAATCAACCCACAGTGCGCCAGGAAACTGATTCTCAAGTTGTGTACGCAGTCGTGCACGCGTCGGAGAGTTATCGGGTGCTGCAAGAACAGCCACTCGACGGATCCCCGTCTGGAGTCGTTGGCACAGAGAAAGGAAGTCCTCCCAGTTTGCCGGAGTGCCAGTACGCAGTGTGCTCTTTGAGCGGTCCGGATCATAGAGCTGAAGCAGGGAAGCCTGCTCAAATACTCCTGACGCACCCGACGCGTTTGGATGCTGGCCATTCCCTTCAACCTTCACCGGGCGACCGTCATAGCTTTTTACCACCAGTGGCCGTGCTGTCCCTCGAAAATTCATTGCCGTGGCATACTGCAGTGGTATACCTGGTATCGTCTCTTCCGGGCGATCCGCGAATGGCATGATATGCTCTACCGGGCGGCGGCAGGCTGCTAGACCAGCCATAGCCATTGAAGCTCCCAATAATTGCATAAACTGGCGGCGGTTGCTACCAGAGGGGGCATCACTTGCGCCAGGGAAAAATTCTTCAGAGGCAGTTTCTATCAATTGTGGATCCTGCTCAAGGTGTGGCAGACTGCGCCACACCTTCACGCCCGAATCTGAGGGGTTTCCGTCAACAATCGGAAGGGATATCATTGGCTTCTCGGACTAATAGTGGCAAGCGCTGCAGTTCGTTGGCGGACGAATTCCTTCCTGCCTAATCCGGCTTAAGTTTTCCTCCAAAAAGCCCCCGCTATGCATATAGCCCATGGTTGTTATCTCTTCATTTGGCCGCAAGTATTTTTCCGGCTCTCTGTGACATTCGAGGCACCACCCCATGGATAATGGTTCAGTCAGCCGCACGACGTCCATTTGGTCAACTCTGCCGTGGCAGGTTTCGCAACCGACACCATTATTAACATGTACGGCATGGCTAAACTGAGCATAATCTGGCAATTGATGAACTTTAACCCACGGAATTGAAGACCCATCTGACCAGCTTGCACGCACCGGCATAAGGGCGAGGCTTTGGGGTTTTACGACTTCATGGCAATTCATGCAGGTCTCGGTTGCCGGAATATTTGATACATCCGCAACCTCCACAAAGCTATGGCAATATCGACAATCTAACCCCAACTGGTCTACATGTACGCGATGGCTGTAGGCCACCGGCTGCTCGGGGGCATATCCGACATCGGTGTATTCCGGCGAGAAATAATACCAAACCAAAAAGATTAATACAACGCTCCCTGCGAGCAGCGCCCCCACAGATAGGTGGGGAAGTGCGTTTGACTCTCTGGGAAAGATTTGAGGCATGGTTGAGTGCAGTACCTTTTTTGTGCACGCGCCCTAAGTTACGGCATAAGTGTTATATGCACGGCAATTTTCCTATGCATATTTCCCGATCAGGCACAAATTTAATAAATATTCAAAATCATGTGAACTGTTGTACGCGCATCATGTGAAAAAAGCGATACGTTAGCATAACCGCGGCAGCCAGTAGACCAACCACCAGTCCCCACCAAAGTCCCTCTGGCCCCCATTCAAGCCCAAACCCAAACCCTACACCAGTAGGAATGCCAATCAACCAGTATGCTACGAAGCATAACATCATCGGTATAGCTGTATCCTTTAATCCCCGTAAAGCTCCTAGTGCAGTGGCTTGCAATCCGTCAAATAACTGGAAAATCGCAGCGACACCCAGAAAACTAACGACCTGTAATGCAGTTTCGATATTTGCCGGATTACCTGTATCCAGGTAGACGCTTGCCACAGTATTTGGAGCCAACAAAAATAGCAGCGCAGTGCAAGACATAACAAGTAGGGACAACGCAATGCCCATATATCCGGAGAGCGCGGCGGCAACCGGATCCTCTCGACCAATGCTTTGACCTACCCGGACCGAAGTTGCGAGGCCAATACCCAAAGGCATCATGTAAGCAATTGCGGCGCACTGGATCGCTATTTGATGAGCTGCGATCGGTACTGCTCCAAATGTGCCAACCAAAAAAGCAGTCGCACTAAATAGTGTGACCTCAAGACCTATTGAGCCTCCAATAGGCAGACCAACTCTTAGGAGCTCCCGAAAATAACTGAAGTCCGGATGTCTGAGCCGCCGGAAAATTCCGTAAGACCGGTACGGTTGCTGACTGAGAACATACACGGTAATGCAGATAAACATGAACCAGTGCACGATACATGTTGCCCAACCTGTTCCGACGAGCCCGAGGCGTGGAAGTCCGAAGTTGCCATACATCAGGCCATAATTGGCCAGAACATTGAGCAGTATGCCCATTACAATAATTATTGTAATGGGCAGTGGTCGAGCGATGGCTTCAACAAAATTACGTAAGGCATTGAACCACATGAAGGGGATGAAACCCCACATCACAGCCTGCAAGTAGCCTTCCGCCAGCACCATGGTGGCTGCATCCTGCTTCATCAAGCCCCAAGGCAAACTTGCATTCCACAGGATCAACAACACGGGTATGGATATTGTTAGCGCTAACCAGAGCGCTTGCCGTACTGTACGACCGATAGGGTCTCGTTTTCCCGCACCATAAGCCTGGGAAACCATTGGGCCGACCCCCAAGAGTATGCCAATACCGATCAAGGCGAACAGAAAATAGGTCGCGTTGCCCAAGGCAACCCCGGCCAGTTCAGCAGAACCCAGCCGGCCAACCATAACCACATCAATAAACCCATTACATATCTGGCCAAGCTGCGTAGCCACGATTGGGATTGAAAGAAGTGTGAGTTGACGGGCTTCCTTCCAGATTCTATGTTGCTGTTCGTGTTTCACGGCCTCCAAAGATACACGTTACGGAGTCTGAATCATGCATATGCTCCAATAGATTTGTCATGGCTCTTATCTCGATTGTAGAGATTCTTGCAAAACTACCCCCAGGAAATGGTTTTGCGTGATCTGGAGAAGTGCATCCTAAGCGGGGCGGTGGCATAGATGGAGGGAGGAATTCTGGTTTTGGGTACTAAGAACCATTATTTTTAAGTTTCCGCAATCTCGGCAACAGTACGATTAATTCATGCTTCTGTTACTCATTGGGCTCCTGCTACAAGTAAGTCCTCCTGATCGTGTTGAAATTTCACCCGAATCTGATTCTCTGGCAGTCGGCGAGACTCTAGCCTTTTCGGCCCAGGCATACAGTTCAGATGATGCCATCATCACTGGACTTGTACCGAGATGGCATATCGCAGAATCATCTATGGCCACAGTAGATGAATCCGGGACAGTGCAGGCGCTCTCGCCTGGCCGTGTCGTTCTAGTTGCTGTGATGGGAGGGAAACCTGGATATGCACAAATCACGGTTACCGAGAGTAGCAGTCCACTTTTGACAGCTGCCCTACCCGTTTCCACCGTGCTTTCAGGTACAAGTGTTCCGATTGAGGTAAAAATCAATGGCATGCCTCCTCAGGGCCGCATACGGTTTACCAGCAGCAATAATACGATAGCAACCGTGGACAGGGATGGAAACCTCCACGCAAAGAATTCTGGTTCAGCCACCGTGACCGTCAGGACTGACGATACCAGCACCCCGGTAGAGGTAAACGTGATTGACAACCCGACAGTGTCCTATCAGATTACCCAAAACCGATATATCGTTCGACAGGGAGATGTAGTTCGCTTTCGCATCAGGGCACTTGATGAGAATGGAAATGCAGTAGAGGGAGTGTACCCGTCATGGGAAGCATCTGGAGATGGTGCACTCATGGTCAATGAAGGCGCAGATGGAGTATTTGTAGGAGAAAAACCAATTGATTACGCAATCACAGCACATATAGGCGAAAACATTGAGAGATCAATCACGCTGGCTGTTGATCCACGTGTGCATAAACAAACACTGTCTTTGGTAGGACGTGGTGCCATTGCACATCACCACTCGGGGGATATGTGGGCTTTTGAAGGTGTTGATGGTCACGATTATGCCTACGTCGGCACTTTCATGCACGACTGGATGAAAGTTTTCAACGTATCTAATCCAGAAAGCCCGATACTCACGGATTCCGTTCAGGTGGATGCTCGTCGAATCAACGATGTGAAAATTCACGGGAGTAACCAACTTGCAGTAATTACGCGCGAAGGGGCCTCTAATCGACGCAATGGAATTGTGCTCCTGGATCTTTCCGATCCAGCTCATCCCGAAATTTTATCTGAGTACACTGATACTGTCACGGGTGGAGTACATAATGTCTGGATTGAGGGAGACATTATCTATGCGTGTCACAACGGCACGAATGCTCTCCATATCATTGATATTTCCGATCCGGTCAATCCGCAGGAAGTTGGACGCTGGGAGCTTGGTAAGAGCGAAAAGACCTTGCATGATGTGATCATCCAGGAGGGGTATGCTTATCTATCGTACTGGGATGACGGGATCGTTATACTTGATGCGGGAGCTGGTTCACACGGTGGTACAGAGATCGAACCTGTTATGTTTAGTAGGCTTTCGTATCCAGAAGGAAACACCCATGTGGCTTGGAGGCACGGTCGTTATCTGTTTGTCGGAGATGAATTCTGGCCGGAAAATTACGATGTGGATAAGCCATTGGACGCAAGCGGCTATGTACATATTTTGGATATGTCGGACATTGAAGCCCCCGTTGAGGTTGCCCGATATGAAGTACCTGACGCAGGTGCACACAATATGTGGATTGAGGATGATCGGCTGTACATTGGTTATTATCAGGGAGGATTGCGGGTTGTAGACATCAGCGGAGAACTGCTGGGCGATCTCTATCAGCAAGGCCGCGAAATTGCACACATCCTAACCACAGATGAGCAATCCATGGTGCCTGGCTGGCCCATGACTTGGAGCGCTCAAGTTTTCAAGGGACACGTCTATTCCTCTGACCTGAACAGCGGCCTTTGGATTGCCCGGCTGGAAATAATACGACCGTGAGCGGCGCACAAAGTTTGTGACCGCTGTACCTGGGCCCCCATGTATCTGTGATCACGACCGAACGCTCATTGTGGCGAGACCGTTTCCACGCACCTGTGTCGGGGCCATCGCAGACCTGATCGCCCGTAGTCTGGTGAAACACGGTTGCACCAATCAGATCCGCAAAATATCTTCTGGAACTGTGCCCGCTGATCAGGCGCATTGTTCTTCAACCGACATTTCGGTACGACATATCGTGAAACCCCGTATGTCCAATATCGGTTTAAGCACATCGAAGCGTGTATTCATTGGTTCCACAATTCTTACGTGCCTCCCTTACGCCCTGCCTCAATGCGCATACACGTATTCCTGCTTGTTGCCGTCTGCCTTCTTCTTCAATGCGACTCAATAGAAGACGACATGCCGCTGACCAAGGCCGAAACAGACCGTCTCGTGTACGGCTTAATGGAAACTGTCCTATATCCAGACCTTGAGGGGAAAGAAGTTCACAGCGAATCCGAATCCAGATCCGACATAACATACTTGTGCCCCGAGGGCGGCGAAGTTCGCATTGTTAACACAACGTCAGAGTCAGGTTCAGATACGAGGTCCGTTATAGAGATCAGCGGTACCTTCATCCCTCAATCCTGTGGATCCGGCGGATTCGTTCTGACAGGCAATCCTTCGATTGAATTCTCTATTGAATTCTCTATTGATATAGATACGACCCTTACTACAGAGGGCCTTGACTTTGATATGGGAGGGGACTTTAATGGAACCGTGGACTGGGATGATAACGATAAGTCGGGAACATGCCGGTGGGCACTTGACCTTGAAGGGATTTTTACGTCAGACCTCGACTTGGCCTCGGCAAAAATATATCTTCGAGGACAGGCCTGTGACAACGATGTTGACCTCAATATCAGTGATATTTTTGACTAGATCTATAATCTAGTGCCAAGGCAGCATTTCTTGCGGCTTGTGGCGCTCGAGCGTGCCGCCGCGTAGACAAACGGACCTACAAGGACCACTTATATAGCCAGCGCAAGCAGTGTCAACGCAACTATATAAATAATTCCATAAGCATTACGCAGGTATTGCTGTCAGGTCTGGTCGCAATCAATAAAATCTTTTGGCTCAAACGTCGGACGGATTTCGACTTCGCAAGTATCAGAGTGAGGATATGGACACCGTTTTAGCCAAATAACAGCCTCATCCATATCCTTGGCTTATTTTGGACGAATGGCAAGCAGTATGGAGTATTTCTTGGAGGGGCAGATTTTTTTGATTTCTTTTGCGCAAAGCTTGTGTAAGATGGTAAAAGCGAGGGTGGCGGACTCGGGTCGTGGAACCCCGAACCCCTAACCTTGTCAATGATCCTTCACACGACATCTCATTGTGATGGCAGATTCTCATCATTCCACTGCTTTTCCTGCCTCTGAGTATTACCCCGACCGTGGACCTGCCAAATACTTCCACGGGCGAAGGAGGGTGTTGAATGACTTCAGCAACCTTCTCCAATATGCGTCAAACAAGTCCTGGGGAACAACCTTTCTGGTTCAGGGGGCTCCTGGTGTGGGGAAAAGTGCCCTGCTTCATGAATGCGGGAAATATGCAAGAACTCAAGAATGGAAGGTCGTTAAGGTTGGAGTGGAATCCCTTTGGAAGCCATATAAACTACTTGACTCCCTAGGCCTGACGGACAAGTACAAGCTCTCCGGAAAATCCATGCAGTTCGGGCTGAAGAATCTTTTCAGGAGGGGATATAAAAGCACCCGACCTGAGCCTACGGTTGAGAGTATCCTCAAGGACGGGCAACAACCGTTGTTGCTAATCTTGGATGAAGCTCAGGCACTGGGGGATAAGGATGTTCCACCATCTCAGCACAAGGCGACTGCAATCCATGTACTTTAATTTATCCATAATGGTGAGTTGGGCAGGCCGGTCATCCTTCTTGCAGCTGGGCTTGGTGGGGCTAAGAGGGGTTTTGGTGAGTTGAAAATTCCGAGGTTTGCAGCAAACTGTTTTGTGGAATTAGGCGCGCTGGACAAGGGCTCTGAGCGTGCGGTCATCCGGGATTGGATCAAGAAGGAGGGTGGAGCTAAAGGAGATCCGGCGGCGTGGATTGATGCGATCGCACAGGAAACGCATGGATGGCCCCAGCATATCCAATCTTATGCTAACCTCGCTGCAGATCAACTGAAGACATTTGGCAGAATCATGGAATCTGACCAATTAAATGCCGTACTGGAAGCTGGCCGAGAAAGTCGTAAGGAGTATTACAAAGAACGAGTAGACGGTTTTTTTGGAGATGAGATTCAGTGCTTGGTGAATTCTATTCCAGACAATCCGTCGGGACCTCCTGCTTCTCGCATAGATATTATGTCTTCGCTGACAAAAAAATATGGCGACCGTGAAGCGAAAGATCTGTTTGATCGCTTTATTAGGAAGGGGATACTGGAGAAAAGCGGAGCGGGACTTGTCGTCCCCATCCCCTCGATGCATGCCTGGATGAAGGACGAATATTCCCGAGAGAAAATCGAGTTCCCCCGCGAGCAGCAGATAAGTCGGGGGTTGCACGAGCGGAGTTCTGGGTTGGAACGTTGACGCACATGCGCCTCGAACCCAGTCAGTTGGCACTAAATCCCACCGAAAATAGGTTCCGATAATTGAACTAGTCAAGGGCTGGATGGAGCAGAATGCCTCAACTCTTGATTGATGTGTCGCCCACCTGTCGCTACTGCACCGCACCTTGTACAAGGCGGTGCAGATAATGGGGGCGGTTGGTTACTCCCAAGGTGTTGACCCGCGGCGATGTGATGCAAAACTATGTTCCACGTCGTTGCCGTCGCAACTATATGGAACGAACCCAACTCAACCCCAACGATTCTAAGCCATGACTGGCCAATCTCCCACTTCATTGACTACACCAACAAACTACCCTGTTTAGTATCTCATGAATGATACAGGGTGCAAGAGGCTCGTCGGTGAATTATTTTCTCCTGGGGGAATGCATATGGCGAGCTACAATATCTGGGTAAATTGGATTCCCTCCTACACTAATCAAGAAGTCTCCGAATTCGCTCTTCGGTCGGCGGATGTGTGCTGAACAGGGACATTAATCCTCGCCTGGAAAAAGGCATCATGATGAACATGTGTGCTGTCGCGGGATTCGCATCCATGGGTAAGCCCTTTTGAACATTTTCGATTCTTTGCAGAGCACTTGCCAATCCTCTTGGCGTACCCGCTATCTCAGCCCCAATCCTGTCTGCCTCAAACTCGCGTGAACGAGAAATTGCAGTCTGTATGAGCATAGCGGCGATGGGTGCAAGAATTAACATCGCCACAAAACTCACGATGTTTCCGCGCCTGTTTTCACCACCAGAAAAAATCATCGCAAACTGTGCCATTCGCGCAACCACCATGATAGTTGCCGCGAGCGTAGCTGCAATAGAACTGATCAGAATATCACGATTCCTAACATGTGCTAATTCATGGGCCATCACCCCAGCCAGCTCCTTCGTGCTCAGACTCCGAATCAATCCCTCAGTAGCAGCCACTGCCGCATTTTCGGGATTGCGACCCGTAGCAAAAGCGTTTGGAGAATCATTCGGAATGATGTACACGCGAGGCATTGGCAGTCCTGCGTTTTGTGCCAAACGCTCTGTGAGACGATATAGATGATGATCCTCACCGACTTCCTGAGCACGATACATACTCAGAACAATTTTGTCCGAAAACCAATAGGAACCAAAATTCATTGCAATTGCAATTACAAACGCAAGCAACAAACCTGCCTCTCCACCGAGAGAGGCACCAAGCGCGAGCACTAATCCACTGAGGGCTCCCAAGAGTAATACCGTTTTTACACTACCGTTCATTCACAGAAAATTTGCGGAAATATAATAATTGAAGTGCACTGGCCTCAAGCCATGGGTATCAAAATAGAAGACTCCAAATAGGTTTCCTTGGCGGTCCAAGGCCAGCATCCCCAAATACACTAGCCCTCTGGGCTCGTACGCTTGCCTTAGCGTCAAATACACCCGCCAGTCGTCTCAGGATGTAGGCTGCGTCAAGCAGTAAGACGAAGTCGAGATAGTATGGCCACATCGGCGGTCGAAGCAATCGTTTCACGCGGCATAAAAACAGATTGTGAACTACAAAAATGCCTTCGTACATGACCATCATGCCTCGGATTACCCAGTAAATAGAACGTTACCGTGCCTGTTCCGACAAATAGTCCAAAAAGAATTCAGTCTTGGTTTGATCCGTAATCTTCGCAAACTCAATCTTGGTTCCGAGCCTCATGAACTGAATATCAGATTCGTCAAAAGCCGTCCATAATGGTACACTTGGGCCGTTCGGGGATCCTTGAGTCGAAAAATTGACCCAGTATGTTGACATAATATCGGCAAGATGTCTATCCACCTCGGTCCACGGACGATCAATGTGATGCAATGTGTTGAAGAAATAGGGAACCTCTGCGGTATGAAATGCTCCAAACTCAGGGCGCTCAGGCCAAGGGATACCTCGCTCAAAATAGTAGAGATAAGCCTCAGTCCTTGCGGACTGTACACGCTCCACAGCCAATCGTCCCAGAGCTACGGCGGCTAAATCGCGTAGACCGGTTTTAAGTGCTAATCCGGCTGCTTCGTCTGTGTCTGCCGGATAGAGTGCTCGATAAGCCTCTGCACGCTCACCATAACGTGTACTGACCGTATTCGGGTACTCCTCAAGCGTAGACTGTCCATAACCAGGAAATGCACTCCCTTCATCCGCATTAAAACCTGTCATCATAGGGACGTCATTCTGCGAACCCTCTGCGTAGACAGTGGGTACATTGTCCAGCAAAAAGTACCCGTCAATTACGGGCCCAAAACGTACAGTTGGCGGTAAAGAGACCGCGGTTAACTCATTTGCAGGCATGGAGCGCATGGCTTGGATCGAGCGTGCACTCCTGGCCTTGACAAGTTCGATACCGTTCTCCTCCACCTCGGAAAGTGAACTCGCCAAAGATCGTGTATTCGTCAGACCAAATGAAGCCAGTCCCCCTGGACCACTCTGGATAATGACACGATGAAAAAGCCCCTTCGCAAGTGGAGAAGCCGTAAGCAGGTACACTGATACTGCACCGGCTGATTGGCCGGCAACAGTAACATTGTCAGGGTCTCCGCCAAAGTCTGAAATATTTTCCTGGACCCATTCGAGTGCAGCAACCTGGTCTAGTAAGCCATAGTTGCCAGATGCGCTGTGATCGGATTCAGCACTCAACTCAGGATGAGCAAAAAAGCCGAATAATCCCAGCCGATAGTTGATCGTCACAACTATCAGTCCCTTTCTTACCAGAGATTCGCCATCATAAACCAGTACCGAACCGGATCCCTCACTGAAACCACCCCCGTGGACATAGACCAGAACCGGCCTCCTTTCTTCAGCACTCAAAGCTCCAGTCCAAATATTGAGATATAGGCAATCCTCGCTAATACTTCCCTGGTGCATGAATTCTTCTGTCCACGGTGGACGTGAACGAGTAAGATTCTGAATACAGCCGGGGCCAAACGTATCTGCCTTGAGCGTGCCTTCCCAAGGGGATGGGGGTTGCGGCGGACGCCAACGAAGGTCGGCAACCGGGGGCGCAGCATAAGGGATACCCTTATACACTTGAATATCCGTATCAATACCAGATATACCCGTTATCGTACCCTGTTCCAAATGAAGCGGCTCAGTGACCTGGGCCGATACAAGTAGGGGGAGACAGCTCAACCATACAACGCTAAGCCAATAAAACCCAAGTCGCACCATGTGCTCCCTAGGTTTTTGATTTTGCTTCGTTATCTCTAGGCGATGATTACGACTCAAAAGTGCAGGGTCCACTGATCTAAGGTCATGTAAACAATATTCGGGCACTGCTGTCAGGTCTGGTCACTATCAATAAAACCTTCTGGCTCAACATCGGACGGATTTCGACTTCGCAAGTATCAGGGTGAGGATTGGAACACCGTTTTAGCCAAATAATAGCCTCATCCATATCCTTGACTTCCCATATCCAGCCACCAAGTCCGAGGTAAACTCGAACGGCCCATTCAAGACGGTGCGCGAATCACCGTCAAAATACGACCCGTGTACCATAGCGTGTTGGCCGCAGACCGCCTCCATCCCGCACTATACCAGTTTCCGCTAATGCTCCATTCATAAGCTTCCCATGGACTCAAGCAGTTCAGCAGATGGTATTCCCCCCGCTCCTGAGTCTGTTGTTGAACGGACGAAAACTATTACCCTCATTGCAGTAAGGTTTCTGGTGAATTTACAGACCGCTCAGACAACCGTTCGGCAGCAGCTACCCGATCCACCGCACCGGCATGAACACGAACAAAACGATACCTGTGCCTGGTCACCTGCCGCACAGCACAACTAGAAGCTGTTCTCCTCAAGGACTGCGTCAAAAGCTTCTTGCGTATCGTGGACTATGATGGTACCGCGCATGCTGTAGTGCGCGCCACCACAAAGTTGTGCACAACTGATCTCCATATCCGGGGCAGCATAGACCTCTGTAATACCAGCTTCGTACAGCTGAGTCAGCACTCTGGTGGACAACCGCCGCCCTTCCTCTGCGATCATGTCCGACCCGTCAGCCGTTGGGTAGTCCTGCATGGCAATCCAGCGATAAGGCGGATACTGCGCCCGGCGGCGCTCATCTCCCGAGATCGGCATAGTCTTTGCCATTTCCCGCCGAAACTCACTCGTCGACATTTTCGGGACAAACCAGACCGGGATTTCTAGCCCTGGAATTACATCCTGCTTTACACGCATATTCGGCAAAGCAAAACTGTGAATCACGTCTCTGGAAGTAAGATTGACGATAACCGGCTTGTCCTTAACCAGATGCAGTGTATTTGTTATGATTACATCGTCGTCGCCACGCGGATCACTTGTGTCTATCTCAATAGGTTTTGTGAGCGTGGTTTGACCGAATTGCCCATCGTCCCCCGAGTAAATGACATTCCAGGCAAACTGCTCAGCAATCACATTGACGATCAAAGATTCTGCTTCCGCAGGGAAATCATTCTTGATTGTGGCCCAGATCGGGAATGCAAAACCTACTAGCAGGACGGCCTCAGCTACGACCACCCCACCCTCCAAGTATGACGAAAGCTTACTCTTAACCCCCGCATAACTCGCCCGCGGGCTGCGCTTCGCATTGAATCGCCAAAGGCAATAAATGAAAAACGGTGCCCAGATCAGGAAAAGTAGCAACATGAGCCAGTGCACCCAACTCATCATGATGTCGATTTCCGCTCCGTGCCCCGAAGCATCAAGCGGCATGCCCATCCATTTACTTAAATCATTCATGTCCTAGACTACGTCTGATTCATTCGATCCATTAACAGAATCACTGTATACACCGACTGGTGTTTCGCCTGATTTTAATGCATTAGCGCGGCGATGAGTCTTATAAAAGAACATGCCAACGCCAACACCGACAAATCCTATCGCTGAAAGAAGCGCCGCCATGGATAACACTAATGCTCTAATCGTCTGCTCATTTGCGCCTCCTGTACCAAGGCAATATTCACAGGCCAGCGCTGGTGTCGCTATGGCCAACAATGCCATTATGATGATGCTACGTTTCATGCTAAACGCTTGATCTTTCGCCAAAATGTCACTCCGTACATAACAAGAATGATCCCTGAAATCAATGCGATCATTCCTATGCCCATCATAGTACCGCTGGCATCTTCAATTCCGCGCTTCAATGCCCATAAACCGAGCAGGAAGCTCAGCGCTGTTGCAGAAATAATGAACACAATGTGAATAGTCTTAAGCGACATGACTGGACAGAATCAATTTGGTAAGAACTGCTATATCCTCCTGATCAGCTTGGGCACCTAGAAAGAGTGCGAACATGCCAATCAAGAAAATCGCTGCCGACAAAAGCACCCACAGAATCACCTGTTTTTCGCTGATCAGGTGCATGAAATACAGTGCAACCAAAGCCGCCTTGACCGTGGCAATTGCCAAGGCTACCAGCAGTGCCGGCGTAAAGGGCATGTGCAGGTAAGAGACCGCAACTGTCACAACGGTTAGTACTGCGAGCGCAATGAAGACAGTGATGTACACCTTCACATGCTTCTTCACGTCTTCCAGAGTCATTTCTTCGGCCATTTCAAACCGTTTGTCTGATCAAATCAAGTAGATCGTCGGAAATAGAAATATCCACACCAAGTCCACGAAATGCCAATATAAACCGGCAACTTCAATGCGATTGGTGAAGTGTGCTTTGTCACGTGCTGTTCCCTGTTTCCAAAGCTTTGTTCCTGGTCCCCAGAAATAGGCATTCACCAGTATCCCACCGGTGACGTGAATCGCATGCAGTCCGGTAAGCACGAAGTAGACGCCCAAGAAATTATTTGTCGACGCATACCAGTGATGATCGAACTTGTCACCATACTCAAAGCCTTTTACGACAAGAAAGCCTAAGGCGAGAAGGATGGTAAGTCCCATATAGAGTTTGTAGCGATTGAAGCGATCCATTTTGAGCGAAGCCCAAGCCATAACCATCGTAACACTGGACGCGATAAGAATCATCGTATTCAGCGTCGCAAGCGGTACGTTCAGAATCTGGTCTGCGCGTTCAGCCATGGTCTCCGTACCATACATCATCATGCCCGGCCATGCGTCTGCACCTATGCGCAGAAATACATATGCGGCGAACAGGCCGCCAAAAAGCATGACCTCCGAAGCCAGAAAGAGCCAAATGCCCAGCTTCGCATTGTTAACGCCAGTATCTGGGCGTGCCGTTACCTCGTAGGGTATCTGCATTTTGGTTTACTTAGGATTCAACAGATTTGGCGGTATCGGATGTAGGAAGAGCAATAGGTACCTCTTGTGGACAATAATCTTGCTCATGACCGGGTACGCTGTACTCGTATGGACCATGATACACCGTGGGAATAGTAGCAAAATTCCCATGTCCAATTGGAGGCGTCGGAGCGGCCGACCATTCGAGTGTCGTAGCCTCCCAATGATTGCTTTTCTTCACCTTCTTACCACGCTTGATGCTCATAAAGAAGTTAATAATGAAGGGCAACTGGAACAGCAACAGAACAAAGGCTGACACGGACATGATGACGTTGTAGTGTAGCACTCCCTCAGAAAAGCTGTAGGTAAGCCCACCATCAAACAAACGACGTGATACACCTGGCAAACCCTGAATAAGCATCGGGAAAAAGATACCGTTCATCGCAGCCAACGACCCCCAGAAATGAATCCGGCCCAGCGTTTCGTTCATGGTGCGTCCAGTAACCTTCGGGAACCAGTAATAAATACCGGCAAAGAGTGCAAAGATTGTCCCGGGTGCTACCACATAGTGAAAATGCCCAATCACGTAGTACGTGTCGTGTAGCGGAATATCGGTCGCTGCCAAGCCAAGCGGAAGCCCAGTGAGGCCACCAATGCCGAACATAGGTAGGAAACCCAAAGCAAACCACATAGCGGTATTAAATCGGATTGATCCCCCGAAGAGCGTTATCATGAGTGCTGACAGGATAACGACCGATGGTATTGAGATGATCATAGTCGTGACCTGGAAGAATGCACTGATCGTGGTCCCCATTCCCGTGATAAACATGTGGTGCGCCCAGACGATAAAAGACAAGAAGCCCAGGAATATGACCGAGTACACCATGAGTCTGTAGCCCCACAGCGGCTTGCGGGTATTGTTGGCTAATATCTCAGCCACAATCCCCATCGCTGGAAGAATCAGAACATAAACCTCCGGATGTGCCAGAAACCAAAACAAGTGCTGCCAAAGCAATGGGCTCCCACCACCCGCAACATCCAGCGGTCCATCGGCAGTAACAAGCCCGCTCGGCAAAAAGAAGCTTGTATCCAGGAGTCTATCTGCTAATTGCAGAAAACCTGCCGCCTCCAAGGGAGGGAAAGCCAACAACAGTAAGAAAGCAGTAATAAACTGTGCCCAGACAAAGAAAGGCAGTCTGAAAAAAGTCAGGCCTTCCGCACGGAGTTGGATGATAGTTACGATGAAGTTAATCGCCCCCAACAATGAAGACGTGATCAGTAAAACCATCCCCCAGAGCCACATGGTTTGCCCCATGGTCTCAATGTCAGCGAGCGGAGGATATGAAGTCCAGCCAGCTTTAGCGGCTCCCTCAGGTACAAAAAAGCTCGACAGCATAACTATACCACCCCAGAAATAGAAGTGGTAGCTGGCCATGTTCAGCCTCGGAAACGCCATGTCCGGCGCACCGATCTGCAGTGGAACCACGTAATTACCAAATGCTCCGACAGCCAAGGGTACAATGCCCAAAAAAACCATGATCGTACCATGCATGGCACCGAACTGGTTATACATTTCTGGCGTCAATGCCCCCAGAAGTGGAATTTCCACCCCAGGCGAAGCCAATTGCCACCGCATGAGCAACATCAGCCCAAACCCGAACAACAAAAACAGCAGAGCAGTGAATCCGTACTGGAGACCAATCACTTTATGATCGGTCGAAAACCAATATTTGCGCCAAAACCCCTCTTTATGGGCCGAGTGCGCGTCCGAATGGGAATGACCTTCTTCCATCACGCGAATACCTTGATTGTATGACTGGAAAGAATAACGCGGCTACTGGTAAGTAATGCTGGCTTCTGCCATACTGCCATCAGCAACCGTTACGTCCATCATCTGCTCTCCCAACTGCTCGTGCCACGCCGTAACTGTATAATTGCCGTCCGGGAGCCCCGAGATGCTGAAGGCGCCGCTTGCATCCGTGGTTGCAAAATAGGGATGATCCAATACCCCAATGTAAGCCTGCATCCAAGCGTGCACATCACACTTGACCGAAATCATAACCTCAGGTACTAAAAAGCTTTTCTCCAAATAGTCTCCGACTCCGGGGGTGGACTCGTTAAATCCACGGTTCTCCTCGGGGACCGGATGTACGTTATGCTGAAAAGGATCACTATTCTCAATACGAATAGTTTGTCCTGTTTGCATACCCATCACACGGGGAGTATACATACATCCCTCCTGATCCATAACTACCGGCTCCGCCGGAGTAGCATAGCTATAGCCTTCGGGCAGCCCTGCACTTACGTACACAAAAACGTTCTGGAGCGCGCCATCGTTGACGATCATGTCCTCGCTGAGTGCCACCTCAACACGCTCATCCGTACAATCATCGTTCATTCGCACGGGTGTACGCTCGGCAGGCGTGCCTGTGAACATTACCGCCCCGGAGACACTACCTGATCCCATTGCGGTCATTTCTTCCGTTGGCATGGCATCCCCGCTGTCGGATTCGCTGTCCATAGCAGTATCATCTCCGCCACCACCGCAGGCAGCGAGCAGGAGAACCAATAGCATGGAAATTGCTGTGAGTCGCATCAATAATTTGGTCTGATTAGAGTTGTTTTCCTTCGTTAAGCCGGCTCATTTCTACAAGCCAACGCGCGAATATACGCTTTCTTGGGCAATCTATTGCTTTACTCCCCCATTCACGCTAAATTCTGTACCTTTTATGTTATGGACTGGGTATGGACTCTTTATAAAAAATACATCATAAAGGAGTTAGCGGCCAAAGGACTTTCTGATCCCACTGAGCCCGAACTTGAAGCCGCCTTCATGAAAGCACTCGCTGCATCCTCTGTTACGGTTCTTGTCCAGGAGCCATGGATGAATTCCGTACGCTTCAAAGGCCTGGCACGGGGACGTCTTTCTGAAATGACCGACCTCATAAGGGATCCCATGACTTGGCTTCAGGAGCGTTACGGCGGCGGTAAATTTAAGCTTAATTTTCATGAAGGGTGGAATTTTGTTGCTACGAAAAACTTCAAACCGGAGGGACCACCTCTGTGGAAGGATGCTCCAGAAATCTCTTTCTAAGTGGAAGCTATCAGCCCCCTACACCCCAGTGACCGCGAACGTGTGGTAGTATTTCTAGGGTTTCTTACTAGCGAAGAATGCCGCAAGGCCTGTTGTGAGCACGCTCAGCCGGAAGTATTGGCTGCGACATTAACACAACTCTGGTTTGAAGAGATTTACATCCCCGGCGAAACCACGGTTGATGGCATCAAGTCCGTACCAGACCCAGAGGACTGTGCCCGCTTTAATGCCTGCTTCAACGCCGAAGAGCTTACCATGCTGGAACGGTTCCATGGTTTCTTCGAGCTTCGGTTAAACTTTCTGATCAATCAGGTTCATGGGCGGGCATTTTTTCCAGACAATGACAGCTGGCGAGGCGTCCTTCAACACGCGCGCTATCTCCTTGCGGAGCTTGATCCGGATCCCGAATGGTTGCGCACGATGTTAGAGACCATGATTCACAAACTTCAGTGTGGCAAACTGATAGAAGGACTGCGCAGCCTCCCTCAGCTTTCGTCATCCTATGATACATGAAACCCGCCCAATGCTGACCACGGCATGAACATGATTGCAAATCGTGAAATCAAAGAAGATGCAATCTTGTATTCCAACGAAAAATCAATCTGCAACAAATACAAACCCGAACCACTCACCTACCGGTGATCACAAGGCTTTGTATATCACGGAGAACCCAAAGTGTCAACAAAACCAAATGGTTGCAGTAATGAAGCTCTCTTCGCGTAGATCAAGCGTATGATTAGTTCAGGCAGTTAAGCTGCCGCGTAAATGCGCAGTGGAAAGCAAGTGGGGCTTAGCCTGCCGTGTAGCCAGTTCAAAGCGTATAATCGCCCTCAGTCTGACTCAATAAGACCGCAATAGGGTTTACTCCTTGGATACCGATCAGGTACAAAAGCCCCTCAGAACGCCTCCAAGGCGTGTCGCTGGCTTTTTGGGCACCAACCCACACTTAATGCGTAACACGCCCGCTGCACTTCTGCTATGAAGCGGATTCTGACCTAAGGTATTTTGCGGTATTTCAGATCAATTTGGTATAGCTCTGACAATTACGATATCGTGTAAAGGTTGGATTTTGTATTATTGCAGGGGCGCTCGTCCTCTGGTCGCGCGTCGTGCAGATCACACACCCCATTCATGTTAACTCATATAGCGTAATGAAATTTTTCCCGTATTCAGCACTGATTTTAATCTTCGCGTTTGCATTTGCGGCGTGTGGAGGAGGTGAAGAAGCGCCCGCCCCTGAAGCAGTAGCCGAGCCCGAAGAGACTGAGGTTGCTGGCGTTACGATAACTATTCAGCCCGTCGGCGACGAAATGGTATTTGCCACGGATACTCTTACTGTTGCAGCAGGAACCGAGGTCACCTTGGTTCTGGAAAACACAGCTACGGCCCCTGTAATGGTGCATAACATTGTCGTGCTCACCACGAATTCTGATGAAGATGTCAATCGGGTTGGTATGGCTGCAATCACAGCAGGAGAAGCTCTGGCTTATGTACCAGAAGACGACGCCATATTCGCCTCTACCCCACTGGCAAACCCAGGCGAAACCGTCAGTGTGACATTCACAGCTCCTTCGGAGCCTGGAACTCATCGGTTTATTTGTACTTATCCCGGACACTTTGCTACAATGCAAGGAATCCTAATTGTTGAGTAAGGGGAAGTCTGGTCTGGTTCTGAATCTTCTAAGTATCTATTGAGATAAGGCCCGGGAAACCGGGCCCTCCAATAGAGGGACACACCCAGACTGCGGGGGTGTCTGGGGGTTGGGAAGCGTCTAAAAGGTTCCGAGGTAGGGAGTCCCCCCCCCAAGAAAATCTCAGGATTATCACCATCCAGAGACGCACGCATAATCGCACCGAGATAATGCACCCCATCTGGAAAAACTCCCCCCGAATCTGTCCAATAGATTTGTCGGTGTAGAGTGTCAACGGTTACATAGTAAAGATATCGCTTCTCCTCCGGCCCCAGGTCCTTGGCTTGCACCAGGGTATCTACTATGCCGGTATCCAGCGCGTAGCGAAAAATCGCATTGCTCCGGGTCTCTTCGGCCTGGACCGCCCCAATCCAGTAGATGTATTGATCCTGAGCGTGGGCAGGGCGATCCCCTCCTAGTGCCGTAAGCGTCAGAGCAAGGAGCAGATACGTCGGACAATGGGAACTCATAGCGTAGTGCACGTTGTAGGCGCCGCAGGCAAGCGTGTCTGAGAACAGGGGAACCCCCTTGGACGATACTTCCTGTCAAAGGGGCACAACAATCTTGTCCCGTTCAAAGATGCCTAACGATGGCCATTCATCTCAACGATACTATGAACCTCCTTGATCCTCATGCAAGGTGATGTATTGATTCATGGCGACATCGATGGCTGCCCACGAAACATAGAAGCCGACCCTCGAAACATTTGACCCACAGCGCAAACATGCAGATTGAATACCCAAGAAGATTCCGTCGGACGATCCATCATTAATTGTCGCAAACAAGGCTGATCCGCTATCGCCAGAAGTAACAGGCGTGTCTGTTTGGATGTAGCAATGCAGGCGTGTCCAGCTTAGTTCATCACCAACATCATCTGCATGGCGGACTTCAATGGACGCTGCAGGGCGTCCAGAGAGAATACTCGGGGCTACTCGCGGGACCAGCGAGTATGGTCCCGTCTGCGAGGCGGAAATGAATCAGGCTTCCCATCGGGGATTGAACCTCGCTGCGGCGTTTCCGTACGCCACTCACTGCTACGATTCGGGAAAGAATTTGTACGGAAATTATATTCCAGCATAATCCCGCACACAGACGAGTATTTCGAGAATTTTCAATGACAGAAGCGAAAATGTGCGACGAAAAAGGACACCATACTATGTATAGGGATCCTTGGCGTGGACGCGTCAGGGCACTAGAAAAGAATATTATAAAATTTCGTGCTATCCAGTCTGTCTTGGCAATATACTATGCCGAGAAGCTGAAGCGAGACATCATTAGTGCAGTTCGATGTAATGTGGTTCGAGATGATCGTCCCATTAGTATTGGGAAGGCAGCGAAGGCATGGGTTGAAAAAGGTGTGATAACCCGAGAAGAATCCAATAAAATCCGAGATTTGATTGATTATCGAAACAACCTAGCGCATGAATTCCATAGAATGAACACCGATCTCAGTACGCTTCGCATGAGCCCCGTCATGGACGATGTGAAACAATATGATTACGCAGTGATGCGTCAACTAAAAGCAACAATAAAGTTGTTACATGAGCGTGCACAATCGTCACTCGAATGGTGTATCCCGATGGGGCTTGAAACGCTTGATTTTGAAACTACCGAGCACGTTCTTACATCCGAACTCAAAGCATTGGACAGAAAAATAAATCGCCTCCTTGATAAACGCCGGATGGAACGCGATCGACTCAATCACGAGATAAAGGCAATACGAGAGAAATTTTCAGGCAAACTAGAACTACCGTGGCGGCTTCGACACGAGAACGGTCGACTGACAAAGACCGGAGCGGCACTTTGTGAAGAGATGTTTGATTCAGGGCACTCAGCAACGGCCGTTGCTTATGCGATGGAGATGTCAATAACGTCAGCACGCTCTCGCTTGCGTGCTTTCCTGTCGCGTAACAACGGGAGACATTCCCAACAACATTCGGAATAGAACCAACGAACGACCGTAGACACATCCAAGCAAATGCCAAAGCCAAATTTTACAATGCGGATCAAGCTCCAGATCGGGGAAAAGTCTGCAAACTTTCCCCGTGCAGTCAAAGCACCACATGGTGCCAAACGGGAGGAGTTGATCCTGATCGTAAGCGAAGCGCCCGATGAGCAGGATACTTGGGGGATGCTAACAGTCCCACTGCTGAGAGGCGAAGACGAATGGTGTTATCAGCCCCTCTCTGCAGAGGAAGTGTGCCAGCGCCTGGCACAGCAGCTCCACGAGAGTAATTGCAATTACACGGGGGAGGATTTCGTCGAGCGGTTCAATCGGGCACTTGAACTTGACTGCCAGAGCGGTCCGGAGTCCTGACACGAAGACTCTTGGGCGGGGGACCCGTACGGAACCCCGGTTAAATCCCGGAAGGGTTATCGGGTCGCGCGTGCTTTACAGGCGATGTCTATTCCCCCGCTTTCTATACAATTTCTCGCCAAGCCTGTAAAACGCTTTCAACTTTTTGTAGTACAGTTTTGGGTTGCGGATGTACTCCTCTAGCAGCGCGTAGGCCATTTCGGGGATCTGGCTTCCCCGACGAAAAGGTCGGGTACTGGAACCGCTTTTGTTGAACTTTGGCGTGTGTTCCTTTCCGACGCCGGGCTTCCTACTGTCGGCCCTTCACCTTATGCGCATGAACTTGCTGGTGTGAACGGAGCGTCCCTCCGGCGAAGTGGCAGTCAGGCGGTACAGGTACAAGCCGGAGGGCATCGCACGACCGCTCAGCAGTATCGTGTGCTTCCACCCGGCCGCTTTCCCAGCTGCCGGCACGGCAAACACGCGCCGGCCCGTTATGTCCATGACCTCGACCGTCACGCTGGCAGGCCAGGGAAGATCAAACACAAGACGCGTGGATTCCCGGAACGGATTGGGGTAGTTGCCGTGCACGGCAAAGGACTCTGGCAACGATTCGTGCTCGGCGGCCACCGGAGAGAATACTTCTATAGTAAACAGCAAACTGTCGCGGGAGCCGTTTGCCCCGGTAGCGCTGTACGTGTACTGCTTTGGAGCATCTGTGACCACGGTCGGCGTTCCGGTCAAAGTGCGAGTGGTGTCAAAAGTCAGTCCTGCCGGAAGCGCGGGGATCAAGGTATACGTTACCGGAGCAGCGCCTCCTGCGGCTTCGGGAAGAACGAGTGGATCAATGGGCTGTGCGCGAGCGAAGGACAGATCGGCAATCATGTCCCCGAAGGAAACGGCCGGAACGACTTCAAGAGTGAACCCCAGGCTGGCGACGTTCCCGGAGTTGTCAGCAACCGAATACATATAGCTTGCGGCGGATGTGACTGCCGTCGGTGTGCCGCTAATGGTCCGCAAAGATGGTTCAAAGTCCAATCCTGAGGGCAGTGCAGGCTCCAGCACATAGGTATACGGCGTCGCACCGCCGGTGGCCTCGGGAAGGACAAGTGAAGCAACGGGCCGGTTCACGGTAAAGGCCCGGTTATCCACGTCACTTGCAAATTGCAACGGGCCACAGGTCGGACCTCTTACGTCCGGGATACTGCTGAGCCAAGCCTGAAACGCATCGTCAGCCGGAGCGCAGAGCGTCTGGCCGCCAAAGTAGAAAGACTGGAGATTGACCAACTGCATAAAGCTGCGCGGCAGCACACCTGTCAAATGGTTGCCTTCCAGCCGCAGCACCTGCAGCTGCGTGAGGTTGCCGAGCTCGGGCGGAATCTCCCCGGTAAGGGTATTGCCATCCAGATCCAGCACCTGCAGCTGCGTGAGGTTGCCGAGCTCGGGCGGAATCACTCCGGTAAGGGTATTGTCAAACAGCAACAGCGTCTCCAGCTGCGTGAGGTTACCGAGCTCGGGCGGAATCACTCCGGTAAGGGTATTGTCAAACAACCACAGCGACTCCAGCTGCGTGAGGCTACCGAGTTCCGCGGGAATTGAGCCGGTGAGGAAGTTCTCATGCAGCCGAATAGAACTCAGTCTGCCGTTAGAAACCGTAAGCCCGTACCACGCTCCAAAGTCCTCCATGTTTGTAGGGACCGCTGTGGTATCCCAACCGGAGTTGTTATCCCATGTCCCACCGTTCGTCGAAGCATAGAGCGCGGTCAAGGCCCGATGGGTAACCTCCACTGCAAATTGCGACGGGCCACAGGTCGGACCTCTTACATCCGGGATACTGCTGAGCCAGCCCTGAAACGCATCGTCAGCCGGAGCGCAGAGTGCCTGACCATAAAAGTGGAAAGACTGGAGATTGACCAACTGCATAAAGCTGCGCGGCAGCACACCCGTCAAATGATTGCCTTCCAGCCACAGCACCTGCAGCTGCGTGAGGTTGCCGAGCTCGGGCGGAATCGCCCCGGTAAGGGAATTGCCAAACAGATACAGCCGCTGGAGCTGCGTGAGGCTGCCGAGCTCGGGCGGAATCGCCCCGGTAAGGAAATTGTTTCGCAGGTCCAGCACCTGCAGCTGCGTGAGGTTGCCGAGCTCGGGCGGGATAGTCCCGGTAAGGGTATTGCCATCCAGATCCAGCACCTGCAGCTGCGTGAGGTTGCCGAGCTCGGGCGGGATAGTTCCGGTAAGGGAATTGTAAAACAGATACAGCAACTGCAACTGCGGAAGATCGCCGAGCTCGGGCGGCAACTGTCCCGTGAGATTGTTCTCCGACAAGCCTAACGCGACCAGCCATCCCTCGCTCAGACCAACGCCAGCCCATGTGCCCAACTCCTCCTCGGTCGGAACCCGCGTGATGTCCCAGTTGTCATTGTCCGTCCAGTTGTTGCCGCCCGTCGCCGTGTATAACGCGCTCAGGCTCTGATGCACCACCTCCAGAGACCGATTGACCCGAAAAGAGAGCATGTCCGCCTGGTCCTCGTGCGCACCGTCGCGGATGTGCGTATAGAATCGTACCCGCTGGTTCGTAGGCGCGTTCGCGGCTACCCTGAACTCAAATTGGACCTCAACCGAGTCTCCGCTGGCCAAGTAGCCGACATCCGCTTCCGCCACCGTCATTTCTATGAACGGATACGGCTCGGCCCCCACGAGCCCAACCGTGAGCTGACGGGCATCGGAAAGGTAGTT